>Ga0126376_10001105_pt1 | contig 14292 bp, 11 predicted proteins | sample PanSoiMetPlot_15_FD_92760 | JGI IMG/M metagenome (GOLD analysis project Ga0126376, IMG submission 92760) | Tropical forest soil microbial communities from Panama - MetaG Plot_15 | ecosystem: Environmental > Terrestrial > Soil > Tropical forest > Bulk soil | place: Panama | collected 2016-02-17
CGCTTACGGATCCTGCATTCCTGAAGACGGTCTTGGGATCCGGTTTCGCCCTCGCTACGGTTCTCTTCACCGGAATCGCGTGGCAACAAGCGGAAGCCGAAGGCGAACGGAAAAAGGCGGACATGGTCACCTCGGCCGACGGCACTCGGATCGCGTATGAACTGCTCGGTAAGGGATCGCCAGCCCTGGTCTTCGTGCACGGTTGGTCCTGCAATCGAACATATTGGGCAGGACAGCTGGAACCGTTCTCTCGGCAGTTCAAGGTCATCGCCGTTGATCTCGCAGGCCATGGGGAATCGGGCCTCGGGCGCAAAGCGTGGGCAATGGAATCCTTCGGCGATGATGTCGCGGCCGTTGTCAACAAGCTCCGTCTCGACCGGACCATCCTTATCGGTCACTCAATGGGCGGCGACGTGATAGCGGAGGCAGCGCGCCGGCTTCAAGGCCGCGTAGCAGGCCTGGTCTGGCTGGACACATACAAACAGCTTGGGCCCGGCCGGACTCCGGAGCAGGTTCAGGCCTTCGTGGCGAAGTTTCGAGCCAACTTCGTAGATACGACCCGCGATTTCGTTCGCGGCATGTTCCTGCCCAACTCGGATCCGTCCCTCGTCGAGCGCGTGGCAACTCGCATGTCGTCCGCCCCTCCAACCGTCGCCGTCGGCGCATTGGAGTCCGCATTTAACTACAGCCGCGAGATGCCTCGGACCCTGAAGGAGCTGAAATTGCGCGTCGTCGCCATCAATCCCGACGACAAACCGACCGACGTTGCGTCGATGGAGCGTCACGGCGTCCAGGTGATTTTCATGCCCGGGGTCGGCCACTTTCTGATGATGGAAGACCCCGAGCGCTTCAACGGCATCCTGCGGACGGCGATCGACAAGCTCGTTCGATGATGACGGCCGCGGCGTTTGTCATGCTCCGGTGCCGATGAATGTCCGAACGATCGAGCGCGCAATCAGTTCGCGCTCCATCTGGACATCGCAAGATTACGGCGCGAAGCGCGTCACCGACGCAGTGTCGTGCGCCAGTTCGCGCTGGCGAGTGAGCAGCGGCACGGTCTGGTTACGAAGCCACTTTGGCAGGAGGTTCAAGTAAAAAGGATTCACAGTTCCATCTGGGTTCGTCGGAATGGCGCTGACGCCGCCGGGCCAAACGGACCTCGCCCGCACCTCCTCGGCCTCGAGGCTGACGACGAGCCGATTCGAGGGCCCGCTTGAGAACATGAACGAGTCCACCGAGTCGCCGCGCGGGTCGTGCGCCGAGGCGTCGACGACGCCGAACCCGCCTTGCTTCGGAATGCCGAGGAGCGGCGCAATCGGATGGGGGAACTGCCCGAACGCCGGCGGCACGCTAAAGACGTCGTCCATCGGGTGCGCGAAGACGATCCGGTGCAGCTTGCCCCACCGATAGTCATTCTGGTCCGTCGAGTTGTTGAACGCCGCTGCGAAGGCATCGCCGGCGAGGCGGTCGAGGGCGTCGCTCAAGCTCTGCAGAACGAGAATGTCGCGGCGATCCTCGGCAGGCAGGTCCACGCCCGGAAGGGCGAAGAAGTCCAGGCCGGATTCGCCAACACCCTGGCGCTCAGCGAAGTGGTCGATCAAATTGCGCAGCGCCGTCGTCGCCTGTTGCCCCGGCGGCTTGGGAAGCGTACCCAGGTGCGCATCGATGACTTTGGCGATGAATTGACCGCGCCAGACTGAGTAAAGCGTCGCCGCCACGCTGTTGCGCGCTCGGGCCGGGTCCACTCCGGATGGCCCTTTTTTAGCGGACTGGTCGTCGTGGTCATCATCCGCGGGGTCGTAGCCCTCCGGGATTCCGGTGGGAGTGCTCGTGTCCCACTGCGCGAGGCGGCCCACCGCCTCGGTCACTCCGGCGCTCGCGGCCAACGCGGCGAGCAGAGGCGGGGCATCGCTGCGCTGCGCGTTCGCAAAGGCCGTGGTGATGACCGGCACGAAGACTTCTGCATCGAGCAGCTTAGCATCCGCCTGGATGGACTGCATTGCCTCGAACGACATCCGCTCTTTCGCGAGCCGTTCGTGCACCCGCCGCGTGATCCGGCCCGCTCGCGTGCCGAAGTCGTAGCCTGCGTTCAAGTAATAGATGCCGCCGCCGGGGCGCATCTGCGACAGCGGGTCGTTGCCCAGCGTAATGCCGATCGGATCGTTGTTGGCGTTGATCAGAAATCCATTCGGCGGGTTCTCGATGTGCGGCATCTCGTCGAGCGGGAGGATCTCAAACGGGATGGCGACGTCGGGCCGCGGGATCCACTCGTTGCCGCCGGTGCCGTTGCGAATGAAGAAGGGCGGCAATCCGGTCACCACGCCCTGTTGCAAGTCTTCTCGGATCGGCACGGCGCTGCCGGTGAAGTAGGCGATGTTCCGGTGCGTGTCCGCGTAGACGAAGTTCTGCGAGCCGAAGTCGAAGAACGGCAGCCCCCGCTTGAACTCAGAAATGTTGCGAGCCGTGTCGAAGGCGAGGAACGTGTCCACCTCGCGCGTCCCGGAAAAACCGGTGCACTGCACCGAGAGCGCCACGCCCTGGGAAAGGTCAATCTGCACGATCGGCCCTTGGTTGCGCCGCGGAACAATCAGCGTCAGGCCCGGCGTAGCCGGCACCACGTGATCGAAGAGGTCGTCCTCGATCTGATTGACGCGGTACGTTTCGACGATCGGGATCACGTGCTCGTTGTTTCCTTGGAAGACCGTGCTGATGCCGCTCGGCGAGGAGGGGTCCACCACTACCTGCTCCTGATACACGTCGGTCACGTCGAGCGGATTCACGGTGGCCCCCCAGGCGACGTTCCGGTTGTGACCGACGATCACGAAAGGAGCGCCGGCAAAGCTGTTGCCGATCGCGTCGAACCGGCCGGCGTGAAGATGGATCGGATAGAACGTCGAGGGCGCCCCGAGCGCGAGGTGCGGGTCACTTGCGAGCAGCGGAAATCCGGTCTCCGTCAGCCTGCCCGCGATCGCCCATTGGTTGGAGCCGGCGCGATCATCGTGGTCGAGCATCTGGCGCAGGAATGGATTGGCTCTCACTTGCTCCATGAACTCCTTGCCCATCTCGACCGCTCGCGGGTGCACTCCTAACGCACCGAGTTCGAGCTCACGCGCGCCGACGAGGGCGTTCGGCGCAGGTGCAACCGCGTCCGGAATCGTCGAGGCGGGATCGAACGGCGCCGAGCGAAAGAGGTCCTGGAAGAAGAGCTTGTTGCCGTCGAATCCAAGCAGCTCTCCCGCTTGCCGATAGCTCATCAGCGCCACCGTGCGATCGATGTCGCCCAAGTCGAAGGCGAGGCCGAAGGCAATGAGCTTCGCCACCGCTGAGGAATCGAGGACGGTCCAGGGCTCGAATTGCGTCAGCCTCAGCGCGGCGTACTCGGGAGGCAGCGGGTGCGAACCGACGAAGGCATTGACTCCGTCCGCGTAGGCTTCGACGGCCGCGAGCGCGCGAGCCGAAATGAGCGACAGCGATCTTTCCGCGGCGCGGCGCAGCCCGAAGGTACGAAGCTGAACGTCGCCCGAAAGCGCCGCAGGTCCAAGCAACTCGGCGAGCGTGCCGGAGGCGCGGCGGCGGGTGACGTCCATCTGAAACAGGCGGTCTTCCGCGTGCACCCAGCCCTGCAAGAAGAACAGGTCGTGCTCGTCACTGGCGCGAATGTGCGCGATGCCCGCGCCGTCGCGGATGATCTCCGCCGAGGCGTGAAGCCCAGGCAGTTGCACTGCGGAACCGAAAGAAACCAAGGGAAAGCACAACACCGCGGCGAACACAAACGTCGGTCGCATCCTCTTTCTCCTGCGAAGTTGGGCTGAAGCGCGCGGAGTTAACGCTCGCAAAATCGGTGGGACAAGACGCTGTTGACTCCTTCGTCAACTTTTGGGCAACTTTCAAAAAACGCGTCGAATCCGAGCGCATCGCTTCGGCCACCGGCCGATGGGATTCGTTTGGAGTGAGGGCATCGAGTCAGAGCGCAGCGCAGCGGCTTGAGCCTCGACGAGCAGCACACTCCTCGACGATTCGATCGAACGACCCTTGACTGTACACATGTTCAGGTTCAATGTCCCGGGGCTTGCAGCTGCGTCCCGTTCAGAATCCGCCGAACCCGTATCTCTCGCAGGACGTCGAGTACCTCGAGGAGGCGCCGACGTGCAGACCGCAGGTTTACGAAGATCACACTCGCCAAATCCTCGCCAGCAACGACAGCCCCGACGTGGGCTTTTCCTACAGCGTCAATCCCTACCGCGGCTGCGCTCACGCCTGCGCGTACTGCTATGCGCGGCCGACGCACGAGTACCTCGATTTCGGGGCCGGCACGGACTTCGACACGAAGATCGCCGTCAAGTTCCGCGCTCCGGAGCTGCTGCGCGCCGCCTTCGATCGACCCTCCTGGCGAGGCGAGCTCGTGGTCTTCAGCGGAGTCACCGACTGCTATCAGCCTTTCGAAGCATCCTTCCGCCTCACCCGCGGCTGTCTGCAGGTTTGCGCCGATTACCGAAATCCCGTCGCAATCATTACCAAGGCGCCGCTGATCGAACGCGACATCGATGTTCTGCAGGATCTCTCCCGCAGCGGGTGCGTGCAGGTGATGGTGAGCATCCCCTTCTGGCGGCAGGAGCACGCGAGGGCGATCGAGCCCTACGTCGCCACGCCGCGACGCCGAATCCAAGTCATCGAGCGGCTCGCCAAGGCTGGAGTCCCCACCGGCGTGAACGTTGCGCCGGTGATTCCCGGTTTGGGCGACGAGGACATCGCCGCGATCCTCACTGCCGCCAAAGAGGCAGGCGCCACGCGCGCAGGCTACGTTCTGCTTCGCCTGCCTGGATCCGTCAAAGCGGTGTTCGAGCAGAGGTTGCGAGCCGCGCTCCCGGAAAGAGCGGACAGGGTGCTTCACCGCATTCGCGAAACGCGCGGCGGGAATCTCTACGACTCGCGTTTCGGGGTGCGAGGCCGCGGCGAAGGCCTTTACGCGGAGGCAATCCGTGCTCTGTTCGAGACGACCGCGCGCCGCCTGGGACTGACGTCCGAGTTCGACGATCCCGGCCCGAGTCCTTTTCGCCGCCCGCCGAAGCCAGGGGCACAGCTGCCGCTGCTTTGAGCGACGCTTAGGCGCTGATCAGATCCTCGGCTTTCAGCTCGGGCGCCGCCTTCCCGGTCTCGTACTCCAACAGCCCCAGCTGTGCGTAGCGCGGGCGGACTCGCGGCGAAAGCAATCCGATTCGCTTCAGGTTCGGAATGATCCGCCGGAACATCATCCGGCGAAACTCCCGCATCAAGGTCGACTTGAGAACGACCTCGTCCCACTCTTTGCGCTTCATTTGATGCGCGTAGTACTCGTCGTACAGCTCGTGGCCGAGGAATCGGTTGCGCAGAAAGAGCGAGACCTCGAATGCCCAATCCTCGCGCTCGCGACGCTCCCGTTCGCTGAGCTGGCCGACATATTCCTCCAGCGCGAGCACGCCATAGTGGACGTGCCGCGCCTCATCCGAAATGACATAGGTCAGGATCTGCCTGAGCAGCGGCTCCAAAGTGACCTGCCGGATGATGCCGAACGCGCCAAGGGCAAGTCCTTCGACCATGATCTGCATTCCAAGAAACTTCATGTCCCAGCGCGGATCGCGCATCAGCGCGTCGATCACCACGTAGAGGTTGTCGTTGATCTCGTATCTCTTCTCGAGCTTTCGCGTCAGATAACCGTGGAACACCTCGACGTGTCGGCCTTCGTCGATCACCTGCGAGCTGCCGTACAACTTGCCGTCCATCCACGGCACGGCCTGGGTCACCTGGGCCGCCGCAAAAAGAGCGCCCTGCTCGCCGTGAAGGAATTGGCTCAGCAGCCATGCGACCATCGCCAGCCGCTGTCGAGCGCGCTCCTGCCGGGAGAGCATGGGCCAGGTGGGCAGCACCGACACCACCAGGTACTCGTCGGGCAGAATCGGCCGTTCGTCGTTCAAGGGGTCGACGTCGATCGACCAATTCACATCGCTCGTCGCGTTCCACTGCGAGAGCTTGGCGGCTTCGTAGAGCCTCGCCAGCTCCGGATGATCCCGGCGATAGATCCAATCGAACTGCGCGGGGTTTTTGGCAGTCATCCGGCTGGAGTCCTCGAGCTTTCCCTTCTGCTTGATGAAACCGCGGTAGGCAGGCCCAAGAAACGACGCCAGGACTTTGAGGTTGCCGGATGCGAATGCGTCTTTCAGGAGGGGCGCCAGCTCGACTCTCGTCTGGGACGAGTTGTTCTTATTTCGCGAAGTTTTCATGGCTTCAACCGGACGATGACAAAGGGCGCTGCATCCTATGCGATCGCCGCCGGCGGCCAAACTGCCGGGCCCGCGTTTCAACGCTTGACGGTGCTGCGTCTCCCGGTCAGTCTTCGCCCATGTCCACCGGAGGGGCGCCGTGAACGAGGAACAACTGAAAGCCGAACTGGAACGCCTCAGGGCGGAAAACGAGTCGTTGCGCAAGGGTAACGCGAGAGGAGCCACGCTGAAGGTGAGCGACAAAGGGGGGGTATCCGTTTACGGCCTGGGGAGGTTCCCAGTGACCCTCTACAAGGAGCAGTGGCTGAAGCTTCTCGACATGGCCGATCAAATACGGGAGTTCATCCGCGAAAATGAAGCGCGGCTGAAGGTGAAGCAATAAATGCCGGCCGACATGGGTGGCTGCCGGCGGCGAGCCGCTCAATCATGAGCTTCGCCGAGTAAGCCCTTTTTGAGGTCCTCATCCACTGGGCTTCTGCCGAGCCAAACCGAAAACAGAGCGTCCGCAAAATCCTTGCCTTCGATTACCGACCGCTCGCCCGGGCCAGCGAGAACCGTCCCGGTTCCAGGGATGTAGGTGATCACGATCGTGCTGCCCTTCTTGGCGTCCGGAATCAGCGCGATCAACCGATCGAGGCGGTCCTTGAGCACCGGCATCTGAGACTTTGAATTCTTCTCGAAGCCGTTGCGCAGCGCCTCGGTGATTTTGTCCTTGCCGAGATCGCGCAGCATGTAAAGGGTCATTCGCTTGCTCTCATCGGTGGAGATGAGCTCGGTGGGGTTCTTGGACGGTGTTTCCGCGTAGAAGCCAGCGACGTAGACATTGAGGTTGAAGATGATCTGCTTGCGGCGAAGACCCATCCCATTCAGCTTGAGCTGCTTTCCCTCGACGGTGACGGTGTCTGGCATTCTCACGCCGTACTGCTCCCTGGCCGGGGCAGTCGTGGCGGCGAGCAAGAATGCAAGAATCAATGTCGACCGCATCGTCATCGATCGTCTCCTGGAAGGGTGGATTCGGCGTTCAGCCGTTTGCCTTAGCAAACCTTTCCAGGAAGGACACCAGCGTTTTGACGTTCTCAACCGTAACCGCGTTGTACGTTGAAACTCGGATGCCGCCGGCGCTTCGATGGCCCTTCAGCCCGACCATCCCTTGTTTTTTGGCCTCGGCGACGAACTTCTCCTCCAGAGCCTCCGAGGACAGACGGAAGACGACGTTCATCAACGACCGACTCTCCCTCTCGACGGGTGCCCTGTAGAAGCCGGACATCGCGTCGAGCGCGCCATAGAGCAGCCTCGCCTTTTCACGATTCCACGACTCGATCGGTCCCAGGCCGCCGACCTGCTTCACCCAGGCGAGCACGTTGCGCATCAGGTAGATGGCGAACGTCGGCGGCGTGTTGTACATCGAGTTGTTCTCGGCGAAGGTCTCGTAGCGAAGGATTTTCGGGAGGTCCTTGCGGCCCTTGGCCAGGAGATCCTTTCGCGCAATCACCACCACCAGACCCGAGGGCCCGACGTTCTTTTGCGCGCCCGCGTAAATCAGCCCAAAGCGGCCAGCATCGAACTTGCGCCATAGGAAATCGGAGCTCATGTCCGCGATCAGCGGCACACCGCCTGTGCTCGGATATTCCATCCATTGCGTGCCGAAGATGGTGTTGTTGCTGGTGATGTGGACGTAGGAAGCGCTCGGATCCAAGTCGAGCTCCGACTGTTTCGGGATCCGCACATAGCGCTTGTCAGGCAGAATGGTGGTGCAGGCCACACGCGGCTTGCCGACGATCTTCGCCTCAGCCAGCGCCTTCTCCGACCAGGTGCCGGTGATGATGTAGTCGGCGCTTGCGCCTATGGGCAAAAAGTTCATCGGCACCATCGCAAATTGAAGGCTGGCTCCGCCCTGCATGAGCAGCACTTGATGCGAGCTGGGAAGGTCTAGCAGCTCGGTCAGAAGCGAAATCGCTTCTGCTTGCACCGCCTCATACTCCTTTCCGCGGTGGCTGTGCTCCATGATCGACATCCCGGAGCCGCCGTAATCGAGAAGCTCATCCCGTGCGCGCTCGAGCGCTGGCAGCGGAAGGGCAGCCGGGCCCGCATTGAAGTTGATGATTCGCATTTATTTCTCCTGACGATTCAATTTCCGAACCTTGCGTCGCTCGCTCCGATGCTTTCCGAAGTCTTCCACGAGCGCCCGCGGCGCCTGACAGCGCCACGCGGCGGTGATCAGCTCTCTTAGCTCATGGACGCCGACCGCCGCCAATCGGAGAAGGACGGCGGGGAACCCGTCGTAGTGCGGCTCGGTAAAGAACTTCTCCTTGTCGGACGCGAGGAGCATTTCCTTCTCATTCATGTCGCAGACACGGACGGCCAACACATTCGCGTTGGGAACGCGAGCCTTCTTCGGTGAAATGCGCTCCTGCCAGACCCAGACGAACGCCTTCTCTTTCTGGCCGTTGCGAACGCAGAACGCGAAGCGATCCTTGGCTGCGCTTGTCCCGGGCAGTGACTTCGCGATGCGTCGGACGTCGTTCTGGTTGGCCATTTCGCGCTCGCTAAATTGCAGAGAGCCGACCTCAAACGCAAGGTCGATTGTGGGCGCGAGATCGTTCTTTGAGGCGGAACTCCGTCATCATCAGCGCAGCAAATCTTCGCCGTACGTGCATCTTCCACGTTGCCGTCATTGGCTCCAGGTCGACGCACACCCACTGGGAAACCGTGGTGCAGTGTGCGCCGCCCGCTCATAGAGTAGTCGCGATCCGTTGCTCGTTGAACGATTCACCCTGCGCGATGTTCTCCCGCATGCCACGACCCGCGCAGACTTTCGTGCGACGTCTCAGAGGACCGAGATTCTGGTGGCGAGGTGACCCGATGACTGAGTCTCAAACGACTATCAGCGTTCTGATCGTCGACGATGACGCCGACATTCGCGATTCACTGGCGGAGGTTCTCGATGAGGACGGCTTCGCAGTACTGACCGCTTCGAATGGCCGCGAGGCATTCGAGGTCCTCCACACCGCGTCCGCTAAGCCGTCGGTGATACTCCTGGACATGACGATGCCGGTCATGGACGGTTGGGAATTCAGGAAGGCACAGAGAAATGATCCCGAGCTGGCCTCTATTCCCCTCGCCGTGTTCTCGGCGCAGCCCAACATCGAGTCGGCGGCGAAGGCCGTCGACGCCGCGGCATACTTTCGCAAACCGCTGTCGATCGATGATCTGATCGAAACGCTCGATTCCCTTTGCCTACGCAGCTCGGCGAGTTGATTCGTCTTCTCCATCCGTTTGCTTGTCGTTGCCGGCTCAAGGCGCTGCGAAAACTGCAACGCGCAGCGACTTCGGTGTCTCACCTTTGGTTCTGAAGCGCGGAGTTGATCCGTTGCGGTCGGGAGGGAAGGCTGCGGCGCGGCGATAGAAAGATCGTGGCGCTCTGGGTGACTGCGGCGGCCGCCGTACTCGCGCCCCTGTGCGCGCTGGGCGCCGAGTCAATCGATGCTGAAGAATTCGCGAAACGATGTGCCCAAGCGCAGGGCCACTTGGCGATCGACGCCGACCTGCTCGTCGAGGGTGGAAGTGCGGAAATCGCCGAATGCCGAATTCAACTCGGAGCTGCTCGGATCGATTTTCGCGACGTCGAATTCGCCGCGATCGGATTCCTCATGATCGATGGCCAGGCAGACGGCGAGATCCGAGTTGAGCGAAGCCTGATAATCCAGAGCCCGTCGCTCACCAAGCCGGTGAATATACTTCTTCGCGCGCATCACCTCCGCCTGGATGCCACGACTCTCGACTTTGTTGGAACCGTGCACCTCGAAACCGGCGCAGCTGATCGCGGGCAACTGCATGTCGAATCGAGCCTGCTTCGAGCCCGGGCGGGAGACATCCATATCGGCTCGCCGGGAAGAGGCCGCGACGGAAGCTCGGTGATCAGGCATTGCGAGCTGGTCGCCGGCTTCGATGGGATCTCCATTCTGGCGAGCGCAATGGCGCCTCGCGGTGCCGGTCGGATTCGTGTGGAGCAGAGCTGCCTGGAATCTCCTGGACCAATCGTCATTCAAACTGGCGAGGAGGGACGCACCAGAGTCCACCGCAATCGCTGCGTTTCGGAGCGGGGTTTGACAGGCATTCATGCCGGCACGACCGTGAACATCTTTTCTGGGAAAGCCGGTGAAACGACGGTTGACGAAAACCGGATCGTTGCCGAAGAGGAAGCGGCGATAAGCTCTGAAGGCCGAACTCGCGTTCGAGAGAACAACTTCGTCGGCAGCGGGGGTATCACCATCGAAGGCCCCAGCTGTGAAGCGCGACGCAACGTCCCGGAAGTGACGTGCTCGAACTAAGCAATCGCGGCTGCTCTCCCGGCGGGCACTGAGAAATTGGCCGACACGCGACCGCGATCTGTATTACGGCTGCGCGCATGACGCGAACGATCGCAGGCGCGGGCGTCTTAGTAGCCGCCTTCGTGGGTAGCGGATGCGCGGCGAGTCGGCCTCCCGCACAGGGAGAAGCGCCAATGTGTCGCTGCACGCCCGACAACCCATGTTGGCCGACACAAGCCGAGTGGCAAGGACTTCGAGCGCGCCTCCATGGCAAGCTCGAGCAGCCGCAGTCGCCGCTCGCGCCCTGCCGAACCGATGCAGCAGGAGAGGATTGCGCTGCCGCGATCAAGAATTCGAAAAATCCTTTCTATCTCCAAGACCAGCCGGGAGGCACCCAGTCCGGTGGCTGGCTCGGGGCTTGGGATGCCGCTTCAAGCGCGTACGCGGTCGCAGCAGAGGATGCCGCGGACATCGCCGCGGCGGTGAACTTCGCGCGCGAACACCGCTTACGCCTGGTGGTCAAAGGCACCGGCCACGATTATCTCGGTCGCTCGAACGCGCCTGATTCGCTGTTGGTCTGGACGCACAAGATGCGCCGCATCTCGGTGGACGACGCGTTCGTGCCGCGCGGATGCGGGCAGACCGCTGCCAGCCCGGCGGTCACCTTGGAAGCAGGCACCCGATGGCTCGAAGCGTACCAAGAAGTGACGGTGAAGCACGGTCGCTATGTCCAAGGCGGCGGCTGCACCTCGGTCGGCGCCGCCGGCGGATTCATTCAAGGCGGTGGCTTCGGCAGTTGGTCCAAGAAGTATGGGATCGCCGCGGCGAGCATGCTCGAAGCGGAGGTGGTCACCGCCGATGGCAAGCTGCTGGTAGCGAACGCTTGTCAGAATCAGGACCTCTTCTGGGCACTGCGCGGCGGGGGCGGCGGTACCTTCGGAATCGTCGCCAAAGTGACCCTCAAGACGCATCCGTTGCCGAGCTACTTCGGCGCGGTGGACGGCACCATCGAAACAAAGAGCGACGCCGCCTTCAAAGAGCTCCTCGAGCGCTTGCTCCTTTTCTATCGGGAGAGCTTGAGCAACGAGCACTGGGGAGAGCAAGTGCGCGCAAGGCGGAACAACTCGCTGCAGTTGTCCATGGTCTTCGAGGGGATGACGGCAAAGCAGGCCGAGCAAGTATGGCAGCCCTTTCGCGATTGGATTTCGCGAAACCGCGACGCCTTCACGATGAAAGTGAACTACGTCGAGGTACCGGGCCGTCGAATGTGGGACTACGAATTCTTCAAGCAATATGCGCCAAGCGCCATTGAGCGAGATCCGCGAACCGATCAACCCGCCGACCGCTTCTGGTGGGCCGGCGACGCCGATCAGGTCTCGACTTACTGGTACACCTATCAATCGCGTTGGATCCCACTCGAGCTTTTCGAAGCTGCCAATGCGAAGACCTTTGCCGCCAAGCTGTTCGAAGCGTCGCGCCACTCGTCGGTTGCGCTGCATTTCAACAAGGGACAAGCCGGCGCTTCCGCGGAGGCGGTGCAGCGCGGTGGAGAAACATCGATGAACCCGGCGGTCTTCAAAGCAGCAGCGTTGGTCATCCTCGGCGCCGACGCAACTGCGTATCCAGGCGTGCCGGGTCATGAGCCGGACCGGACCAAGGGCGAAGCTGCTCGGGATCGGGTGTCGGCCGCGATGAGCATCATCCGCGAAGCGACGCCCGGCGCCGGGAGCTACGTCAACGAAACGGATTACTTCGAGCCAAATTGGCAGCGCGAGTTTTGGGGCGAGAACTACGATCGGCTGTCGCAGATCAAGCGCAAATACGATCCTGAAGGTCTCTTCTTTTGCCACCACTGCGTTGGAAGCGAGCAGTGGTCGGCGGACGGGCGGTGCAGGTCGGTACGTTGACGAGCGTCATCAATCCGTCACACAGTGCGTTCGCGAAAGCTGCGGCGGAGCATCATCACGCCTGCGCCCAGGAGAGGTAGACCCAAAGCGACAAGCAACAGCGACGCTACGACCGTTTTAGGTGGCTCCGGTACCTTCTCGTGAAGCAGAAAAAACGTCGCGTTGTGCAGCCCGTGTCCAAGCATCGGAAGCCACAGGCTCCCGGTTTCGGCGACGACCCAGCCAAAAAAAAGACCGAGCAGAAACGCGCTCGTGAACTGCCACGGGTTCAGATGAGCGATTCCGAAGACCAAAGCACTGAGGACGATCGCCTTGGGGCGCGAATAGCGCTTCAGCATTCCACCGAGCATGAGCCCGCGATGAAGGGGCTCTTCAGTCAGCGGGGCCAAGAAGAGGACGGCGAACGGGCCAGCATGAACTATGAGCTTCTCCAGAAACGAAGGGGCAGGCAGCACCTGCTCCAAAACGGACGCCGCGGCAGCGACGATGGCCGAAATGCCAGCCTGTGCCAATACGAACATCGGCAGCCAAACCAGTCGAACCGGCCTGAGCGGATACGTCTCGCGCCAGGTTGTCCCTGCCCACCGCGCCCCAAGCCAAAGCACAACGACATACGGTAGTGCGCGGATTATCGGCTTCCCCACCAAGTCAAAGCTCGCACCGAGCGGCACGCCCAGCGCCTGTAGCAACGCCGATATTGCCTTCCCTACGGCATAGGCGGGCGCGCTGCAGGCCATCACCAGTAGAATCAGGCCAAGGCTCTGCCAGAAACCCGGGAACGGTTGTGGTGTCGAAGCAGGCTCGGGCACGGACGCGGCCACGTCGACTGAGGCATCCGCCAGCGGGGGTGTGGGTTCGAGCATGCGCCTAAAAAGGATGAAGGACGAGTCCACTGCGCAGTTTCGGCTCGAACCACGTCGACTTCGGCGGCATGGTCTGCCCGGCGTCGGCGATCGCCATCAGCTCTTCCAGGCTGGTGGGGTACATCGCAATGGCCAGTTGGAACGACCCTGACGAAACGAGCCGCTCCAATTCCCCGGCGCCGCGAATTCCGCCGACGAATTGGACTCGTTTGTCCGTCCTTTGATCGCCGACTCCAAGGGCAGGGCCGAGCAGATTCTTCTGAAGTATCGTCACATCGAGGGCGCCCACCGGCGAGTCGTCGAAGCTCCCGCGCTTTGCCTTGAGGCGATACCAGTTGCCGGCGAGGAACATCCCGAACTCGTGCCGGTGCGGCGGATTCGCGATGGTGGTTTGCTCGATTTCGAAAGTCGAGCGCGCCGTCTCGAGCACCGCCTCCGGGCTGCGACCGCCGAGATCGGTCACCACCCGGTTGTACGGCAGGATCTGCATTTGGTCGTGAGGGAACACCACCGCGAGAAATCGCTCCTCGTCGCCTACCGGGCGCCCGAGATCGCGGTAGCGCCGCCGCACGCGCGAGGCGGCCGCGGAACGGTGATGGCCATCGGCGATGTAGAGCATTGGCGTTTCTCGAAACAAACTTTCGATCCGCTCCCCGAGGGAACCGGGGACGATCCAGAAGGTGTGTTCGATTGCATCTTCCGCAGTGAACTCGTATTCCGCCGCGCCCTTCGCGACCTCGGCGATCGCTGAATCGATCTCACCTCGGGCGCGATACGTGAGAAACACTGGCTCGTCGTTTCCCCCCAAAACCTCGATGTGCCGAGCGCGGTCGTCCTCTTTGTCCGGCCGCGTCAGCTCGTGTTTTTTGATCAGCCCCCGGTCGTACTCGTCCACGCTGGCAGCCGCCACCAGACCCGATTGCACGTGTCCGCGCATTCGCTGGCGATAGACGTA
>Ga0126376_10001106_pt1 | contig 14287 bp, 13 predicted proteins | sample PanSoiMetPlot_15_FD_92760 | JGI IMG/M metagenome (GOLD analysis project Ga0126376, IMG submission 92760) | Tropical forest soil microbial communities from Panama - MetaG Plot_15 | ecosystem: Environmental > Terrestrial > Soil > Tropical forest > Bulk soil | place: Panama | collected 2016-02-17
ATGCGCACTTTCAAGCCGCTGCCTGCGATCCAAGTCGCCAGGTTTTGTAAATTAATGAGCCCCCATGCTGGAGAGATCAGAACCGCATGAGCGCGCGCTTGCAGATCGTACTTCTCGATCACGCTCTTCGCATAGTGCCAGTCGTTGTCATCGGCAATCACAAACTTCACTTCGTCCTTGTCGGCGCGCAGGCGTTCGAGATTTGACCAGTCATTCCTTGGTTCTTCACCGGATGCGGGACACTTGATGTCGAGAATTACCCTTGCGCGCGCATCCAGGCCCGCCGTTGAAACATAACCGCCGGTTTCGATGAGCACTTCATAACCCTCGTCACAGAGCCGCTCGATCAGCGTAAACGCTTCCTTTTGAGCGAGCGGTTCGCCGCCAGTTACCTCGACCAGGTTGCAACCAAAGGCACGTACCTGATCCATGATGCTTTCGATTGAGACATGTTCACCGCCAGTGAACGTGTACTCGCTGTCGCACCAGACACAGCGCATCGGACAGCCCGTCAGCCGTACAAACGTACAAGGCCGGCCGGCGTGGGTTGATTCTCCCTGAATGGAGCGAAATATCTCGGTAACGCGCAGCATCCGATTTATCGGTGTAATCTGTGGATAGTTCTGTGCATCAAACGGCTGTTGAGGATGATAGGATTAAAGGTCCCGTGGAATCCAGTAGCCGCCAAATTCAAAAGATCCTGAACGACGGCGCGCAGCGTTTGCTGGCGCGGGCGAGCGACAACCGCTCGCTGGCGCGCGAGCTCCTGGTGTCGCGGATCTCGGCGACGGTTGACAAGTACCTGCTGCGAGACGATCCGCAAGTTGCTGAGACGGCGATCGCGAAGTTCATCGACGAGCTACAAGCCGACGATCTCTGTTTGATCGTCGCCTGCGAACGCGGTGACGAAAACGCGTGGAACGATCTCGTCGCACGATTCACCGCGACGGTTCGTTCAGCGGCTCGTTCCGCTAGCTCAAACGAGGACGCGGCCGAGGATCTGGCCCAATCGATCTGGGCGGAGCTTTACGGATTGCGCGCCCGCAAGGATGGTGCGCCCGCAAGCAAGCTCGCGTATTACTCAGGCCGCGGTTCGCTCGCCGGCTGGTTGCGCGCAGTGGTGGGCCAACTGGCTGTCGATACATTTCGTAAACAGTCGAGACTGGTGCAAACGGAAGAGGACACGGATCTCGATCGGCTGGCGCACGATTCGAGTCGGGGTGATGGGCAGGCGGTACTCGCCGGCATTCCGACACCGGAAGAGTCGATATCGAATCGTTTCGCTCAGGCCGACATGCAACAAGCGCTTAACAAAGCCGTTCAGGAACTGGCAGCTGAAGATCGTCTGCTGGTTAAACTCTATTACTTCGACAACCTGCGTTTGCGCGAGGCGGGCGCAGTTTTGGGTGTACACGAAGCGACTGCGAGCCGTCGTCTGACGCGGATACAAACTGATTTGCGCAAGCGAGTCACAAAGATCCTGATTGATGAACGAGGCTGGACGGCGGCTGAAACGGAGAAATCGTTTGCCGAAGTGGCCCAGAATTTGGATACGGATCTGGAGGCGCTCTTGAAATGGGAAGGCCACGAAAAGGCACAGGAAGCGCAGAAGAGCTAATTGTTTTGCGGCGCAACTTTGATTGCAAGGTATAGATGGTGAATACGTTCTTAACAAGGGAATGAAAGAAGAAACAAACAGCGAGATGGATCTGTTGTTGCGGCGGCTTGGCGGGCGTCCCGAAGCATCTGTGTCTGGTAGTAACGGCGACATCAATCATCTCGATACTGACGAGCTCAGTGCTTACGCGGAAAATGTGTTACCCGCGGCAGCACGTACACGCTACACAGAACATTTGGCTGAGTGCGCGCGTTGTCGCGAGCTTGTCGTGCAACTGAGCTCATCCGCGGGCGTCGTTTCCGCAGTCGAGACGCTCAAGGCACCGATGCCATCGGCGCTGAGAAAATTTTTAGCGAGTCTGTTCTCGCCGCTCGTGTTGCGCTACGCAGTTCCCGCGCTTGGTCTGATCGTGGTTGCGACGATTGGGATTTTTGTTTTGCGACCGAACAAGAACGGTGAGCAGATCGCACAGACTGCGGAGGCGCCGAAACCGACTAGCGCCGTCACGCAAAACGCGCAAGAGCAAAAGTCAACGACTCCCAGCTACAATCAAAACTCTACAGATCAAACCTCACCAGCTAGCAAGCCGGCACGGGCCAGTGGCTCACCTGAGAATCAAGTTGCCGCCGCTGCACCGAAAGCTCCGCCGCCACCCGCGGCAGCCAGTGGCACTGTGGTTGATTCACTGGCAAAGGAACAGCAGCAACCGGTCGCGACTGATTCGCCTGCTGCTCTTGCCTCATTGAAGCCTGGGACGACAACTGAAGCGCGCGAACAGCAGGCCAAGATCGAAGCGCGTGTTGACACGGCGCAGGGTAAATTCGCTAACGAGCCACCGGCCGAGAAGAGCGCAGAGACGGCCAAAGTCAAAGCAGAAGATCGCAAAGAGGGAGAGACTAACGCGGCAGGCGCTGCTCCATCCTCAGCCAACGGTCGGGCTTTCAAAGGCGACAGCGCTCAGGAAGCCGCTCGCTCGCGGACTTTTGGCGCCGCCACCGCCGCAAAGGATAAAGACAGGGACGACAGCAATACGACGACGGTTGCCGGACGGCATTTCCGCAAGCAGGGCGGCGTGTGGGTCGACACTGCTTACAACTTCTCACGCAGCGCGATCAGCGTCACGCGCGACTCCGAACAGTACCGCGCCCTGGTTGCCGATGAGCCGGCGATCAAGACCATTGCCGATCAACTGGACGGCGAGATCCTCGTCCTCTGGAAGGGCCGCGCCTACCGCATTAAGTAAGGCCACGAAAAGGCACAAAAGGCACAAAAGTCATGGCTAGGTTGTTGTGCCTCTTGTGCCTTTTTGTGGCTCAGCTTCAAATGTTAAAGTTAGCGCATGACGCTGCGAAGACTATTCGTCCGGGTGCTGATCGTTTTGGTGATAACGAACTTGAGCGTTGTGTTCGCTCAACGACCTCAACGTCGTTGCGCTCCCGCTCGTAATCGCGCCATCAGCAACATCGTCCGTGAGATCGACGCGCGCAACATCGAAGCGACAATCAGAAAACTCGTCTCATTCGGCACGCGCAGCACGCTCTCAGAACAGAACGATCCGAAACGCGGCATCGGCGCGGCGCGTGACTGGCTCTATTCAGAGTTTCAAAAAGCCGCTGAAGCGTCCCAGGGCCGCATGACCGTCGAGAAACAGTCTTTCGAACAGCAGAAAGCCGCGCGCGTGCCGCAACCGACGATCATCACGAATATCGTCGCCACGTTGAAAGGTTCGCAACCCGAGTCGACCGATCGAATCTACGTTGTCAGTGGTCATTACGATTCGATGTGCAGCAGTCCGACTGATGCGAAGTGCGACGCGCCCGGCGCGAACGACGACGCTTCGGGAACAGCCGCCGTGCTCGAGATGGCGCGGGTGATGGCGAAGTATGAGTTTGACGCCACGATCGTATTCATGGCGGTCGCTGGTGAGGAGCAGGGACTGCTCGGTTCGACACACTTCGCCGAGGAAGCGAAAAAGAAGAGCTGGAACGTCGATGCGATGTTTACCAACGACATCGTCGGCAACACGCTCGGCGGCAACGGTGTGCGCGATCGCGGCGCCGTGCGCGTCTTTTCAGAAGGCGTGCCATCAAACGAAACGGAAGCAGAAGCGACTACGCGCCGCAGTGTTGGCGGTGAAAACGATTCCGCCTCGAGACAGTTAGCGCGTTTTATTAAAGAGACGGGCGACAGCTTCGTACCGCAGTTCAAAGTAATGATGGTTTACCGTCGCGATCGATACGGGCGTGGCGGCGATCACATTCCTTTTCTCGAGCGTGGCTATCCGGCAGTGAGGTTCACGGAAGTAAACGAAGAGTTTCGGCATCAGCATCAAAACGTTCGCGTCGAGAATGGCGTGCAGTATGGCGATCTCCCGCAGTTTGTTGATTTCGCTTACATCGCGAACGTAGCGCGCGTGAATGCGGCTTCGCTTGCGGCGCTCGCATGGGCACCTTCGAGACCGAAAGGTGTGGCGATTTTGTCGGCGCGTTTGTCGAACGATACGGACTTGCGCTGGGAGGCTAACAAGGAGCCGGATCTGGCGGGTTACGAAATCGTCTGGCGCGACACGACGTCGCCGGTATGGACTAACTCGAAAGCGGTGGGCAACGTCACCAGTTTCACGATGAAAGGTATGTCGAAAGATAACTTTTTCTTCGGCGTCCGAGCAATCGATAAAGACGGAAACCGCAGTCAGGTAACGTATCCACGGCCACAGGCCAGGACGCAGCCACCCCCGACCAGCAGCTCTAATTAAGTCGCGGATCTCCGCGAATGAACGCGGATTTTTCGACCAACCTGCCCGGCCGAACGTCTAACCGGACATGGAGATGAAAGACATGAAAAAGTCCCTTGCACTCATCCTGATCCTGGCGATGACTGCCATGCAGCCGCTTGTTCCCATCGCTGCCGGAGAGAAGCATGCGAAAGCTCATAAACTTACGGAAGATCAGCGCATCCTGCACGTGCTCAACCGGCTCGGCTTCGGCGCCCGCCCGGGAGATGTCGAACGAGTGAAGGCGATGGGGCTCGACAACTACATCAACGAGCAGCTCAACCCGGACAAGATCAGCGACTCCGTTGCCGAAAACAAACTCGCCGACCTCACTACCCTCAACATCACCACCGCGGAACTTTATGGAAAGTTTCCGGAGCCCGGACAACTGCTGCGTCAGCTTCAAGCCCGCGGAATGCTGCCGGAAAATCTCGCTGAGGCGCGCGAGAATCGTGTCAAAGGTGGCGCGAATGCCGCGAGTACAAAGCCGGGTGAGATGCCGAAGGATGAGTCGATGAGTGGCCCCGAGAAGAAGACTGACGCTCCGAAGAACAACCAGGCGCAGCCGCCGGCGAATCCAGCCGACAATGAGAAGTATCGCGAGGCGATTCAGAAGTATTACCGCGAGAACGGATTGGAACAGCCGCGAAGAATCATCGCAGAGCTGCAGGCATCCAGAATCCTGCGCGCGGTTTACAGTGAACGGCAGCTCCAGGAAGTGATGGTCGATTTTTGGACCAACCACTTCAACGTGTTTGCCAACAAAGGCGCCGATCGCTGGTTGTTGACTTCATACGATCGCGACACCATTCGCCCGAACGCGCTGGGGAAGTTTTCACAACTGCTCGAAGCGACGGCCAAGAGCCCGGCGATGTTGTTTTATCTCGACAACTTTCAGAGCGTTAGTCCGGACGCCGGTGCTGGTCGTCCTGGAATTCTCAGACCACAGCAGCAACAGCGACGCGGTATCAACGAGAACTACGCGCGCGAGTTGATGGAACTGCACACGCTCGGAGTTGATGGTGGTTACACGCAGAAGGACGTGCAGGAAGTAGCGCGCTGCTTTACTGGTTGGACCATCTTCCAACCGCGCGGCGGCGCTGCCGCAGTGACGACGACCATGGTCCTGCCGCGTGGCGGCCAAGGCAACGCCAAATTGGGCAATGCCATGCAGCGGACTGCCGGTACGTTCTTCTTCAACGCGCGCGCACACGACGACGGCGAGAAGACGGTTCTCGGTCAAAAGATTCCGGCCGGTGGCGGCATGAAAGACGGACTGATGGTGCTCGACATCCTCGCGCATCACCCTTCGACCGCGAAGTTTATTGCTACTAAACTGGTGCGTCACTTCGTGTCTGATAATCCATCGCCGGCGCTCATCGAACGTGTTGCCGCTACTTTCAAGAAGTCTGACGGCGACATTCGCGAAACTTTAAAGACGATCTTCTTTTCGAAGGAGTTCAATTCACCGGAGGCTTACCGCGCAAAGATCAAGCGACCATTTGAACTCGTAGTCAGCGCGATCAGAACGCTCGGCGCCGATACCAACGGTGGACCAGGAACACATCAATGGATCGAGCGCATGGGCGAGCCGCTCTACGGATTTCAAACACCAAACGGTTATTCTGACTCGGCGGAGAGTTGGGTGAACACCGGCGGGTTGCTCGAACGTATGAACTTTGGTCTCGCGCTCGCGAACAATCGCGTGCAAGGTACGAAAGTCACTTTGTTGAAGCCGAACGGCGATCAGTCGAAAGTGCTCGATGAGTATTTGCAAACGATTCTGGACGGCGATATCTCGGCATCAACGAAAGAGGCGCTGATGAAGCAGTTGGGCCAGTCGGATCCGCCGACGAAGGTGGTTGGATTAATACTGGGGACGCCTGAGTTTCAGAGGCAATAATAGAGGTTTGAATCATGAATCGCAGATTTTTTCTTAAGTCAGGTGGCGTTGCGTTAGCGAGCGTGGGCGTGTCGTTGTCGGCGCCCGGGTTTCTCGAGCGCGTTGTGCTCGGTAATTCGCTAACGAATGGAAAACGAAAGACGCTGATCGCGATCTTTCAACGCGGCGCAGTCGATGGTCTCAACATGGTCGTGCCATTCGGTGAGTCCAATTACTACTCCGTGCGACCAGGGATCGGGATACCCAAACCAGCCGCAGGCAATGCTGAATCAGCCATCAATCTCGACGGCTTCTTTGGTCTGCATCCCCAGATGACCGCGTTCAAGCCATTGTGGGATTCAAAGCGGCTGGCAATCATTCACGCGGCTGGATCTCCCGACAACACTCGCTCACACTTCGATGCGCAGGACTACATGGAGTCGGCGACGCCGGGAATAAAATCAACCCACGACGGCTGGTTGAATCGTTACCTGCAGTTCAAAGAGGACAAAGAACACTCGTCGTTTCGCGCTGTCTCGATCACCAAGACGATGCCGCGCGTGTTAGAGGGACCGGCGCCCGCAGTGGCGATGTCGAGCATCGCGGAATTTGGTATTCGTGCCGGCAAGGCATCGGCTGAAATGCAAAGTGGGTTCGAGGCGATGTACGCGCGCAAAGTCAACGACTCGTTGCTCGAAATGGGCCGTGAGACCTTCGAGGCAGTCAACTTTTTGAAGCAAGCGAATCCGGCGCAATACAAACCTGAGAACGGCGCACAGTATCCGCGCAATCCGTTTGGCAATTCGTTGCTCCAGATCGCACAGCTCATCAAAGCTGATGTCGGTTTGGAAGTTGCTTTTACGGATATCGGTGGTTGGGATACGCACGTGAACCAGGGTGACTCTCGCGGGCAACTCGCGAATCTTCTGCAGCAGTTCAGCTCGGCAATCGCCGCGCTCTATCAGGACCTGGGCCAGCGAATGGACGACGTCGTGATCCTGACGATGTCAGAGTTTGGTCGCACGGTGCGAGAGAATGGAAATCGCGGGACGGACCATGGGCATGCGAATGCGATGTTTGTGATTGGCAACAGCGTGCGTGGCGGCAAGGTTTACGGGAAATGGCCCGGACTGAGCGATGACAAACTCTACGAAGGGCGTGATCTTGCGTTGACGACTGACTTTCGCGACGTCTTCGGCGAGATCGCTTCGCGACACCTCGGCACGAAAGACACTGGCGCCATCTTCCCGGGTTACTCTTTGAAGTCATCAAACTTTAAGGGATTTCTGGGTTAATTTTCGGGCGCCTCTATAAAGAACAAGTCAGGGAGCTTAAAGAACCTTTACATAGAACAAGTCAGGAAGAGGGGCTTGCCCCCGCTCTGTGAATCGCAACAGCGGGGGCAAGCCCCTCTTCCTGACTTGTTCTATTCGCAGTTGTCTTTTACCACCTGAGGCTGCCGAAGCGATTGATCAGGTAAAGCATAAACCCCGCGATCAGCGAAACCGTCACGGCCAGCGTGAACGCTTCGTTATCGCGTCCCGCCTGCACCGCATCGTAGATCGCTACCGACGCCGTCTGAGTCTTGCCCGGGATGTTTCCCGCAATCATGATCGTCACGCCAAAGTCGCCGAGTGCGCGTGCAAACGCGAGCGCCGTTGCAGCCAAGACGCCTTTCGCAGCCAGCGGCAAAGTAACGCGAAAGAAGATCAGCCGATTATTCAAACCCAACGTACGCGCCGCCGCTTCGAGATCCGTATTCACACCTTCGAACGCAGCGCGCAGGCTCTTCGTTACCAACGGCAGCGCGTGAATCGTCGCCGCGATGATCGCCGCAGTCACGGTGAACGTTAGTCGAATACCAAGCGTGCGATACAGAAAGCCACCAATCGCCGAACGCGTACCCAGCAACACGAGCAGGTAGTAACCCAGCACTGTCGGCGGCAGGACCAGCGGCAGCGTCACGAGCGCATCCACGAGATTGCGCCCCGGAAAGCGTTTGCGGGCCAGCAACCAGGCGAGACCCGATCCAGCGATGAGCGCAATCAGCGTCGCAGCCGTGGCTACAGCGAAGGAAAGTCTAATGGGGAACCAGTTGATCACGGGTGTCACGCAGCATGATACAAGAAAACAGCGTTCCGACTATTATCCCGCAGAGGTCCCATTGAAGATCGGTGGCGGTGTCGTAAGGACCCCAGATGCGATGGCCACCAAAATAGATCTCATCCCACAACTCGATGATCTCGTAGATCGCCGCGAGACTGAAAACGATCGTCGCGGCAAAGAACGCCGTGAGCCTGGTTGGCAGTTGATAGCCATTCCGCTGCAGCACGTTGCTCACGAGCCAGACGATGATCGGACTCACAAGCACCTGCACGGTCGTGTGAGCAAACTCGTCGTACTGCATTGGTCCAAACTGCCGGCCGTACATGTGAAAGAAGTTTCCGAGTGCATCGACTTGCAATGCCAGGAACACGAGACCCAGGAGTGTCAGCGGAATGCGAAGGTTGAGACGCGCCTGGACGTAGAAATAGAAGATAGCGAGGAAGACAGCCACAAAGATCGTGTTGAAGGCGAGCGAGAGATAACACATCTTCGTCAGGAACGCTGCGCCTGCAAACAGGCTCGCGATCACCAACGGTATTTCCAGCCAGGTGCGGAGCCGCGTGCCGGGTTCTGTATAATTGAGCTCGTCCATCTATGACGCTCCTCAAACCAAAGGTCCTGCGATTCGAGTCGTTGCCTTCCACCAACACCGAACTGGCGCGCATGGCGACTGAAGGCGCCGCGGAAGGGCTAGTAATTCTGGCGGATGAGCAAACTGCGGGCCGGGGGCGTTTGCAGCGCGCGTGGTCGTCGCCGAAAGGTGCGGGACTCTACTTCAGCATTCTTTTGCGGCCGGCGATCCCTGTAGATCAATGGCCTTTGATTACTTTCGCAGCGGCACTCGCCGCCGGCGATGCCTTGCATGAAGCGGCGGGCGTGCAAACTGATATCAAGTGGCCCAACGATCTTCTTTCAGGTGAACGAAAAATTTGCGGCATACTGGCGGAGGCAATTGACACTCCCGGCGGAAGGGCGGTCATCGTCGGCATCGGCATCAACCTGACTCAAAGCGCGTTTCCCGAAGCGGCGTCGGTGTCGGAAGCCACCGGCACGCGACCGGACCGTGAAGCAATACTTGCGGCCTTGTTATCCGCGTTGACACGCTGGTATTCATTGCTTGGCGAATGTGAAAAGATCGTCGCAGCATGGTCCAGCAGATCGTCTTACGCGGCGGGTAAGCTGGTCCAGGTCAGCAACGGCGATGAAGTGTGGCAAGGAACAACCTGCGGCGTCGAACCTGACGGCGCGCTACGCCTCCGCACCAGCAACGGTGAGATCAAATTAATCCGAGCAGGAGACGTCCAAAGTCTGAGATCCGTGTAATCCGCGGCCAAGTACGATGCGCATAGTCCTAAGCACCTTCGGCTCATTCGGCGACATTCACCCGTACATCGCAATCGCGATGGAATTGCAGCAACGCGGCCACACGCCCGTGGTCGCAACGATGGAGATCTATCGCGAGAAGATTGAGGGCGTGGGTGTGGAGTTTGCGTCTGTGCGGCCTGACTTCCCGCAACCCAAGGAACAAGATCAGGAACTGATCGAGAAGATCATGGAGCCGATGACCGGCCCTCGTTTCCTGACCGAAGAGGTCATCTTTCCGGCCGTGCGCGATAGCTACACGGACTTACTCAAAGCAGTTGAAGGCGCCGATCTTTTGGTCACACATCCGGCAGCACCCGCCGGTCCACTGCTCGGTCGAAAGATCGGCATGCCGTGGATCTCGACCGTGCTCGCGCCGCTCTCTTTTTATTCCTCTTACGATCCACCCGTGCCGCCGTTCTGGCAATGGACCAGGCATCTCAGCATGCTTGGACCGGGCCTCATGGGATTTCTCATGCGTCTGACGCAGAGCACTTACAAGGCGAAAGGCGTTACAGACTTTCGCGACGAGCTCGGGCTCGAGGACACCGGCAATCCGATGTTCGAAGGCCAGCACTCGCCGCGACTTGTGTTGGCGCTCTTCTCGAAGGTGTTTGGCCAGCCTCAACCTGATTGGCCCAAACAAACCGAAGTCACCGGCTTCTGTTTTTACGACGGCAATCACGATTCACAGATCTCACCTGAACTGATCGACTTTCTGGATAGCGGTGCGCCGCCGATCGTCTTCACTCTCGGTTCGTCCGCGGTCTGGGTTGCGCGAGATTTTTTTCAGGAGAGTATTGAAGCCGCGAAGCGTCTCGGCCGCCGTGCCGTGCTGCTGATCGGTGACGAACGGAATATGCCGCGTTCTTTGCCGGAAGGAATCATCGCTGTTGATTACGTGCCGTATCAGTCGATACTGCCGCGCGCGTGTGCGGTGGTCCATCACGGTGGCGTCGGCACAACCTCGCAAGGGTTGCTGGCGGGAGTGCCGTCGTTGATCGTGCCGTTCGCTTTCGATCAGTCAGACAATGCCGAACACGCGCGCAAGGTCGGCACCAGCCGCACGCTCAATCGCAACAACTACCGCGCGCCGCGAGTCGCAAACGAGTTGCACGAACTGCTAACCCAACCGGCGTATGCGCGCCGCGCGTTGGAAGTCCGTCAGAAATTGCAGCAGGAAGACGGTCCGGGTCGAGCAGCAGATTTGATCGAGCAGGTCCTGTGCGGAACGCCGAAGGAGCTCGCGTATGCTGCTGGTGATTGACGCCGGAAACTCAAATCTTACTCTCGGCGTTTTTCGTGGAGCCGAGCTGTTCGCGCAGTGGCGTCTGCTTACGAATCGCGATCAGAGTGCCGAGCAGTACGGTCTGGAAATAAGAGAACTATTCGAACGCGCGGGCGTTGAAGTTAAAAACGTCGAAGGTATTGCGATCGCGTCTGTCGTGCCGCAGTTGGACCATGCTCTTGCAGAAATAGCCGCGAACGATTTCGGAGTGACCCCACTGTTTGTCGATCACAACACCGACACTGGTTTGAAACTTCTCTACGACACACCCGCGGAGCTCGGCGCCGACAGGATCGTCGATGCAGCGGCAGCGTTGGCAAAGTATGGAGCGCCGTGTATCGTGATCGATTTTGGAACCGCGACTACCTTCAACGCGGTCAACGCGGCGCACGAGTATCTCGGCGGCGTGATCGCGCCGGGAGTCATGATCTCGGCGGAGGCCTTGTTTTCACGCGCCGCGAAATTGCCGCGCGTCAAAATCGAGCGACCGGATAAAGTGATTGCCTCTTCAACTCGCGGCGCGATGCAGTCGGGTCTGTATCACGGTTATGCCGGACTCGTTGACGGTGTGCTCGAACAGATGATCGCGGAGATGGGTTCTCGACCGCGCGTGATCGCCACCGGCGGCCTCGCGCCCGTGATTGCTTCGGCTTCAAAATTCATTGAAAAGATTGACGAAACGCTTACACTCGACGGTCTGCGATTGATCTACGAAAGAAACAATTAGCATTTGAACTACTTCAACTATTTCACGGAAATCGAGGATGCATTCGTCAGACGTCGCGGTAAGCATCTTTTCCTCAGCCCGATGGATTGGGCTTTGATGGAAACATGGAAACAGCAGGGCATTCCGTTGCACATCGTGCTGCGGGGTGTTGAGAAGTCGTTTGATTCATTTGAGGCACGACCGCGCAAGCGCAGTGTGAAGTCGCTGCTGTATTGCCAGGAAGAGGTTGAGGCGCAATACGCGGAGTGGGTCGAAGCGCACGTCGGTTCGTCGGAAGGGTCAGATCACGTTGAGCCTGATTCGGACAAGACACCATTCTCGTTCGCTGCCATTAGTCAACACTTGCAACGCAACCGCACCGCGCTCGATGAATTGGCCCATTCGCGAAACAAAGAAGACGATCTTTCCGAGGCGCTCGCGCGAGCCGCGGCTTTGCTGGTTGAGATTGAAAACGATTTCGCTAGCGGCGCCACGATCGACACGCGCAAGCTCGAAGACTCTCTGACCGGACTTGAAAGAATGCTCAACGATGTGATGCTCTCAGTGGTTGATAGCGACGGGCTCGACCAGTTGAAAAAAGATGTGAAGGATCAACTCAAACCGTATCGCACACAAATGGAAGCTGCGGCTTACAAGCAGACCTTCGACAACTTGTTGCTGAAGCGTTTGCGGGAGCAGTTTGCCGTACCGCGGCTCAGCTTGTTTTACGTTTAAGAAAAAGGAGAACGTGATGGCTGAAATGACAATCAGACGCTTCGGCGTGATTTCGGTGGCGAAGATGTATGGCTTGCTGATGTTTATATTCGGATTGGTCTTCGGAGTGATCTATGGTCTGATCCTGATCGTCTTTGGGGCCGCAATTTCGGCGATGGCTCCGGGCCGCGACGGTGCCGCGGGCGGCGTCAGCACGGTCGTCATGGGCATTGCGATGATGATCGGGTTGCCGCTCTTCTACGGCGTGCTCGGATTCATCATGGGCGCTATCGGCGCGCTGATCTACAACGGTGTCGCCGGGGTCATCGGAGGTGTGAAGTTTGAGCTTGAGGGTGTGCAACAGGAGTATGCGCCGCCACCGCCTCCGCCGCACGAGTGGGCGCCGCATCAGTATCCGGCGCAATGAATTTGGAAGTTGAGGTGGAACGAATTCTTCCCGGCGGCATGGGATTGGCCCATGCCGGCGGGAAGACTGTTTTTGTATCGCTTGCCGCGCCTGGAGATCGACTGCGTGTGCGTATCGATCGCGAGCAGGGAAACGTGCTGTTCGCTTCGATAGCAGAGATCATTACGCCGTCGCCGCTTCGCGTTGAGCCTCCATGTCCTTACTTCGGCCGTTGTGGTGGGTGCGACTTTCAGCAACTGGCCTATGAAGCACAATTGACGGCTAAAGCGGAGATGATTCGCGACTGTCTGCACCGCATCGCGCGGCTGGAGAATATTCCGGAGATCGTGGTGACGCCGTCGCCAAACGTGTGGCGCTATCGCATGCGTGCGACGTGGCAGATCGATCGCGAGCAGCGAACGATCGGGTATTACGAACGCGGATCGAGGCGCGTCTGCGATGTTGCGGATTGCGCAGTTTTGCAGCCCGATTTGCAGAGCAAGCTCGAGCGCGTTCGAGCGACTGAGTGGCAGCAGTTTCCGCCGGAGTTGAAGCATTTGGATGTGGTTGCGGGTGAGAATGGGGTTTCGTTTGCGCCGGAGTTTGCGGAGTTTCAGAAGAGCGAATTGAGTTTGACGGTTCGCGGCGAGGTTTATCAGTACAACGCGGAAACGTTTTTTCAGATCAATCCGTCGTTGCTGGGAGCGTTGGTTGAGGTTGCGTTGACGGATGCGGCGGGCGAGCGGGCGCTGGATCTTTATAGCGGCGTTGGGTTGTTTACGTTGCCTTTGTCTCGACGGTTTGAGAGTGTCGTTGCGGTGGAGGCAAACACGGCTGCGGCGCGGTTTGCGCGCCGGAACTTGCAGCACGCTGGATTGACGAACGCGCGTGTGGCTACTACGACAGTGACGGCTTGGTTTCGCAGCGCTTCGGAGCATGCCGTTGATTTCGTGTTGCTCGACCCGCCGCGTGCCGGTGCTGAGTCGGCGGTGATTAATGGCATCCTCAGTGTTAACGCCCCTCACGTCTGTTATGTCTCATGCGATCCGGCGACACTCGCGCGCGACTTGAAAAAGCTCGTTGCCGCAGGCTACGTGGTCCAATCTCTCCGTGCCTTCGATCTCTTCCCCCAAACCCATCACGTCGAAACCATTGTCCACCTGCGGCGATACGACGATTGAATCCTGACCGACGCATTGTAGGGGCGGCCCTCCGTGGCCGCCCCAATCGCGCGCAAGTCGAACGATGGGGGCGGCCACGGAGTGCCGCCCACTACAATTGCTTCCCCAAAGGTTGATGTGTAGTATCTCGGCGCGCTCTCACGACGCCAATGAATCCTCACCGAAGCGTGTTCAGTCAGCATCCGCTTGCGCAGCTCGCTGTTGCGTTCGCCGCCGGTGTCTGCGCGGCGCACTACTTTTCATTGCGAATC
>Ga0126376_10001107_pt1 | contig 14282 bp, 7 predicted proteins | sample PanSoiMetPlot_15_FD_92760 | JGI IMG/M metagenome (GOLD analysis project Ga0126376, IMG submission 92760) | Tropical forest soil microbial communities from Panama - MetaG Plot_15 | ecosystem: Environmental > Terrestrial > Soil > Tropical forest > Bulk soil | place: Panama | collected 2016-02-17
TCGATCGGCAAACCGGTCGCGGGCCAGGAGGTGAAGTTGAGTGACAACGGCGAGATCCTCGTGCGCGGCGATAACGTCTCACCCGGTTACTGGAATGGCGCCAATCAAACGCTCACCGATCAGCAAGGCTGGATTCACACGGGTGACATCGGAGAAGTTGACGCTGAAGGCAACATCTACTTTCGCGGCAGGAGTAAGGACACGATTGTCACCGCGGCGGGTCTCAAGATCTTTCCGGCAGATCTCGAAGCCGCACTCGATCGTCAACCGGAGATAAAAGAGAGCGCTGTGCTTCCGCTTCCTGGCTCGCGCGGAATTGAAGCACTCGCAGTGTTGATTCCTCGCGGCGAGCACGCGGATTTGAGTGTGGCTGTAGAACGAGCAAACCATTCGCTCGCGGAGTTTCAACGTATTCGTCACTGGGTTGCGTGGCCCACGAGCGAGTTTCCACGCACCGCCGGAACGCGAAAAGTTATCAAGGGACAGATCGCCGCCGCAGTCGAGACGATAAACACGCCGGCGCCGTTAAGTCTTCCGGTTATCAGCCGCATCGCCGGCGCTCAGGCCACGCGCTTCGAACTTTCAGCAAACCTCGCTAACGATCTCAAACTCGATTCACTCGGCAGAGTCGAGTTGTTGAGCGCACTCGAAGATCAATACCAGATCGAACTCGACGAAGCCGCGATCACCGAGGCGACGACGATCGCCGACATCGAAAAGATCGTCAGTCGTGGAAAGTCGGACGCCGTTCGTTATCCGTATCCGAGATGGGCCATGCGCTGGCCCACCACATGGACACGCCTCCTCGTTTATCACTTCTTCGTGCTTCCCGTAACGATGATCATGTGTCGCGTGCGTGTGAATGGCGCCGAGCGGCTCTCGAAAGTAACCGGACCTGCATTGTTGATCTCAAACCATGTGACTGACGTCGATGCAGGACTGATTCTTTCAGCGTTGCCCTGGCGCTGGCGAGTGCGTTTAGCAATCGCGATGCAGGGAGAGTTGTTGCGCGACTGGCGTTATCCACTGGCGACGATGCCGTGGTACATGCGTGTAAAGTCGAGAGTGGCGTACGTGCTCGCCGCGGCGCTGTTCAACGTCTTTTCGATACCGCGGCAGAGCGGCTTTCGACAGAGCTTCGCATACGCCGACGAAGCGGTGGACCACGGCTGGAGTATCCTGATCTTTCCGGAGGGAACAGAGACGCGAGACGGACAGCTTCAACCGTTCAAGGCAGGCATCGGACTGCTTGCGTCTGAGCTAAACGTGCCAGTAATTCCAGTACGGCTGCGCGGTCTGTTCGAGCTGAAACAGCAGCGACAACTCTTTGCCCCTGCCGGGACAGTGTCAGTTACTTTTGGGGAAGCGATCAGGTTTTCGCCGGAGGATAAACCGGAGAATATCAAGATCGAGTTGGAGCGGAGGGTTAGGGAGTTGTGAAACCGGCGCTACGCCACCTGGTACACCTGAATCGCCTGTTCTCTTCCGCGGACCTGCACGTGGCCCATCGGCATCGCCTTTCGATGGTCTTCATTGACCGCCTGCCAGACCATCTCGGAGATCAGCAGTTGCGAATCAAACTGCTTGTTTAGTTTCTCGATCCGCGCCGCCAGGTTCACCACATCACCGATCACCGTGTACTCGCGCCGCAACGCCGATCCAATGCTCCCGGTCACCGCTTCACCGGCGTGCAAACCAATGCCCACCGTCGTCGGCAGGATCGTCCCCGCCTCGACTTCCTGACGCACACGCGCGAGGATCTCCTGCGCCGCCTCGACCGCGTTCAGACAATCTTTACCGTCCGACAACGGCGCACCAAACACAGCCATAAACCCGTCACCCAAAAACTTGTTGATGATCCCATGATGGCGGTTCACGATCTCGATCATGAACTCAAACAACGACTCGAGATATTCAACTACTTCCTCCGGGCTTCTCTTCTCCGCGAAGCCGGTGAAGTTTCTGATATCGAGAAACATCACGCAGACATTCTTGCTCTCGCTTCTCAGGTCAGGCTTCAGATCGAGCAGCTTGCCCATCACTTCCGGCGAGACGTATTCACCAAACGTTCTCGAGATGCGGTTGCGTTCCTGGACCACCGAGAAAGAGTTGAGAATACGTTTTTTGATCTGACGCGTCACGAGGCCGGTCACCACGCCCGTCAGCACTAGTAGAAAACCCTTGAACAGGTGATGTGGAGCGCCAGAGAGGATCGGCTCCACTCCGACGGTTGAACCTTTCTGGATCAAGTAGAGCGCCAGCAAAGTGTACTCGACTCCCGCCACGGTACCCGTAAAGATGCACAGCCTCACATTCAGTCGCAGCGCTGAGAGTGAAATAAACAGGGGATAGACGAACGCAGCAGGCGTGAACAGAGTGTAAATTGGACCAAGAAACATCGAGCCCACGATCATGCCCGCAGTCGGAATACTCGTCTCAACAAAAGCACTAAGATATTTGAGCGCAGCGAAAGGCTTTTGGCGCTTCCTAATCAAACGATCGATCGCCATGCGCTCAACTGTTAGATATGCGAGGTTGAAGCCAAAGATTATGCCAACGGCGAGTAGAAAACCGCGAAAATTGCCGTGAAAGGCAGTTTGAAATTCCTCGAAAAAGACCGACACCAGGATCAGCACAAGAAGCAGCGCGCTGAGTATGGCTCCAATCAGGATCGAAACACGCAGCCGATCACTCTTCAGGCTTTCGAGCGCAAACTCTTCCTCAAACAGGTCGGTCGCGTCTCTCTTCCTTCTCCGCAGCATCCGTCGAGCAACTGACATGGCACACCTCAACCAACTCTTCTGGCCGCGCCGCTTTGCAGCCGTTCACTCGAAACAATCGCGCGCTTGTGCCAGCCGCGACCCACTTCGCCGCCCGGATCGCTGACGCTGACCTCAAACAGAAACAGCTTGCCTTCTCGACCAGCGTAACGCGCGGTTGCAGTTACCTGAGCGCCCACTGGCGTCGGTGCAGTGTGACTGACGTCGACAGTGACACCGACCGACAGTTCGCCCGGTCCAAGTAAAGGCTGAAGCACGCGTGCGGCCGCGATCTCCATTAATCCAATCATGCGAGCGGTGGCGAAAACAGGTGGGAAGTCGTCTCCCATCTCGGTCAGTACAGCGCTCGCAAGATCCTCTGGACGAACGACCAACCTGGCGGTCGCCGTCGCGTTCATCTCTGGTTCGTTTGACATGGCCAGAGATTAAACCACAGATGAACGCGGACAAACGCGGATTTCTGATCCGCGTTAATCAGTGTTCATCCGTGGCAAGAATTTTCTGCGAGCGGCGGGAGCGGAAGAACGAGGTGCGGTCGAGAATCTTTTCCTGGAACTCTTCGAGATAAAGATAAATCACCGGCGTGATGTAGAGCGTGATGAATTGCGAGACGATCAGTCCGCCAACTACAACGAGGCCAAGCGGCCGTCGCGACGATCCGTCCGCGCCATAACCAAGCGCGATCGGCACGGCGCCAAACACGGCTGCGAGTGTCGTCATCAAGATGGGCCGGAAACGATCCATGCTCGCATCGTGAATTGCTTTGTCGGCAGCTTCGCCTGCTTCCACGCGATGCCGCGCGAAGTCAACGATCATGATGCCGTTTTTCTTCACAATGCCCATCAACATAAACATGCCGACGAACGCGTAAAGCGACGCGACCTGTCCAAACAAAATCAACGTCAACAAACCACCGACGAGTGCGGTCGGCAACGTCGAGAGAACCGTCAGCGGATGAACATAACTCTCGTAAAGAATCGCGAGGATCACGTACATCACAAACACCGCCAGTCCCATTAGGATCGTCAGGCTCGTGACCGTGCGGCTAAACGTCAACGCTTCACCCTGCAACTCAGCGCGTACGCCCGGCGGCACGACCTGCGACGCCTGTTGAGTGATGTAATTAGTCGCATCACCCAGCGCCACTCCCGGCTTCAGGTTGAAGAAGAGTGTCATGCTGGTGAACTGGTTCAAGTGGTTCACCGTTTGTGGACCAAGAATGGATTTCCAGGTGACGAGCTCGTTGAGCGGCACCAGCCGGCGTCCATCGTCTGACTTGATGTAGAGCAGCGAGAGGTCCTCAGGCTTCTGTCGCACCGAGTCGTCCATCTCGAGAATGACTTGATACTGATCCTCGGGCTTCTTGATCAGGTAGAGATAGTTTTGCGAATAAGCGTTGCGCAGCAAGGTGAGAATGCGCGCCTCAGAAACGCCGTACGTCTTCGCCTGATCGCGGCGAATGTCGATGCTTAGATTTGGCGTGTTGTTGAAGTAGTCTGACGAGACGCTCAGGAATCCCGGATACTGCATCATCCTGCCCATCAGCGCCCGGCCTACTTGATAAACCTGGGCGGGATCCGCACCGGAAACACTGAAGGCGTATTGACCTTGCTGCTGGCTCGTCACGCCGGTGCTGATCTCGAGGACCGGAAACGGACGCAGAAACGTCATCACACCGGGAATCGTGTTCAGCTTGCCCATCATCTCCGCTGTGACTTCGGCGATGGGTTTTCGCTTGTCGGGCGGGTCGATGAATGTAAACGTGATGCCCTGGTTCGCCGCGAGGAAACCGGTTGCGCCCGTCATTGTAAAATCAGTGATGACTCGCGGATCCTGGTGCAACATCTGATCGACGCGATCCTGGTATTCGTGCATCTGTTTCGGTGACGAGCCTTCCGCGGCGATGAACGCGCCGAAGATCACGCTGCTGTCGCCCGGCGGCAGAAACGTTTTTGGCACGAACATAAAGAGGTAGATCGTGCCCACCAAACAGATCACCCAGATCACAGGCGAGATCCATCGATGACGCAGAAACCACCAGAGCGAGCCGCCATATAGATTGAGCACTCGCGACTCGATGCCGCCAATTACGCGCTCCACCCACGTCTTGCGCATCCCATGTCCGCGCTCTTTCAGGAGCCGCGCGCACATCAGCGGCGTCAAGGTCAGCGAGACTAAACCGGAAGCGAGAATCGCAATCACGATCGTGATCGCAAACTCACGAAAGATGCGACCCACTAGTCCCGTCATGAACACGAGCGGGATGAACACAGCCGCCAGCGAGATCGTCATCGACAAGATGGTGAAGCTGATCTCCTTCGCGCTGCTGATTGCGGCTTCGAATGGATGTTCACCACGCTCAATGCGTCTCACTGTGTTTTCGAGAAAGACGATCGCGTCGTCAACCAAAAAGCCGATCGCGAGTGTCAACGCCATCAACGAAAGATTATCGAGGCTGTAACCAAGCCCGCGCATCGCGATGAACGTGATCAGCAACGACAAGGGCAGCGCGACTACCGGAATCAACGTGTCCGTCACGCGACCAAGAAAAGCAAAGATCACGATCACAACCAGCACAAACGCAATGACCAGCGTCATCTGCACGTCAGCGACTGAGTGGACGATGCTGGCCGAGCGATCGTAGATCGGCTGGATTCGGATCGAGCCCGGCAACTCGTTCGCAATCTGCGGCAGAACCTCGTGGATCGATTTCGATACTTCAACTGCGTTGGCTCCCGCGCGCCGGTTAACAGCCACGATCACAGTCGCCGTCGGCACTTCGTTACCACGAACCCAGAAACGCATGTTGACGCGTTCATCCTGCACCGACTCTTTAACGGTCGCGACATCGCGGAGATACACAGGAGCGTTGTTTGTGCCGCCGACAATCAGGTTTTCATACTGCGCGGCGCTCTCGAGCTGGCCCTGCGGGCGCAGGATCGCGGTGCGCGTCGAACTATCCAACTGGCCGGCGCCCGTGTAACTGGTGCCGTTTTTGATCGCGGCGCTGAGGTCGTCAACCGAGATACCGCGCGCCCAAAGCGCGGATGGATTCGCTTTGATACGAATCGCCGATTTGGTGCCGTAAACGTTGACCTGCGAGACGCCCGGCAGAATGCTGAGCCGCTGGCCCACCTGCGTACTCGCGTAGTCGTAGAGTTGTCCGGGCGTGACCGAATCGCTGACCATCGCGATGTACATGATCGGCTGATCGTTTGGATTCGTCTTCGAGTAAGTCGGTGGCGATGGCAGGTCCGCGGGAAGTCCACCTGATGCCTGCGAGATTGCGGTCTGCACGTCCGTCGCGGCCGCGTCGATGCTCTTATCGAGTGAAAACTGAAGCGTGAACGAAGCGACGCCCTGCGTACTGCGTGAAGTCACAACCTCAAGACCGTTGATCTGCATGAACTGGCGCTCGAGTGGCGTGGCGATGTTGTTTGCAATCGTGTCCGGACTGGCGCCCGGGTAGCCCACAGTCACCTGAATCACCGGATAGTCGACCGCCGGCAGATCGTTCACGGGAAGCTGAAAGTACGCCAGTATTCCGAAAAGGATCACTGAGAGCGTCAGGACCGCGGTCATTACCGGCCGCCGAATGAATGGTTCAGAGAGATTCATTTCTTCGTTTCACTTGCAGTTGCGGTGGCCGGGTTATTTCCCGCGTGCGGTTCCTGGATGACGACCTTGTGATTCGGTGTTACACCGAGCTGGCCATTGGTCACGACCTTTTCACCGGCCGCGACGCCTTTCTCAACCACGATCAAATCGCCCTGGCGTTGGCCCAAAGCAACAGTCCGCTGTTCGGCCGTCATATCAGGTTTGATCACGTAAACGTACGAACCAGCGGCTGACATTTGCGGGGCGGACGCGGGCACCAGCACCGCGCCCTGAATCGATCCCAACAACAAACGAATGTTGACGAAGCGACCTGGCCAGAATCTATGGTCCGGATTCGGGAGCGTTGCGCGCAGAGTCACCTGGCCGGTCTCGGTCTGCACTGCGTTGTCAACGAACGTGAGTCGTCCTGAAACGGCGTCATTTGGGGAGTCAGGCAGCCGGACTTCAGCGCTGAGCGTGCCGGCGCGCATCTGGTCCTGGACGAGGCTCAGGTTGTTTTGCGAGATCGTGAAATCAGCGTAGATCGGATCGAGACGCTCGATTACGAGCAGTGCGTTGTTGGAAACAGCGGTCGATTCTTTGTTGCCTTGCGCACCAGGGTTGACGACGTTTCCGATGTCGACCAGGCGTTGTCCGGCACGCCCATCGATGGGTGAATGAATGAAGCAGTAACTGAGCTGGACTTTCGCCGTCTCGATGGCCGCGTTGTCGACTTTGATCGTCTCGTCGGCACTGCGCACGGCAGCGCGCGCGGCTTCGGTGTTGGCTTTCAGCGTATCGTAGTCGGCGCGAAACTGGCCGTATTGCTCACTGGGCACAACGCCCTGCTCGACCAGCTTTCCATATCGCTCGACTTGCGCGCGGCCCCAGTTCTCCTGTGCGATCTCGCGCGCCAGATTCGCTTCGGCCTGTTTTTTCGCGGCGAGATCTTTGGCGAGATTCGCCTGCGCTTGTTTGACGCTCGCTTCGAACGGGCGCGGGTCGATCGTAAAAAGCATCTGACCCTTCTTCACGTTTGCGCCGTCAGTAAAATGAATCTCCGTAATGCGTCCGGAAACCTGTGGCTGAATTGAAACGGTTTCACGTGCGACGATCTTGCCGAGCGCGTCCATGTAATTTGAAACGTCTTGCGAAACTGCGGTCGAAACGACGACCGGGGCCGGGGGACGTTCGAAGTTTGGCTGGGCCTTGTTTACACAACTCGGGAGAGTGACGCAGAGTCCACCGATTGCCAGGAGGATTCCCAGACGATAAGACAAGCTCTGCTTGGATTTCATAGAGTTCGATTCCTTGCTCTCAAATCACCGAATTTCGAGTTTGATTGGGTACGATATCGCGCGCCTTTTTGTTGCGCCCGCAGCGCCCTCCGGGAAGCGCCCCTCCATTGTGCCATTAGAGCGACAGAATACTAAGCGGGGTCAAATACGGGTGTGTTAAGCGGAGGTAAAAATTTGTTAAGAATTGTGAACTACGGCATTCTGCTCTGCGCTTCGCGGCCCGATTTTCGCTTGGCAATTCACAGCGCGAGCACGAGCGTTGGTTAATGCACAACCTTAAGGCCGAACCAAACACAGGTTCAACAGAACGAAGATTATGCTTACAGAAAGCTGAGGGATTTCTTTTGGCTTCCCATGGGGCAGACTGGTCATTGCTTAACTCTATACATCTGAAATGATCGTATCCAAATAAGTACGATCTTGATCGAAAAATAAAATGTGGGCGTTTGCAAACTGATCACGCGTCCACGGCTGATCATTCTCAAAAATTCTAGTGATTAACTCTTCGTATGGTGTTACCGAGAGCACATAGGCGTCCACCGAGAAATTTACTCGATGAATCTTCTTCACACTCGACGCCATCGCACTCTGCAACTTTTTGTGAAGATTTACTTTTCGATTAACAGAAGGATGCTCATCCCTTAATAGTCCATGCGGTTCAATGAAGACGAGCCGCTGTCTGCCGGGCTCTACCAACCAAAGAAGAAAGTCAGGATAGAATCCTGAACCGCTAAAGAATCCGATCCCTTTGCCACGAGAAAGATTTCGTAGCAAGAAGAGCTCTTTTTCTTCGAGCTTCGCCGGACGCGAGTTGCAAAACGCAATGAGATCTCTGACGAATCTCTCTTCGCCTTCATTCAAGGGGGGAGGACTCGTTCTGACTTGGCTTCCGCTTTTTACCAACAGCGGCTGATAAAGATGGCGATCTAAAAACACCGCAGGAAGATCAGCGGAAACTTCCTTATAGAGTTTCTCTTTATCTGTGATAAACGCCCGGACAGTACGAACCAGTTCTTCAGCGCCTCTCGGAATTTTGACAACGTGTGAGGCGAAGTTCGCGTCCTCGATATCCAGCGGCTGATAACGAAGCCGGTCGGACTCCCAACTCTGCCGCCGATTTCTATAAAAATTTTCGAGATACTTCTTTACGACGGCAGACATCATCGCTTGCAGCCGTTTCAACTGGATCATGTCAGTCGGTTTTAGTTGAATATCATCACAGATCAACGAATAGATTGGAGGGTCGGCTTCCAGGATCTGTTTCGGACTCTCAGACGTTACTACGAGATTATGAAACCCCTGCTCGCCTTTAAATTGCAGCATATCAAGATACAACTGCTCCCAGTCCAACAAGGCCAGTTGAGGGCGTGGCAACGTTTTACGTTGCCCCTCGACATATCGCGACGTCTTAACTGAACCATCAACGATTCCCAAACTTTCGACTTTGAGCGAAAAGTCGAGCACCACTTTGCATCGCAAATCTTTCTCGAGAAGAATGCGCTCTGATTCAGCGAAAGATTTTTCGCTAGCTAGTCTCGGGACCAATAACCCCTGTCGCAAAAAGCTGGCATTGACTTTGACTTCGAACGGTAACGAAACATCCCCATCCGGATCGACGCCTTCGCGTTCGAGATACTCCCGAAACTTAACCATGTAGTTTGCACGAATGGCAAAGATATTTAGTTTCTCCAGCAACTGGATTTCTTGAGGGTGATCGCCGGACAGCGACGAGCTACGCCTCAGTTTCCGTTCAAGACCGAGTAGTCTGACGCCACGACCAAACAGTTGGATAATCTCAGAACCTTCGCTGCGACCAATGTTCAATAATCCCATGTTGGTTACACGCCAGCTATCCCAGCCTTGAATGAACTTCTTTGCTCCGATAAGAATGTTGACTGGTGAAGACAAGTGCTTGATGTTTTCAAAAAGACCCTCCGCAATTTGATCGTCGCCGACCGCGATGTGCTGGCTGTTGGCTTCGATGAGTGTCTTAAAGGCACTCGTATCGCCGATGTAGATCAGGCCGAAATAAGGCAGGGCTTCGCCTGCTTTCAGTCCGAGCTCGCCTGCTTTTCCCTTAATGTCTGCAACGTGTAAGCGACCGCCGCCATTCTCGACATGAAAGATGCTCCGCAGTAATCCTACGAAAATCTTTTCTGGATCTGTCGTCCATGCTTTTAGAAACTTGAATCTACCGGCAAATAGATCGCGTCCTTCATCGCGCAGTCCACTTTCACCTGAGAGGATGGTTTGAATGGTCTGCTCGACCCATCCTTGGTCGTTGCGCAGAAGCTCGTCCAGAAACTTAACGACCGTTAAGACGTCGGATTCTCTGGCCTGCTTGTTTGTATTCACCGTGCTTCCCACAAAGATCCATAGCGGGTCGGCCAAATGGTACCGAATCACAGCGTCTGGATTCGCCGCAAAGGCTTGCTTCTGTTCGAAGAACGAAAGCATGTTAGCAAGCAGGAGTGTGCGCGTTTGTTTGTCGGTGGTCTCCTGCTTGAGATTCAGCACCTCGAAATCTTTTCCAAAGCCATCGCCGAAAAAATATTTGTATGAGTAATCAAACAGGATGGCTTTACCGTAGTCCCTCGTCATCTCATCATCGCGGGCGGCGGACATCGCCTGGCCGAAAGTCGCGCTGTACTCAAAAGTGAAGCCGGTTTCAGCAAGTTTCGTCCTTGAAGCCATCCATTTCCTGGCTTCGCTGCTTGCTCCGCGATGGCCTTCATCCACAAAGATCAGATTATTTCCCTGGAAGTATTCCACTGGAACACTTGCACCGGAACCTTTCTTCTGCTCAACCAATTTAGTTATCTCAATGACGCGAACAGTGTTTTTGCTAACCGCCTCCAGGCCACTTTGGTCGAGGTTAAAACGAGCACAAGGAATGCCGACCTCTGCCATGTTGTCGAGGTGTTGCTGCGAGAGTTTTTCGTCCGGAGTTACAAGGAGGATGTTATCGAGCGGCTTCTCGTTGTAATGCAAAAACTGGCGATAGTGGAAATGCATGAGGATCGTTTTACCGCTGCCGGTCGCCATCCAGAAGGCCAGCTTGGCTAAATCTGCGTCAGTAAACTTGGAGTCGATAAATCCCAGCGTCTCGCGTTTTTGATTCCGGCGCTCGACAAACTCATTCAATTCCTGTTGCAGCTTCTGTTTGTGATTGAACAGAAGATCCAGGAACCGTTCTGTGATGAGAAGCGATAGGTGCTGAAAGTAGCGAAGGGTTAGAGGTTCGCGGCGATGTCGGTTGAAGTATATCAGGTGCGCCTTGACGTTTGCGTCATAGCGTTCGAGATTGTCGCGAGAAATTTTGCACTTGGTGCCCTTTGAAAGAATGCCCTGAAGGAGGTACGACTCATCTGAGCTGTCGAATCCTTCGTCACGTTCTTTGAGGTCTTCCAGCATTGAGCGATTTGATTCGTAGCCAAACTGGTGAACGGCCCAGTCAGCCAAAACCAAGCGCTCTTCAAGTTTTACATATTCGTCCGCAACTTTTCGTTTACTCTTCATTGAACATAAGCCGCTTGAAAACCGGATCGAGCGAAACCGCGCCTTTCACGAAGCTGTCGCTGTTGACAAAGATGTCTTCGGCACCGTTGGTAAGCTTTTCTTTCTCGATGAATTTTCGGTCGGCTTCAAACTCCTTAAGCCCCCATCCACGTGTGGTGCGCCAGATGACTACAGTTTCGCGTTCATTGCTCTGTCCACGATAGACGAGATAACGCGAGCCCTCGTTTTTATAGACGTGACGAGTACTAACGTGGAGCCCTATCAGATAGTTGAAGGTTTCAGGGAGATCGACAGGAAGCGGTTCGTCCTTTCCGTGGCGACGAAGTTTGAAGTCGAAGGGGGTATCGAGTTTTGCAACGTTGAGGAATGTCTCGCTATCTTTCGTTTCGAAGTCGAGCATGTAACCGAAAACATCGTCGTGCAGTTGAAATAAAAGCTGGTCGGGGGTTTCTGAAAATGTAATATTGTCTAGAGAATCCTCGTAGGACTCCAACTGAAAATACTTGACGAGTTGACTTACTCCAGACTCACGATTTTGCGGAGAGCCGTTTCGCCATTCATCGGAATAGACTACTTTCGCGATGCGGTCTTTTAATACTGTTTCAAAATAATCACCGACTTCCACTAGAACATATTTACGGCGACCCCGATCTTTCCGGTTCAATGAGATCACCGCATGTCCGTTCGTCCCAGAGCCGGCAAAGAAATCTAAAACGCAACTGCTCTTATCTACAAGTGCCGCTCCCAGCAGGGTTTCGTACAAGGAAACCGGGTGGTTATATGAGAACTCTAGACCGAGTTTTTCCATATCCATTTTGCCTCTGCTAGCGTCTTGAATGATGGAGGGTATCTGACGACGAGAGCTATCCGTCAAAAAAATCTTGCGGCGCGGCTGAACGGTTTCATCGTCACCAAAAATTATTTCATGCCTCTCAAGTAGTACCTGAAGCTTTTCCGGTGTCCTAGACCAACCGTTGGGCGGTACCGGGCACGGTTTCCCTGTGAGAGGATGCATCAATGGAATATGAAACTTTGGATCTAAACGACGTTCAGGAGCTCCCAAAGCAACGCTTTGATATACACGTCCGTCTTCATTGAGAAAATGATATGCCTTCTCCCCATTGGTAAGAGTTTTGTCACTTGCGATCGCCTTTGCAAAGGCAGCGCGACTCGCGTCGTTTACTCCATCAAATGCATTGATAACATCTTTGGCTTTCTGGAGTATTGCAAGTAAACTTTTGTTGTTTAAGAACAATGGGCCTGATTGATGTGAACGCCAAATAACGTACTCGTGTTGGGTTGCGATGCCTGTTCCTCCGAGCATCGGGTTACGCTTGTCCCAAACGATAGTGCCAGCCGCAGGCAATTCGAACATTTCCATCAACATGTGTAGGCGTTCGTACTCATTCTCGTCGATGTGACAAAGATAGGAACCTAGATCAGCTAAAAAATGGACAGCTTCAGTTGAGACCTGAGCCATTAGGCTGAGCCAACTGGAATGTTGGTAAGCATTCTTGTATAGAAAAACACTACTCTGAGTATTATAAGGGGGGTCGATGTGAACGCATGTTATCCGGTGCCCATACTTCGCTCGGAGCAAACGTAAAGCTTGATAGTTATCGGATCGAACCAATACTCCATCTGTCGCGTCGTCAAGAGAAGAAGTTGAACCAAGTAGTTCTTTCGATGCAAGTAGAGAATCAATTAAGTCTTGATCGTAAAATTTTGTGTCTACTACCATAAACCGATCGCGGTTTTGAAAATCAATATCAGACGTCGCTAAGCTGGCGTTTTCGGGGTTTCCTTCAGTTGTCTTGAGCGCGTATAGTTTTCGCCATTCATCAATTTGGTCCTTATTTGACAGTATTCTCTCGTGTAACGTTGAAGGAATACGATCAAGCGTCACAAGATAATTGACATTAACAACGAACTTCTTCTTTTCAAACAAGCGCTTTTGAAACTCTTCAATCTGAGAAACGAAACTGATGATCTTGTGACCTATAGACTTGATGATTCGCAGCAACTGAAACCAACCTTCAGATTGTTTCTCGCCCCGAGACTCAAGTTCGTCTAGATTTAGCAGTTCGTTCTTCAGATAAAAATCGAGCTCACGTTCTAGAAAACCCCTGAGATCTTTGTGAATGAAGAAATCGCGAGTATTTCGTTGCGTGTACGTTCGCAGATGATGGTCCAGCAAACTAACGGGATTGTTCTCCACGTCGCGGCGCTTCTCGTGCACCAACGCTGCTAGGCATCGGTGTCAGTTTGCGCTGCTGCGAGAATTTCCGGTATGGCCTCAGCCAGTATTGCTTCCTGGACCTTTGTCTTTCCGAACTTTGTCTCTTCACCCGAGACTAGCGGCCTATACTCAAACGGCTGAGTAAGCTCATGTTTCGCAATATCCAGTTCTAGCGCTCCGACCTGCGGCACAAAAAAACGCTTGGCACCTTTGACATTGTTCTGCTCAACGTCTGCGTTACGCAGTTTGAAACAAACGGTCCAACGACCGTGTTTATAACTGTAGTCAGTAAAGTTCTCGCCTGTTTTTATGTAGTACTGATCGCTGTTGGCCCAGTGCAGATAAACCTCTTCACCGTTGTAAGGTATTGCGTACTTCTCGCGTTTTGAGTAGCGACGCAGCGACATGAAATCGCCTTCGTCGTAGTAGCGACTAAAAAATGCGTAGAGGTGATTGAAGATCTGACTCTCAAGCTCGACCTGTTTTTTGGCCTGCCCTGCCGACTGTTGCAGCGCCAAATATTCTTTGCCGATTTTGGTTCCTGAATAGATTGGATTGAGGTTTCCTTCGACATCAAGGGCATCAGCGCCAAGCATGTCTTTAATTTGCGCTGTGAGACCGGCTCGGCGTTCAGCGGCGCTGGCTTCCTGGGCTAATGCTCCTTTCCGCAACTCCTCTGAAACGGCATTGAGCAAATCCTTCTCGATAAACTGCTCGATAACAGCACGCTTGTGATTCATGATCCGGTAAATCCCAAAATCAAGATCGGCGTTGTCGAATTGAAACAGTTCGCGTAGTAGTTTCTGAAACTTCTCTCTGGGCGTCGTCATCTATACGTTCGGATGGTAA
>Ga0126376_10001108_pt1 | contig 14279 bp, 11 predicted proteins | sample PanSoiMetPlot_15_FD_92760 | JGI IMG/M metagenome (GOLD analysis project Ga0126376, IMG submission 92760) | Tropical forest soil microbial communities from Panama - MetaG Plot_15 | ecosystem: Environmental > Terrestrial > Soil > Tropical forest > Bulk soil | place: Panama | collected 2016-02-17
CAGGAATTTAATCTGTGTCCAGTGGATTTTTCCGCATCGAACTTGATGTTGGGAGGAACCGCCCTGTCTGAAGCATCCAAAGCACGCGTGGATTATACAAAGTTTGGCCATAAACCTTTGCGTTCACTGTACGCAACCGACCGCTATTTGCACGACTCAGGAATCCAATTAAATTATTGCACATGCTGAAACTGCGGGCATCTCAGATTAACGGCTGTGCGTATTGTATAGACATGCGTTGGAAGGACGCGATTGCTGCGGGTGAAACGGCACAGCGGCTCTACGGCTTGGATGCGTGGCGCGAATCGCCGTATTACTCAGCAAAGGAGTGCGCGGCGCTGGAGTGGGCTGAGGCAATTACGCTGGTCTCCGAGACGCACGTTTCTGACGAAGTCTACGAACGAGTCCGCACGCAGTTTTCCGAGAAGGAGATCGTGGATCTAACAATCGCGGCCGGAATGATCAACATTTGGAATCGAATTGCTATTTCTTTGCGAGCTGTGCCAGGGCTCTATCAACCGAAGCAATCCGCTGCCGGAGCGGACTAAGACAGGCCACAAGAACACCGGCTTGGCCGCCAAAGGTTCCCGCTTGTACAATTCCCAGCGACGCGATTGCGGCCGGGAGATGTTATGGGCGAAGCACAGCTTTTTTTTGATGCGATACGATGCGGCGACGCGGGAGCCGTACGAGCGCTGCTGGATCAGGATCCTTCTTTGCTCAGCACGAAGAACCAGCAATCGCAGAGCCCCGTTCTCTTCTCGATTTATAACCGTCAAAAAGAGATCTGTGATTTTCTTTGCTCCCGCAGCGCGCAGCTTGAATTGCATGAAGCGGCGGCCGCCGGAGATTTGGCGCGCGTCAAAGAATTTGTGGAACAAGACGCTTCGCTTGCCAAGAGCTACTCACCTGATGGGTTTCCTGTGCTCGCCCTCGCGGCTGTTTTTGGCCACTTCGAAGTGGCCAAGTATTTGAAACAAAAAGGTGGCGATGTGAATGCCACTGCTACCAATGGCAGCGGATACAACGCGTTAACAGGCGCCGTGGCCAGCGGACATACCGAAATCGTCAAATGGCTCCTCGAAAATGGCGCGGAGCCAAACTACCGCTACGCGAGCGGGTATTCGCCTTTGCTTACGGCCGCGGCGAACGGGCATCTCGAAATCATCAAAGAGCTTCTTGCCCACGGCGCGGACCTTCACGCGAAATCTGACGACGGAAAGAACGCACTCGCATACGCGGAAGAACGCAAGCACCCTGCGGTCGCAGAGCTTCTTCGCGGGTATGGATTGGGCTGATCGATGCTCTAGCGAAGCAGTTTAAATAGTCTTGCCAGGTCAGACCGATATTCTGGCTTGCCGGTTTGTTGTTGATGTAATCAAGGCGCCACGTTTTTGCGTCTCTGATTGCCTTTGACCCCCAAAAGAGATGGCAGTATAGTCAGGCCCACTCTCCCTCGGCCCAATCTTTCGAGGAGTACCCAACATGGCGAGGAGACAGTTTTTGGCGATGTTATCCGGTTTACCCTTCCTTTCTTTCGCTTCAAAACCGCAGGAGTCCAAGAAACCACTCAAGATCATGATGAAAAAGTGCCTGGGGTTCGGACGATCCCACGCGTGCGTCATTTCCGTTTTTGCATGGGCTAGTGCTCGCGGAAGCGGGCCACGGAGTGCAGACCTTTCCTACCGGCGAAGCGACTTACTTGATGCGCAAAGCCACTACCGATGCGATTCATCCCGTTGGGTGGCCGTCACTGCAGGAAACACGTGAAAAAATTCTTGCGAAGCATATCCCCGTTTTTTCTTGAGAGGCCTGCTCCCGGGCACGTGGGGTCTCGGAAAGCGACTTGAGTACTTGGGGAGCCAAGTACGGTAGCCCAGCAATTTTTGTTTCGCTGGTTGAGTGGGCCGATCGCATCGTCGTCGAGTGAGACGCGCCGCCAAAACGTGCAAAATTGTAGGCGTGCCGCATTACCAAGAATAGAATTTGCGGGGTTAACCGTGAAATTTGATATTTCAGTTCAGCGCAACAACATTATTGGGAATGACATAGACATACGGGTTGAAGCCGAGGGGGATGAAGTTATTGTATCGGTAGACTACATTCTAGACGGATTCAACTTGGACACTGACAATTTCAATGACACTCCTTTGAATTCTCTTCGCCGGACGTTTTCACAGGCTGGAGACGCAAGACCGGGGAAACAACACCGGCTAATCGTCAAGGTACACGGCAAGCCTGGGAGCCCGGATAAGAATGGCTCCCGAGTCTGGACCGATTTGAACTGATTTGACGGACGAAAGAGAAGCGCGCTCAATTGGAGTCCTTCCAAAATTCGGCAATCTAAGAGAAGTCAGATTAATCGACGAAATCGAGAGTGAGGCCTTCGTGCCTGTAAAGCAGACCTACGAACTGGCCGAAGTTGGGAGAGGTCACGTTGTTGTAGACTGCATTGAAATTTCCATGGTTCGTAACGTTGAGAGAATAAACTCCGAGCCGAAAGTGATGTATCTTGCTGCCGCGTCCTTTCAGAAACGGTATCCGGAATGTCCGATACGCCTTGAAATCCAGAGAGAAAAAGTTGGGAAAGCGGCGTCCGTTTGGCCCGCCCACGTATTCTTGCGCGACGTCCACGGCCGAATACGGAAATCCTGAGTGAATGTCCACCAGAGGGCTAATTGTGATTTGCCACGGCGCGGAGAATATGCCCCACGCAATCACGCGGTGCGGAATATCCGAAGGGGATATTCCGTAGACATCCGGCCGTATCACCGGCGCGGCGAATGGGATCATGACATTGGAGAGGCTGTTTTCGTCGCCCCGCGCGAGACTCCATACGTAGGATGCCTTCACTTCGTTGCACTGACGGAATCGGAAATGGAGTGATGTTTCGAGTTCGTGATACCGGGAAGACCCGGTGTTCGTCAGGGCGGTAAAAGAGGAGTCGGTCGGCAGCGCGGCAGTGAAGGGTTGCACTGCGAAAAGATAGCTTGTATGGCTGTTCAAATACCCAAGCTCCGCTTGCGTGGCCTTGCCGACTTTCCGCACCAATCCCAGATTCCAGGTCACGTTGCGCGGGCTGGTATCAGGCACGGCGGAAGGCAACGGCGATACGAGAGGGTTCAAGCCGGCGGTGTAGACATTCCTATATGTGATCGCCGGTCCCATTGGTAGACCGGTGGGATCAAACTCGGTGATGGTGCGGTTGGGGTTGGCGGACCAAGTGGCGGCAAGCAGCGGCAGAACTCCGTAAAAGAGTCCCGCTCCAGCGCGAATCACTGTCTTTTCGTCCTTGCCCGGTGAGTACGCAAGCCCCAACCGGGGGGCTAAAGCCGCCGGCCAGCCCGACGTTTCGGTACTCAGCCGCAATCCGAGATCAACGCTCAACTGCGAAAAAGGAAGCCAATGGTCTTGTACAAATTCTGCGACGATGGTGTCGGAAGCCGTCTGTGCAGGCGCGCCGCTGAAATCGATGGTTTCCTCGAGAGAATTGTCGGCTCTCAAAATCTGGATCGAATGGGAAGTCGTCGTTCCAAAGTAACTCCGCCAATCGATGTCCGCTCCCATGCGAATTTCATGTGTACCGAGCCACTGTTTTTTCGAAAATTCGTAGTTACTCAAGAATTGAAGTTCCTTGGCGCGTCTCGACCAGGCGTTGAAGTAGTTCCCGTTCCAGCCTTGCGGCGTGATCAGCATCTCTGCAGTACCCTGGCCCTGCGCGTTACTGTCGAATCTGGTGTATTGCGCGATTGTCGAAAGCACGCTGCCAGAATCGAACAAGTAGCGGTCGGATACTGCGACTGCCACGCCGCTTTGATTCAGGTTGTTCGAAGCAGGCTGTGGAACCAAAGCACTGATATCGATGTGGTTCGTCCGCAGCGGAAACGCATTGAGCGTGATATTCAGCAAATGGTTTTTGGAAAGAATAGCTTCCAGCGTCGTAAAGGAGTTGAACCCTTGCCGCTTGGAGATATCGTTTGGCCAAGCCAATCCTTCCACCGTCGTCTTCTTCATTTCGTAAAGGAAGGATTCCGAAAGCAACAATTTGTGGGCGATCAAAGGAGCGTCGAATGATATCGCCGGCGTGGCACCGCCAATCCCCGCCGTGTGGCCATTTTTTCCCAAAACCGTGATCCCGAGTTTCGTGACATTGAAATCCCACGCGTCGTTTGGGGACTTGGTCTGAATCGTGGTCAAGCCTCCGGAAAAACTTCCCAGGCTGGCGTCATAAGGTGTCTTGTACACCGCGAAGGATTCAACCGTGTCCGTGGGGACGGTAATCCCGAAGCTGCCAGTTACAGGATCGGTGTTGCGCGTGGAGTTGATGATCAGAAGGCTCTGGTTCTCGTCTGATCCTTTGAACACCAGCTTGCTATCGAGTGTCTGCACCACTCCCGGTGTGACCGGGATAATCTCTTTGACCTTCTCTTGGGCAGTAGGTATGGTGACCAACTGGGAATTCGTCACCAGCGCAACTGGCGCTGACGAGTTCTCGGTCGAGACCGCGGCCTCAGTTGCATTCACTTCCACTTTTTCAGAGACTGCTGTAACTTCGAGACGGAGATCCTGAACAGTGTGTTCCCTCGGCCTGACAAGAATCTGTTTCTCTAGTTTTTTGAAACCGTCCGCCTCCACCGTAATCGTGTAGTCCCCCGCCACCAGCTGGCGGAATTCGTAGTGTCCGTTTTCGTCAGTTTCCGCTTGCAAGGGAGGTACCGTGGCGGCGTTTGACCTGGCGATCAGTCTTACTCTTGCGCCGACCAACACGGCGCCACCAGAAGCCGTGACGTTTCCGGCCAAATCCGATTTGCTTCCATTTGAGGCAGTCGTTTGGGCCTGCAAGATACGAGGGGTGAACCCAAATAAAAAGAGCACAAGCAATCCCATCCGCGCACCCCATAAACTGAGGAATGGAGGGCGCCCGAGGAACTCGGATTTCAAAGCACGTGGAGCTTCAGATTTGGCGATTTTTGACATGAAAACCGGGCTCTGCCCTGAACTTCAAGAATAACCTAACCCTGAAGTACGAAAAGTTCCTCGGTTAGAACTGATTCCTTCTGATAACGGCTCGCGAGGTCCTAATATGCGCAACCCGGCTCATGAAATCGAAGAGTGCAACTCAATCAATGCGGTGACAGGATAGGGATAGGAGAGAGCGAAACTGCCACTGAGCGGTACGTGGCAGAGTGCCGCTCAGCGTATCAGGAGCGATTTCCGTTTGAATCCGCTTTGCATCACTTTGGGACCGGTTAGTAACAAAGTCTTCGATTGTGCCCTTTGCCGCTGCTAGAATCGGCTCATGAAACGATACCCGGCTGCGGCCGTTTTACTGCTTTTGATGAATTCTGGTGCGAAGGCACAGCGTGTGGAGGATCTGTTGCCGGGTAAGACGAAACTGACGGCCGTTGAATACAAAGGCCGCAAGGCCATCCTAATGATAGTAGAGCGCGAGGGCGAAGGTCTCTCTATGCTGCGGGACACCGAGTTCGGGGACGGCACCATTGAAGCGGACGTCGCGGTGAAAATGACCACGCCGCCCGGTGTCCGCAATCCCGGCTTCATCGGAATCGCATTCCGTTCGCGTCCGGACGCACGGCATTACGAGATGTTCTACATTCGGCCCGGGAATTCGCGCGCGGAGGATCAGGCCATGCGCAATCACGTGGTGCAGTACGTCGAGTCGCCGGACTTCGATTGGTACAAGCTGCGTCGGACGTGGCCGTGGGTGTATGAGGCGCATGCGGATATACAGCCTGAGGTATGGATCCGAATCAGAATTGAGGTGGAGGGCCGCCGCGCCAGGCTGTTTGTCGACGGCGCTTCGAATCCCGCGCTGGTGGTGGACGGGCTCAAAGGCGAGGACCTGAAAGGCGGCGTGGGCCTGTGGGGATCGCCGGACCAGGAGTCCTATTTCTCCAACGTGCGCATCACCCATGCGAAACGGCAACCGATCGAGAATGGGGGCGAGGTCGCCGGTACATGGGAAATCAAATACGGAAGCGACGCGGGTCCGCTCGCCTGCGTGATGAAACTGCGTCGGGAAGGGAACACAGTGTCGGGCACCGCATCGGGGCTGATGGGCACGGACCTGCCGGTCGCCGGCGTCTGGCGCAATGGGTATTTGGAGCTGACGTTTCACGGAACCTGGACCGCGCGGGATCCGGGGGATGCGACCGCGATACTTGCCGGATGGATCGACGGCAATGCTGCCAAGGGTCGCATGACCATTAACGGCCGCGCCGACGGCGTCTGGACCGCGACGCGGAAGGGCGAATGAAAACAAGAAGGCTCCGGAGATTCTGGGGCTTATTTCCAATTGAGTTTCCGTGAAATGCTCACTTTTACGATCGAGAATCGATGGTGGGCTCGGGAATCATGTAATACTGGCGCCTGGATGATTCGAGGATGATCGGACAACTGCGCGGGCGCCTCGCGGACAAACGGCCCAATCAAGTACTTGTCGACGTCGGGGGTGTCGGGTACATCGTGGCCGTCCCGCTTTCGACGTACGCTGCGCTTGGCGAGCTGCACACAGAAGTTACGCTTTTAGTCCACACACACGTTCGAGAAGATGCACTTTCGCTTTACGGTTTCCTCTCCTCGCGCGAGAAACATATTTTCGAAATGCTTCTTTCCGCCTCTGGCGTTGGCCCGACGTTAGCGCTGAAAATTCTTTCCGGAATGAGCGCAGAAGAACTGATTCCCGCGATTCGCGGAAACGATCTAGCGCGCCTCACGAAAATTCCCGGTGTTGGAAGAAAAACTGCCGAGCGGATGGTGGTAGAGCTGAAAGATAAGCTGGAATCGATGGCCATTGCAGAACAGAAACCAACTGCTGCGTCTCCGGCCGGAGTGGAAGCCGATGTCGTCTCCGCGTTGATCAATCTCGGTTATGACGGACGCACCGCGGAGAGCGCCGTCGCCGACGGCAAACGGGAAACGGGAACTTTGAATTTCGAAAAGCTGCTAAAAGCTTCGTTACAATCCTTGACGGGACAAAAAGGAAAAGCCGCGCGAGGGATGTAACTCGCACGAGACGGATTCGAATGGCAGACGGATCAGCGAAACGAATGATGACCCAGCGGCTCGTTTCCGGCGCTTCGATGGATGATGACGCGCGTCTCGACGCTAGTGTTCGTCCCAAAACCCTCAGTGAATACATCGGTCAGAAGCGCGTCAAAGAAAACATTTCTATCGCGCTCGAAGCTGCACGCAATCGTGGCGAAGCGCTTGATCACGTTTTGCTTTATGGCCCGCCCGGACTTGGTAAGACCACGCTTGCGCAAATCATCGCCAATGAACTGAACGTTCCCATCAAAACCAGCGCCGGGCCGCTACTCGAGCGCAAGGGCGACCTTACTGCAATTCTCACTTCGCTCGAGGGGCGCGAGGTTTTCTTTCTCGACGAAATCCATCGGCTGCAGCCTGCGGTGGAAGAGGTCCTCTATCCAGCGATGGAGGACTTCCGCGTGGACCTCGTTATCGGCCAAGGGCCCGGCGCTCGCATTCATCCGTTTCACTTGAATCATTTCACCCTCATCGGTGCAACCACGCGAGCTGGACTAATCACGGCGCCACTTCGTTCGCGTTTTGGCATCGTACATCGCCTTGATTTTTATGAGCCCGAAGATCTTCTGATCATCCTTCGCCGTTCTGCGAAAATTCTGTCCATCGAAATGGACGAAGGTGGTGCGGAAGAGATCGCCCGCCGTTGTCGTGGAACGCCTCGCATTGCAAACCGATTGCTTCGGCGCGCGCGCGATTTCGCAGAAGTGCGCGCGGCCGGCCGCATTACACGCGGCGTTGCGCAGGAAGCGCTCACTATGCTGGGCGTCGATGACAAAGGGCTCGATGAAGTCGACCGGAATCTGATGATCGCGCTCCTCGACAAATATGGGGGAGGCCCTGTCGGACTTGGCACACTCGCTGCATCTCTTTCCGAAGAAGAAGACGCCATCGAAGAGATGTACGAGCCCTACCTGATGCAAATCGGGATGATTGATCGCACACCGCGCGGCCGCGTCGCTACTGCTCGCGCCTATCAGTATTTCGGCCGCGAGCTTCCTCGCCGCCAACCACGACTCTTCTAAAAGGTAATTCCGACGCGGTTGAATAAATTTTCGCCCCGCGCCGGAATTGAACCGCTCCTGCGAGTTCTACTTCCGCCTGCTGGGATCGTCGCTGGAATTAATGTAGTTGAACTGAACCGGCGACTGGCCATGAACCTGGACGATTGTTTCGCCCTCAGCCTTTACGTAGTGGTGCATATCCGGATCGAGGAACGCGAAGCTTCCTGCCGGGAACCCAGTCATCCTGGATTCGTCAAACGTATCGCCCATGCCGAATTTCAAGGTGCCGGTAATCACCGTCACGTTTTCGCGCTTCGGGTGCCAATGCGGCGCAATCTTATAACCGGCTGGTAACTTGAGACGAATTGTGTAGTCGCCACTCGACCCCATTGGATTTCCTTCGAGTACGGCCAACTGCGCGCCCGCTTCCACAAACGACGGTGCTGGTCCATACGGAACGCTGTCCGGCATAAACGCGTGCTTTGACTCCGCCGCCGCCTTTCCCACGCTCATCCACTCGCGCGTGGCCAACCCGGCCAGAACGATTGCGAGTGAAACCCAAATATATTTCCGCTGCATTTCTTCTTCTCCTTCAGATTGCAAAAAAGTATTGACAACGCGGGAAGAATGCGCGAAGCGGCGAGTTCGCGCCATCAGCCCGATGTGCTTCTTGAATGTTTTTTATATATCGCTGTAAGCTACTGAAAATATGGCATAATCGCTTAAAATTGTGCCGCCATGCCCTCCAAAAAACCAGCTGTGCTTTTATTTGAGCTCGACCTTGGCCGCTACGATCTGCGCCGGTCCGGGCATCGCATCAAGCTTGAAAAAAAGCCTATGGAGTTGCTCATCTTTCTTGTGAGCCGACGAGAGCAACTTGTCACACGCGAAGATATAGCTGCGAAACTTTGGTCCTCGGATCTTTTTGTCGATACCGAGACCAATATCAACAATATTGTGCGAAAGATTCGTTCAGCACTCTCAGACAATGCGGAAAAGCCAATCTTTCTAGAAACAGTGGTGGGAAAAGGTTACCGCTTTATTGGGCCATTGCGCGTGATTCATGCAAAATTTCCATCGCTTGAACGGCAGGTTTCGCCAGCGCCTCCACTGCCAGCCGTTTCTCCTACCGCGTTTCGCTCGGAGAACTCTTCGCTCGCCACTTTGCCGCTTGCGCCGGTTGGAAGCACGCCTGACGAACACGGCCTTTCACTGGGTTTTGCCGATGCGTTGATTTCTCGGCTCGGAAATCTTCCTGGGGTCGATGTTTTGCCTACCTCTTCCGTCTTGAACCTCTCGCCAGGAATGGAATCTTCCGACGTTGCATCTCGACTCGGCGTGCGTTTTGTGGTTCGCGGCTCGATTCAGACGGACAATTTGCGCAGTCACGTTTCCCTTGAGATGTACGATGCAAACTTACAACGCATTAGCTTTTCGCATGTTTACAATGTCGAAATCGCCAAGCTCCTGGACTTGAAAGAGGAAATAGCAGGGCACTTGGCGCGCGCATTGAATCGCTCGCTTCCGGATCATCCGTCCACTTCGCTCCCGCGATACAGCCGCGACCCGATGGCCTACAACGAATTCATGCAGGGCTACCGCCGCAGTTCTTCGGGCGAGCGCCAATTGCTCGAAGAATCAGCGCAGCATTTGTCGAATGCCGTCACACGAGATCCTTCGTTCGCCCTTGCGCATGCCGTTCTTTCCTACGTTTGCGCGGTTCTCCATTTTGAATTTGAACCGAGCTGGACGTGGCTTGAAAAGGCAGAGTTTCATTGTCGCCGCTCGCTCGAGCTGAATCCGGATCTTCCGGAAGGGCATGTTGCCAATGCATTTTTGCTTTGGGGGCCTTCAAAGAACTTTCAGCACCTGGAAGCGATCGCGGAGTTGAAGCGAGCCCTCGCGCTACAAGGCAATCTGCCTCATGCCTACAATCGCCTTGGAACCATACTGGCCCACATTGGCTTGCTCGATTCTGCCCGTGCCATGTACGAACGGGGCCGATCCTTCGATCCCAATAAATCCATCAGCTACAGCATCATTCAGGTTCACCTGTGGAGCTGCGACTTCGAACTGGCTGAGGAAGGAATCGATCGCTGGCGCTCAGAGAGTCCAACCAACAAATATGCGATTTACTTCGCCCCGCACCCGGCGTTGCTTACCGGCAAATGGAAACAAGCCAAGGTTCTGCTCGACGAAGCCACTCGCCTACTTTCTGAGGACGCGATGATAGTCAGCTTACATGGTGTATTTCATGCTCTGACCGGCAATCCGCAGCAAGCTTTGCGATTCATGAATCGAGCCTGCGCCAATCCAAAAACATTTGGCCACGCGCACCACACGTACTATCAGGTAGCCTGTATTCTTTCCCTACTTGGCAGACTAGATTCGGCCTTCGAATGGTTTCAGCGCAGCGTGGATACCGGCTTTGCCTGCTGGCCTTTCTTTCTGAGGGACCCTTGTTTGCAAAACCTGAGGTCAATTCGCCAATTTGAAACCTTGATCAGCTCGCTGCAAGCCAGGTACCCGAGCGATCTAGGAAATTTTCCTGGTAGCACTCGCTAATGCAGGCTTTTCATGCCTAGTTGTACAGGTACGCTCTGAGCACTCTGCCCTAACCTTTCTGCCGGGCCTAACCTAACGCTTCTTACAATAAAAGAAGAAAAAAAGCCCCACGGCGATCGTTCGCCCACAAGCTTGAGCAATGGCAGAAAACCCTCATTCAGTTACTCCCAAACAGGGCGCATCTTCCGGCCCGCCGCCGACTCGCGCCAACCTATCATCGCGCCTTGAGCACTTCGAAAAGAGGCAGGCGGAGATCCTGCGGATTGTTTACGTTCTGTTGCTGATTCTGGCTGGCGCTTTTGTTTGGACCAATTGGGACACGATTCGCGCTTTCTCCTTCCGGCTCGAAGGCGCTGCAATCGGTCTCATTCCCATGGTGCTCCTAATTGGCTGGTACGCGCTGCGCCGTAACCGGGAGATCTCCGAACTGCGCGGGCTGGTTCGTGGAATCGAACTGCGCGACAAGAATCCTGAATCGGACAGACAACTCGAACAACTGTTCACAATGATTAGCCGGTCCCAGCAAGGTTACCGGGATTTGATCGACTCGTTTGATGACATTCTGATTGCACTTTCTCTGGAAGGCGAAATTCGCGCGGCAAACCGGCGCTTCATCGAGCTTGTCGGTCTTACTTTTCAACAGATCATCGGCAAGAAACTGAGCGAGTTTCTGGACGAAACGGGAGGACAAAGCACCGCTGACGCGCAGGAAGGATTACCCAGATTCCTGGAGCGGCGCAACTGGGCAGGAGTAGTGCAAGTTCGGTTGAAGAGCCGGAATGCGGTCTATTACTTTGACTGCGTGGCACACGCGATGGTCCGCGACAACGCCGTCCATGGTATTACGGTGATCGCGCGCGATGTAACCGCCCTGCGGCGCAACGAGGCGCGCTTCACCGAACTATTCGAAAGTTTGCAGGAAGGGATTTACATCGTCACACCCGAGGATTGCATCATCGACGTTAATCCCGCCCTCGTTCGGATCCTCGGCTATGAATCCAAGGATGAGCTGCTGACCCGCAAAGTTTCCGAGATTTTTTCGGACGAGGCGCTTCGAAAAAGCGTTCGCACGGAAGTAGATCGCCAACCGATTGTCGAGGGGCGTGAGATTGTTCTAATTCGCAAAGACGGAAAGCCAATTATTTGCCTCAACACCGCGGCGGCAGTCCGGGATAACGCGGGGAAAATTGTCCGGTATCAGGGTGCGCTGATGGATATCACCGCGCGCCGCGAAATCGAGCGGAATTTGCATAAACAGCAAGAGTTCGCTCGTAGGCTGGTGGATAGTTTCCCCGATGTGATTTTTGTCTTGGACGTTCAGAGCCGATACACTTTTGTAAGTCCCCGTGTAAAAGAAGTGCTTGGCATGAATGCCGAGGAAACTATGGCGAAGGGCTTCGGAGAATGCGTCCATCCCGAAGATCAGGCAGCCCTTAAATCGCTGTATGGGGAAATGGCGGCGGGTCAAAAAACGTTCAGCTCACTCGAATTGCGCATTCGTCACAAAGCGGGCGATTGGAGAAATATCCTCGCGCACTTCAGCCCGCTCTTTTCTGAGGCGGGCAGCATCGAAGGTGTGGTCATATCCGCTCGCGACATCACAGAATTGAAGCGCTTGAGCGAGCAATTGATTCAGTCGGAAAAGCTGGCTGCCATCGGACAGATGCTCGCGGGTGTGGCGCACGAGTTGAACAATCCGCTGACCGCAATTCTTGGCGTGACGGAGCTTGTGCGGGAACGGCAAGGCCTCGACGATTCCATGAAGAGGCAGCTCGATTTAACTCATCGGCAGGCGCGTCGGGCCGCCCGGATTGTACAAAATCTCTTGGAATTTTCGCGGCCTACGGCGACGCAGAAAAAGCCGATCGATATCAACAACATCATCGAGCGTACCCTCCAGCTTCACGAGCATTCTTTGCGGCGAAACTCGATCGAAGTTAGTTTCCAGCTAAACGAAAGTTTGCCATCCGTTGTTGGAGACGCCAGCCAGTTGATCCAGGTCTTTTTGAATCTAGTCATCAACGCGGAGCAAGCGATTCGCGAGATTCGCGAATCGGGAAGAATTCAGATTCGCGCGACAAACACACCTCAGAAGGTGATGGTTACGGTCCAGGACGATGGCACTGGGATCGCGCCGGATGCCATTGCAAAGATTTTCGATCCTTTTTACACGACAAAACGTCCTGGCGGCGGCACCGGTCTTGGCCTGAGCATTTGCGTCACGATTCTGCGGGAGCATGGAGGCACGATCGAAGCGCAGTCGCTTCCCGCTGGTGGCAGTGCCTTCACTGTGACATTGCCGGCCGTCGCGCAGGAGAAGTCGGTGCCACAACAGCAGCTCATGCATCGCGAGAGCGCGGAAGTAACGCCTGCCAAACAGACTGCCCCGACGCCCAGCGCGGTGAAGGGAAAGAGTATTTTGGTCTTGGATGATGAGGAAAGCATCCGGTCACTTTTAGAAGAAGGACTGGGAGCTCACGGATTGCGTGTGGCATGTGCAGCGTCTGGGGAAGAAGCTGCGAAACTTGCCACGCGTGAGCGTTTTGATGCGCTTTTGTGCGATCTGAATCTAGGCGCCGCGAGCGGACTCTCAGGATACGAAGCGGCAGCACAAGTACTAACGGCGTCCGGTCCGAACAAGCCGCTGGCGATTTTCATGACGGGAGAACTTGCCGCCGGAATGCAGTCGCGGGCCGGATTTGAGAACAGCGCGTTCCTACAGAAACCGTTTCGAATTATCGATGTGCTCGCGGTCTTGCGCGAGGCGTTTGTCACAGTTCCTTCCGAAAAGCACTAGGCAAGCGGCGTTATTTTTGTTTGAGATCTTTTGAAGTGCTCTTGTCCACGCCGAAATCCCATACGTAGAGATTGATTCCGTCAGGAAGCATTTCTGCCAGAGCATATTCGCCGGGCTGCAGCTGTTCGCCTAGCGTGAAGCGAAAAACATTTGAGCTCACTTGCCAGCGCTGCAGCAAAACTGTGTTGCGATCCTCCGAAAGCTGCTGTCCGAAGATGTCTTTAATTTGTTCCAGCATGCGTTTGTTGCCTTTTACATTCGCGCGAATGAGCTCAACCTCCGGGCCGGACTCTCCCGGGCGGCTACTTTTGCGGACGGACGAGGTGCGGTCAGGATCAGGAGGAGCCTCTCGCAAATAAAATTCGAGCCGTGAAGGGTCAAGACGGTATTTTGCATGCGATCCTGCCAATTCGATGTTCGTTTTGCCAGGAACAATCGGAATCGGTGTAAATATTTGCTTCAGTGTTTGCTTTTTGTCGCGATGTGTTTCGAGCTCCGCCTGCTCCAGCAGTTGAATCTCTTTTCCCTGCACGGCAAACATTCCTTCGCCGGCAGGTAGAAAAACGCCGGAGCTCGTTTGTAGGCTGGCGTCCACATCCAGAGCCATGTCAACTCTGGTGGCGGCCTCCAGCTTTTTCAGCTTTTCCACTTCCTCTGCGTTTTGCGATACAACAGCGGCTTCAGCCTTTTGGGTGGCGATCCAATCGACCATGGAAGAGGGGATTTCTTCCCAGTCGCCGCGCTCCAGGCTGTAATAGCGAACGCGATCGCCGTTGCGCGTGTATTCGCGCACGAGTTGGTAATCGCCGTCTTTGAGCATCAGTTTTTTTCCGTTAGGCGCGCCGACG
>Ga0126376_10001109_pt1 | contig 14269 bp, 11 predicted proteins | sample PanSoiMetPlot_15_FD_92760 | JGI IMG/M metagenome (GOLD analysis project Ga0126376, IMG submission 92760) | Tropical forest soil microbial communities from Panama - MetaG Plot_15 | ecosystem: Environmental > Terrestrial > Soil > Tropical forest > Bulk soil | place: Panama | collected 2016-02-17
GTGCGACCACGGCGGCACAATGCTGATCCGTGCCGGATTCACACCTTTGGCAACAACACGCTCTTTCATGAAGCGATCCAGCACGATCGTGTGCGCTGCGGCCTTGAAGCTGTATTGCAGCATCCGTTGCAGGAGTCGTGTCGTGAGTGATTCTTCGTCGAGCCATCCCGCCGCAATCGCCTCGTCAGGATTGAGATCCATGACCCAAAAGCAAAAGGCGCCACCTTTGAGTTTCACGAAGAGCGCGGCGAGAAATGAGATCAGCGGTGGTGACGTAAGCGCTACAACGACGTCGAAACGTCGCAGGCTCAGCAGGCGAAGCGAGCACAGCAGAAGATAACTGCCGAAGTTGAGAGCTCGCCGCCAGCGGCTGTTTTTTCCAAATGACAACGAGGGAATGCGAACGATCTCGACGCCGTTCCAGTGCTCGTGGCGTTTAAAGCGCAACGTGGGATCGTCGTAACCGCGATCGCTCGCGACGACTGTTATTTCGTGTCCGCGTGAGGTGAGTTCAGTAGCGAGATCGGTGAGGTGTTGTGCTGTAGAAACCACATCAGGGTAGAAGCACTGGTTGAGGAGCAGGATCCGCAAAAACTAAACGTTTAGTCTTGCTTTGAAGTCGTCAACCGTTTTACTCAAGCCATCGCGCAACGGGATTGTCGGGTTCCAGCCAAGCGCGCTTTGTGCTTTCGTGATGTCGGGCTTGCGCTGGCGCGGATCATCTGCGGGCAAAGGTAAATAGGTAAATCCTGATTTCGATGCGCAGGCCTTTACCACTTCTTCTGCCAATTGCAGGATCGTGAATTCGCCGGGGTTACCGAGATTCACGGGATCGTACAAACCCTCGACGTTCATCAAACGAATCAGACCTTCAATCAGATCGTCGACATAACAGAACGAGCGTGTTTGCTGGCCTTCGCCGTAGAGTGTGAGCGGCTCGCCACGTAGCGCCTGCACGATGAAATTCGAAACCACGCGGCCGTCGTTTTCCAGCATGCGCGGGCCGTACGTGTTGAAGATGCGCGCGATGCGAATGTCGACCTTGTTCTGCCGGTGATAGTCAGTCATCAGTGTTTCGGCGAGGCGCTTACCTTCGTCGTAACAGGAACGCAGACCGATGGGATTGACGTTGCCCCAGTAATCTTCAGTCTGTGGATGGACCAGGGGATCGCCGTAGACTTCAGACGTCGAGGCTTGCAGTATCCGCGCGTGCACACGCTTGGCAAGGCCGAGCATGTTGATAGTGCCCATCACGTTTGTTTTGACTGTCTTGACTGGATTGTACTGGTAATGAACGGGAGATGCGGGACAGGCAAGATTGTAGATCTGATCAACTTCCAGCAGTATCGGCTCGGTCACGTCGTGACGCAGCAATTCGAAGCGTGGATTGTCGAGCAAATGAAAGATGTTCTCACGCCTGCCGGTGAAGAAATTGTCGACACAGAGCACGTCGTTTCCCTCGCCGACCAGACGCTCGCAGAGATGCGAGCCAATAAACCCCGCGCCACCCGTGACTAAGATCCGCATCGCCTATGTTCTCCTCACCGCGTGATTCCCGAGATACAGCACATCCATCTTCGTCTTCCTGAAGCACTCAATCGCCTCCTGCGGCGTACACACAATCGGTTCGTTCTCATTGAACGAGGTGTTGAGAATAACAGGCACGCCCGTCAGCTCGGCGAAATCCGAAATCAACTGATAATACCGTTCATTAACTGTTCGTGAGACTGTTTGCAAGCGTCCGGAGCCGTCGACGTGTGTTACGGCTGGAATCTCCTGCTGCCGTTCCTCTTTGATCTGGTAAACCATCAACATCGTCGGCGCCGGATGTGTCTGCTCAAAATAATCGCCGACACGCTCTTCCAAAATCGACGGCGCAAACGGGCGAAAGGGCTCACGCTTCTTGATCCGGTCGTTGAGGATGTCTTTCATTTCCGCGCGGCGCGGGTCTACCACGATCGACCGGTTGCCAAGCGCGCGTGGCCCAAACTCCATTCTTCCCTGAAACCAGCCAACCACCAAGCCCGCAGCGATGTCCTGCGCCGCACGCCTCGTTAGTTCTTCGTCTGAATAAGACTCGACCGTCAACTCACTATGGTCCAAGGCGCTCCGGATCTCTTCATTTGAAAACTCTGGACCCGTGTAAACACCTTCCATGACCTCGCGGCGTTCACGCTTAAGAATGCCATTGTAGATCTGATAACAGACACCCAGCGCCGTTCCACTATCGCCCGCCGCCGGTTGGACAAAGATACGCTTGAACGGCGTGTTCAGCAGTATTTTTCCGTTCATCACCGAGTTGTAAGCGACGCCGCCGGCAAGACCGAGATCGGTCAAACCTGTTCGCTCATGAAGGTGATTCAAGACGTGGAACCCGACTTCTTCGAGCCGCAGTTGCAGGCTCGCAGCGATGTCACGCTCACGATCCGACAGCGCCGTGCCTTCTACCCGAGGCGGACCAAACAAGCGCGCAAACTCATCTGAGAATACGCGACCGATCACAGGTGAGCCGTGGTCCCACGTCATCTCCACGCCTTCGGCGTGATGGCGGAAGTAATCGAGGTTCAAACGAAACTGCCCGTTCTCTTCCGTACGAATGATTTCACGAAACTCGTCGATAAATCGCGGCCTCCCGTACGGCGCGAGCCCCATCACTTTTCCCTCGTCGCCATAATGCGGAAACCCGAGAAATTGCGTCGTCGCTGTGTAGACGATGCCGGTCGAGTGTGGATATTCAACCTGGCCGAGGACGTCGATGCTGTTTCCCTCGCCGGCTGCCCACATTGTTGAAATGAAATCTCCAAAGCCATCGATCGACAACAGTGCGGCACGCTCGAACGGAGAGACAAAGAAACAACTGGCAAGATGTGCGCGGTGGTGTTCGATGTTGTGAAAGCGCGCCCTCAGATTTTTTTTGGACACGCTAAACACACGCGCCAGCTCGTCTTTCAAATCACGCACTCTGGCAGCGTTTCCGAGTCGATCTTTGATCTGATTTCTGGCAAGACTCGCGACGCGTGTAGCAGCAAACAAGATCTTTTTGTGCAGGTGTGCCGAAGGATCGCGCGAGATCCCCACGTGATCCAAATCTTCAAGACCGATGCCCGCCGCCGCGAGACAATATCGTATCGCGTGAGCCGGAAAGCCCGCCGAATGCTTGAAACGATTGAACCGCTCCTCTTCAGCCGCAGCAATCAACCGGCCGTCTTTTACGATCGCCGCCGCGGCATCCCCGTGATATGCATTGATCCCGAGAATGTACATTTACCCGTTCAATCTATGGCTCAACATCAACTCCGCCATCGCCCTCTGAAACGCGTAGTAAAACCCGGCCCACCCATCCAGAATTCCACCGCGGACAATCAAGCAATAAACCAACATCGCGGGAGGCACGATGACTCGCCAGCGTCGCAAACGGTCAGCCAAATTGAGTTCCGCAGGACTAGCCGCCTGTAGCTTTTGTGCTTCGAGCTCTGTGTATCGCGCTTGCGCTTTGAACCAGCGCCGCAGCGACTTGCGATCGTCGTGAAGCATCGGTGCGTGCAGCGTCTCGATCGCTCCTTCGAGCGCAACTCTCTGTGTATGCCCGTCCTGGATGTACGACGCCGCTTCGCGGCGATAGAGGATAGTGACCGGCGGATAGATGCCACTGCGAAGCTCTCGCCCCTTGATGCAGTAGACGAAGTTGGCTCGATAACCAACGGTTTGCGGATTGGGGTTGAGATTCTTGAGCTCCGCTAGCAATTCGTCTGAAACGACATAATCGGCATCGAGTGCGAGCACCCATGGAGTGGAGATACCGGTCTCTTTAAGACCGAACTGCCATTGATTTTGATGAGAATCAAATGTCCTTTGGAGAGTGCGGACATTTGGAAATGATTGGGCGATTTCCACCGTGGTGTCATCGCTAAAGCTATCGACGACGATGATGTCTCTAGCCCAGCTCAAACTGTCGAGGGCTCGCGCGATGTTCGGTGCTTCGTTGTAAGTGAGGATTAGTGGTGTGATTTGTTCGAGCACGTTTTGTAAATCTTGTTACATCTTGTCCAACTTGGAGACAGGATTTACAAGATTTGTCCGGATGTACAAGATATCTCTTTATAGAGCGCTACTAGTTTTTTTGCGGCGTTCTCCCATGAATACTTTTGCGACAGTTGCTTGCCAGCACGACCGCGTTTTGCAAGCTCGTCTTTGTCGGTGAGTGCCTCAGCAAGTGTTGTTGCTAACGCCTCTTTATCAATGGCCGAGATCCAACCCGCATTCGCCACCGCAATCTCAGCGGCGAGATTGACATTCGGGCTTACCAGCACGGGCACTGAGTGGGCCATCGCTTCCATCACGCACAAACCGAAATTCTCCTGGTGTGAAGGTAGAACCAGTAACGAAGCACCAGCGAGCACCGCATTCTTTCTCTCTCCCTCGAGCCAACCAGTGAACAAAACCCTGTCTTGCCGGGAACCAACCTTACTCTTGAGCTTCGCGACGTAATCAGCAGGCCCATCACCGGCAACAACCAGGCGCCAACCGGAGTCTTCAGCGAGCGACAGAAACGCGTCAATCAAAACATCAAGATTCTTTTTTGTATGCAGACGCGACATCACCAACAGATAAGGATCGTGATTGGTTTGGGGAATGGATCCGTTTGCTTCAATTCCCAGCGGGATCACTTTCCCGTGATTCAATCCGAGGTGTCTTTCGGTAGAGAGCTTCTCCGCATCGGTCGTGTAATGCACGGCAGCCGCGGCGTCCAACATCCCCTTCCCGGATACTTGCCAAAAGAGACGTTTGCGCAGCGACTTCTGCGTCATGCTCCAGGGATCGAGCGTCCCCAGAGGCCGAATGACGTAAGGCACACCGGCGTTACGACAGGCACGGGTAGCAGAAACGGATGAATGGTTGAAGACTGCATGAACATGGGCAAGGTCAAAGTTTTGTATGTTAGAACTCAGCCAAGACGCTAATGGTCTCGAATATTTGAACGACTCCCCTAATTGCGACGAAAAGAAGATCGCGGGTATGCCCTTGTGTTCAATAACGACGCCCTGCAGCATATCGAACAATCCATCAGTCGTGCTTAACAGCACCACTTCAATCCCCTGCCCCATGAGCGCCCGGCACATCGGAACAATCGCGGTCGCCGGCCCCCCGGAACGCTCCGACACCGACGGAATCACATGCAACACCCTCATCCTGTAAATCTTGTCTTCATCTTGTAAATCCTGTCTAAACAACGCCATTGATCTCACACCACTTCACCAGTACATAAAGCGCCCACGGCCTCGACCACCCCACCGCGCACGGCTTCTTCAGAAACTTCCCCCAAACATCACCTACCTCCTCCGCATACAACCCCATCGCACCAGCACGAACCTCATCCTCCAAAACCGACGACACTTCACTTCGCAGATTCTGTTGCAACCACTTCTCAAACGGCAGCGTAAACCCCATCTTCGGACGCTTCATAAACTCTCGCGGCAAAAGATCAATAACAGCATCAGCAAGCAACGGCTTTGGTCCCGTCCCGTCACGTACCTTCCACTCACCCGGAAGCGACAGCACGTAATCAACAACCTTCTTATCAACAAACGGCACACGTACCTCGAGTGAGTGGGCCATGCTCATCGCGTCCGTATCGCGCAATAAAGTGTTAGCCATATAACCACGCAACTCGAGCCGCGAGATCGCGTTCACAATATCTCCCTCATAGTGATGTCCATTTGTGGAGTCAATATCCAGATCCGCGCTCTTTATCCGTCTGATCTGCGTTCCCGAAAAGAGCTGCCGCGAAATGCGATACACGTCTTCCGGCCGGCCGGCGCTGTTCGCTAACTGCCAAAACTTGTGACGCTGCACCGAACTATTCAGAGCGACTCTTCCAATCCCTGCCGCCGCGCGCAAAATCCGCTTTGACGCCGCCGGCATTGCGCCCAGCTTCAGCGCACGGCGAAAACTCGGATAGCCGCCGAACAGCTCATCACCTCCCAGCCCCGAGAGCGCCACAGTGATCCCTGCACTCTTTACCGCGCTCGACACGACGAAGGTGTTGATGCCGTCCATCGTTGGCTGATCGATTGACGTGATTGCCTCGGCCAGGATTCGAATCAAACGGTCTTCACTGAGACGAATCTCAGAATGATCGGTGTTGAATCGTTCGGCCACGGCGCGTGAGAATGGTGCTTCGGTGAAGTTCGACTCATCAAAGACGATGCTGAATGTCCTGGGTCGTTGATCGCTGATGCGACTCATCAACGCAACAAGGGCACTAGAATCCATTCCACCCGAGAGAAAGACACCGAGCGGCACGTCGCTCACGAGGTGAAGTCGAACTGATTCCTCGAGCTCCGAACGCAATCGTGCGACGGCATCGTCTCTGTTGCGCTCAACGCATTCGGACTTAGGAATCGCAAACTCAACCTCGTCGAGATCGATCGTTGTTTCGCCTGCACTGACCTGCAAGTAATGACCGGGCAACAACTGCTTTACGCCGTCGATGATCGTCAGGGGCGCCTGGACCGACCCGTTGCCCAGATAGGAATCGATGCCGGCAGAGCAGAGACGTCGCGGAACCAGGCCGCTGGCGAGCAATGCGCGCAGCTCAGACGCAAAGATAAAGTGATCTTTATCGACGTAGTAGTAAAGCGGTTTGATGCCGAGAGAATCGCGGGCAAGCACGAGCGTCTGTTTCCTGTCGTCCCAGATTGCGAGTGCGAACATGCCGCGCATTCTGTTGAAAGCATCGATGCCCCACTTGCCGTATGCACGAAGGACGACTTCAGTGTCGGTGTTTGAGGTCCAGTCGCCACCGATTTCTTTGCGTAATTCTTTGAAGTTGTAGGTCTCGCCGTTGTAAGTGATCCAGTTGTGGGTGGCTGAATCGTTCATGGGTTGGTGACCGGAAGGAGAGGTGTCGATGATGGCGAGCCTCGTGTTACCGAGGATGATTTGATCTTGATGGAATATTCCCTGGTCGTCAGGACCGCGATGTTTCTGCGCCGCGTTCATGCGATCGACAGCTTCGCGCGAAGTTGGGCCAGAACTAAAGATTCCCGAAATGCTGCACATCGACCGTTAGCGTGTTAGACAGGATTTACAAGATTTGCAGGATTGACAAGATAAATCCTGTTCATCATGAAAATCCTGTTCATCCTGTCCAACAACTACCTCACCACCTCGCTCGCATAGTTCACAAAACGCACCGCACCATTTGCCAACGTATGCGCACTCACACTCTCCCGCGCGTGATTGCTGAGTTGATCCAAATCCGCCTTTGATATCAATGCCGCTCCGCGCATCGCCCCCAACAACGCCCCCTCATCACCCGCCGGTATTAACCACCCATTGCCCCCCCCCTTCACAAACTCCAGCGCCGCACCCATTCGATCCGTCGCAATCACCGGCAATCCCGCAGCCAGCCCTTCAGGCACGACCAACCCCCACCCGTCATATCGCGACGGCACACACAACACATCCGCCTTCGCATACTCTCCCGGCAATTCACTCCAATCCCTGAAACCAACAACTTTCACCCGCTCACTCACCGGACGCAACGTTTGCTCAAGCGACGGCCGAAGCTCTCCATCGCCAACAATCCTCAGCCGCACGTTCCCTATCTCCTGCGCAAGCCGAACAAACACGCTCGCCAGCAGATCCACACCCTTACGTTTAATCAGCGACCCCGAAAACAAGAACGTGCGCTCACGCTCTTCTTCACGTCCCGACACATTGAATCTTTGCAGATCAGAAAAGTACGGCAAGTTGAAATACGTGCGCTCGGAACCAAACTCCTCTCGATATCCATCAATCGCAAACTGCCCAATTCCCCAAATCGGCACCGCCGAATCGTGCAGCTTCGACAGTTTCCAGTGACGCAAGAGCCGTCCGGCCCACGCAGGTTGATGAACGCCCGGCCGCTCGCCCCAGAAACACCAGGGTGCACCCAGCGCCGCTCGCTCCGCGATCAATTGTTCCGCATTCGCGTGACGGTAGTAGTTGAACACCACCAGGTCCGCTGCGCGCGCAGACTTGCTAGCGCGATTTAACTCAACCATTCGGTGTCGAATCTCAGGTGACTTCCACTGCCGGTTTGGATCTCGACGGCGCAGGTAAGCGACTTCCAGCTCACACTTCCGATCCGCTTCGATCTGATTGAACAGCTCAACCTGATAAGGCGAGGGACAGTCTGTCAGTACAACAACCTTCACGTCGCCTTCGCGTGTCTCAACTTAATGAACAGGTGCGACAGCCCAACCCACGCCAGCACCACATAACTCACCAGGATCAACTCCAGAATCGATCTCATTCCGGAAAACAGCGCCATTACCACGATGCTATAGATCACGAGTGCACCCTGCGTGCGGCAGCGCGCGAGCAACCCGCTCGCGGTCGATGCGACGCGGCCGTAGAACCAACCTCCCAAAGCGATGCCGATGAATCCGAGCGACATATAAAGTTCGCCGATGACTGAGTAAGAGTAAGAAACGCCCTGCACACCCAGCGCTGTCGGCAAATCGAAACCGGGATCGACGGGTTTGCCCGGCCAGAAGACTCTCGGTATCGGACGCACGACGACGTAAACAAGATACTTGTGATAGACGAACCCGTACGATTCAGGTATGAGCTGAATGATCTGGCAGAGCCGGTAAAAGTTGTCGTCAACGCGCACGTGCTGCTCTTCGAGAATTTGTTGCTTCTCGAATCGGCCGGTGGGAACTTCACCATTACCCACCAACACGTTCAAGCCGACATTGCGGTATTCGAGCATCACCTGAAGCGTGATCAGCAAGGCCACAACAGCAATCACTGTTGTGAGCAGATGCTTGACTCTCAAGCGCTGCTGATCCAACACCCAAAGAACCAAAGCCATGCCCACCACCACGCCGATAACACGCCGGCTGCCACTCTGCGCAAGAAACAAGGTCACCACAACCGACAGGGCAATGCAGATCAATGTGCGCGGATTGCGCAGACCAACGCGCCGGCCAATCACGACCGTCAGCACGGGAAGCAGGTAACCGAAGTATTGCAAGTGATCGAGAAACGCGTCCCAGCCGCCTAACTGCCCGCGTCCCCAGGGCGCGGCCCAACGCTCCTGGCCCAGGTAGTGGACCATCTCAAAGACGTTGAAGTTGCACGGCACTGCAAAGTTCAACATTCCAAGTGCGAAGCAGGCGACGGCGAGCGCGAAATATGTGTTGATGGGAAACTCCTGCAAGACGGAGCTAATTAGTACCTTCGGAATTTTCCACGAGCGGCGCAGAGCGCCGAGCCAGACCATCGCGACGAAGATTCCGATCGCGAGAAACGCCTGTCGCACTTGATCGGCGGTGATGTCGTCCATCGTGTAGACACCCTGCAACAGGTCGAGCAGGAGCCAATAGATCGGCGCAAGCGAGAGCAGCGATTCGCCGCGCAGGAGTGCTTTGGGATAACGGAGCGCGGCGGCAATTGGAGCAGTGGCGAGGCCGGCAGACATGATGAGTGCCGGGTAGAACAATGCGCCTTCACTTGAGGGATCGTCAGGGATGAGTAGGATCGAGAGGGTGGTGGCGATGCCGATGCTGAGTAATGCCAGCAGTGTCGTCCGCATCGTCAGGCTTGGCGTTGATGCGCGACGCCATATAACCTCTAGCTGGCCTTGTTCTAATGTCATGTTTTAGACAGGATGTACAAGATTGAACAGGATTCACATGATAATCCTGAAAAATCTTGTAAATCCTGTCTACATATCCCTCAACGACAAAGCAAGCGTCTGCAAACTAAATCTCTCATCCACTGCGGAGCATTTGGACATCCCATCGAGCATCTCCGGTGATCGCAAAAGCTTCAGCAACACATCCGCTATCGCCCGCCCCGAAACATCTTCAAGAACCACTCCATTCACACCATCACGCACAACCTCACCACAATAGCGCGAGGCAATCACCGGCAGCCGCCACGACTGCGCTTCCAACTGCGTCAACCCAAAACCGTCCGAGAGAGTCGGAAAAATAAACACGTCAGCATCTCTGTAATAACTATCAACCGCAACGCGCGACACCGCCCCAAACCATCTCACTTGCGGATGTAGTCTCAACTCCTGCGTAAGGCCGATCTGTACTGGACCAACAAACCAGAACTCGACATGCTCACCCGAAAGAAGCTTGACGGCTTCGAGTAACTGCCCAACCCCCTTCCGCCTACTTATCTGTCCCAAAAACAGCACTCGCAGCGGACGCTCACGCGAAAAGACTTTGGGATACTGGCGTCGAAAGGATCGCGTGTCGTTGCCAGACTCATAAGCGACAGGTATCACGCGTATCTTTTCCGGCGCCACGCCTTCGCCGAGCAGCGCATCCCTGGACCAGTTTGAATTCACTACAATCCGATCGGCGAGCGCACATTCGCTGCGCCAGTGATCCCAGTATTCTTTGGGCGCGGGCGTCCAGTGTTTGGGTTCGCTCACAGCCGAAGCGCGTAATCGTGCGATGATGCGCTCTTCGTCAGGACCCGGATCGATTTGGCCCAGCACCGTTCGCCAGCCACGTTCACGCGCGAACCTGAAGATCTCCGCAGCGGCATAACTGTAAGCAAACACCGTGTGATTGCCGTTCGACGTTTCTTTATGACTGCGCGCGAGCTGTGCCAATGCCTGCTGCTGAAACCATTCGTTGCGACGACTGATCAGCGTCCAACCATTCTCGCGCGCCAGTGAAGCTTTTAATTCGAATGTCAGTGCAGACATATTTGACGCAGCTACCTGCACGTCCGCCAAACCTGGGTGAAATCTGCCGGTGAAACGGATCCACAGATCGGTGATGAACTCACCGAGCATACCGCCGAGCTGTAGCGCGCGCGGCACTGCATAATGCTCTCGCGCACCAAGCTGACAACAGATCCAGTTCAAAGCTTCACCGCCACAGGCGTTCGTCGCAACGCCAAATACGATCGCACCGCGCTGCTGCTCAAAGGCAAGCGATATCGCTGATTCGTCCGCAGGTGCGCAGGAATCATCGCAATGCCTTTCCAGATCCCGCGCCGCCTGCCATGACGCAGCAACCACAACAAACGATTTGCGCACTGGCCCGCACCAATGCCCCACAACGACACGGGATAACGCAGGTACGCCAGTAACGCGAGGTTCGCGATACTGCCTGCCGTCACACGCGGATCGGCATGGCGCTTTAGATCAGTGTTATGAAAGACGCGCAGCCATCTCGTAGTGAGGATTCTGCCGCCCTGTGAATGAAGCCGGATCGCAAAATCCACCTCTTCCATTCCATAAGCCACCGGCAAAGGCACGTACCCTCCGGCGTCGAGAAAAGCTTTGCGGCGATAAAAACACGCGCCTCCGGAGAAGTCAGCAGTCCAATGTGCACTGCGATCGTCGAGCCCAATAGACTCACCGGCATGATAGAGAGCCGCGCAGACCACTGAAGCATCGGGAAACTTTTCGAATACTGTGAGCGCACGCTCGAAGTAGTCAGAGTCGATCGGATAAGAGTCGTCATCGAAGCTTGCGACCAACTCAAACTGCGCGGCTTCGACCAATTTGTTGCGTCCCCCACCTGGCCCAATCTGCTCGTCACTACGCAGTACGCGAACGCCTTCGAACGCCTCCCGAATCGCGGTTTCACACGCAACCTGATTCGCATCGACGTGCACCAGAATCTCATCCGGTGCGGGCACACAACTCTGAATCACACGCAACGTCGCGAGCGTCTGCTCAATCCTCTCGTAAGCCGTTACAATGGCCGAGATCCCGCTCAAGCGAATAATTCAGCCACAAAAAAGCACAAAACGTTTATTGGAATGGGCGAAGTCTGAGTAAATCTCTTTTGCGACTTTTGTGCCTTTTTGTGGCTAAAGTTTTTCCTGCAGTATTGCGGCAAGGCCGGCGGACCCGTTGGCATTAGGATGAAAGCCGTCGCGATAAAACACATCTTCACTCTCGAGGCGCGAACCCCAATCGAAGAACTTAACACCTTCAACCTCCGCGATCTCCCTGAGTCGCGCATTCACCTCTTTGAAATACTCGGGCGAGCCCGGAAAGCGCGCTTCGTCCACTGGCAGAAGTCCAAGCACGAGCACACGCGTCGTGAGCGCGCGCAGTTGTTTTATTAACTCCATCTGGTATGTGGCGAGGATCTCAAGGTGCATCAGCGGCTCGCCGGCGCGGAGCTTCAGAAGCTTCAGCCGCATTTTTTGCTTCAACGCGTCAACAGAGCTCTGCTTCGCTTTTCGCCACCACGTCGTGCTGAAGTAACAACGCGGATCCATTGCCGCATAACCACGCCAGGACTGCGGCACCCACCAGGGCCAGTCGCCGTCGAGCACCATCGCCGGACGAATGATGCTTTCCAAACTTCCTCTGAAGATCACCACCAACTCGGGATGCAGTGCAGCAATCAGCGGCAACCAACCGAAATCGGAATCGAGCGTCTGTCCTTCACACGCAAGATTCCAAAGCCACAAATCTGAAGAGTCGTGTTGCTGGTCGACATTCATTAAGCCGGCGACATTGAATTCGATTTGACGATTGAAAGCAGCGTCGACGTGTCGCAAACGAAATTCATGCACGTTTGCTGAAGCTGACGACCTGAGCTGCTTCACCAGCTCCGTTACGTGACTAACTCTGCTGGAGCCGACTCCCTCAGTTAAGCTATCGCCAAGAAACACCCAATGCCGGCGCATTCAGGAGCAGATCTATTTAAGACGCGCCACGACCGTTTGATGATCCCGCCAGAATGGATACCACGATCGGTTTCGTCCTAACGCGCGTCTCGCGGGCTCCAGCACGTGTACGCGCCACCACGCCACGGCCCCGGGACTCGAAGGATGCTCACAACGCTGCCAATCAAGAATTTCAAAGCCGTGCGACTCCAGCAGCCGCCGCAAGCCTAACCCTGAAAACACCGAGATATGACCACACCAGCGCAGGTACGACCACTGCGGGCCGGCGATGCGCGCGGGATAAGAATCAGCGTCACCAGTAAGCAACAACACACAACCACGCGGTCGCAGATGGCGCTTGAAGGAATCGACAAACTGATGTGGATCGACTACGTGCTCGATCACATCCAGTGCTGAGATCAGGTCTGCCTCGTACTGTTTTGATGAATCGAGAGTCGCACAGGCAACGTCGAGATTCTTCTTCTGCGCGAGACTCGCGCCCGACGCGCTTGGCTCGACGCCGCGCTTCGACCAGTCGTCCGATAAGCTCGAGAGAAACACGCCGTCGCCACAGCCGACATCGAGAATCGTTCCACCGGAAACGTGTTGCTTTGCGAGCTGCTCCAGCCGTTTGTAGAACTGTGTGAATCGAGGATCGTTTTCCAGCGAGTCAAAATAAGAATCGCTGACGCGCTCATATGCCGCCGCAAGGATGCCGTCGTCTTTTCTTGCGTCATTCGCCCAGAGACAAGCGCAGTGCGGGCATCGGCGCAGCTTCAGCTCCGGCAACTGTCGTCGCAACGTCTCATCCAGAAATGGTTCATCCAGATCGTTAGTCGCAATACTTAAAAACGGACGGGTCTCGTTATCGCAAAGCCTACACTTCATAAAGAATTCAACTGTAGGGGCGGCCCTCCGTGGCCGCCCGTCTTCTCACCGAGCGTGTTTCGAATGACGGGCGGCCACGGAGGGCCGCCCCTACAATTAAGCAAAGGCGGCCTGAAAGCGTGCGGCGAGACGTTTGAGATCAAACTCTTCCCGCAATGCTCTTTTAGCTTTGAGCCGGCTCTCGTTGCCATTCTGATCGGCTCGCACCCATCCATCGACAAACTCGTCGAGCGCCTCTGGATTGAGCGTCGCGAGTCTCGGCGTGAGGTCGTAACGTTCGGCAACACGGAATACGGCCGATTCCTTCGGCGCATGAAAGAACACAGTCTTGCCCGAAGCCAGATATTCAGGCAGCTTTGTCGGTAACGAGTAAAGCGAGATGCGCGAAGATCGCCTGCCAAATGCCAGCGGCAAATAAAGCAGGTCCGCGGCTCTCATCGCGCCGAGACATTCCGCGTGCGACTGGCGCCTCAACAATTTTACAGCTCGCAACGTCGATAATCCGGAGCGATGCTGCTCCGCTACTTCTCCCATCACCGTGAACTCGATCGCTTCGCCGTGGCGGCGATTGTGTCGTTCAATCGCTTCCGCGAACGCAATCACGGCATCGAAGCGAAACACATTAACGTCGCCGGCGAGCAGGACCTGCCTGCGCTTCGTCGCCAGGCCGTTTTCCTGTGACAGTGAATCGCACGCGACTCCGTTGTGTACGACCAGCCAGCTCTTTCCGAAC
>Ga0126376_10001110_pt1 | contig 14264 bp, 13 predicted proteins | sample PanSoiMetPlot_15_FD_92760 | JGI IMG/M metagenome (GOLD analysis project Ga0126376, IMG submission 92760) | Tropical forest soil microbial communities from Panama - MetaG Plot_15 | ecosystem: Environmental > Terrestrial > Soil > Tropical forest > Bulk soil | place: Panama | collected 2016-02-17
CGAGATTCCGAACATCTGGGGCTGCTTCATCGGTAGACCGGGGATGCTCAAGTCGCCGGCGATGAATGAGGCGCTGCGGCACATCCATCGGCTCGAGGCTGAAGCCGCGAAGGAGAACGAAATCGCGCAGCAGGCATATGAGGCCGGGCTGAGCGTGTTTAAGCTTCGCAAGGAAGTCGCGATCGCCACAGAGAAGAAACGGTTGAAAAAGGCTGGCGAGCAGAAGATCGATATCGACCTTAATGTCGGTGAACCGCCCGCCGAGCCGGTACCCGTTCGCTATCGCACGAATGATAGCAGCTATGAGTCGCTGGGTGAGTTGTTGATTGACAATCCAGCCGGCATTCTCATTGAGCGGGACGAGCTGGTCTCTTTGCTGAAACATCTCGACCGGGATGATCAGTCGGTGGCTCGCGGCTTTTATCTAACAGGCTGGGGTGGCGCGTCGCCCTATACCTTCGATCGGATAACGCGCGGTCACCGGCACATCGAGGCGGTCTGCTTATCGGTCCTCGGCAATACCCAGCCGGCGCGCATTTGCGAGTACGTCTGCCGCGCCAACTGGGGCGGAGCCGGCGGTGATGGGCTGATTCAGCGATTCGGTCTGATGGTCTGGCCCGATGCGATGCCGGAATGGCGCAACGTTGATGAATACCCCGACGGACCGGCGCGGGAGCGGGCGTGGCAGGTCTTCGAGCGCGCGAGCAAGCTCGATCTATCGGCCGCGCTCGCGCTGGGGGCAACGAGGGGAACGTTTGAGACAGTGCCCTGCTTCCGCTTCGACGACGCGGCATATGATGACTTCGTTGGTTGGCACACTGATCTCGAACGGCGCTTGCGGTCTGGCGAGATGTCGCCGGCATTGGAGGGGCACCTTGCGAAATACCGCAAGCTGGTCCCGGCGCTCGCGCTGATCAACCACATCGCCGACGGCGACCAGAGTGGCGCCGTTTCCCAGAACGCACTCCTCCGTGCTCTGGCGTTTGGCAACTACCTCGAGGGTCACGCTCGGCGAGTTTACAGTTCCGAATCTGAGGCCGAGCTGGCGGCGGGGAAGGCAATCCTCAAGCATATCCACCGTGGCGATCTCAAGGACGGCTTTACCGCCCGCGACATTCAGCGAGCGGGGTGGGCACATCTCACGGAACGCGAACACATCGGCCTGGGCCTCCAGCTGCTGGTCGATCTGGATTACCTCGGCGCCAATACCTCTGTTGTGGGCCCGCAGGGTGGTCGTCCCAAGGTGACCTATGCGATCAACCCGAGGGCCGTGCAATGAGCGGGACGACCATTGCGACGAATCCATACCTGCAAAAACTGAAAACACGGGACCTCAGCCAACCGACAAAACTGACAGAACCGGGTTTTGTCGGTTCTGTCGGTTGCTCGAGGTGCCATGTTTTCAAAAATTCAGCTTCGCCCAAGCTCGGGGCCCTGCAAAACGTCTTCACGGTCCTTGAACATCGCTGTCCTGATCACGTCGAGCCCGATCGCTGGCAGCAGGCCATTGCCGACGGCAGGACCTTTCTGGCCCGCTGGGGTGATCAGGCGCACGCCCTCGGGTGGACGGCCGGGGACTTATTCGGCCTGTTCAGCGTACCAGACCACGTCAAGCCCAGTTTTAATCGGCTCTCCCGCTACGATGAGACCGGCCTGATTTGGCTGCTCGATGGCCGCCGGGTGGCGGCGCTGAGCGAGGACAAGGCTGCGATCCAAAGTCCGAGCGGCAACGTCACAATCTATCGCAAACTAAACAAGCCAGCGCTCGGGCCCCTCGGCGTGGACGACCTACAATGAGCCGTCGGCCGTCCAGCTTCCGTCAGCGCAATGTAACCCGCGCGGTCAAGGCCGTGGTCGCCGCCGGTCTATCCGTTCTTGCGGTACGAGTTGATTCACAGGGTCAGATCGAAGTTGAGACTGCGCGTTCACCGGCGCAACATTCCGACGAGCTTGATCGCGAGCTTGCAGAGTTCGAGGCGCAAAATGAAAATTGAGCTTCGCGGCATTCACAAGCTGAGAATTAAGGGGCGGGTTTATTATTACGCGTGGCGCGGCGGGCCGCGCGTCCATGGGGAACCTGGCACGCCGGGATTCATGGCGTCTTACAATCAAGCCATCGAAGACCTTCGGACGCCGGACCCGGGTCGCTTTAAATCCCTTGTGGTGCTGTACAAGACGAGCTCCGACTACAAGAACCTCAGCGACTCAACTCGCAAAAACTGGGCACCATGGCTTGATCGGATCACCGACTATTTCGGGGACCTGCGCATTGCACAATTCGATCGACCCGAAAAGATACGTCCAGTGATCCGGCGCTGGGTCGCACGGCGGACTACGGAATGCAGGTGCTATCGCGCGTGCTTTCGTATGCAGTAGACCCCCTCGGCAAGGTCGCCGGTAACCCATGCGAGGGCATTAAACGCCTCTATAGCGGCGACCGCTCGGAAATCATTTGGACAGACTCGGACCTTAAGCGGTTAAAGGATGGCGCCACAAAGAAACCGTGCCCAGAGTCAATCAAGAATGCGGTTGATCTTGCGGCACATACCGGATTGCGCCTCAGCGATTTGTTGCGCCTGTCCTGGTCGCATGTCGGAGAAGACGCAATTACGCTCGCGAGCGGGAAGAGCCGCGGTCTGCGCGAAGCGATTATCCCGTTGTATGATGACTTGCGTGCCGTGCTCGCGCGGATTCCGAAGCGCTCACCAACGATCTTGACTAACAGCCGTGGTCGTCCGTGGAGGTCGAGCGGATTCGGGACCGCTTTCAATCGAGCTAAGATCGCCGCGGGCATCAATGACCGAGGCTTGCATTTCCATGACCTAAGGGGAACGGCTGCAACGAAGTTCTACATTGCGGGCCTATCAATCCGCGTGATCGCTGAAATTCTCTCGTGGAGCGAGGACCAAGTGGAGCGTATTATCCGACGATACGTTGCGCGCAGTGCCGCAACGAGAGCGTTGATCCGTCAGCTTAACGAGGCCAGAAACGGAACATAAGCTGTAAAACTGCCTGTAAAACTTTCGGCTGAAATTCAGCTAAGTAATGGAGCGGGCGAAGGGAATCGAACCCTCGACATACAGCTTGGGAAGCTGTCGTTCTACCACTGAACTACGCCCGCGCTAGGGGAGCCCCGAACCCGCAAGATAACGCGAATGGGTGGCCGGGAAAAGCCGCGCTTTGCGGTTGCCGCGCGCGTGCTTTACGATTGCCGGGCGGGCGATCTCGGCGCAGCAGCCGCGGTCGCAGCGTTTGCGCGACGGTGGCGCGGATAGAACCGGGAGGCGAAAGATTGCGCAATCGCTTGCGCTGGTGCTCGGTCTTATGCGCCGTGCTCGGCGCCGCGGCTGTCGCGCAGGCGCAGGGCCGATCCGCCTATCCCGACCGGCCGGTCCGCCTGGTCGTAGCATTTCCGCCCGGCGGCGCAACCGACACCTTTGCCCGCCAGATCACGCAAGAGCTGGGCGAGGCGCTGGGTCAGTCGGTTGTCATCGAGAACAAACCGGGCGCCGGCGGCACCATCGCCTGGAACTATGTCGCGGCTTCGGAGCCGGATGGCTATACGCTCCTGATGGCGGAGAACGCACTCGGCATCAGCCAAGCTCTCTACAAGAAAACCGCGTTCGATCCGGTCAAGGACTATGATGCGATCGCGGCGGCCGCCACCTCGCCGCTGGTTCTGGCGGTTGCGAACAACGTGCCGGCCAACTCGGTCGCCGAGCTCATCGCGTATTCGCGCACGTTGCCGCAGAAGATGAATTATGCCTCGGCCGGCATCGGCAGCGTCTCGCATTTGACCTTCGAAGTGATCAAAGCGGCGACGGGAATGGAGGCGGTTCACGTGCCCTATAAGGGCGGCGGGCCCGCCATGAACGATGTGATTGCCGGGCACGTGGCGCTCAACATGGCTTCGATTCAGGTCGCCAAGGGCTTGGTCGAAACGGGCAAGATCAAGGGACTCGCGGTGACGAGCGTGGAGCGCTCGCCGGTGCTGCCGAACGTTCCGACGCTCACCGAAGCCGGTGTGACGACCGCGGAGGTGGACTTGCGATTCTGGTTTGGCATCTTCGCGCCCAAGGGCATTGCGAGGACCATCAAGGCCAAGCTGGAAAAAGCGGTTTCCAGCACGCTGTCGAACCCGCTTGTGCGCGAACGGCTGGCCAATCTCGACATCGAGTCCGGCTATGCGCCGGGCACTGTGCTCAAGGCGAAGCTGACGAACGAGATCGCCAACTGGACCAAATTCATCGACGCCCACGGCATCAAGCCGGAATGAGCCGCGCTTCTTGCCGGCAATGCCCGCCCGCCGCTCGCGATTAACGCGCTGTTTACGTCCTTGCGGAAAACGACTCGCGCGGCGCCTGCGAAAGGACGACAATTTGCGCGGCTCGGCTTCGGTGACTGATTAGGGCACAAGCCCTGGTCTCAGCCCAAGCACCGAGTCGAGCCGCCAATTTTTGTGGGGAGCGGGACAAATGCCACAGCGACAGGCTCAGGCCGGCTGCCCATTCCCGCGCCCACAAATAAAGAGCCCCGCCGAGGCGGGGCGAGATTGACACTCTACGGCGTATTCGGACCACCCTGGGGGACGGGGGAGTCGTGGGGGCGGCCAACTCGCCTTGATCAGGACCCTTCCACACCGCGGGCCGCCGGTATGTGACGGCGATCACATTTTGCTGCATTTCGGGCCCGCCAGTAGGCCCCCGGCTCGAGCGCTTATTCCGGCGACAGTCCCGGCTAATCCCTTAGTGGGGTTCGCAATCCTGCCCCTATTCCAATATATATTTTTGTGGAAGAGCAACTTCTCGACCGCTCTGTGCGTTCTGTTCGTCGGCAAAACCAGGGCGGGAGATGCTGAAATCGCTCAGCCTCATCTGCACGAGCCCCCAATCTGCCATCGCTCTAGATGGATCCGCCACTCGTTTTTCTGCGCTGCAGGACTGGCAAAGCCAAATCAGCTCGGATCTCGAGCATAATAAACGCTACCTCCCGGCGACCAGAACCCGCGGCAAGATCGGCATCGTGAGATACGAGTTGACCATGAACCGCGGCGGATGGGTGCTTCCAGGAACGCGCATCGTGACCGGTGATCCGGATCTCGGCAGGGTGGCGCTCCTCTTGCTCCAGCAAGCGCAGCCGTTTCCCGCGCCGGCCCATTTCAATCTTCCCGATGCGTCGTTCCGCGTCGTCGTGCCGGTCCGCTTCAACGATATCCCCGCACAAGGACCGGCGGAGGAGCTCGAGAGCCGCAAACTCCTGGAGTGTTACGAGGCCGATCGTCAGGAGCTCGAATATCAGACGCGCAAGGCGGCGCTTCGGGGACTGGCGCCTCCGCGCACGGTGTTTCGCATGCCCGACGGCTGTGCCGAGGCGAAACGTCACGAGTCAGAGCGCCAGCAAACCACTGCGAAGGCGACCGAATAGCTCATCAAAGCCTTTCGTATCGTCCGCCGCCGTGACTAGCTCGATGCGGCGCTAACGCGCTATACGAAGAGCCGTCAGGGACCCCCATCCCTGAAGCCGCCATAACAGCGAAGACGTAAGCCGATGTCCAAAAACATGCTCGACGGCGGTCAGGTGATCGTCGACTATCTCGTGCGCGAAAAGGTGCCTTACGTCTTCGGCCTGTGCGGCCACGGCAATATCGGCTTCCTCGACGCGCTCTACGAACGCGCCGGCGACATCAAGACGGTCTCCGTTCATCACGAGAGCGTCGCCGGTTTCATGGCGGACGTGTACTACCGCGTGTGCGGCAAGCCGACGGCGACCTTTACCTCCTGCGGTCCGGGCTCGGCCAATCTGCCGATCGCGCTCGCCAACTCCTACCTCGATTCCGTTCCGTTTCTGGCGGTGACCGGCAATGTGCCGACCGCCCAATTCAACCGCGGCGCATTCCAGGAACTTTATCGCCAGTACCAGGCGGATTATCCGTCCACGGTGCGCGCCTATTGCAAACGCGTGTTTCAACCCACGCGCGGCGACATGGTCCCGCTTGCAATTCGTCAAGCATGGAAAACGATGGTGACTGGGCGGCCGGGACCGGTCGTGCTCGACGTTCCCTTCGACATTTTCAAGGAAGCGGCCGCGGAGGAAACACCGAAACCGGAAGAGTGGAACGCCAACATTTCCTGCCGCTGCGGCGCCGATCCGGCTGGCGTGAGCAAGGCCGTCGACATGCTGCTTGCGGCGCAACGCCCCGTCATTCTCGTCGGCCAGGGCGTCAAATACGGCGGAGCCGGAGCCGACTTGATGAAGGTCGTGGAGCGGCTGCGCATTCCGGTCGCGTGGTCGGCAAGCGGCACCGGCGCGATCGATTCGCATCATCCACTGGCGCTCGGGCTTGTCGCCCGCAACGGCCCCTATCAGGCCAACCACGCCGCGCGCACCGCAGATGTCTTGCTTGCACTCGGCGTCCGCTTCGATGACCGCACGTCGAGCTCGTGGCTTCCCGGCTATTCATTCACCATTCCACCGACCAAGCTCATCCACGTCGACATCGATCCCGACGAGATCGCCCGCAATTATCCGGTCGCGCTCGGGCTGATGGCCGACGTGCGTACCTTTCTCCAGCAAGTGCTGGCGGAGCTCGATTGCCGTGATGGCGTTGGCGATGCGGCCGCCGCGCGCGCGAAATGGCTCGCCACCATCGATGGATATCGCCGCGAGTGGAACGCATACATCGCGCCGGGCTTCGCCGATGACGCCTCTCCGATCCACCCGCAGCGCGCCGCACACGAGATCGACAAGGTCTTGCCCGACGACGCCATCCTGGTGAGCGACATCGGCGTCCACCACAACTGGCTCATTCAGTTTTGCCATTCACGCCGGCCAGACTCGCTCATTGGGTCGATGGGATTCGGCCCGATGGGATTCGGCGTTGCCGGCGTACTCGGCGCGCAGTTCGCCGCGCCCGAGCGGCCTTGCGTTTCGGTCTGCGGCGACGGCGCCTTTCTCATGCACGCGAGCGTGCTGGGAACCGCCGTCGAATACGATCTGCCGGTGATCTGGGTCGTGTGGAACAACTTCGCCTATGCCTCGATCCGCGGATTGCAGCGCGGCTATCTCGATGGGCGCGAGCTCGCGACCGACTTCCGCCACCCGCGTACCGGCACGCCTTACAATCCCGACTTTGCCGCGATGGCGCGCTCGGCCGGCATCGATGGTGTCAACGTTGACCGCCCGGCCGATCTTTCCGACGCGTTACGAACCGCGCTCGCCGCACGGCGGCCCTATCTGATCAATGCCAATATCGGCGCCGACAAGAATCCTGGCGGCGCGGGCGTGTGGGAGCTTCCCGGACTAGGCCAGAGCCAACCCGCCTTCGGCGGACGTTATAGGCCGCAATAGCTGCCGAGCGGCAGCGACGAACTCGGTCTGCACCCTCTGCCCGCTATGCGGGGGAGGGTTCGGACCGAGTATGCGGCGCAAATTATCTTGAACCACAAACGATCATAGCGCCTCTCCGTAAGCTGGCCCGAGGCGCTTGTTATTTCTTCAGCCCAGCGCCCTCCGCAGCGGCGGCCCATTTGATGGTCTCGCGCGCAATGAACCTGGCAAATTCGTCGGGCGGCCCGCCCAGCGGCTCGAATCCTTGCGCGCGGAGTTTGGCGACGACCTCCTCCGACCCGAGCGCCCCGTTGGCGGCAGCGCTGAGCTTCTCAATCACCGCGCCCGGCGTGCCGGTGGGCGCCACCAAGCCGAACCAGACGCCGGCCTCGAAATCAGGGAGCCCCGCCTCGGCCATGGTCGGCACGTTCGGCGCAACATGTGCGCGCTTGGCCGAGCTCGCGGCGAGTGCCATCAGCCGTCCCGCTTCGACGTGCGGCATGATCGTCGAGGCCACGCCCAGCATCATCGAAACGCGACCGGCCAGGAGATCCGTCACCGCCGGCGGGCTACCCTGGTAGGGCACGTGAACGAGCTTGATACCCGTGCGCACGCTAAGCAGTTCAGTGGAGAGATGCGGCGTGGTGCCGGGCCCGACCGACGCGTAGGTGAGCTCACCCGGCTTGGTTCTCGCCAAGGCGACGAGTTCCTCGACGCTCGACACGCCGAGCGAGGGATGAACCGCGAGAATGAGCGGCAAGACGGTAAGCGGCGTAACCGGAGCGAAATCCTTGGCGAAGTCGAAGCGCAGATTGGGACTGATCGACGCATTGGTGACGTTGGATGACGTGCCTATGAATAGCGTGTAGCCGTCCGCCGGCGCGCGTGCGACGAATTCCGCGGCGAGGCTGCTGCCGGCGCCGGGCCGGGCTTCGACGACCACCTGCTGACCTAACGTGTCGCTCATCGCTGCGCCGATCAGGCGGGCCGTGATGTCGGCCGCCGAACCGGGCGGGAAGCCGATGATCAACCGCATCGGCTGCGAGGGAAAATCGCCCGCATGCTCCTGTGCCACGGCGGCGACCGCGCCCAGCGCGAGGGTCAAGCCCAAAATTGCGATTCGTTGCATGGCAGTCCTTCCCGTCCTTGACGCTCTTATGCCCAGCGAACCCTTGTCACCACATTTGCGTACCCCAACCGGATCGGCGAAACGATCTTACCGCGTGTCGGATAACGATGTCGCCCCAATCTTAAAACCGGAGCGGCTCGCCCGTTTTTCCGGTGTTCAATCGAAAGATATATTGACCTATGTCTAGGCGCTCGGCTCTTGTGGTCGCGGTAGGATGGTTGAGCAAAACCCATCGCGCTATCGCCGCTAGCAATACTGAATCGGTAGGTTTCGCTTCGCTCAACCCACCCTACAAGGCGCGCCCTCGCCGTCGCCTGCACGGCGAGCTGATGGAAGACAAGGGAAAACCCCGCATGAGCGAGCAATTTCAGCGCCGACTGGCTGCAGCCAGGCATCGCGCTGTGGCGGAGAAACAGCGGGCGGAAAAACAGGCGGCGGCTGAGCGGCAGACCCTCGACCAGCTTGCCGGCCTGCAGCGCGCTGCGCTGAGACAGTGGCACAAACGGATATTCCCTCTCATCAAGCAGGTGGTCGAGACAGCCAACAAGGAGTTACGGGGATCCGGCATGCGCCTCATCGTCGCGGAGGATTACGTTCGCGTGATCGCCTTTGCCGATATTTTCGGCGCGCCCGAAGCAAAATGGCGTGACGAAACGCGCGCGCCACGACCCCCATCTGCGGATCAGCGTCGAGGGCGGCGAGATCGCGACGATGACTTTGCACGGCAGCAGCACGTCGACGCCAAAACGGATGTTGCCCGCGAATTTTCAGCTGCCGCAAGTCGAAGATGCGGTCGCTCAATTCGTGGAGGGGATTGTGGGCGCGCAAGCGGCCAAATAGGCCGCCCGTTTCGACGCGGCTCGTTTCGGCAAGCCGCGCTGGCGGCTTCCCTTTAATGGTCGCCGCCGCCGAAGTATCGGCTTGCGTCGCGCAGCAACTGCGCGCGAATGGCAGGATCCGGGTCTGCGCCGAGCACAATGGCGCCCGGCTGGCCGCATGGGGTCCAACAGACCACATTGCCCGGCGGCGTGTTGCGGGGCACCGTACCGGGGGCCCATTGTTCGGTAGAGACGCGCCGTTGCTTATTGGCCTGGCGAGCGTCGGCGGGCGAAGCGATGAAAATTCCGAGACTTGCCGCGGACACAACCAATCCGATCCAGAGTGATCTCGTATTGATCTTCACAAGGAGCATGCGCTTCTCCATCGTTCCCTGCCGCACCCGGTGTCGTCGCCCATATAAACCCGCAGCTCCCGACATAATTCCTTTCGGGCGGTAGAGGAAAACGCTCGTGGAAGGAAGCCGCTGTCACGGCGTTGAGCCACCAGGTGCGGAGGCGCGCGTTCCTTGCTCGCCGCGATGCGCCTCAGGTTCGGAAATGTTTCGACAGCTTCAGTCCCTGTGCCTGGTAATTCGACCCGATGCCTTCGCCGTAGAGCGAGCGCGGTCGCGCCAACATATTCTCGTAGACGAGCCGCCCCACGATCTGCCCATGCTCGAGGATGAAAGGCACTTCGCGCGAGCGCACCTCCAATACGGCGCGTGCGCGGCGACCACCGGCGCCGGCATAGCCGAAGCCGGGATCGAAGAAGCCGGCATAATGTACGCGAAACTCGCCCATCAGCGGGTCGAAGGGCACCATCTCGGCGGCGTAATCGGGCGGGACCTGCACCGCCTTTTTGGACGCGAGGATGTAGAACTCGCCGGGATCTAGAATGAGACTGCGCTCCTTGCGCGAGCGCATCGGCTCCCAAAAGTCGCCGATGTCGTAGCCGGCGCGGCGCTCGACGTCGACGACGCCGGTGTGGCGTTTGGCACGATAGCCGACCAGGCCATCCGGACCAAGTCCCGAGAGGTCGACGCTCACCGCGATGCCTTCGCTCACGTCGGCGTCGCTGTCGTCCACCAAGCGCTCGCGCGCGTGCAGCGCGCGCAAGCTTTCGCCGTCGAGCAGCGCATTACCGTGGCGGAAGCGGATCTGCGATAGACGCGAGCCCTCGCGCACCAGGACCGGAAACGTGCGCGGGCTGATCTCGGCGTAGAGCGGCCCGTGATAGCCGGCCGCGATATGGTCGAAGCCGCGGGTCTCGTCGGCAATGACGCGGGTGAAGACATCGAGCCGGCCGGTCGAGCTTTTGGGATTGGCGGCAGCGGCGATGTCGTCGGGAAGCGCGAGGCTTTCGAGTAGCGGCACGATGTAGACGCAACCGGTCTCGAGCACGGCCCCGTCACCGAGCGCAATCTCGTGCAGCTTCAGCTGGTCGATGCGCTCAGCGACCGTCGTGTCCGGACCGGGCAAGAAACTGGCGCGCACGCGGTACGCCACTTCGCCGAGGCGCAGATCGAGACTTGCCGGCTGGATCTGGTCGGGGACGAGATCATAAGCGCGCAGAATGGCGCCGTCGCGCACGAGAACCGCGATCATGTGGTCGGGCAGGATGCCGTTTTGGTCGACTGCTAAGGCGAGCGACACGTCCGCAAAGTTCCCGATGACGCACGTTCGTTGCGCTTGAAGAATGCCAGGCTGCGTACTCGGTGCGCCCCCTCTCCCCATTTGGGGAGAGGGTTGGGGTGAGGGGGTTACAAAACCATCGAGAGACCTTAACCCCTCACCCCATTCCTCTCCCTCAGGGAGAGGGAGCAGGCCGAGTTCGCCGCTCGGCCTACTCCACTTCAACGAGGTGCACTACCCGAAACCCGCCTTGACGGAAAGACATCGGCCGCGCTAGAGGACATTTATCCCGTGGTCATTTGAGCCGGCCGGCTTGCAGCCACGTAAAACAACTCGCTAAAAGGCCGGGGACGCGCAAGCACCCGGCGGAGTTTTTCCGGCCGGGATTTTTGTTGGGCATAGGAGAGCCTGATGTCCGCGTCCGCCAAGCGAAGCTACCGCCCCGAGACCGAACTCGTACATGCCGGCGCCCTGCGCTCGCAATTCGGCGAAACGTCGGAGGCGCTATTTCTCACCCAAGGCTATGTCTACGAGACCGCCTTGAGCGCGGAGAAGCGCTTCAAGAACGAAGAACCGGGCTATCAGTACTCCCGCTTCTCCAATCCCACCGTGACCATGTTCGAGCAGCGCATGGCGGCGCTCGAAGGCGCGCAGGCGGCGCGCGCGACCGCGACGGGGATGGCGGCGGTCACCACCGCGCTGATGGGCCAACTTCGCGCGGGCGATCATATCGTCTCGTCGAAAGCGGTGTTCGGGTCCTGCCTTTACGTGGTCGAGGAGCACCTGCCGCGCTATGGCGTCGCCTCGACGCTGGTCGACGGCACCGATCTTGATCAGTGGCGCAAGGCGGTGCGGCCGAATACGAAAACCTTTTTCCTCGAGACGCCCACCAACCCGGCCCTGGAGGTCCTCGACATCAAGGCGATCGCCGATATTGCCCATGCGGCGGGCGCGACGCTGGTCGTCGACAACGTGTTCTCGACCCCGCTCTACCAGCAGCCGCTCGAGCTCGGGGCCGACTGCGTGGTCTATTCCGCGACCAAACACATCGACGGCCAAGGCCGCTGCCTCGGTGGCGTCATCCTCGCCTCGGAAAAATTCATTGCGGACCACGTGGCGACTTTGATCCGCCAGACCGGCCCGTCGCTGTCGCCGTTCAACGCATGGGTGCTGCTGAAGGGGCTCGAGACGCTGCCCGTGCGCGTGCGCCAGCAGACCGACACGGCGGCGACCATCGCGGTCACGCTGGCTGAGCACCCGAAGATCCCGCGCCTGATCTATCCCGGCCGACCGGACCATCCACAGGCTGAGATCGTGCGCCGCCAGATGCGTGCGGGCTCAACGCTTGTAGCCTTCGAGATCGAAGGCGGCAAGGCCGCCGCATTTCGCTTCCAGGACGCGCTCAAGCTTGTGCGCATCAGCAACAATCTCGGCGATGCCAAGAGCTTGATCACCCATCCGGCCACCACGACCCACCAGCGCCTTACGCCGGCCGCGCGCGCCGAGCTCGGCATCAGTGACGGGCTGGTGCGGCTCTCATGCGGGCTGGAGCATCCGGACGATTTGGTCGACGATTTGTTGACAGCGCTGAAGGCGGCGTAGCGCTTTGTTATCCGGCTCCGCATGCGCGCCTCAAGGTGGCGCGCACGCGGTCGGGACAAAGCGCCGCCGCAACGCCCTCGCGGTGATTACCGCATCGCCTGCATCCCAACCGCGGTGGCGGTGGGCCGCGTTGCGGCCTCGGCGATCGCAATGCCCAGCGCCTTGGCGAGGCAGGCGTAGCTCCAATCGTTCATGTGCAGCCCGTCCGACGACACGAAGGTGTCGAACGGCAGGTGCTCGGTCTCGTACCAGCGCCGCATCAACTCGAAGCGGTGAAAGAGACCGACATGCTCCGTCTTCGCCGCGGTAGCGATCAGCGCGACCATCTCGGCGACGTGCGGCTTAGCGAGGACGCGCGGCGCGTATTGCGGATCGATCAAGATGACCTCGGTGCCAGCCGCTTTGAGACGCGCGAGCCCCTCGCGCAGAAGCGAGGCGTGCGGAGGCACAGCTCTATCCCGCAGCAGCGAATTCGTGCCGAGCTGCCACAGCACCAGATCGGGTTTTTCGGTAATGACGGCGCTGTCGAGACGCGCGAGCATCCCCGCGATTTCGTCGCCATTGATTCCACGGTTGAGCACCGTGATGTCGTGTCCCGGAAAGCGGGGGGCAAGATCCTCCGCCAAGCGGCTCGGATAAGAGGCGGACGAGGTGCTTGCGCCGGCGCCGTAGGTGGATGAGGAGCCGAGCGCCACGATTTTGATCGGCTTGCCGCTGGCGAGGAGTCTGCCGATCCGCGGCAACGGGCGATCGAAGCGCACTTGCTCGAGGGTGGGCGCGCATGCGGCGCCCCGCGCGATCGCGCCGGCGGATGGCAGCGCGGCGGGAGCAGCGACAGGCGTCTGTGCCCGCGCCGGAAGCAACGCAATTAGTGCCCCCGTCGCAACGGCCCCGAGCAGGGCCCCACGACCCAAAAAGACCTGACAATGCATGCTGTAAGTTTCGTCCCTCTGGAGGTTTTTTCCCTCGTTTGACGCCTGTTTATTGCGCCGCCTTCGACTCGGGATGCAAATGGGCGGCATCGATAATCATAGAGGCAATGCCCCGGCCGATGCAATCGTGCACGCGCTGGGCCAGCACATTATCCTTTCCGGCGGCGTAGAGATCAAACGCGCCGGTATCGGACCAATGCCGCATAATGGCCAGCCGGTCAAACAGCGGAATCTCGTGCTGCTGCGCCACCACCCGCATGTTGTCCGCGTACGGGCCGAGCGGAACCATGATGTCGGTGCGGGGACTGTATTGCATGTTCATCAAAATGACGTCGGCGCCGCCTTTGTGCAGCGTCTCGACCCCTTCCTCGAGCGCCGCCCTGAACTCGTCGGGGTCGATCCTGCGGATGGCATCGAGCGTTCCGGTTTGCCAGATCACCAGGTCGGGCTTCTCGTCGTTCACCAATTTTTCCATGCCCTTGGCCAAGTCCTCCGTCGTCATCCGGGTTCTCACGAGGCTGACGACCTTGACCGCGACCGAAGGAAGCTTCGCTTTGAGCGCGGCCTCAAGCCGCGCCGGATAGGCCGAGCGCGGGCCCTCGGGGCCTGCGAGAATAGAGGAACCGGTTCCGACGACGGCGATGGTGAGCTTTTTCTCCTTCTGGACGGCCTCGGCGACATGCTTCAACTCGTTACTTCCAACCAACAAATAGCCGGGGATGTCGCAGGGCTCCGCGGCAATGGCCGCGCCGGCCAGGCTCCATAGGGCCGCAGCCACGGCGGCCAACGTTGCAACGCGCGTCTTCATGCCTCGCCTCCCGCGAG
>Ga0126376_10001111_pt1 | contig 14263 bp, 10 predicted proteins | sample PanSoiMetPlot_15_FD_92760 | JGI IMG/M metagenome (GOLD analysis project Ga0126376, IMG submission 92760) | Tropical forest soil microbial communities from Panama - MetaG Plot_15 | ecosystem: Environmental > Terrestrial > Soil > Tropical forest > Bulk soil | place: Panama | collected 2016-02-17
CGCCGCCGGCCGCGTGCGGGCGCCGAGGCCGGTTGCCGGCGCCGCGTCCGCCCGGTCCCGTCCGCGACCCGACACCGCCGCGGCGCGGTCCGCCGCCGTCCCCATCCCGGCCCGGCGCTTTCGTTGCGACATTTGCGGCCTCTCCCAAGCTCGCGTTTATGACTGACCCGTCAGTCATATGTATAACGTGCGACCAGCCGCAGGGACGGTTCACGATTTTGTGATGCTGTTAACCACCTGCGGCAATGGGTGTTCGGGAACGGTCTCATTCTCGCCCCAATAGAGGCACGCCCTAGCCCGAGGTGCGCTATGCTAGCGATCGGGTAGCACGCGAAAAAATCCAAGCGGGCCCGTCACTATGACGTGGAAAATCTTGCAAACGCAGCGCTGGCCGTTGTGGGTCCGGCTCGCCGTGGTGGCGGCGGTGCTGGTCGTGGTCTTTCTGTTCCAAATTCCCCTGGAACGCGAAGTTCCCGGCGAACCCTTCCTGTTGTTCTTCCTGGTCGTGATCGGCGCCACCTTGGCGTTCGGCAAGGGCGTCGGCCTCGTCAGCGTCGCCGTCAGCAGCCTGCTGTCGACTTTCTTCTTCGAGCCGTTTGGCTCGTTGGCCATTCACCAGGCAGGCGACGTCATCAAGATCGAGCTCTACGCCATCCTCGCCGGTGCCGCGGTGATGGGCTTTGCCGCCCTGGCCGAGACCTTGATCATGGCCAACGAGAAAACCCGGGCCCTTGAGCGCGCCGACGCCAGCAAGGCGGTGTTGTTGCGCGAGTTGGCGCACGGCGTCGCCAACAATTTCGCCTCGGTCGCCGCCCTGATCAGCATCCGTTCGGCCGCGGTCAGCGACAGCGATGCCAAATCGGTGCTCGATGATGCCATCGAACAGGTGGCCGTCATGGCCCGCGTGCATCGGCAACTGCGCAGCGGCGTCAATGGCGTATTCGTCGACAGCGCCTCATTTATTCAGGAGTTGTGCGAAGATCTCAACGCCTCCGCGGCACGCGGACGGCCGTTATCGGTCCTGTGCACCGCCGAGAGCCACGCCCTGGCCATGGACCAGGCCGTCCTCATTGGCCTCATCATCAATGAGCTCGTCACCAACGCCATCAAGCACGCCTTCCCGCACGACCGTGCGGGTCACATTCGCGTGGCCTTCGGCATCTGTGGTCGCCAATTGCACTTGACGGTGGCCGATGACGGCATTGGATTGACACCGGTCACCGAGCGCAGGACCGGCACCGGCCAAGAGCTCGTCCGTGGCCTTGCGCATCAGCTCGACGGCGACTTGCAGGTGCAATCCTCGGCCGCTGGCAGCACCTTTCGCTTGTCGGTTCCCTACGAGCGTCCGCTGGCCGCCGAACCTCGTTCCCACCACGCCGCCAACCTGATCCACTGAGGCGACCGGGCACCGACGGCGGACGGCCCGGCACCGGGGTCGAGGCGCCGCGCGCCCCCGATGGAGCGAGGCGTCGCTCCCTTGCCCGCTGGGCTCCCGCCCCCGGCCACATCGCCTTTGCCGGGTCACGCCTTGTCGAGGGCAACCGGATTTTGCTGCAGCCGATCGGCGGCGGCAGCGCGTGACCAGGGCCGGTGATTGACGGCGCCGATCCGCCACAGACCGGCGATGCCCGCGGGCGTCAGATAGTCGAGGCGGGTCAGGGAGCAGTTGTCGATGCTGAAACTCAAGGCCAGCTGCGGGGAAACCGCCAACGCCAGCGCCAGCGCCGCCCGGATCGTGCCACCGTGGGTGACAGCGACGATGTCGCGGCCGCGATAGTCGCGATTGAGGCGTTCGATCGCCGGGACCACGCGGGCGACGAGGTCGGCGAAGCTTTCACCGCCGAGTGGGCGCTCGTCGGCGGGCGCAAACCACAAGGTGTGGGTGCCAACCTTACGCGCGGCATAAAAGGCTTTGCGCTGCTGGCCTTGCCATTCGCCCAGGTGCTGCTCGGCCAGCTCGCGCACCTCGAGCGGCATAGTGCCGGCGAACCGATCGGGGGCCGCGGCCAGAATAGCCGCGGCGGTCTCCTTGGTGCGTCTGAGGTGGCTTGTCAGCCATACCGCCTCGCGCGGCAGCTCGCGGGCCAGCACCGCGAAGATCTCGCTATCGCCGCAGTCGCAGGCGAGATCGCGCTGACCATAGATGAAGCCACCATCCGGCACCGGGGCATGCCGCACCCACCACCACCGCGTCTGATCCGACATCGCGCTCAATCCATGGTGACGACGATTTTGCCCATGGCCTGGCGGGCTGCCAGCCGGGCGATGGCGACGCCGGCCTTGGCCAGCGGATAGCGCTCCGACACCAGCGGCTTGATCGCGCCCTTGCCGTAGAGCGCGATCAGCTCGGCAATATTGTCGGCGTTGGCCTTGGGGTCGCGCCGCGCAAAGCCGCCCCAGAACACACCCACGATCTGGCACGACTTCAACAGCGCGAGGTTGAGCGGCAACCGTGGAATGCCGGCGGGAAAGCCCACCACCAGCAAGCGGCCGGCCCAGGCAATGGCCCTGAGCGCCGCCTCGGTATAGTCGCCGCCGACGGGATCGTAGATGACATCGGCGCCACGGCTGCCGCAGGCCGCCTTGAATTGCTCCGACAAGGCCTTGGCGCCGGCCTTGTCGAACGGTCCGGCGGCATAAACCACGCCCGCGTCGGCGCCGTGTTGTCTTGCCAGCGCAACCTTCTCCTCAGAGGAGGCGGCGGCAATGACGTGCGCACCAAACGCCTTGCCGAGCTCGACCGCCGACAGCCCAACGCCGCCGGCGGCGCCGAGCACGAGTAAGCTCTCGCCCGGTTTGATCTGCGCCCGATCCTTGAGCGCATGGATCGAAGTGCCGTAGGTCAACACCAGGGCACTAGCGATGTCGAATGGCATGCCGGTCGGCATCGCAATGCAGTCGTCGGCTGCGATCAAGAGCCTGTCCGCCATGCCGCCGTGGCCGCACGAGCCGATCACGCGGTCGCCTGGGCTCAAATTCGTCACCCCCGGGCCGACCGCCACAACCACGCCGGCAACCTCGCCCCCCGGCGCAAACGGCCGCGGCGGCTTGAACTGATAGCGGTCCTCGATGATGAGCAGATCCGGATAGTTGACGCCACAAGCCTTGACCGCGAGCATCACCTGGCCGGCCGCCGGCACCGGATCGGGCAGCTCCTCCAGCACCAAGGTCTCGGGCCCCCCGACACGCTTGCTCAACATCGCCTTCATCGGCTCGCCGCTCCAGCTTCAAATACCAAGATCGATCTCAGTTAACAGAAGACGCAGGGGTGCGTCGATGCTGCGGTGGCGGGTCGCAGGCGGATGGCATCGGACCGGCATCGCCGACAGCGGCGTGATCAATGTTTAGCCCCCGCCGGCTGCCCACTGCGACCAGCAAGCCGTGGCGCCAGGCCACTGGCGCGCTCGCAACTTGCACCCTCGTCACATTCAACTATGAAGGACAATGAAGGACACCAATGCCGGCCGATCCCTACCCAGCCGGCCCCCCTTTTAGCCCGGGACACGCATGAAGACCGACACGCCGCGGCCCATCCTGCTCAAGGACTATCGCCCTCCCAACTATCTCATCGATCACGTCGATCTCGACGTGGCGCTGGCACCGGAGCGCACCCGGGTCGAGGCACGGCTCAAGCTGCGGCCGAACCCGGCGCTCGGACGTGCCGAGGCGGGGCCGTTGCGGCTCGATGGCGAGCTGCTCGAACTGGGCAGGGTGGCTCTCGACGGCCGCGAACTCGCCCCACCGCACTACCGGCTCAGCGACAAGGACCTGGTGATCGAGAAGCCGCCCGCCCGCGCCTTCGTCCTCGAGCTTGTCACCTACTGCAACCCGGAGGCGAACAAGGCCCTGTCGGGCCTTTACCGCTCGCGCGGCATCTATTGCACGCAGTGCGAGGCGCAAGGCTTCCGGCGCATCACCTATTTTCTCGACCGCCCCGACGTGCTCGCCACCTATACCACCCGGATCGAGGCCGAGCACGCCGAGGCGCCGGTGCTGTTGTCCAACGGCAATCCCGTCGCGCAGGGCGAACTGGCCGGCGGCAAACGCCATTTTGCCGTTTGGCAGGATCCTCATCCCAAGCCCAGCTACCTGTTCGCCTTGGTCGGCGGCGAGCTCGCACATTTGGCCGCGCAGTTCGAGACCGCCGCGGGGCGCAAAGTGGCGCTCAAAATCTATGTCGAGCCGGGCAAAGAGGACCGCTGCGCCTGGGCCATGGACGCGCTGAAACGCGCCATGCGCTGGGACGAGCAGCGGTTTGGACGCGAATACGACCTCGACGTCTTCAATATTGTCGCCGTGTCGGATTTCAACATGGGCGCCATGGAGAACAAGGGGCTCAATATCTTCAACGACGCGCTGGTGTTGGCCTCACCCGAGACCGCCAGCGACCAGAATTTCGCCGACATCGAGCGCGTCATTGCGCACGAGTACTTCCACAACTGGACGGGCAACCGCATTACCTGCCGGGACTGGTTTCAGCTCTGCCTCAAGGAGGGCCTGACCGTGTTCCGCGACCAGGAATTCTGCGCCGATCAGCGCTCCGCCACGGTGCAGCGCATTCGCGACGTGCGCAACTTGAAGGCGCGGCAGTTTCCCGAGGATGCGGGCCCGTTGGCGCACCCGGTGCGCCCCGAGCGCTACATCGAGATCAACAACTTTTATACCGCCACCGTCTACGAGAAGGGCGCCGAGCTGATCCGCATGATCGAGACCCTGCTCGGACGCGACGGCTTTCGCCAAGGCCTCGATCTCTACTTTGAGCGCCACGACGGTCAGGCGGCAACGGTGGAGGAGTTCGTCGCGTGTTTCGAGGACAGCTCCGGCCGCAGCTTCAAGCAGTTCATGACCTGGTATGCCCAGGCCGGCACACCCGAGCTCATCTGCAAACTCAAGTACGATGCCCGCAGCAAGACCGCCGAGCTGACCATTACCCAGCTCCTGCCGGCCACGGCCGGGGAGGTAAAGGCCAAAAAGAAGCCGCTCGCCATTCCCCTGCGCCTGGGACTGATCGGCCACAACGGCCATGACATCGACCTCACCTTGGCCTCCGGCGCCGCCGTCAAGGATGGCCTGTTGCAGCTCGGCAAGCGCACCGAGACCTTCCGCTTTCGCGATCTGCCGTCGCGCCCGGTCGCCTCGCTGCTGCGCGGGTTCTCCGCCCCCGTCAACCTGACGGTTGACCACTCCGAGGCCGATCTGCGGTTTCTGATGGCCAATGACAGTGACCTCTACAATCGCTGGCAGGCGGCGCAGGAGTACGCCACCCGCGTGCTCACCGCCGCGGTCGCCGCGGTCAAGGCCGGCGCGGCGCCGGCGCCGCCGCGCCCCTTCATCGAAGCCCTGGGGGTGACGCTCGCCAATGACGAGCTGGAGCCGGGCTATCGCGCCCAGTTCATGTTCCTGCCGAGCGAGACCGACCTTGCCAGGGTGATCGGCCGCAACGTCGATCCCACCGCCATTCACCTCGCCCGCAAGGCCTTGCGCAAGGCGATCGGTAGCACGCTCAGCGGCACGCTGATCGACATCTATCAGCGCCACGAGGTCAAGGGCCCCTATTCGCCGGCGGCGGAGTTCGCCAGCCGTCGCGCCCTGCGCAACGCCGCGCTCGGCTATCTGGCAAGCCGCGGCCGGCGCGAGGACATAGCGCGCGTCGCCGCGCATTTCGCGCACGCCCGCAATGCCACCGACGAATTGAACGCGTTGGCGATGCTGTCCGAGCTGCGCACACCGCAGCGCACGCGGGCGTTTGCGCGTTATTACCAGCGCTGGAAGGACGACCACCTGGTGATCGACAACTGGTTCGTCTATCAGGCCGCCTCGCCGCTGCCCTCGACCTTGAGCGCGGTGGAAAAGCTGGCGCGCCATCCGCTGTTCTCGCTCAAGAACCCCAACAAGGTTCGCGCCCTGATCGGCGCGTTCGCGGTCTCCAATCCGGTCAACTTCAACCGCCCGGATGGCAAGGGTTACGAGTTCGTGGCGAGCCGCGTGCTCGAGCTCGATCGCTTCAACCCGCAGATCGCCGCCCGGCTGCTCGCCGCCTTTCGCAGCTGGAAGACGCTGGAGCCACAGCGGTGCCGGTTGGCAAAGAAGACGCTGAGCGGCATCGCCAAAACCAAGCCGCTGTCGCCTGACGTGCTGGAGATCGTGGGCAAGATGCTCGAGTGAGCTCGCGGTGGCGGCAACCTGGTAGAGCCGCGCCGGTCACAGCTCGCCCTATTTTGGTCGCGATGCCGATCAGGGAGCTCGACAAGCGATTCGACGATGCCTCACAATGAGTGAATGATTCGACACGTGTAGGGTGTCGGATCGGGTCTGGGCAGCATTCATTCACAATTCGATTGAGGGCCAGATGGCGCGAGGTACTTCACCTCAGCCACGGAGGGCTGCGTCCATGGCATGGACGGCCGTGGCAGGCTTACTCGGTGCCGAACGGGCGGGGCGCCGGCCGCCGCCGGCCGGCTGGCCGCGGCTCTCGGAAGTTGCCTCGACGCTCTACCTTGCCGGGCTGGCGCTGGTGTCACTCACGGCCTGGCGGCTGCCGGCAGGGGCGGGCGGGTCGATCCTGGGCGACCTCAGCCTGATGCTGCTATTGAGCCTCGGCAGCGTGCTGGCGGTTGCGACCTTGGCCCGCACCGAGCCGGGGGAGCTGCCGGCGCCGGCCGCTGGCACCGCGGAGGCCTGCGGTGAACTGATGGCGCAGTTGAGCCATCAGCTGCGCACGCCGCTCAACGCCGTCATTGGCTTCTCGGAACTCATGGCCTGCGAGCTCTACGGGCCGCTCGGCAACCGTCGCTACCAGGAATACGCCCATCACATCTGCGAGAGTGGCGGACGGCTGCTCAAATCATCGCAGGACGCCCTGGCGGTCACCGAAGCCATGACCCAATGGATGACCGACCGCACCCGCGCCCACCGCGAGCGGCTCGCGCTGGGCGCGCTCCTCGCCGAGGCCTGGACGGCGGCGATGGGCAGCGATGCGCGCCTGCCGTTAACCGATGGCGCCGGCCACAGCATCAGCGGTGAACGTAGTGCCATCGTCCAGGCGCTCACGCAGCTGTTGCGGCAGGCCGCAAACCTGCCGGGGACGGACGCCATCACCATCGCCATCAGCCGACGACATCCGGGCTGCCGGCTGGAGATCTGCGCCCTCGGCGCGCGGGCGACCCCGCCGGCCGACGGCGCCGACCTCAACCTCATCCTGGCGAGGTTGCTGATGCAGACCCAGGGCGCGGTGCTGACCGTGGGGCCGAGCGACAGTGGCTGGATGGCAGCGGTTGACTTCGTGGACGGCTAACGCCCGGGCCAGGACGGTGTTTGCAGCGCGGGCGCGGGCGCGCCCATCCGATTGGTGGCGCTACTTCGTCTGCTGGTTGTGGTCATTTACCTGCCGGTCGGGTTCGTCGAGCAGGTTTTGGCCCGATGGCCGGCGCTGCTCGCGCCAGGCCGGAAAGGCGCGGCGCTCGGCGGGCGTCAACTCGTTGGCAATCACCAGGTCGAGGCTCAGGACCGCCGCCCGCGCGCGGTTATAGGCCTCCGACAGGCGGCCTTGCGCGGCAGCAAATTTCTCCCCGTCGAACGGCTCGGCGGCCAAGGTTTGCATCGCCTCCTCGCGCGCGGCGCGGATGTCGCGACGGAATGGACGAATATGCTGGCGCTGCCCGGCGGTCGCGTTCCAAATCTGATCGCGCCGCTCAGGCGGCAGCGAGGTGGTGTAGCCCAACAGGTTGGGGGTGACGCTTCGGACCGGCGGCTGGTGCGCCCGGGCCCGCCAGATCGACCCGGCCACCAGACCGACGACGATGAGGTTGAGCGCCAGCGACGCCGTCAGCAGGGCGACGCTCCAGCGCGGCATCTGCCAGCCCCCTCGCACCGCTCCGATACCCGCCCCGGTCATAGCAAATCCTCATCCGGATCGAACCAGCCCGGCGCCGGGTTGGCGTTGCCCATGGAGATGCCGGTGAAGTCCTCGAGCGCCGGGATCAGCGGCTGCGGCACCGCCGCGGCGCCGAGAAAGACGCCGAGCATCAGACAGGCGGCCAGCAAACCGGCGGCGCGACCGGCGGGACTGCGATGCAGCCAGCGCCGCCGCTGCGCCAACTCCACCACCGTGGCTCGCGGACGCCCCGCCAGCGCCCGGCTGCGGGCCTCGTCCGTGGCCAGCGGCTCCGCCGCCGGCACCATGCGCGGGGAGCGTTGAGCCGCGGCAACAATGCGCGCGGCCAGCGCCGCTTCGCTCGCCAGCGAGGGCAGCGGCGCGCGTTCCAGAACGCGATCGAGCGCCTCGGCCTCGCCCAGCAACCGGCGGGCAGCCGGATCGCGGGCCGCCAACTGCCCGGCGCTCGCTCGTGCATCAACCGGCCAACGCGTGCGGTCGCTGCCATAGACGTCGAGCAAGCGCTCAAACTCCAAGAGTGTCATGCTGTTGCCCAAACCTGTCATCTCAGCACCTTGCGTGTTCTAGCATCCGTTCGTTAGCTCTCGTTCTCGGGCAATAGGCCATGCCACTCGTCCTTCAGCGCCGCCTTGAGCGAGCGGCGCGCGCGAGCTAACAGCGATTCGACGGCCTCGTCCGAAATATCCAATACCTGGCCGACCTCGATCTGGCTCATGCCCTCGTAGTGAAACAACGTCAGCGCCAGACGCTGCCGCTCGGGCAAAGCCTTGAGCGCCGCATCGACCCGGCCCTTCAACTCTCGTTCCGTCAGATGCCGCACCTGACCGGCAGGCTCGGCCTGTTCCGGCAACTCGTCGACCACGGTGGTGCTGCGCGTGGCCCGCACCCGGTCGATGCACAGGTTCGAGGCCACCCGCCGCAGCCACGGCCGCACCCCGCCCGGGCCCAACTCGAGGCCCGCCGCGTTGCGCCAAAGCCTCAGCATCGTCTCCTGCGCCACGTCTTCGGCCTCCGCGTCGTCCTTGAGCATGCGCCTGGCAATGGCAAGGACGGTCGGCAAATGCCGGTCGACGAGGCCGCGGAAGGCCTGTGCCTCGCCCGCCGCCACGCGTGCGAGCAAGGACGCTTCCGCCTCGACCTCTTCCGGCTCGGACCTGAGCGCCGGACCAGGCTCACTCTTGCGCGCAAGCACGCGTCATGCCTCGCCAGTTGCCGCCTGGAGGGCACGGGTCCCAACCGGGACGCGGCCCTTCGCTTGGCACTCTATCCCACATCCGGCGGGGCCGATCGAGGGCCCTCGTCGCCTTCAGGGCCGTAAACGCGGCAAGGGAAGGCGTTCCGTCGCGCCATAAATCCTCACCCGCAGAGGGAGTTAGGCCAGTGAATGGCGATCCGGGCTGGAGTTGGGCGCAAAGCGCCACCCGACCGGCTAGCTGACGAGGCGGTCAAACAGCGTCGCAACCTCGCGCTGGCGCTCGGCCAAATCGGCCTCAAGACGGGCAAAGTCGGGGGCATCACCGGCGCGGGCCAGCAGCACCTTCAGCCCGTCCGGGGCGGCCTTCGGCACGAACGGACCATCCTGGCAGAGGCGCAACACTTGCGTCAGATTGTTCAACAGCTGCGCGGCTGGCAGCAGCACGTCGGCGGCGCCGGCGGGGAGCAAGCCGGCCCGCTCCAGCTTGCCGAGCGCCTCCAGCGTGTTCTGGGACAGGATCTCGGGCCGGTCGGCGGCGTGCTTTAGTTGCAGGTACTGGGCGATGAACTCGAGGTCGACCAGCCCGCCGCGCACCTGCTTCAGGTCCCAAATGTCCTCCGTACCTTTTTCGCGCGCGATCCGCGCGCGCATGCTCGCCACGTCGGCGGCAATCTTGGCGGGGTCGCGGGGCCGGCGCAGGATGTCGGCGATGGCGGCCTCCACGCCAAGCTTGAGCTCGGGCGCACCGGCCACCACGCGGGCCCGCGTCAACGCCAGGTGCTCCCAGGTCCAGGCCTCGTTCGCCTGGTAATGGATGAAGCTCGACAGCTGCGTGGCAACCGGCCCCTTTTGCCCGGACGGGCGCAGCCGCATGTCGACCTCGTAGAGCTGACCTTCGGCGGTCTGCGCCGTAAAGGCGCTGATCAGGCGCTGGGTCAGGCGGCTGAAATACTGGGTCGGCGGCAACGGCCTGGCGCCATCCGAGTGCAGCGCGTCGGCGGCAAAATCGTAGATCACGATCAGGTCGAGGTCGGAGGCCGCCGTCATCTCCCGGCCGCCGAGCTTGCCCATCGCCACCACCACCGCCGCCCCGCCCGGCACCCGCCCATGCGCGCGCGCCATTTCGCGCGCCACCACCCCGTGCATGGCCTCGATCATGCACTCGGCGAGCTGGGCATAGGCGCCGCCCGCCTGGCTGGCGCTGATGCTGCCCGTGAGCACGCGCACGCCGATCAGGAACGCCTGCTCGTTGCCGATGCGGCGGGCGCGGTCGAGCACGTCTTGCACGTCGCTGGCCTCGCCGAGCTCGGCAGCGACGATGCCGGCGAGCTCGTCTGGGCTCGGCAGGGTGCCGAAGAAGCCGGGCGCCAGCACCGCGTCCAATACCCGGCGGCGCTTGCCCAGGATCCGTGCCAGTCGCGGCGCCGTGCCCATGATGGCGGCGATCAAGTGGATCAGGCTCGGGTTCTGCTTCAACAGCGAGAACAGCTGCACGCCCGAGGGCAGCTCCGACAGAAAGCGGTCGAAGCCGATGAAGGCCACGTCCGGATTGGCGGTCTTGGCCAGGGCCTCGATCAGCACCGGCTGCATTTCGGTGAGGAGCTCGCGCGCGCGTTGGCTGCGCACCGCCGGGTAGCGGCCGTGATGCCAGCCGCGCACCTGGGCCACGACCTCGGCGGCGCGGCTGTAGCCGAGCCCGGTGAGCGCCGCCAAGGTGGCGGGGTCATCGGCCTCGCCGGCGAACACCATGTTGCTGCCGCCGCGCGTCAGCGCCGGGCTGCCTTCGAACAGGCGAACGTAGTGGGCCTGCACCCGCTCCAGTTCGCCGGTGAGCCGCGCGGCAAAGCTGATGGCGTCGGGATAGCCGCAGAACTTGGCGAACGCTGCGAGCTTGTCGGCGTCCTGCGGCAAGGTCTGGGTCTGCTCGTCGGCGAGCATCTGCAGCCGATGCTCGACATGGCGCAGGAAACGATAGGCCTCGTCCAGATCCTGGCGCGCCGCGGCGCTGATCCAGCCGCGCTCTTCCAGACGCTGCAGCGCCAGCAAGGTGGCAGCGACGCGCAGTTCCGGCTGCCGGCCGCCGGCGATCAGCTGCTGGGTTTGGGCGAAGAATTCGATCTCGCGGATGCCGCCGCGGCCGACCTTGATGTTGTGGCCGGCAACGCCGATCGTGCCGAAGCCGCGCACGGCGTGGATCTGCCGCTTCATCGCATGAATGTCGGCGATGGCCGCGAAATCCAGATACTTGCGCCAGATGAACGGCGCCAGATCCCGCAACAGTGCCTCGCCCGCGGCGATGTCGCCCGCCGCCGCGCGCGCCTTGATCAGCGCCGCCCGCTCCCAGTTCTGGCCGAAGCTCTCGTAGTAGTTGAGGGCGGCATCGGTCGACAGCGCCAGCGGCGTCGAGCCCGGATCCGGGCGCAGCCTGAGATCGGACCGGAACACGTAGCCATCGCCGGTGCGCTCGTGCAGGAGCCGCACCAGATCCCGCGTCAGGCGCACGAAAAAGGTCTGCACCTCGAGCCCGGCGCGCAGGCGGATGCGCGCCAAGTCGTAAAACACGATGAGGTCGATGTCGGAGGAGTAGTTGAGCTCGTTGGCACCGTACTTGCCCATCGCCAACACGATGTAGCCGTCGGGCTCGGGGGCCAGCCAGTCACCGCGCGCGAACGCCTGCCGGAACAAGAAGGCGACGGCGGCCGACACGGCAACGTCGGCCGCGGTCGACAGCGTGCGCGCCACGCTCATCACCGGCCAAACCCCGCCGAGGTCGCAGAGCGCGGTCAACAGCGCAACCTCGGCCTTGAAGACGCGCAAGCTTACCATCGCATCGGCGCTGCTTTGTGCCGCCGCCGTGGCCGCGCGCGCCGCCCGGCACAGCTCTTCAAACCGCGCTTCGGGCGAGCTGGCGAACGCCGCCAGCAGCCGCGCCGGGTCGCGCTCGATGAGCGCGGTCAGAAACGAAGAGGCGCCAAAGATACCGGCCAACAGGTGGCGGCTCGGCGCCTGCTGCAACAGCTCGGATAGCCCGGCCAGCACCGCGTCCTGTCGGGCGCGCTCGCCGAGCTCGGCCAGCACGCGGTTCGCCTGGTTGTGATCGTGAACGATCGGCGCCTCACTCAATCGTTGCCTGAGGCTGCCGCCCCCCGAGGACATCTCAATGCTCCCGGCCGTGACCCGCCGCCGCTAGCGCCGGGTTGGGTCCGCCGATCGGCAGGTTGAGGACGGCGCGCAGGCCCGGGCCGTTGTCCTCGAGCCGGATCGAGCCGCCGTGCAGGCGCGCCACCGCCGCGACCAGGCTGAGGCCCAGCCCGCTGCCGGGACGCGAGCGGCTCTTCTCGAGGCGCACGAAGCGCTGCAGCGCGCGCTGCCGATCCTGAGGAGCCACCCCCGGCCCGCGGTCGCCGACCGCAATCTCGATGGCGCCGTCGACGCGCTTCAAGACAATGCTGACCGGCGCCGCCACCTCGGCGCCATTGGCGCCATGCAGACGACCGTTGGGCGAATACTTGATGGCATTGTCGACCAGGTTGGCGACCGCCTGGCTGACGAGCTCGCGGTTGGCGGTGAGCGCCAGGCCCGGTTCCGCCGATACCGACAAGGTCAAGCCCGCCTCATCGGCCACCGGCTCGTAGAGCTCGGCGACATCGGCGATGATCGATGCCGGGTTGAGCCGCTCCATGCTTTCCGCCACCGCGCCACCCTCCAGGCGGGCGATCAGCAACAAGGAGTTGAAGGTCTTGATCAGCTCGTCGGCCTCCTCGATGGTCTTCATCAGGCCATCGCGATAGACGGCCGGGCCGGCGCTGCTGCGCAAGGCCGCCTCGGCCCGATTGCGCAGCCGGTTGAGCGGCGTCTTGAGGTCGTGGGCGATGTTGTCGGACACCTCGCGCAAGGCCCGCATCAGCTCCTCGATGCGCGCCAGCATGGCGTTGAGGCTCTCGGCCAGACGGTCGAGCTCGTCGCCCGAGCCGTTGAGCGGAATGCGCCGCGACAAATCGCCCGACATGATGCTGCGGGTGGTCTCGTTCACGCTCTCGATCCGCCGCAGCACGCTGCGGCTGACGAGCAGGCCGCCACCGATGCCGAGCGCCGACAGGATAATGACGCTCCACAGCCCGAGCCGGCCCATGGTCCAGGCGAAGCGGCGCAGGTCCTCGATATCGCGGCCCACCACCAGGGTGAGCCCGCCGGGCACGTCGATTTGCACGCCGACCGCAACCCGCGGCTTGCCCTGCGTCGGCCCCGATTGCGGCACGTAGGTAAACACCCCGCGCTGCTCGCCGTCCATGAGCTCGGGCGGCACCTGGCGCAGATTGCCCGCGGCGCGCTGGCCGGCGCTGTCGATCAGCAGATAGAGGCTCGAGCCCGGATCGGCCGCGCGCTCGGCGATGATGGCGCTGAGCCGCGCCGGGCCCCCGGCCTGATACTGCTCGCGCAGGCCGACCACCTCGGCGCGCAGGGTTTCGACCACGCTGGTGGTCAACAGCTCGTTGGCGCGCCAGGCGATGAAGCCGACGGTGACGCCGGCCGCCAGGATGAACGCGCCCATATAGATGAGCGCCAGCCGAAACGGGGTCGACAGCAGCAGCCTAGTCAGAGCCGTCACGGATCATATATCCCGCTCCGCGCACCGTATGCAGCAGCGGCTTGGCGAAGCTCTTGTCGATTTTGCTCCGCAACCGCGAAATGTGCACGTCGATGACGTTGGTTTGCGGATCGAAGTGATAGTCCCACACGTTCTCGAGCAGCATGGTACGGGTGACCACCTGACCCGCGTGCTTCATCAGGTATTCGAGCAGGCGAAATTCGCGAGGCTGCAGCACGATCGGCTCGCCGGCACGCACCACCTTGTGCGACAGCCGGTCGAGAACCAGGTCGCCGACGGCATAGCGCGTCTCCTGCTGCTCGGGCGCCGGCCGGCGCGCCAGCGCCTCGATCCGCGCCAACAGCTCGGTGTACTGATAGGGCTTGGTGAGATAGTCGTCGCCGCCGGCGCGCAGGCCCTTGACCCGATCATCGACCTCGCCCAGCGCCGACAGGATCAAGACCGGCGTGCGGGTCCCCTCGGCGCGCAGGGTCTGCACGATCGACAGGCCGTCGCGCAACGGCAGCATGCGATCGACGATCAGCACCTCATAGCCGCCGTCGCGCGCCATGGCGAGACCGGTCTC
>Ga0126376_10001113_pt1 | contig 14255 bp, 10 predicted proteins | sample PanSoiMetPlot_15_FD_92760 | JGI IMG/M metagenome (GOLD analysis project Ga0126376, IMG submission 92760) | Tropical forest soil microbial communities from Panama - MetaG Plot_15 | ecosystem: Environmental > Terrestrial > Soil > Tropical forest > Bulk soil | place: Panama | collected 2016-02-17
AATGCGAGATTTGCAATCGTGAATGGCCCATAGTCCTGTGCTGTGACGCGCAGTTCATAGCTGCCCGGTGGAATGGGAAAAATACGGAAGACGCCTTCGCCATTCGCAGGGCTGGAAATCGTTTGACCCGTTTGTAAATTTCGAAGTGTGACCAGCGCTCCGGGAACTGGGATCCTGGTACCGGAAAAACCGGAGTCGCGCACGACTCCGTCCAGCGCGGCCGTGTTTTGTGCTTGTTGGCGGGGGATGCGCTGGGGCTGCGTTGCCGGTTCGCCAGATTGCTGCACGGTCGGTTGCTGGGCAGCCGATTGCTGCGAATCGTGATTCGCGGATGCCGTGGAGGCGAATAGACAAACCACAGAAGCAGCCAAGGCTGCGCGAAGGGCGCGTCGGGGATGCGGGGGACCAGAGTTGCGCATGCGTCGAAGCCGGAATGTCCGGAGCGAATCAGAAAATCGTCCAATAGCTAACAATATTGGCGGCAGATGGGCAACGGTTTTTGCATAAGAATGCGACCTTTTATTACTTGTGGGAACGCTCGTTCACTTTTGCAGCAGAGACATTTGCAAAAGCGTTGAGTCAGGGCGTTGGAGTGTGTTACGAACTCTGTTACTCCTTGTCATGGCCACTGTCCGCAGACTCAAGAGACCCTCTGCTTCCACAGAAGTTTTGACGAAGCGCAAGAAAGTCCTTGGCGTTGGAATTCTGCTGGCGCTTGGGATCGCAGGGGTCCTGGCCTATTTGCTAGCCGGATGCGGTGGGGGAAGCACGCCCGTGCTGCCACCTCCACCACCGCCCGTTACATTTCAGGCGTTGACGGCGGCTGAAGTAATAAACATCGCGACTGCCGCAGCAGCTTCTGTTTCGACCGATACGCTGGTCGTCGCAGTTGCGGATCGCCAAGGAAAAGTACTTGGCGTTTTTCACAAGGCGGGCGCGCCGCTTGGCGCGCTATCGCTGGGAAATTTTTTGGCAATGGAGAATGCGGATGACGTCGCCGTGCAACTGGCACGGACAGGCGCATTCTTCAGTAACAATCAGGCGCCGCTGACTTCGCGGACGGTGCGGTTCATCAGCGGAATTCACCTGCCGCCGGGAGTGCAAAATCAGCCGCCGGCGGATTTGTACGGAATCGAGAACACAAATCGTGGATGTACGATTTCCACGGAATTGCAGATGCATGGATATTTGCCGTCGCAACCAGTAAGTGGAACGAAACCGCTGGGAATTATCACCGGGAAAAAAGATACGAATGATTCTGACCCGAATGTTGTGAACCCAGGCGGAATTCCAATCTATCGCGGGGACGTGCTGGTCGGTGGAATCGGCGTGACCGGCGGAACGATGGATGTGGACGAATACGCGGCATTCGTTGGCGCTACATCGAATGGGTTTGGTGGATTCTTTGGGAATTTGCCGCCTCCAGGCGCTGTCTTTTTGGGCGGAGTCGTTTTGCCTGCGATTACGAACACGAGTCCTCCGGGAGGAATTGGACCGGGAACAGCCGTGGGCGGGACTTGGGTGGTCGCCGCAACCAATGGAACAGGAACGCCGGAGTTTGGTGACCTGGTCGTGCCAAAAGCAGGACCTCTTGGAGGGCTGTCTGCTATAGACGTTAAAGGAATCTTGGACAACGCGGAGGCGGAAGCGATTCTGACACGAGCCGCAATTCGCCTGCCGGATGGTTCTCGCGCACGCATGGTGATCGCTGTTGCGGACTTGGACGGAACAATCATTGGTTTGCGGCGAATGGATGACGCGACAGTTTTTAGTATTGATGTCGCAGCAACGAAGGCGCGGAACATGGTGTACTTCAACAGCAGCGCGCGCTCGGCGGCAGACTTGAATGGTGTTCCAATGGGAACAGCGGTCACGAACCGCACGATTAGTTTCGGAGCGCAGCCGATTTTCCCGCCGGGGATTGATGATTCGCCGCTGAATCCGGGGCCATTTTTCAATTTATATTTGAATGACACCTCGACTCCATGTTCGCAGGGATTGGGAAGCGGACTGTCCAGCGGAAACAACAGCGGAATCGTGTTTTTTCCAGGAAGTGCTGGGCTTTACAAGAACGGCGCGTTGGTTGGTGGACTCGGTGTCAGCGGGGACGGAGTGGATCAAGACGATTTTGTAACAAATGCGGGAACGAAAGGTTTCGAAGCGCCGGATGCGATTCGCGCCGATCAAGTTTTGATTGAGAACGTGCGGCTGCCGTATTTCAAGTTTCCGAGAAACCCAACGAACTAAGAATCACTGCGGTGCGGATGGATCTGCAGACGTGGCGACGTTGAGATCTAAATGAAATTTGTGCCCGGTATCAATTGCTGCGTAGCAATTTCTGTCTTTAGCGTAGCCACGGCAGCGCCGTGCGGTTTCCTTGTCGCGTGGCGAGCGGACGAACTGCCAGACTTGCGCGTAGTCGACGCCGCTTTTTTCCGGCGAGGGCGGAGACTGTGACGTTTCGCATCCGGGTGAAGGCGGACAGGAATCGTTGAAAACCCAATAAACCAATTCGACGGGTTTGATTTGGTCGCGGACAAAGTCTGCGGTGATTAGCTTAATTCCTTCGCCTTCGTCGACGGGGATCCCTGAGCAATAAACGCCCGCGCGAAAACCGAGTTGCGTGAGGCCGAGAGTCCAGCGTTTAAGATAGGTCGCGTAAGTCGAAGGGAGTCGACCGCCTTCCTCGATATCAAGGAAGATGATTGAGCCTTCAGGAAAACCTTCGCGGTGTGCAGCTGCGACTGCGGATTGCACATCGGCGGCAACACGTTTGAGCGTGTATGGCTCATCGCGGAGCTCACCGGAAGTCGGTCCGTTAAAAAGCGGAAGAAAACCGTAACCGACAGATCGGAGGAACTCACGTTTTCCGGACCAGGAGTTCGACTTTGTTTGCGGGGGATTGCTGAGCCAGTAGCTGGTGAAAACGAAATCCTTGCGCAAGAACTTCATGGGGTCGTCGCCCGGGTAGTCGTTGCGGTCAAAGCCGAGAAAGGATTGTTGCGGCACGGTAGGCGGAGAAAACGCTGACGGCGTGACGACGAGCAATAACAGAAGCGCAGAAACAAATCGCATTGGGCCCCAACGAAATTCGGCTAGTCCTTGAGCTGACCGGACTGGCGCAGCACTCGAACATGATACCCCACGGTGCCGAGGCTTATGTCAAGCGCGCGAGAGATTTTCCCTTGCGAAATTCCCTTCTTGAGCCCGACAAGAATTTTCGCGCGGAGCTCGCGCGAGTGTTTCGTGAGTGGTTTGTATTTACGGGGAAATTTGGGCTTAGCCATAAGTTTGGTTGGCGGAGTTTACAACAAACGTACAAAAAGAAAAGCTGAAAGAAAACGGCACTCGAACCAAGGAGATTTCTTTACAAGCATCAATACTACCCTTCGCGAAGTTTGTGACCGGAAAGGTTGCCGAGGCCGTCGTAGGCCGCGTATTTGTACATTTCGCTGAGGGTCGGATAGTTGAAGACCTGATCGATGAATTCGTTAATCGTGAGCCCGTTGTCAAGCACCATCATGCCAATGTGAACGAGTTCCGTCGCGGATTCGCCGATGATGCTGAGGCCCAAGAGTTTTTTGTCAGCAGGTGAAAAGATCAGCTTGAGCAGCCCGGAGGTATCGCCACAAATGTGACCACGGGCGTTGTTGCGATAATGGGCGCGGCCAACACAGTGGTCGATTTTCCTTTCTTTGCAAGAGTCTTCGGTCTCGCCGGCGGCGGAAATTTCTGGAATCGTGTAAATACCCATGGGCAGCATTGAGGCGACGCGCTGCTTGTACTGAAAGCCGAAGGCGTGGCAAACGGCGACGCGGCCCTGTTCCATCGAAGTGGAAGCAAGCGCGGGGAAACCGATGACGTCACCTGCTGCGTAAATATTGGAAACACTGGTGCGATAGTTTTCTTCCACGGCGATATAGCCGCGGTCATTGACCGCTAGACCCGCTTTTTCGAGCGCGAGGCCATCCACGGCGGCGCGCCTACCTGCAGCAAAGAGGACGGCTTCCGTTTCCAGAATTTTGCTGGACTTCATCGTGAGTTTCGCGCCAGAAGCCGAGTTCTCGACTTTCACCGGCCGCTCGTTAAACCAGAAGTCCATACCGAGCTCTTTGAGGCGATCGCGTAGGCAATCGGAGATTTCCGAATCGAGGAATGGCAAAAGACGGTCGCGGCCATCCACTAAAGTCACTTTCACTCCGAGCGCCATTAAGATTGAAGCGTATTCGCAACCGATCACGCCTCCGCCGATGACCGCGAGTGATTTTGGAATGCGATCCATTTGGAGGAACGTGTCGGAATCGAATGTGTGAACGTCATCGAAAGCGATTTCTGCGGGTCTGTTCGGTTTTGATCCGGTGGAGATGAGAATGACTTCGCCTTTGAGCTTTCGGCCGTCGACGGAAACCGTGTGCGCGTCCTCAAAGGAAGCCTGCCCCGGAATGTATTCGATTTTGTGCAGTTCGAGGTTTTTCAGGATGCGTCGGCGTTCCATTTCCACAACTTCGCGTTCGTGGTGCATGAAATCGTGGACCGTCAGGTTTTCCTTGAGCGAATAATCGATGCCATATAGTCCGCGTTGCCCGAGCCCCGAGAAATAAAGAGCAGATTCGCGCAAAGTCTTGCTGGGTACCGTTCCCGTGTTAATGCAACTTCCGCCAGGATTTGCCGCACGCTCGATTACGGCAACTCGTTTTCCAAAGTAAGCGGCTTGCGCACCAGCTTTCTCTCCAGCAGGACCACAGCCAATAACGATGAGATCAAAAGTGTCGTTCGGTGCCAACGGAACCTCCAGAGCGGTGCTTCGAAGAAACAGTTTATTGAGAGTCTAGAAGACTACCAATCCCAACACACACATAACTTGGGTCATATGTGTCGAATTGGCTGGTCACGGACGGTCACTGAGCGCCTTGTCGAGCAGCGCGTGACTCGGAGATCCGGGCGGTGTCGTACCAAAATCGGCTCTGCCGAAAATGATCTTTTCGTTTGGATGACTCGCGGCAAAGTCTTTGATCTTTTTCACGAGTGCTTCCGGCGTATTGGCCGTGACCGAAGCTTCCGGCGTAGAAAGATTTATTCCGTGCAGCGCCATCCCGCCGAACAACATGTGCGCATGCGAATCCGTAATGCCGGGAATGACGGTCTTTCCGCGCAGATCAATCACCTGTGTTTTCGCGTTGCGGCGGACAAGAATTTCTTCGTTTGTTCCGACGGAATCGATTTTGCCGCCGCTAATGGCGATAGCTTCTGCCCAGGGTGCTTTCGGATTGCCAGTGTAGATGTGTCCGTGGATGAGGAGCAGTTCGCTGGCGTTTGCGGGGCAAACCGTTGCCGCAAAAAGAAGCAACGCCGCGCACGCCAACCGTTGGAAAAAAGAAGCGGCCACAAACACCTCCGTGTGTGGCCGCTAGGTATAGCATGCGTCAGGCTACTGCGAAAGCGCCCGGGCGGTCAGCTGAGCGCCTGATTCTGGTCGCAAGCGGTACGCCTGCTCGCGAGCCTCAGCGGCTTGGGCTGACGTTAGCTTCGACTCCAAGGCTGACAGACGATCGCGCCCGCGATAATCTCCGCTAAGCGATGCTGCGGTCAGCCAAGTGTACGCAGCCTGAAGGTCGCGATTCGTGCCGATGCCTTCCGCGTAAAGCGAGCCGAGCATAATGCGCGCCCCCGTGTGGCCCTGTTCCGCGGCGCGGCTAAAGAGGCGAAAAGCTTCATTCGCATTTTGCGGGACGCCGTCGCCCCTCAAATAAATGTCCGCCAAATTGTTTTGCGCGAGCGGATTCCCAGCCGCGGCTGCTTTGCTGTACCAACCGATCGCCAGAGTCTGGCTTTTAGTGCTGCCAAATCCATTTTCGTACATGTAAGCAAGATTCGTTTGGGCGTCCGAATCGCCCGCCTTTGCTCCTTTTTCAAACCAGCGAAATGCTTCGTTGTAGTCCTGCAGAACGCCTTTTCCCTTCAAAAAAAGAATGCCGAGATTTGTGAAGGCCCGAGCGAGGCCCTGGTCTGCGGCAACGCGCAACCAGTTTAAAGCTGCACCTTCATTCACAGGCGTACCCCAGCCGTTGGCGTACATCACCGCCAGATTCACTTGGGCTGGGGCGTAGCCCTTCACAGCCGCCTTCTCAAACCACTTGAAGGCTTCCTTGTCCGTATAGTCCGGCCCGATCGCCAGCATGGAGGCAATACCAAGCTGGTTTTGTTCGAATGCGTGCCCCTTCTTCGCTAGTTCCTGAACGACTTTCGTGTCGCAAACGTTTTGCTGCTTTCCTGCCAGCTTGGACACGACGGCCAAGCTACATTGACCTTCTGTCGATTGCGCCCTGGCGGGCCCGGCAATGAAGGCCAAGCCTCCAAGTGTCAGAAGTGCCGCAATACCAAACGCGTGTCCCTTTGTTTTGCTCATTTCTGCTCTCCTTTTGCCGACTCGCCTTTTTGGAAATCTTTGTGACCGCTATGGAGAGTGACGATTTGTTTCCGCTACTTCCATACACGGAAGCTCGTCTGGGAATCCATTCTGGGTAATTTGCTTAGCCTTTCGAGGTCATCGGTTAAGTTGTTGATCGGAATGCTCTTGTAGGTAGGGAAAAATGCGGTGAAGGCGCGAAATCAATTCTACCCTGCGTTAAGATAGGACCGGCCCGGCAACCTTAACGTCCATCATTTCGTACCTTAACCGTGTTTAAGGGAGCCAAGCCGCCAACGATGAATGGGACCAACACAGGCCGAGTAAAGTTCGGTCCGTTTGAGGCGGACCTGCATACTCACGAGATTTGGAAGCTCGGAATAAAGGTCAAACTCGTCGGCCAGCCGTTCGAGGTGCTTGCCATTTTGCTGGATAGGCCAGGCCAGTTGGTGACGCGGGAAGAATTGCACGAGCGCCTGTGGCCCGGCGATACGTTTGTTGATTTCGACCATGGCCTGAACGCGGCCGTAAACAAGTTGCGCGAGGCACTCAGCGATTCGGTCGAAACACCTCGTTACGTAGAAACGCTGCCGCGCCGCGGCTACCGGTTCATCATGCCGGTAGAAAAAAAGAATGCCGCTGTTGCCGAAACGAGTGTTGCGGCACCTCTTGTAGCACCGCCTCCAGATCCAGCTCCTGCTCCTATCCCTAACGTTGCGCCTCCAGGTTTTGTCGCAAAACCCGACGCGGTGTCGAGCACGAAGAAACTGCCCCGACTGGTTCTTTTGAGCGGTCTGTTTTCTGTTTTGCTTGTAATCGTCTTCATTGGCCTTGCATGGATAAAACATCACGATCTTGATGGCGTACCATCCACCATACGAGTTGCTTCCCAACGAATCCGCCCGCTTACGAGCCTCGCCGATGAAACGAGCGAGCCGGCGTTTTCTCCGGATGGAAATTACGTCGCGTTTCGTCGCCACTCGGACAAGCCAGGCGTTTCCGGGATTTACGTGAAAGCAGTCGGAAGCGAGGAGGTCCGTCAGATCACGAACGTTGCCGGCGATTGCTGTCCAGCCTGGGCTCCGGACGGCCAGACACTCGCGTTTTCGCGCTTCGCGAAGGACAACGAAATCGGAATTTTTCTTGCGCCGGCGCGCAGGAGCTCCGAAATGCCCGTCGAGGTCAAAGGCCAAAGGCTAAATCTGACTTTGCATGGCATAGAGAAACATTTAGATACGCATGGCCTCGCACTTAGGCGCGGTGAACTTGCCTGGGCACCGGACGGGAAATCAATCGCCTTCAGCAGCACGAGCGGTATCGCGCTGCTTTCGCTCGAAGATTCAAACGTGCACAGGCTTACCGCTCCGCCACCACTCTCTGAAGATTGGGGCCCCGCATTTTCTCCCGACGGAAGCAAAATCCTGTTCGTTCGAAATGGGGCGAATGACATTCCACAAGAATTGCTCTCTGTTTCGAAATCCGGCGGCGAAACCATACAAATCTCGTCCGAGCACTCGCGCATCCTCGGCCCGCCACAATGGTCTATGGATGGCCAGTCTGTCATTTATGCTTCCGATTTTGGCAGCCATCCCGGTCTTTGGCGCGTTTCCGCGGAAACCAAGGACGCACCCGCACAAATCAATGATAGTGGCTGGTATCCGGCTATTTCACGGCGCGGCTACCGGTTGGCATACCAGCGCATCACGCACAGCCTGAATATCTGGGAATTGCCGCTGAACCTGCCGGGCGAAGAGGAACCCCGCAAGGAACAAAGAATCTTGATTTCAGCAACCAGCGAAACGGATCAAGGCCCCGGGCCACAGATATCGCCGGATGGAAAGAAATTGGCGTTTATGTCCGATCGCTCCGGCACAATGGAGATTTGGACCAGCGATCGGGATGGAAGCAATCCTGTGCAATTAACTGCAGTCGCGAATGCGGGCACTCCGCGATGGTCGCCCGACAGCGACGCGATTGTATTTGATGTTGGAGGCAGAAGCGGAGCTAAGATTTACAAAATCAAGTTAGGCGCGAGCGAACCTCAACTGCTTACTCCGGATGAGTATGAGAACCGTTGCCCGAGTTGGTCGCACGACGGCAAGTGGATTTACTTTGCTTCGACGCGTTCAAATCGCTATGAAGTTTGGAAGGTTCCGTCGGAGGGAGGAACTGCGCTTCAGGTAACGAAGGAGGGCGGACATGCCGCGCTGGAATCCACAGACGGCAGAACCCTATATTATGCAAAAAACTCTTATGCCAATCCGGACATCTGGCAAGTGCCGGTAAACGGTGGCGCAGAGAAACCGGTTTCTCCACGGGTGCATCCGTACACTTGGGCGAGTTGGTCCGCACCGGATCGCGGCATTGTCTTTGCAGGACCTTCCGTGAACGGAAGGCCGATGCTTCACCTCTACGAGCCGGCAACGCACAAGCTAACAGATTTAGGCGAGATCAATACAGTTCCCTTTTGGATCGGTGTTTCGCGCGACGCAAGAACCGCCGTCTTCGATCAGCCGGGCTGGCAGCAATCGCAAATCATGCTCGTTGAAAATTTCCGGTAGAAATAATTGAGACCAACGGATTAGTCTAAAGCATCCAAAATAATCGAACGCGGCAACGGCAGGTGAGGCAGCGTTATGGCAAAGAAAAAGCGGACGAGGAAGAAGACAAAGACGGCCGCAAAAGCCAGAAAAGCGAGGCCGACAAAACGTCAGGCTGCTGCAAAAAAACCGCGTAGGGCGCGCGTCGCTGTGGATCGCATCACCTCCGGCAGCGAGGCGAGTTCGCTTGATCCCAAAGGCCGTCTCATAAATGAAAACGAGGTAGAACCGACGCCTCGGGAGCACAAGGGGGACCTGTCAGGCGATCTTCAAGGCCTGTCCACGGCAGAGCTTTATGATTCGGAGAGCGTGACAGAATTGAGCCAAGAAGGGCAGGACCTGGAAGCAGAACTGATTGAGGGCGTCGAAGACGCCCTTGACCCCGACCAAGGGGAAGTCCGCGTTCACGAAGCTCCTCAAAAAGACGTCCCCGATTACAAAGACCGCAACAGGATTTAGCCTTTGGACAGGGCAACTAGGCGTGGCCTGGAGTAAATTCTGCGACGCTTTGCTCCACCGTCCGCACATACATTGCATTGCAGAGGCCAGTTTATTTTTGTGATGGATGATTGCTTGCTGACGCCTCTCCCGCCCGACCGAACTCTATTTCTATCTCCGCATACTTTGGCAGTTGAACATCGCGGCCGTGCCGCGTGACAAGAAATATCACAGAAGTGCCCAGCGCGAAAAATCGCGCAGCGTTTGCCACGGCCGCATCGCTCATTGCCGCTCCTGCGGCGCGAATGGGAGCCTCCGCGATGTCGTCCGCGGCTTTTCCCAGAGCGAAAGCGATTCCGAGATCAACCAATGCGGTTTTTACGCCTGGCTTTTGCCCTCGAAGAATGCCTTCCTCATCCAGCGCCACGGTTCGCTGGCTTGTTTCGGCGGCGCTCAATGTGCCGGAGACTAGGATTGTTTCTTGCAGAGAGGCCACGCGGTCCACTTGCAAATACAGAGACCCTGCGCGACTCAGCATGCGAGGCGGTTTGCTGCGCACAACGCTGCCTTCAACGATTGTTCCCGCATTGAGGTCGTGTCCTCCTACGTAAACAGGTTCTGCAAGAACGGCTTGAAAGCGGTCACCCGGACGGCTTTGTGATGCGCTGAGACGATTTAGCAAGAACGCGTGCGCTTTGTTCTGCAGAACGGCTGTCTGTTGTTTGCCATCGCAAAGAGTATTTGCTTCAAGCGGCTCGGCGCCTTTCTTCAGACGCAGCAACATCCGCGCATGTATTTGCTTTTGCGCCGACTTTTCTTCTCCGGAAGGGAGTGCCGTCTGCACCGTCGCGCCGCCCCTCTGCGGTTGGATCACCACGCCGCTTTCCGCTCGCACGATTTCAGCCTCGATCCACAGGCTCTTGCCGTTAGCCGAAACAATTTCCGCTGTTTTGAGCGTGATACTGTATTCCGGCAGAACACTTTTTTCCAGAGGATTGAACGCGCGCACAATTTCGCGACCGATCTTTTGCCAGGCGCCAGTTTTTTCGCTGACTCTTTGCACCGACCCAATCGTGAGGCGAATCGTAGAGCCGTTCGGGAATACAAGCTGCTGCCCGGCATACAGAGGAAGCGTTGAGTGCCCTTCCACTATATCCCCTGCGCGAACTTGGCCCCAATTCTTGAATGGAAACTCCGCAGAAAGCAGCGTGCCCGAAGAAACAGGTGAAGTCGCCACTTCGATGTTTGGCTGCCTCACTGAGATTGGCTCGGGAATGTCCTGTGCCCGGGCAAAAGTCATCGTTAAGATCGCAAAGACCGGGATGAGTAGTAAGACGCTCACACTGCGCCAGCCAGTTCGAATCATTCTCATTTCTTTCTCCGGAGTAAGCGCCGACATAATGGGCGCTAAATAGGATTGCTTTCAGTGCCGGCAGTAGCGAGTCTGTCTTGGGCTACCGCCGGCACCAGATGCGTTTCACCTTTTCGGACGCAGCGAAACGTCAGTTTCCGCCGCTGGATTGTGCTGGGGCTTGTGCCTGGGTGAAGTTCGCCAGGCGTGATTCGCGCCATTGCTTGAGCAAGTTGTTGCGGTTCTTGCTGAGGTCGCGGCCGTTGCGAACTGAAGGATAGGGTACGTTTGCGCCGACGATTCCCTGCCATTGGATAAGGTTATATTTTGCAGCGTCCAGCTTGTCCGCCTGGTCGAAGTTAAAGTCTGCGGTTTTCTCCGCCCAATAAGAAACGCCGTGCCGAGGCTTGGCATAGAAAGCCGAGAGCACATCGGGCTTCAGCGAGTTCTTCGCCGTCTTTGCGGGAAGCGGAAGCTGCGTGGTGCGGAGAATGTCCGGAACAATGGAATTGAAATCCCACTTGGATGCTTTCTTGGAGAACACCCCGGACATCGGCTCTGCCAGCGCATCGTAAGTGCCGAGGTGCTCGATCCCCAAGATGTCAATCATCGTTGCCACCATGCTCACTGTGGTGTAACGGTTGGAGACAACTGCGCCCTGCCTCACATAGGGACCAGCCACAAACGCAATGCTACGGTGTGCGTCCACATGATCAGGGCCATCCTGTGCGTCATCTTCCACGACAAAGACCAAGGTGTTTCCGCGATAGCGTTCGCTCTTGGCAACTTTCTCGACGATCCGGCCCACGGCGTAATCATTGTCTGCCGTCTGAATCTCAGGCGTGTTCACGCCATCGATTGCTGTGCTGAAATTTCCGGTGTGGTCGTGCATCACGCGCACGAATTCCAGGTTCGGCAGATTCCCGTTTTGTTCGAACTGGTCGAATTCGCGTGACCACTCGTCTACGCGATAGAAATCGGGAAAATGATTGTCGTAGCCCCGGAAATATTGATCAGTTATGGGCTGGAGCGCTTCTTTCGTAGAAAAGGAAACCAAGGTTCCCGTGTCAAAAGGATGTCGGACTAGAGGAGCTCCGCCGCTCGAGACCGGCACGCTGTAGGGTGCGAGATCGATGAAGAATCCATAATTGCGCACGCTCAAGCCGGCGCGTAACGCTGAATTCCACAAATAGCCAGCGCCTGCTTCGCCATCTGGCGCGTCTGGAGCTGAAACGTCATTCGTTCCGAGCAAGAGACTGTTTTTGATGTTGGCCGGAAGTGAATTGTACGCAGCGAAGGCCGCCGCGCGTTCCGCAGGCGTTCCAAATCCGACATTCACGTTGCGGTTTGTTCCTTCGTAATCGTAGTTCAATCCCCTGCCTGCATAGTTGATGGGCTCGGTTTTCTCAATGGTATCGGCGGCGCGGGCCGAGGTGGACCAGTTCCAGCCGTCGCCACTCACCTCGCCACTGTCATAAAAGTTATCCAGATCGACGAAATTATTGGCAAGCGCATGGAGATTAGGTGTCAGAGCGTTTGGATAGACAACGATCGATGGGTCGCCATTGCCTTTGCCTAAATCGCCAAGAATCTGGTCGTATGTCCGGTTTTCTTTGACGATATAAATGACGTGCTTGATCTTGTCGCGCACGAATTTCATGGTTTCTTCGTCATCTTGTGAACGCGCCGCATTGTAGTGATTATTCCGCGCCACTTGTGCGGTGAGGTCTTCAAGAGCCTCCCCTCGCGGTAAGGGCAGACTCAGAAAACCCGCTTTCGTCAGTTGCCAAACGTAGGAGTTGCTGGCAGAGCAGCCTGCTTCGTTTCCCCCAGGTTGGAGTGAAGCCGCATCTCTGCAGTTTTGCGGGTTAGGTCCAGCATTGCTTTTTCCGTTCACGACGTAAAGCATCGATCCGTCTGCGCTCACGCTCGCTGAATTTGGATACCATCCCGTCGGAATCAGGCCGACAAGTTCGCTCTTTTCTCCGTCTTGATCTCCCGTGCGAATTACGGCAACAGAGTTTGCTCCCCCGTTTGTCACGTACAGGTCATGGCCGTCCGCAGACACCGTGACGCTGTTTGGGCTGCTGCCTTTGAATCCTTTTTCGTTGTCGAACGCCCACTTCGGCGCCGTCGTGCCCACTTCTTCAATGACTTGGAGTGTGCCCGTGTTAATTATCGCCACGGCGTCGCTGCTCGATTCGGCAACGTACAACCGCGTCTGCTTAGGATTCAAAGCGATTCGCGTCGGCTGTCCTTTAACTTTGATTCTGTTGGTCACAGCTGGCTGATTCGTGGAAATATCCACGACGACGATTTCCCGGTCGCGCGCGCTGGATACGAAAGCCGTCTTGTTTCCCCAGATTGCGACCCATTCGGGATATTCGCCGCCAACAACTCCGTTGCCCGGACGCAAATCCAGCTCGCTGAGCACGGCTTTTGCGGTGATGTCGACAAGGCTGATCGAATCATTTTCGTAATTCGCTACAACCAAGCGCTTACCGTCCGCCGTCACAGCCAATCCCATCGCTCCCGGCGTAATTTTTCCGAGGGCTAGTGCTCCCGTGTGCCCTAGTTTGACCGGTGCACCGTTTTCCACCCAGCTTGAGCCGTTCCAATCGTAAAAATGCACATTATCGTCTGGACCTCCACTGGCATAGAACTCCTTGCCGCTGGGATTGAATGCCAAGCCATCAAACGCGTTCGGAATCTGAATCACTTGCGTTTGCATTGGCTTGCCGCTGGAGATGTCAAACACAAAGATGTATTCGTTTGATTCTGCAGGATTGACGTCTCCCCTGTTGGGCCCGGACGTGAAATTCTGGCTGTTGTATCCGCTGGTTAGGATCAACAGCGTTCTGCCGTCAGGGCTGACTGCGGTTGTAACTGCTTGCCCGACGATAAACGACGGATCCGAAGCCAGACCCGGATTGAGCGGTTGAAAAACGGAGCCGTGCGCCGCCTCAGGAGTAATGCGTACTCCGGTGGGAATAAATGTTCCATCGTTCTTCTTTTCATCCGTTCTGGCGGTGCAGATTTGGTTAACGCAAAGAACTCCAAGGATCCCGAGCGCGAGTGCGGACACCCGTACCCAAGACCTATGACTCAGGTCTTTCCCATTCATGCTTACCTCCTCAGTTGTCTCTTTTGCTTTTCAGTAGTTCCCGTTTCTGGCCGACCTGTGGCTTTAGCAACGTGGCTGGGCGAACTAGCGCAAACTACGCGCGCCATGTTTCAGGTTTCTTCCTCAAAGATGAATACTGAGACAAACTTTGCAGTCACAGAATGGTGCTAAGGATGGGCAGTCAAATCCCCTGGAGGAAATATTCTTTATTCCCAATGCGACCACGCGTCGCCTTGCTCTTCGTGCTTTTTTCGGGCGAGTGCCTCGATTCGAAGCCGCTCCGAGCACTCCTCACAAATGGTTTGTTCGGATGGCTTACCGCACATATTGCAAACG
>Ga0126376_10001114_pt1 | contig 14255 bp, 9 predicted proteins | sample PanSoiMetPlot_15_FD_92760 | JGI IMG/M metagenome (GOLD analysis project Ga0126376, IMG submission 92760) | Tropical forest soil microbial communities from Panama - MetaG Plot_15 | ecosystem: Environmental > Terrestrial > Soil > Tropical forest > Bulk soil | place: Panama | collected 2016-02-17
CTCGACGGCGACGGGTGGCCGGACATCTTTCTCGCCAACGGCAAGGATGGGCTCACCCCGGCCCAGCTTCCCAGCGCGATGTATCACAACAACGGAGACCGCACCTTCTCCGATGTGACTGCACGAGCGGGGCTGGCGCTCCCGGGGATCGACACCTACTCGGCGGCGGCCGGTGATGTCGACAACGACGGCTACGTCGATCTGTATGTGGCGGCAGTACCGACCAACCTTCTGCTCCACAACAACGGAGACGGCACGTTCCGCGACGTGACCGCGTCGGCGAATGCGGGCGGTCCCCCGTTTACCGCGCAGCAGCTCGATGCGCGGTTTAGCTTTGCGAGCCGGGTGGTCGCCATGGGCGACTTCGACGGCGACGGCTGGCTCGACCTGGTGAGCGCGGGCAGCATGGCGGTGCCGCCATACATCGTTCTGCTCCGCAACAACGGAGACGGCACCTTCCGTGACGTCACGACCGCCTCCCGGGTCGCCATCCCGACCTACGGTAACCCCGAGGTCGTGCTGTGGACCGACTACGACAACGACGGAGACATCGATCTGTTCATCTGGGACGACACCGGCGACCAGATCCTGCTGCGCAACGACGGGGGAGTGTTCACCGACGTCACCCGGGCCTCTCGGGTGCGCAACATCGCGGCCGGAAACTCGATGGGCATCGACGTGGCCGATATCGATCATGACGGCTATCTCGATTACTTCGTCAGCCAGATCGGAAACACCGTGCTTGCGCACTACAATGGAAACGGGACTTTCACCGATCTGGGGGCTGCGCTCGGCCTCCAGAGTGAATGGGGGTGGGGCATCTGCTTCCAGGACTTCGATGCCGACGGCTGGGTCGACATTCTGGAAGCCCAGATCGGGGGCCTTCCGAACCTTTTGTATCGCAACCGGGGGAACCGCAGCTTCCAGCGATTCGAGCGTTTCCCCTCCTACGGCAACCCGTCCAACCCGGACACCAACGTTTCGATCGCGTTTGCAGACTACGATCACGACGGCGCGGTCGACGCGCTCTTTGCCAGCTCCGCGGGCACGCACGTCCATCTTCTGCGCAACCTGACCGATCGCGGCAGCCGAGCCTGGCTGCACGTCACGCTGGAGGGGGGATGGCCGGGAGCCGACAACACAACCGGTGTGGGCGCTCGCGTCTCGGTCAAGACCGGGAACCTGGTCCAGTTTCGAGACATCGAGGCCGGCTGCAACCACCTCTCGCAGAGCGAGCTGGGCGTGCACTTTGGGCTCGGCGACTGGAATGGCGCCGAGGAGGTGCGCGTCCGCTGGCCTTCGGGCCGCCAGAGTCTGCTGACGAACGTGCGCGGCAACCAGTTCGTGCGCGTGGTCGAGCAGCCGTAGGCGGCCAGGTCAGCGCTTGCCGACCTCGCGCTCTTTGCCGGCGGGAGGCGGGGGTGGGGCGCCCTTTGCGGTCGCGGCGGCCCCGCCCGCTGGCGAGGGGGTGAAGGCGCCGGCCAGCGAGACCGAGGGCTCGTTGCCGTGGGGTGCCAGGCGATCGGCCAGGTCGGCCACCAGTTGCGCCAGATCGCGCCGGGCGGCTGCGGTGCGACTGAGCGAGCGCTCGAGCTTGGACATGTGCTCGAACCGCTCGCGTGAGGTGGCGGCGTCACGGGTCGAGGCCCGGTAGGCGAACGCGCTCAGTGCGTCGCGCCGCAGCGCATCCAGCAGGCGTATCATCTGCGCTTGTACGTCGGCGTCGAGGTCGGCGCGCAGGTAGGCGCGCAGGGTGCCGTGGGGGCTGCCGAACCAGACCCGCCCCATCTCCCCGAACGTGCCCGCGCTCTGTGGCACCAGATCCTCGATCACCACGATCGGTTGCGACCGCAGCGGGAAGTCACGCGAGAACACCTCGAACACCAGCGCGCCGTCGGTCCGTGGGCGCGCCGCCGCCGGCAGGGGGCCGAACGGGAAGAACGGCTCCAGCGCCGTGCGCACGGTCTCCAGAAGGCGCGTGCGCTCGCGTGTGCCCAGGGCCACGTTGTCCTCGGCATGGCCGCGCGGCGAGCGGCGCAGGGTAGCCATCAGATCGCGCACCTGGTCGATGCCGACCACCACGTTGAGCGCGCTGCCCCTCGTGTACTCGGCATGATAGATGCCGACCAGCTCGAATTCGCCGGTCTTGCACGATACCGCCAGCACCGGCGAGCCCGAGTTGCCGGGCGAGAGCAGGGCGTCGATCACGAAGTCGACGTGATCCCACTCCTTGTAGTCGTCGTGATCATAGGCCGACACCACCTTGCCGATGTTGGTGGCCTGGAAGGCGCCCAGCGGGAAGCCACGCACCTCCACCACGCTGCGCGCCTTGAGCGACGATGACTTGCCGATCTTCCAGGGCAGCGTCTGCAGGGCCACGTGCGCTTTCAGGATGGCGACGTCGAGCTGCGGATCGGCCACCACGCGCGTGAGCGGAATGTCGTCGCGCTCGTAGGCGTCGGCCTCGTTGTCGACGATGCGCAGAGACTCGGACACTTTCTTGCAGCCGGTCGGAACCCCGTCGACCGGGTGCTCGTCGTCGGTGACCGCGGGCCATTCGGCCACGTGGTGGTTGGTGAGGAGCAGGGTCTCGCCGCCCTGCTTCTTGTAGCCGAACCCGGTGCCGTGCAGAACCGCTCGCTTGCGCGTGCGCCGCAGGTTCCCGTCGGTGCCATAGGACAGGCACTCGTAGGTGGCGGTGTTGCGCAGGCAGTACGAGTACTGGGCTTGCGGCTGGCGCTCGAATTCGCGTACGCGCGGCGCCAGCGCCGACAGATCCTCGGCATATTCGCCCGCGCAGTAGGGCCCGCGCTCGGCAGCGGCGGAACTCGTGCTCAAGAGCAGGTAAATGAGCGGTCCGGGCGCCCCCAAACCTAAAAAACGCAAAGATCCCACCTTCTGATCATGAAGCCAGCGCGGCAAGGGCGCAACCGGGTTCCCAGTGTGGCGAGTTGAAAGCTCGTTGGCGGTAGGTTTAGGCCTGGGTCTCGGAGAAAGGCGCAGTGTCCCATCAGAAATTCGTAAACGAATTTCTGATTCGGACACTGGTGTAAGATGCGCGTCGAGATGGCGGAACCGAAGAAGGGTCGAAGCGGCGCCAGCAAGCCGCGCACGCGCACGCGCAAGCGCAAGGGTCACGGCGAGCCGGGCTCGCGCGGGCTTTTGCCGGCCGAGGTGGCGAGCGGCGCCGAGGCGGCACCGGCCTCGGTGCGCGAGCTCACTGGCCAGCTCGAGCGCGACGGCGCCAAAGTGCTGGCGCCCTATCGTGACCCGCTGGGCGGCCATTGGGTGCTGCTGGCCGTGTTGCCCATCGAGCGGGTCGAGCCCACCCCGTTCCAGCGCGATCTGTCGGACGCGCACTGCGAGCGTCTGCGCGCCGTGATCGACAAGGTGGGGCGCTTTCTCGATCCCATCATCGTGGTGCACGAGCGCGATCAGTACTGGACGCCCAACGGCAACCACCGGCTGTCGGCGCTCAAGCGTCTGGGCGCGCGCAGCGTGACCGCGCTGGTGGTGCCGGATCCGCAGCTCGCCTACCGCATTCTGGCCCTCAACACCGAGAAGGCGCACAACCTGCGCGAGCGCGCGCTCGAGGTCGTACGCATGTTTCGCGACTTGGCCGAGCGCGCTGGCTCACGCAAGGAGAGCGAGTTCGCGCTCGAGTTCGAGGATCCGTCGTTGGTCACGATCGGCATGTGCTACCAGAAGCGGCCCCGCTTCTCGGGCGGAGCCTATCATCCGCTGGTGCGGCGGGTGGACGCGTTCCTCGAGCAATCGCTCGAGCGGGCGCTCACCGTGCGCGAAAGGCGCGCCGACGAGGTGTTGGCGCTCGATGACCTGGTGAGCGCGCACGTGCAGGCGCTGCGCGAGCGCGGCCTCACCAGCCCCTACCTGCGCAACTTCGTCATCGCGCGCGTAAACCCACTGCGGTTCCGGCGCGGCGCCAAGATGGACTGGGACGAGGCGATGGAAAAGACCATGGCCGCGGCCCGTAAGTTCGATCCAGCCAAGATCCGGCCCCAGGACCTGGCGGGCGCGGGCGGGCCGCCCGAGGAAGCCGCCAGTTGAGCAGCCCCGATTTCGATCTGATCGCTCGCTTCTGCAACGAAAACCCGCAGGCGGTGCTGTGGGACCAGCCGAGCGCCAGCCTGCGCGACGTGTTTTCGGGAAAGACCCTTCGGCTTGCGCGGGGCCAGGTGCGCGAGGTGGTGGCGCGGACGGCCAGTGACACCGGCGAGCGCTACCTCGTCGTGCTGCTCGACGACGGCCGCCAGATCGCGCTGGCGCGCGCGGGTATCGCGTTTCCACCCGATCTCCGCAACGCGGGCCCGCTGCCCGGCATGCCGGTGGTGGTGTGTTGGCGCGACTATGCGCAGGTGGCCGGCGTCATCGAGCACGCGCTGTCGGCGCACCCGGACACGGCGCCCGGTCGCGAGCTGCTCGACCTCTTGCGTTACTGCATCGCACTACTCGACGGAGCGCGCCGTGCCGGCTTCGAAGTGGCCCCGGAGGAGCGTCGCATCGAGGGAGCGCTCGCCGAGGTCGAGCGGCGCGTGGGAGGCCGGTTGTCATGAGCGGTGAGCGTAGACGCGGGGTTTCGAGGCGTGGAGCGAGGCGAAGCCGAAGCGACTTGCCGAGCCGCGCCGGAGCGAGCCGCGAAGGAACAAAATGAAGAGCGCAACCAAGTACCTGACCTTTCACACGCGCAAGCGGCGCGAGCTGGTTCGCATCACCGACCAGGTGGCCGGCTTCTGCCGCGCCAGCGGCATCGCGGAGGGCCTCCTGCTGGTCAGCGCGATGCACATCACGGCCGGCGTGTTCATCAACGACGACGAGCCGGGTCTGCACGCCGACATCGACGAGTGGGTGCAGAGGCTGGCGCCGGGCCCGGCGGCCGACGACTCCCGCCCCGGGCCCGACTACCGGCACCACCACTCGGGCGAGGACAACGGCGACGCCCATCTCAAGAACCTGCTCATCGGGCATCAGGTCATCGTGCCCATCACCGAGGGCAAGCTCGATCTGGGGCCGTGGCAGCAGATCTTCTACTTCGAGTTCGACGGCCGGCGGGACAAGCGGCTGGTGCTCAAGGCCATCGGCGAGTAGGCCCGCATGCACGAAGACGGGGGGCCGGCACAAAGTGATCATCGCGCCGCTCTGGTCGCCAGCTTCTTGGGCTGGACCCTCGACGCGTTCGACTTCTTCCTGGTCGTCTTCTGTCTGACCGCGATTGCGCGCGAGTTCGGGCGCGCCGACAAGGAGATCGCGCTCACGATCACGGTGACGCTCGCCTTCCGGCCGCTGGGCGCGTTTCTGTTCGGCCTGCTTGCCGACCGCTACGGGCGCCGGCTGCCGCTCATGATCGACCTGGTGTTCTATTCGCTGTGCGAGGTGGCGTCGGGCCTGGCGCCGAGCTACCGCACGTTCCTGGTCCTGCGTGCCCTGTTCGGGATCGGCATGGGCGGCGAGTGGGGCGTGGGCACATCGCTGGCCATGGAAAAGGTGCCGCCCCGGATGCGCGGCGTCCTGTCAGGCGTGCTCCAGGAGGGCTACGCGCTTGGGTATCTGCTGGCGGCGGCTGCCTATTTTTTGGTGTACCCGCGCTTTGGCTGGCGGCCGTTGTTTTTTCTGGGCGGCCTGCCGGCGCTGTTGGCCCTGTTCGTGCGCGCGCGGGTCAAGGAGTCCGAGGTGTGGCAGAAGACGCACCACACCAGCTTCCGCGAGCTCGGACGCGGCATCGCGTCGCACTGGAAGCTGTTTCTCTCTTTGATCCTGCTCATGACGACGTTGAATCTGGTTGCGCATGGCACGCAGGACCTGTATCCGACCTTCCTGGAGCGGCAGTGGGGCCTGGCGCCGCGCGCCCGCGCGGCCGTGACCGCGCTGTCGATGGTGGGCGCCATCAACGGCGGCATCTTCTTCGGCTGGGTATCGGATCGAGTGGGGCGGCGGCGCGGCATCGTGGCCGCTCTTTCGGCCGCGCTCGTCATGATCCCGCTGTGGGCTTTCGCGCCCGGCCTGGCTCTCTTGGTGGTGGGCGCCTTTTTGATGCAATTCATGGTGCAGGGCGCGTGGGGCATCATCCCGGCCCATGTCAGCGAGCTGTCGCCCGATCCGGTGCGGGGCTTTCTGCCCGGCTTCGCGGCCCAGTGCGGAGTGCTCTTGTCCAGCTCGGTGGCTTACCTGGAGGCGCGCGCTGCCGAACGGTCGAGCTACTCGGGCGTGATGGCGCTGACCGCACTGTGTGTGCTGGTGGCGGGTATCGTGGTGGCCGCGTTCGGTCGCGAGCGGCGCGGCGTCGCGTTCGGGTCGGGCGCGCCTTGACGCGCAAACCCCTGTTCCGCCAACGCCGCTGGTGGCCGATTGGTCGGACCACCAGGCCGATGACGATCCGCTCGACGCTGTGCATCAACCGAAGCGTTGACTTGGAGCGCAACGTGGCGTAAGGACGAAGGGTCATGCCCAACGCGCGTCCCACCGCCGCCGCCTTCTACGACGTCGACGGGACGCTCGTTCGCACCAACATCGTGCATGCCTTCGCCTACTACGCGTTCAACCAGCCCACACCGTGGCGGTCGCTCAAGAAGGCCGCCCGGACCCTGATCTCGGTGCCCCTGTTCTGGGCGCTCGATCAATACAGCCGCAAGACCTTCAACGATTTTTTCTACCGCTACTATGAAGGGCAGTCCGAGGATCGGCTGCGCTTTCTGGCCGAGGAAATGTTCGAGGAGGTCTTGAAGCCCGCCATTTTCAAGGGCGCCTACGATCTCATCCGGGAGTCGCGGCGTGCCGGCCTGCGCACGGTCCTGGTCTCGGGCGCGCTCGATTTCACGCTCGAGTCGTTGGCCCAGCACCTTGGCGTCGACGACCTGCTCGCCAACCGCATGGAGTTCAAGGACGGCATCGCCACCGGCAAGCTGATCCCGCCCGAGCTGGCGGGGCCCAACAAGGCGGCCGTGCTGCGCGACTACTGCCAGCGCCATGGCCTGGAGATGGCCCGGAGCTACGCGTTTTCGGACAGCTACTCGGACGTTCCCATGCTGGCCTCGGTCGGGCGGCCGACCGCGGTCAACCCGGACCTCAGGCTGAAAACGGTCGCGCGGTCGTACGACTGGCCGATCGTCGAGCTGCGCTAGACGAACGGAGGTTTTTTGAAGGCTCTGCCCAAGTACAAGGCCCAGGAATCGGTGGTCTACATCGACACCGACTCGGCGCCCCGCATCCTGTTCTACGGCGAGGATTTTCTGCTCGAGGATCTGCCGGTCGGCACGCGGGTGATCTATCCCCGAAAGCCGCTCATGCCGCTGGCCAATCCCCGCGCGGCCATCCGCTATGCGCTCACGCATCCCGAGGGCGCCGAGCCGCTGCATGCGCAGCTCCGGCCCGGGCTCAAGGTGACCATCGCGGTCGACGACATCTCGCTGCCGCTGCCGCCCATGCAGAGGCCGGACGCCCGCCAGCTGGTGCTGGAGGCGGTGCTCGAGATGCTGGCCGACTACGGCGTCGACGATTACGAGATCGTGATCGCGGTGGCGCTGCACCGGCACATGACTGCGGCCGAAGTGCGGCGCATGGTGGGCGACAAGATCTTCGACGCCCATTGGCCCGACCGCTTGTACAACCACGACGCCGAGGCCGAGGGCGGGATCGTGGAGCTGGGCCGGACCGCGCACGGCGAGCCGGTGCGCATCAACCGGCGCTGCGCCGAATCGGACCTTTTAATCTACGTCAACATCAACCTGGTGCCGATGGACGGCGGCCACAAATCGGTCGCGGTGGGCCTGACCGATTGGGAGGGGCTGCGCCCGCATCACAATCCGACCGCGATCAAGAAATCGTGGTCGTACATGGATCCCAAAAACTCCGAGCTCAATCACTCGGCCACCCGCCAGGGCAGAATCGTCGACGAGCACGTCAACGTATTTCACATCGAGACCGCGCTCAACAACCGCATGTTCTCGGGCCCGCTGGATTTTCTGATGAAGAACGAGGACGACTTCACGGAGGCGGACCGCATCAAGTTCCAGACCATCAAGTGGGCGCTTTCAAAGACCCCGCGGGTGGCGCGCCGCGAGATCTTCATGCGCGTGCCGGCGGCCTACGAGATGATCGCAGTGCACGCGGGCGCGACCGAGCCCGTGCACAAGAAGATCCTCGACGCCTGTTTCAAGCAGTACGCGGTCCCAGTGCGCGGCCAGTGCGACATCCTGATCAGCGGCATTCCTTATATTTCGCCCTACAACGTCAATTCAAAAGCGCTGAACCCGCTGCTCGTGCAGGTGATGGCCGACGGCTACTTTTTCAACATGTACCGTGGCAAGCCGCTCTTGCGCGAGGGTGGGGTGCTGATCGTCGCGCATCCGTGCACGGATTCGTTCGACCCGGTGCACCATCCGTCGTACATCGAGTTCTTCAATCGGTGCCTCAGCGAAACCCGCAACGCCGAGCAGCTCCGGGACAAGTACGAGGAGGAGTTCGCGCGCAACCCGTCGTACATCGAGATGTACCGGCGCGGCAACGCGTACCATGGCGCGCACCCGTTCTACATGTGGTACTGGGGCGAGAACGGCCGCCAGCACATGGGCAAGGTCATCGTGGTGGGCGCGGACAATGCGCACGTGCCCGAGATCCTGGGGTGGGAGCGCGCGGACACGCTGGCCGAGGCCATCTCGATGGCGCGACAGCACATGGGTCGGTCGGCAGAAATCACGCTGCTTCACCATCCGCCCATCCTGATCGCGGATATGGAATGAAGCAGCAGCTCTCGATCACCGACGCGTTTGCCGGCAAGAAGATCCTGTTCACGGGATCGACCGGCTTTGTAGGCAAGGTGGTGCTGTCGATGCTGCTGCACCGCTTTCCGCGGGTCGGGCGCCTGTATCCGCTGGTGCGGCCGTCTCTGGGCTCGACCGCGGCCGATCGCTTCTTCGGCCGGGTCGCGCAGTCGCCCGCGTTCGATCCGGTGCGCAAGATCTACGACGGCGCATACGAAGATTTTCTGCACCAGCTGGTGGAGCCTCTGGCCGGGGACGTGACCGAGCCCGACTTCGAGCTCGACGCGGCCACCCTTGAGCGCCTGACCGGCCAGGTCGACGTGATCGTGAACGTGGCCGGGCTGGTCTCGTTCAGCCCCCCGCTCGACACCGCGCTGCGCATCAACACGCTCGGCGCCAAATGCGCGGCCGAGCTGGCGCGCAAGCTGGGCGCGGCGCTGGTACACGTGTCGACCTGCTTCGTGGCCGGCAACCGCGACGGCGCCATCTGGGAAAGCGAGCGCATCCTGGGCTACTTCCCGCGCCAGGACGAGCTGCCCGACGAGTTCGATCCGATTGCCGAGATCACCGACTGCGAGCGCATCGCGCGCGAGGTGCGCGCCCGGGCCGACGATCGGCAGCTGATCTCGATGTTTCGCGACCGCGCACGCACGCGGCTGCGTGAGGAGGGCCGCGACGACTCCGAGGAGCGTTCGGTCAAGATGGCGGCGGCGCGCGAGCGCAAGCTGTGGATCGCCGACCAGCTCACGCAAGAGGGCATGCGGCGCGCTCAGCACTGGGGCTGGGCCAACATCTACTGCTACACCAAGTCGCTGGGCGACCAGGTCATCGCCGCCACCGAGGGCCTCCGCTATGCAATCGTCCGCCCCGCCATCGTGGAGAGCGCGCTCCGCTACCCGATGCGAGGCTGGAACGAGGGCATGACCACCAGCGCGCCGCTCGCGTTCATCTCGCTCAAGGGCCACTCGAGCTACCCGACCGGCGACGGCACGCTGCTCGACATGGTGCCGGTGGACCTAGTGGCGGCCGCCCTGATCGCAATCACCGGAGCCACCCTGCTGGGCGAAAACCAGCCGGTCTACCAGCTGGGCTCGTCGGACAAGAACCCGATCACGATGGCGCGCACGGTCGAGCTTCTGGGTCTGTATCGCCGCAAGTGGTTCCGCAAGCGCGAGACCGGGCCGCGCATCCTGAACGAGCTTTTGGCGCGCTACGAGGCCATCCCGGTGTCGCGCGAGCGCTGGAACCGGACCAGCGCGCCCGCGCTCCGGCGGCTGACGCGCGGGCTTTCCGACTGGCTCGACGACCGGCGGCCGCGCTGGGGCGCGCCCCGGCTCGAATCTTTCATCGATCGGGCGCGCGACCGCCTGGGTCGGCTCGAGCGCATCGCGCGCGAGACCGACGAGATGTTCGAGCTGTTCATGCCCTTCATCTACGAGCGCAAGTACGTGTTCCGCTGCGATCACGTGCGCGCGCTCTACGAGCGGATGGCACCCGCGGACCGGGCCGCGCTGCCGTGGGATCCCGAAAAAATCAACTGGCGTCACTACTGGATCGACGTGCACATGGAAGGCCTGCAGAAGTGGGTCTTCCCGAGCCTGGAGGAGGAGTTCAAGGAAAAGCCGCGCTCGGTGTACGCGTACCGCGATCTGGTCGAAATGTTCGAGAGCGCGTCCAAGCGCTTCAAGAACAAGATCGCGATGCGCATGCTGGAGGAGGGCGAGGAGGAGACCCGCTACACCTTCGGCGAGCTCAAGCGGCTGTCGGATGCGGCTGCGGTCGCGCTAGCCGCGCAAGGTGTGCGCCCGGGCGAGAAGATCCTCCTGTGCAGCGAGAACCGACCCGAGTGGGGCATTGCGTATTTCGCCGTGCTCAAGGCGGGCGGCGTGTGTGTGCCGGTCGATCCGCAGCTTTCGCCCGACGAGATCGGCAACATCGCACGCTCGGCTGGCGCCACGCGCGCCATCGCTTCGGCCCAGTATGCCGACAAGTGCGAGCCCCTCGAGGTGTACGGATTCGACCATCTGTTCGCGGCCGCCGTGCCGGCCGCACGCGCGCTGGTGCCGGTCGGAAGGCCCGACGATCTGGCGTCGCTGATCTTCACCAGCGGCACCACCGGCTCGCCCAAGGGCGTGATGCTCTCGCACCGCAACTTCACCTCGCTGCTGTCCAAGCTGCAGAGCGTGTTCGACATGCGCCGCTCGGACGGCCTGCTGTCGGTGCTGCCGCTGCACCATACGTTCGAGTTCACGGCCGGACTCCTGATGCCGCTCTCGCGCGGCGCCGAGATCACCTACCTCGACGAGATTGCGCCCGAGCGGCTACGCGAAGCCATGGCCGGCGGGCGCATCACGGCGCTGGTCGGCGTGCCCGCGCTGTGGCAGGCGCTCGCGCGCAAGATCACGAGCGAGCTGGAGTCCCGCAGCGTATGGCTGGAACGGGCGGCGCGCGCGCTGGCGGCGCTCAACCGCGAGCTGCGCAACCGCAGCTTCCTCAACCTGGGCCGGCTGCTGTTCTGGCCCATCCACAAGAAGTTCGGCGGCCGCATCCGCATGATGATCAGCGGCGGCTCCGCGCTCCAGCCCGATCTGATGAAACAGTTCCACGGGCTCGGCTTCTCGCTGTTCGAGGGTTACGGCCTGACCGAGGCGGCGCCGGTTCTGACCGTGATGCGGCCCAGCAATCGGCTGCTCACCGGCACGGTCGGCGAGCCGCTGCCCGGCATCGAGGTGCGCATCCACGAGCCCGACCCCAGCGGCGTGGGCGAGGTGATCGCGCGCGGGCCCAACGTGATGGCCGGCTACTACGAGAACCCGGACGCGACCGCGGAGGTGCTGCGCGAGGGGTGGCTGCATACCGGCGATCTCGGGCGCATCGACTCCGAGGGCCGGCTCAGCATCGTCGGACGCAAGAAAGACGTCATCATCGACGCCAACGGCAAGAACGTCTACCCGGACGAGCTCGAGGAGCTGTACGGCGACTCGCTCTGGATCAAGGAGCTGTCGGTGGTCGGGCTGCCCGATGAGGACGGCGGGGAAACCATTGCGTGTCTGGCCGTGCCCAACTACGAGCACGACCAGGCGACCGCACGCGAAAAAGTGCGGGCCCACGTGCAGGCCCACCTGCGCGACGTGTCGGCCGGGCTGCCGTTTTTCAAGCGCGTCAAAGTCGTGCATCTCTGGGACGGCGAGCTGCCGCGCACCGCCACCCGCAAGGTCAAGCGCAAGTTGGTCCAGAAGGAGCTCGAGCGCCTAGAGCGCGCGACCCGCGTGGCCACGCAGGCCCGGCGCGCGTCGCCCGATGCCGACGGAGCCGGCTGGCTCACCGACGTGATTGCGCAGGTGGCGGGCAAGCCGCGCGAGCTGGTGCACCTGGACGCGCGCTTTTCGGACCTCGGCTACGACTCGCTGATGTACACCGAGCTGGGCGTGGCGCTGGAGGCGGCGGGCGCCAACCTGCCCGAGGACATTGCCGGCATCCAGACCGTGCGCGACCTGGCGCGGCTGGTCAAGCGGCGCGGGGCCGCCCTCGAGGGGCGGTCCCGGCGGGCCCAGAAGCCGGAGCCGGAGGCGCGGCGCGAGCTGGCCGAGATCGAGCTGCCCGACAGCGTGCAGGCGCTGGGCCGGCGCCTGGTGCGGCTGGGCCACCAGGTGGCCTACCGGAGCATTATGCGCACGCGCGTCTACGGGAGCGCCAACATCCCGGCCCACGGCCGCTTCCTGGTGGCCGCCAATCACCAGAGCCATCTCGACATGGGCCTGGTCAAGCATGCGCTCGGCGATCACGGCAAGAACCTGATCGCGCTGGCGGCCAAAGACTACTTCTTCGACTCCTGGCGCGGCTTCTATTTCAAGAACTTCACGAACCTGCTACCGATGGAGCGGCAGCGCAGCCTGAAGGAGTCGCTCCGGCTGGCCTCCGAGGTCATCGCGAGCGGTCTCATCCTGCTCATCTTCCCCGAGGGCACGCGCTCGCCGAGCGGCCAGATGGCCGAGTTCAAGGCTTCGCTGGGCTACCTGGCGCTGACCAACCAGGTCGACGTGCTGCCCATGTATCTCGAGGGCACGCATGATGCGATGCCCAAGGGGGCCTTGCTGCCGACCAAACGCGACATCGCGGCGCGCATCGGACCGGTCATCACCTACGAGCTGCTCAAGCAGCGCACCGAGAAGCTGTCGCGCAGCGAGGCCTATCGCACCGCATCCGCGGTCGTGGAGGAGGCGGTGGTATGCCTGCGCGACCGGCGCCGCTTCGAGCTGCCGCCGCTCGCGGGCGCGGCCACGGGCACGGGGACGGGCACGGCCACGGGCGCGGGCACGGCCACGGCCACGGCCACGGGCGCGGGCGCGGGCACGACGGCAACGCCGGGCACTAAGATGATCGCCAAGAGCGACCGATGAGCAAGATCCTGGTCACCGGCGCGACCGGTTTTCTGGGCAAGCACCTTCTGCGTCGGTTGGATCCGGCGCGCGTGCGGGCGCTGACGCGTGCGCCCACCAAGGGTTTGCGCAAGCTGGGCGTCGAGGTGGTACGCGGCGATCTGCTCGATGCCGGGGTGCTCCGGGACGCGCTCGAGGGTGTGCAGAGCGTCTACCACCTGGCTGGCCTGGTCTCGCGCAATCCTGACGACGCGCACGTCATGTACCGGCTGCATGTCGACGGCACGCGCGCGCTGTGCGAAGCCGCGCTGCGCGCCCGCGTGGCGCGCGTGGTCGTGGCCTCGACCTCGGGCACGGTGGCGGTCGGCGACGACCCCGATCACGCGTTCACCGAGGAAGACGGCTACGCCACCGAGCGGGTCAAGCGGTGGCCGTATTACCTGTCCAAGATCTACCAGGAGCAAACCGCGCTCCGCTTCGCGCGCGAGCATGGGCTCGACGTGGTGGTGGTCAATCCGTCGCTGCTGTTGGGGCGCGGCGATGCGCGGCAGTCGTCGACCGGCGACGTGCTCAAGTTCCTGACGCGCGACATCCCGGTTGTGCCGTCGGGCGGGCTCAACTTCGTGGACGTGGGCGATGCGGCCGATGCGCTGGTGCTGGCCATGCAGAAGGGTGCGGCGGGCGAGCGCTACCTGGTGGGCGGGCCCAACTGGACGTTCGAGGAATTCTTCGGTCGGCTCGAGCGGCTGTCCAAGGTGCCGGCGCCCCGGCTCAAAGTGCCGCGCCGCGCGCAGACCTTCGGCGCGCGCCTGCTGGAGGCGTTGGCCAGCGCGCAGGGACGCAAGCCCACGCTCGACCTGGCGGCGGTCGAGATGGCGCAAAAATTCTGGTACCTCGACGCGACCAAAGCGCGCCGCGTGTTGGGCTTCCGGCCCCGCGATCCGACCGACACGCTGCTCGACACCATCCGCTACCTGCGGCGCCGCTTTCTGGACCGGCCCGAGGCGATCTCGCAGGCGTAGGCGGACGCCGATGCGGCCGGTCAGCCGCCGAGCTGCGCGCGGCGCTGGCGCAGCGCGAGCACGGCCGCGAGCGCGAGCAG
>Ga0126376_10001116_pt1 | contig 14237 bp, 12 predicted proteins | sample PanSoiMetPlot_15_FD_92760 | JGI IMG/M metagenome (GOLD analysis project Ga0126376, IMG submission 92760) | Tropical forest soil microbial communities from Panama - MetaG Plot_15 | ecosystem: Environmental > Terrestrial > Soil > Tropical forest > Bulk soil | place: Panama | collected 2016-02-17
AGCAGGAAAATCGCCATGATGAACACGATGTTCAGGCCGTGGTGGAACGGGCCGGAGATGAGCTCCGGGAAGAACTGTTTGCCGGTGAGCACCGCGACGTGGCTGGCGGGCAGGTGGGCCAGCACGCCGGTCGGGCCGAGGAGCTGGGCGACCGGGTTGTAGCCGAGGAAGGCGGCGAACAGGCTGCCAACCGGGGGCAGCGAGCCGATCTTGACCGCGACGGCGTGCGGGACGCCCTGCGCGGCGAGGCCGTGGGTGAGCGTAGTCGGCAGCGTGGCGGCCAGACCAGCGATCATCAGCGTGAAGAAGATCCCGATCGAGAGCACGAAGCCGGAGTTCTGGAACGTGGCGAGCATGCCGGAAGCGGCGCCGCGCTGCTTGGCCGGGACGCTGTTCATGATCCCGGCCGCGTTCGGCGCCGAAAACAGGCCCATCCCGGCACCGGCCACGAAGATCAGCACGGCGAACAGCGCGTAGCTGAAGTTGGTCGGGATGAACAGCAGGCCGGCGAAGGCCACGGCGGAGACCAGCAGGCCGCCGGAGGCGAACCAGCGCGCCCCGTGCTTGTCCGACAGCCACCCGGATACCGGCCCCGAGAAGACGAAGCCGCCGGTCAGCGGCAGCAGGAAGATGCCCGCCCACAGGGGGGTGTCCTTGAAGTCATAGCCGTGCAGCGGCAGCCAGATCCCCTGCAACCAGATGATCAGCATGAACTGGAGCCCGCCGCGGGCGATCGAGGCGAGCAGCGTGGCGCTGATCCCGGCGGCGAAGGCCCGGATCCGCATCAGGTGCAGGTCGAACATGGGCTGCGCGACGTGCAGCTCGACGAAGCAGAACACCACCAGCGTGGCGATGCCGCCGAAGATGCCGGTCAGCACCAGCGGGCTGGTCCAGCCCATCGGGTGCCCGCCGTAGGGCAGCAGCCCGTAGGTGATGCCCACCAGCAGCGCGATCAGGCCGACCGCGAAGGTGATGTTGCCGAGCCAGTCGATCCGGGCAGGCGTCCGGATCCCCGCCTCGCGCAGGCTGAGGTACGACCAGATGGCGCCGCCAACGCCGATCGGGACCGACACGAGGAACACCAGCCGCCAGTCGATCGCAGCAAGCACGCCGCCGAGGATCAGGCCGATGAACATGCCGGAGATGCCGGCCACCTGGTTGATGCCCATCGCGGTGCCGCGCTGGTTGGACGGGAACGCGTCGGTCAGGATCGCCGGGGCGTTGGCCATGAGCATCGCCCCGCCGATCGCCTGGATGATCCGGAAGCCGATCAGCCACATCGCGCCGGATGGCCCGGTCAGCGGGTCGAAGGGCAACGCCAGCGCGCCGAGGGCGAAGATCGCGAACCCGGCGTTGTACATCTTGACCCGGCCGTAGATGTCGCCGAGGCGGCCGAGCGTGACGACCAGGACGGCCGAGACGACCAGGTAGCCCATCAGCATCCACAGCAGGTAGCTGACGTTCCCTGGGGTCAGCGGGTTCAGCTTGATCCCGCGGAAGATCGCGGGTAGCGAGATGATCACGATCGACGCATTGACGGTGGCCGCCAGCATGCCCAGCGTCGTGTTGGACAGCGCCAGCCACTTGTAGTGCGTTCCACGCAGCCTGCCGGGGACGCTGCCTAGCGGGCTGCTGCCGGCGGCGGAACCGCCAGCCGGGGCTGCGGAACCGCCGTCCGGGGCGGCGCCCGCCGGCGCACCGGGCGCAGCGCCGTTGGGCCCGCTGACGCCGTCGTGCCCGGGTGCGTTCGCTTGGCCGTTCGCGGACCCGCTCACCTGCTAGTGATCTCCTCGCTCAGCGTTAATTGCTATTAGCAAACTAACAGAGAACGGGGTTCGTTCCCAACGCCCAACAACCCCGCACCACGGAGCGTGACGCGTTGGACCGGCGACGGCAGGTCAGGATGGGGACGTCGGCTCTGAGCCGGTGTAGAAGGCGGTGGTCCGCTCGGCGGCCGCCTGTGCCTCAGTGGCGGGGGTACCGGCGATGATGCTGGCCTGGCACCATAGCTCGCTGCTGAGCGCGACGAACTGGTGGCCGTCGTCCGACCCCAGCCACGCGGCGCTTTGCTGCGGGTCCATCGGCTCACCGCCGGACAGGTGCCGGGCGAGACCCATCAGCGCCTGGTCCCAGCCGATACCCACCGCGCCGGGCCCGAACTGGGCCCACAGGTCCTCGGCGACATGGGCGACATGCTCCAGCTCCAACCGGACCCGCCCGTCCGGCCGCTCGCTGAGGCGTACCTCGATCCAGCTGCTCTGGCCACCGAACTCCCAGGTGGCGGCGAAGCTGTTCGGCGGGTCGCAACGCTCGACCGTGCCGCTCGCGTTGCCCTCGAGCTGGTAGCGGCCGCCCACCTGAAGGTCACCGGAGATCGGCAGGAACCACCGCCGGAGGCGTTCGGGGTTGGTGCAGGCGTCCCAAACGTCGTCAAGGCTGCCTTGGTAGGCCTGGCTGACGGTGATCACCCGGGCCTCGCCCGCCTCCAGCACCGTGGTGCCGACGTCTCTCCGCACCTCGTTGATCTGGTGCTTGACATCGATCATGATTCCTCGCTCCTCTCGACATCGGATTGCGCCAGGTCGAGCCGGCGGCGCTGGCGGCGCCCCCGGGCCAGTTCGGTGGCGAGCGCCTCCAGCGGGGGTGACCAGAACCGCCGGAAGTGGCCAAGCCACGCGTCGATCTCACGTAGCGGCTGGTCATTGACCGTGTACAGCCGTCGCGTTCCCTCGGGCCGTACGGTCGCGAACCCGGTATCACGCAGCACCCGCAGGTGCTGCGAGACGGCCGGCTGGGAGATTCCGAACTCCTCCTGGATGACCGCGCACAGCGCGCCCGAACTGCGCTCCCCGTCGGCGAGCAGCTCCAGGATCCGCCGCCGCACGGGGTCACCGACAACGTCAAACGCGTGCACGGTGAGCAATAATATCAATGAACACTTATATAAGTCAAAGACTAATCTTGCCGCGCCCGGCTCGCCGGTGCACCACCGCCGGCGCACCACCGCCGGCGCACCACCGCCGGGGCAACCGGTGGCGCACCACTGTTGGCGCACCACACCAGCCACCGCCCGCCACCGTCAGGCACCGGGCCAGCGGCCCCCGGCGACCAGGTCGGCGGGCCCGCGGCCGGTGCCGGTGCCCGGCCGGGCGAGGTGACGGCGCTAGTCGCGGACGGATATTTTCGATAGGTGAGCCCGGCACGCAAGCCCAGCGACCTGCGCGCGTCCGACCATGACCGGGAACGGGTCGTGACGGTCCTCGCGGATGCGGTGGCGGACGGGCGGCTCACCCTGGAGGAGCATTCCCAGCGCGTGCAGCGTGCCTACCAGGCACGCACGCTCGGTGAGCTCGCGTCACTGACCACCGACCTCGTCTCGCCCGCCGGGCAGCCGCTCCAGCTCGACGACTCCCGCTCGGTCACCGCGTTCTTCGCCACCACGCAGCGGGACGGGCGCTGGGTGGTGCCCGACCGGCTCACGGTGGCGGCGATGGGCGGCCAGGTGATCCTCGACCTGCGCCAGGCGCTGCTCCAGGGCGCGCACACCGTCATCCAGGCCACGCTGCTCGGCGGGCAGTTGCACCTGCACGTACCGGACGGGGTCCAGGTGACCGTGATCAGTGCACGGCAGCCGGGCCGGGCCCGGGGGGAGTTGGCCCCGCGGCAGGCTCCGGCGGTGCCGCCCGGGTCGGCGTTGATCGAGGTCCGGACGTTCAGCGTCGGGGGGCGGGTGCACGTGCACGGGCCGCGCCGGCCGCGGGCCCGCTGGGGCGGCCGGTTCGCGCGCCGGGATCCCGGACCGCGCTGACGCCGATGCCGGCCACCCCCGCACCGCTGCCCGAATCCACGATCGTCACCAGGCTGCGGGCCGCTGGGTGCGTGTTCGCCGAGGACGAGGCGCGGCTGCTGCTGGCCACGGCGCGCACGCCCGCCGAGCTGTCCGCGATGGTGGATCGGCGTGCGGCCGGCCACCCGTTGGAGCACGTCCTTGGCTGGGCGGATTTCTGCGGCCTGCGGGTCGCCGTGGATCCCGGGGTCTTCGTGCCCCGCCGCCGCACCGAGTTCCTGGTCCGCCAGGCCATCGCGATCGCCGCGCCGCGCCCGGTCGTCGTGGACCTGTGCTGCGGTTCTGGTGCCGTGGGCGCCGCGCTCGCGGCGGTGCTGGACGGCGCCGAGTTGCACGCCGCCGACATCGACCCGGCCGCCGTGCGCTGCGCCCGCCGCAACATCGCCCCGGCCGGCGGCCAGGTCTACGCGGGCGACCTGTTCGAGCCGCTGCCCGCCGCGCTGCGCGGCCGGGTCGGCATCCTGGCCGCCAACGTGCCGTACGTGCCGACCGCCGAGGTCGGGCTGCTGCCGGCCGAGGCCCGCCTGTACGAGCCGCGGGGCGCCCTCGACGGCGGGGCCGATGGGCTGGACGTGCTGCGGCGGGTGACCGCCGAGGCTTCGCGGTGGCTGGCCGTGGGCGGCAGCCTGCTGGCAGAGGTCACCGAGCGGCAAGAGCAACAAGCATGCAATACGGCCCGTCGTGGCGGCCTGGTCCCGCGCGTGGCCCGGTCTGCCGAGCTCGGCGCCACGGTGCTCATCGCCACCAGGCCGCCCGTGGAGCAGGGCTGATGGCCTCCGGCGGGGCCGTCAACCGCAGCCGGTGCGGTGCGTCGCGTAGATGATCACCGCGGGGTTCTCGAACACCCGCCGGTAGTGGGCCGGGTCGGCGGCGAACCCTTGGAGGTCGGGGGCGGGCCCCTGGCGGCCGGCCCCGTTGCCGTCCTTGTACAGCACCACGTAACGCACGTCCTGGCGGACCACGATGTTCGCGGACTGGCAGCTTTGCGGGTGCTGCAGCACCTCTTGCGAATCGAGCAGCGGGCCCTTTCCGGCCGTGGGCAGCGACCGCGGGTGGGCGATCCGGTAGGAGCTGTAGGCCTGCAAGCCGGTGTAGCCGCCCAGGGCGAGCATGCCCCGGTTGGTGATCCCCCGGTTCATGTACGGCGTGGTGATGATCGTGCCCCCGGTGTTGTGCCGCGCCAGCCACTGGCCCGCCGTGGCCACCCGGTGGCTCAGCAGTTGACCCGCGGACCGGTTGCTGGCGTCCACCGCGTGGACCACCTGGGCGAGCAGCATCGCCGCGGCCACCACGCCCGCGATCGTGGCGGCCAGCGCGGGCGCCGTACGCGTGACGGCCCCGCGAAGCGGCAGCGACCGGACGACGAGGCCGGCGCCGAAGGCCGCGAGCACCGATAGCGGCGCGCCGAGATCCCGCTCGAACCGCTGCGGGAACCCGTCCAGCGAGGTCCGGCTGCCCAGGTACATCAGCACGCACCAGCCAACGACCGTCGCCACGGTGAGCACCTGCGCCGGGCGGCGCAGGTAGCGCAGGCTCACGGCGAGCGCGGCCAGCCCCAGCACCCCGAACCACACGATCGGCGGGCCGAGTTCCTTGAGCAGGGCGCCCTGGCTGGCCGGGGCCTGGCTGCCGAGCACGATGGAGACCGCGCCGCCGGCGGAGGACTTGCCGCCGAGGATCCCGCCCGGGTTGTAGACGTAGACGGCGTAGCACGCGGCGAGGACCGCCGAGCCCGCCAGGCCCAGCAGCAGCGCCCGCAGCTCGCGGCGGTGGCCGGCCAGGGCCAGGTATGGCAGGCCGATGACCGCGACCAGGGCAAGCAGCACCGCCGCGTACAGGCTGGCTACCGAGTGATAGAGCACCGGGGAAGCAGCCACCACGATCATCAGGACCACAGACCGCGCCGTCGGCGCCTCGTACAGCGTGACCAGCGCCGCCACCGTCATCACCAGCAGGAAGAACGCGGAGATCAGATCGGGGTAGCGGCCCTCCGCGAAGCCGTTGAACGCACCGGTCAAGACCAGCCCGGACAGCGCCGCCGCGCCGAGCCCGTACGGCCAGCCCCAGAGCCTGGTGGCCAGCGCGTACGCGCCCAGCGCGGTGACCACGAGCAGCATGGGGGCCAGCACGGGGAACAGCGCCAGCGGCGTGAGCCCGGCGAACCGGCAAATGACCGCGGTCAGGGCGGAGAAACCTGGTGGGTAGATCAGGTAGCTGGGGTACTGCCCGTGCGCGAGCATCTGCTGGGCCATGATCGCGTGCGAGTACTGGTCCCCGCCGCTGACGTAGGGCCACTCGAAGTGGACCACGCCGGAATACACGCGGACGGCGGTCAGCACCAGGATGGCGGCCAGGCCGCCGTCGCGCACCACGGATAGCGGCAGGCCGAAGGGCCGGGCGGCCGGTGACGGCCCGGGGGAGGCCGGTGCGGGCGCCGGGGCCGCGGGGGACCGTGTTCCCGGGCGCTCCGCCGCCGCTGACGGGGGCGCCGGTGACCCGGGCGCCGGCGAGGCCGGTGCCGGGGTGGCGTGCTCGGAAGGCCCGGGCGGCGGTGCGGACAGGAAGGCCCCGGCCTCGGGCGGCGAGCCCGGCGCGGGGTTCTCCGGCGCGGCCGGCCGGGGCCACGCCATCAGCGCGCCGCCGGCCAGCAGCGCGAGCGCAACCAGCGCCAGCAACGCGGCGGGCGGGCGGCGGACGGCCATCAGCACCAGGCCGACCGCAAGCGCCGCGGCGACCAGGCCCAGGACCCGCGGATCCCGCGTCGGGTCCGGCATGCGCAGCACCGGGGCCGCGGTCCCCGGCGCCGGGCCCTTGAGCCGGAACGCGAGCAGCCCCGTGCCGAGAACGATCAGCACCGCGGCCAGCGCCACCCACAGTTCGACGCCGGTGCGGGCCACCCGGGCGAGGATCACCGCGACGGTCGGCACCGAGGCCATGGAGACCACGGTGGAATAGGCCAGCCGCTCACCCAGCCCGCTGGTCGGCCGCAGCACCGCGGCCCAGAAGTATCCGGGCAGCACGGCCCCGGCCGCCGCGGCCAGCAGGGCGCGGATCAGGTCGGCAACCACAAGACACCGCCGCACATCGAGTTGGATGCCGGGCAGGTGGCAGGCCCGGCTGCGCATGAGCTCCCAAGAAGACGCACCGTACCGGGCACGTCCGCTTGCTGGCGGGTCATCAGTCGAAGTCGATGGAGCTATAGGCACGCAGCTTCCACAGCTGGTGCTCGCTGGTGATGGTCCTGATGGTGCCCGAACGGGCGCGCATCACCAGCGACTGCGACATGGCGCCGCCGGCCCGGTACCTGATGCCCGCCAGCAGTTCGCCGTCGGTGATGCCGGTGGCGGCGAAGAACGCGTCCTCGGAGGCGACCAGGTCGCCGGTCGTGAGCACGCGGGACAAGTCGTGCCCGGCGGCGAGCGCCTTCTCCCGCTCGGCCTCGTCGCGCGGGGCGAGACGGCCCTGGATGGTGCCGCCCAGGCACTTGATCGCGCAGGCGGCGATGATGCCTTCGGGCGTGCCCCCGGTGCCGAGCAGCAGGTCAACCCCGGTGCCGTCGCGGGCGGCCATGATGGCGCCGGCCACGTCGCCGTCGGTGATGAGCTGGATCCGCGCGCCCGCCGCCCGGACCTCGGAGATGAGCCCGGCGTGCCGCGGCCGGTCCAGGATGACCACGGTCACGTCGTGCGGTGAGCAGGCCTTGGCCTTGGCGACCTGGGCGATGTTATGCGCCACGGGCGCCTCGATATCCACCACGTCGGCCGCGGCAGGCCCGGTGACCAGCTTGGACATGTAGAAGACCGCGGACGGGTCATACATCGAGCCGCGGGCGCTGACGGCAAGCACGGAGATCGCGTTCGGCATTCCGTTGGCGGTCAGCCGGGTGCCGTCGATCGGGTCCACGGCGACGTCGCAGGCGGGGCCGCTGCCGTCGCCCACCTCTTCGCCGTTGTAGAGCATGGGGGCGTGGTCTTTTTCACCCTCGCCGATGACCACCACACCGTTCATCGAGACCGTGTTGATCAGCATGCGCATCGCGTGCACCGCGGCACCGTCGGCGCCGTTCTTGTCTCCCCGGCCCACCCACCGGGCGGCGGCCATGGCACCGGCCTCGGTGACCCGGACGAGTTCCATGGCGAGGTTGCGGTCCGGCGCCTGCCGGGGCGGCTTCGGCGGCTCGCTGACCGTGACCCCGGGCTGGCCTGGGATGCCGTCGGTCTGTTGTTCTGTCATGGCCGGCGCCTTCCGTCAGGATCTAACAGGTCAGAACGGCGCGCCCGGCTCGCTCGGCTCTGCCTCGCCCGCCGACGCCGCGGTGAGCCGCGCCCGGGCGCCTTCGAGCCACTCGGAGCAGATGGTGGCCAGGCGCTCACCCCGTTCCCAGAGTTCCAGCGACTCCTCAAGGGTGAGCCCCCCGCTCTCAAGCCGGCGGACCACGTCGGCGAGCTGGTCGCGCGCCTTCTCGTAGGGGATCGGGGAAGCTGCCTCCGTCACTGTGCCAACCTAGCCGGCCAGGCCCAGACGGCGAGGTCACGGCCCATGGGCACCGTCCGCGGTGACCGAGAGCTGGTCGCTGGCGAACCGCACGGTCAGCCGTTCCCCCGCGCTGACCTCGCCGGCGCCGCGCACGACGCCCCCGCCGGGCCGCTGGACGATGGCGTAGCCGCGTTGCAAGGTGGCGGAGGGGGCCAGGGCGAGCAGCCGGGCCCGCAGGTGGCCCAGGTCGTCGGTGGCGCGGCCGAGCTCGACCGTCAGGGACCGCCGGCCGCGCTCGGCCAGCGCGGTCACCTGCTCTTGCCGCCGGTCGATCTCCCGCACGGGGTCGGCGAGCACCGGCCGGGACCGTATGCCGTCCAGCCAGGCGCGTTCCCGGTCCAGCCTGCCCGCGACGATCCGGTACGCGCGGGACCGTAGCTGGGCGATCAGGCCGAGCTGCTCGGTCACGTCCGGCACCACCCGGCGGGCCGCGTCCGTGGGCGTGGACGCCCGGACGTCGGCGACCAGGTCGAGCAGGGGCGTGTCCTGCTCATGACCGATCGCGCTGACCACGGGGGTCCGGCAGGCGGCCACCGCGCGGAGCAGCGATTCATCCGAGAACGGCAGCAGGTCCTCGATCGACCCGCCGCCCCTGGCGATGATGATCACGTCCACGGCGGGGTCGGTATCCAGCCGAGCCAGGGCGTCGGTGATCTCGGCCACCGCGAACGCGCCCTGCACAGCGACCTGCTCGACCCGGAACCGCACCGCTGGCCAGCGCCTGGCCGCGTTCCGCTGCACGTCCCGCTGGGCCGCCGAGTCGCGGCCACAGATCAGGCCGATGCACCCGGGCAGGAACGGCAGCGGCCGCTTGCGCTCGGCCGCGAACAGCCCTTCGGCGGCCAGGGCCCGGCGCAGCCGCTCCAGCCTCGCCAGCAGCTCACCGATCCCGACGGCGCGGATCTCCAGCGCGGTCAGCGCAAACGACCCGCGGGCCACGTTGAACTCGGGCTTGGCCCACACCACCACCCGGGCGCCTTCGCCGGGCGGCGGGTCGGCCGCCTCCAGCACCGCCCGGGCGCAGATCACCCGGACCGATACGGCGGCGACCGGGTCCCGCAAGGTGAGGAAAGCGGTATTGCCGCGCTTGGTCAGCTCGGCTATCTGGCCCTCAACCCAGACCCGCCCCAGCTTGCCCACCCATTCGCCGACCAGGCGCAGCACGGTGCGCACGGGCACGGGTGATTCAGCGGAGGTCTCCAGTGGCATGGCACCACCACAATGGCATGCGCCTGCGGGCGGCCGTGCTATTCGGCGGTGATCTTCGCCAGCCGGCGTTCCAGCATCGTGATCACCGGCTCCCGGCGCGCGTGGGCCTTCTCGTAGGCCAGCATCGCCGCGATGGCCGGCGCGTCGAGCCCGCGCAGCCGGGCCCGCAGCGAGGCGAGCGAGAGGTCGTCGTAGCCGGGCAGCGGCGGCTTCGCCGGTGCGGCCTTGTCCGCCGGAGCGGGCTTCGTGGCGGGTGCGGGCTTCGTGGCGGGTGCGGGCTTCGTGGCCGCAGCGGGCTTCGTGGCGGAACCACTCTTGGTGGCGGGAGTGCGTTTCGTGGCGGAAGCGGGCTTCGGCGGGGACGCGGGCTTCGTGGTGGAAGCAGCCTTAGCGGTGGAATCGGCCTTGTCCGGGGTCGCCTTCGCGGTGGAGGCGGCCTTGGCGGAAGCAGGCTTCGCGGCGGGAGTGGCCTTCGTGGCGGGAGCGGGCTTGGCCGCAGCGGGCTTCGTGGTGGCAGCTGGCTTCGGCGGGGAAGCAGGCATCGGCGAGGAACCGGGCTTCGGCGCAGTAGCGGGCTTCGGCGGAGTAGCGGGCTTCGGCGGGGAAGCGGCAGCGCTCTTGGCAGCAGCGGGCTCCGGCGGGGATGTGAACTTCGGCGGGGGTGCGGGCTTCGTCGCGGAAGGCGCCTTCGTGGCCGGACCGTACGTCGCGGTAGCAGCGGCGCGCCAGCCCGAGGATGGGCTGGCCGGGTGCGGCGTGGCGACCCGGTCGGGCGACCAGACCTGCTCGGCTGCCCTGGCCCTGACCTTGTCCGCGGTCAGCAGGAGCTGGCCGATCCCGGCGAAGACCGCCCGCAGCACGACGACGGGCGCCTCCTTGATACGGTCATTGACCTGCGGGATTGGCATGGTCATCTCTCCCTGACGTGCGTGCCTGCGATGCCGCTGGCGGGCCTCGGTGCCTGCGCGCGTGAGTTCATTCTCCCTTGGCGTCCCGTTCACCGCAGCAGCGGGCCAAGGTTTGTCCGGATAACATGCGGCATTCCGCGGCCCGACGGCGGGCGGCGGTGCCGGCGGCGGGCTCCCTTACCATGAGAGGCATGCCTGTCAATACCCGGCGCGTACTTCTTGCCAAACCCCGCGGCTATTGCGCGGGCGTGGACCGCGCGGTGCAGACGGTCGAGGTGGCGCTGGAGTTGTACGGCGCACCGGTGTACGTGCGCAAGCAGATCGTGCACAACACCCACGTCGTCGCGTCCCTGGAAGCCCGCGGCGCGGTGTTCGTCGAGGAAGCCGAGGAGGTGCCGGAGGGCGCGGTGGTCGTGTTCTCGGCGCACGGGGTGGCGCCACAGGTCCGGGAGGACGCCCGCAAGCGCGGCCTGCGCGCGATCGACGCGACGTGCCCGCTCGTGACCAAGGTGCACAACGAGGCGCGGCGGTTCGCCGCCCAGGGCTACGACATCCTGCTCATCGGGCACGAGGGGCACGAGGAGGTCGTCGGCACCACCGGCGAGGCACCCGAGCACATCCGCCTGGTGGACGGCCCGGAGGAAAGTGCCGCCGCGCAGGTGCGGGATCCGGCCAAGGTCGCCTGGCTGTCGCAGACGACGCTGTCGGTGGACGAGACCCAGCAGACCGTGGTCGCGCTGCGGGAGCGTTTCCCGCTGCTGGTCGACCCGCCCAGTGACGATATCTGTTACGCCACGCAGAACCGGCAGACCGCGGTCAAGGCCATCGCCGCCGAATCAGACCTGGTTCTGGTCGTGGGCTCACAGAACTCGTCCAACTCGGTGCGCCTGGTGGAGGTGGCACTGGACGCCGGCGTCGGCGCCGCGTACCTGGTGGAGGATGCATCCGCGCTGCGGCCCGAATGGCTGGCGGGGGTCGGCACGGTGGGGCTGACCAGCGGCGCATCGGTTCCCGAGGATCTGGTGAACGGCATGCTCGCCCGGCTCGCCGAAAGCGGCTTCGACCAGGTTGAAGAGGTCGAGGCGGTGCCGGAGCGGATGCAGTTCGCCCTGCCGCACGAGCTACGGCGGGAGCAGGCGGACCGCACGAAATAACCGGCTGCGGCGTGTTCCGCCCGGAAGCCTGCCTGCCCACCCGGCGCCCAGCCGGCGCCCAGCCGGAGCGCCCAGCCGGAGCGCCGTTCGCGCCCAGCCGGAGCGCAGTTCGCGCCCGGCTGGAGCGCAGTTCGCGGCGCAGATCCTTGATGCACCGCGGCAAGCCGCGGGCCCAGGCGATGATCAGCGTGAGGATCATGCCCACGGCCAGCCACGGGGCGGCGCCCACCAGCGTGACCACGCTGCCCAGTACCGCGGACAAGAGCAAGCCGCCCGATCCGGTCATCGCGTTGACCAGTACCACCGTGCCCAGGAACAGCAACGGCGGGCTGACCACCACCGTCAGCAGGTCCGGCGGCGAGGCATACCTCGCGGCGAGGACGCAGCCGGCCACGAAGGCCAAGCCAGCCAGCACGCCCCAGCCCAGCCAGGTAGCCGCCAGTAGCCCGATCAGAAAGCACCCGGTCATGGTCAGCACAGCCCCCCGCTCGGTGAGCCGCGCTGCCCCGGCAGCAGCCTGCCCGGGCGCCCGGCTAGCTGGCTGCGCCATTGGAATTCGCCGCGAACAGTTCGGCCGGTGAGTCAGCGACGCTCATGCCGGTGCCGGGGTCCGCGTCGGCCGGTTCCGGGGCCGCCGGTTCCGGGGCCGCCGGTTCCAGGGCGGCCGGTTCCGGCGCGAGCGCGGGGACGACGGAGGCGGTCAGCTCGGGCGCGGACAGCGCTCGCGTGGTCTCCTCCACGATCCGCGGGGCCTCCTGGCCGGCCTCGACCAGGCCAAGCTGCTGCAACCGGCGGGCGCTGACCAGGACCCGGGTCTCCAGGGACCCGACCGTCTGGTTGTAGGCGGTCACCGCGCCGGACAGCGCCTTGCCCACCCGGTCCACGTGCTGGCCGAGGCCGGAGATGCGTTCGTAAAGCTCCCGCCCCGCGTCGAACACCGCGCGCGCGTTCTCCGACAGCGCCTCCTGCTGCCAGGCGTACTGCGCGGTGCGCAGCAGCGAGACCAGCGTGGTCGGGGTGGCGATGTGTACCCGGTGGGCCACCGCGTGCTCCAGCAGGCCGGGATCGTGTTCCAGGGCTGGGGCGAGGAACGCCTCACCGGGGATGAACAGCACCACGAACTCCGGCGCGGGTGACAGCGCCGTCCAGTACGCCTTGGCGGCCAGCTTGTCGACGTGGTCGCGCAGATGACGGGCGTGCGCGGCGAGCCGGGTCTCCCGGACGGTGTCGTCGGCGGCTTCGGCGGCTTCGAGGTAGGCCGCGAGCGAGACCTTGGAGTCCACCACGATCTGCTTCCCGCCGGCCAGGTGGATCACCATGTCCGGGCGCAACTGACCCTCGGCGGTGGCCACGGTCACCTGCTCGTCGAAGTCACACCGGGCGCTCATCCCGGCCAGCTCGACCACCCTGCGCAGCTGCATCTCGCCCCACCGGCCCCGGGCCTCCGGCTTGCGCAGCGCCGTGACCAGGGCCTGTGTCTGCCGCTTGAGCTCGTCCGAACTGCGCCGGGTGATGGTCATCTGCTCGGCCAGGGCGGCGTGCGACGCGGCGCGCTGCGCGTCCGACTCGCGCAACTGTGCCTCCACCCGGGTCAGCGTCTCCTTCAGCGGCCCGACCAGGCCTTCCACGGCGGCCCTGCGATTATCCAGTTCCCCGGCGGCGTTGGCGTTGGCCGCGCTCAACCGCCCCTCCGCCATCTCCAGGAACCGGCGCGCGCTGGCATCCAGCGCCTGGGCGGACAGCGCCTGAAACCGTTCGGCAAGCTGCCCGTCCACCAGGGCGGTGCGCTGCTCGGCGGCCCGGGCCCGCTCGTCGGCCGCGCTCGCCCGGGCGGCCAGGTCCGCCGCCTTCGCCGCCTCCCGGTTCCGCGCCACGAGGAAACCCATGACCGCGCCCACGACCAGGCCTATGACCAGCGTCAGCATCCAGGTCACGGTCATGACGGCAAGTCTGGCAGCAAGCACGGACAGTTCCCATTCGCCACGCGGGCCGCCCGCCGACCGGGCCAGATCGGGCCGGGGGAGCGCCCCGGAACCCGTCGCGGCGGCAACTGGTCGCCCGGGAACCGCGTGCTCCCGGGTTGGGAAGCTGTAATTTCGCGGTCCCGAGCTGCGCCTAGACTGCCCAGGTGAGCTTGTCCATCGGCATCGTCGGCCTGCCCAACGTCGGCAAATCCACCCTGCTCAACGCGTTGACCAGGGCAGGCGCGCTGGCCTCGACCTATGCCTTCGCGACCGTCGAGCCCAACGTGGGCGTGGTGGGCATCCCCGATCCGCGGCTGGCGGTGCTGGCCGAGATGAACTCCTCGGCCAAGATCGTCCCGGCCACCGTGCGTTTCGTGGACATCGCCGGCCTGGTCCGCGGCGCATCGGAGGGACAGGGCCTCGGCAACCAGTTCCTCGCGCACATCCGGGAAACCGACGCGATCTGCCAGGTGGTGCGGGTGTTCGATGACCCGGACGTGAGCCACGTCGATGGTGACGTGTCCCCGGCGCGCGATGTGGAGACCATCTCCACGGAATTGATCTTGGCGGACCTCCAGACGCTGGACAAAGCCTTGCCCCGGCTCGCCAAGGAAGTGAA
>Ga0126376_10001117_pt1 | contig 14237 bp, 12 predicted proteins | sample PanSoiMetPlot_15_FD_92760 | JGI IMG/M metagenome (GOLD analysis project Ga0126376, IMG submission 92760) | Tropical forest soil microbial communities from Panama - MetaG Plot_15 | ecosystem: Environmental > Terrestrial > Soil > Tropical forest > Bulk soil | place: Panama | collected 2016-02-17
AGATTCACCCCTTGTGAGAATTGGAAGGCTGTCCGTGGTTCCGCTAACGGCGGCACAGTACAAGCGACTCACCGGCGAATGAAAATTGGTTTAGCCCTTCGCTTGATCCTTAATCTGCTTGGCCAATTTTTCGATGGCTTGTGCTTTCTTGACTAACGTTAACGAGAGTGTTTCGCTTGGGTTTGAATGCATCATATCTGTGCGAAGCTCGTTGGCCATCTCGCATAGCTTTTCCACTTCCGTTCGCAAAGTGGTGTTCAACTGACGATTCATGTCCGTTTGTTTCAGTGCAGGAGTCAGTTGCCGCCCATCCAAACCCATAGGCGCATTCTGGTTTGGGCTGAATTGGCGGGGGGACGGGATGCTGAGCGAACGCCGGTTTTGCAAGTTGCGTGATTGCGGTTATCCCAGCTGCCAGCCCTATTGCGGAAAGCACGGAACGCCTGGATTGAAGCATGAGGACCTCCTGAAGCATGACCCGAGAAGGCGGGTACGGATAATTTTTGTACACCCGTGGAATTGCGATAGCGACGGATTTTTGACACGCTTGCCGGGCGCAAAAGCTGTCCGCCCATCAATACGATTTGCTTGTGTCCTGCGGAAGCAAGGCGGACGCCGTGTCGCCCTTCACATAATGGTTGTACCATGCCAAATACCGCGCAAGGCGATCGGCAATATGCGTCGGAGTGCTAAATTCGTGATATTCGCCTGGGTAAACGACCAGGGCAGTATCGCGGCCAAGTGCTTTTAGCGCTTGGTACATCTGTTCCCCGCCCACAATGGGCACGTTCCAATCGGTACTTCCGCCCATGAAGAGCGCGGGCGTCATGATGTTTTTCACCCTGTAGAAGGAAGCAACTTTGTCCCAGAGTGCCTTGTGTTCCCACGGGTAGCCGAGTTCGGTGAAATAGTCTCTCTGATATTGGTCGTGACCGTAGAGGCTCGTGAATTCGGCGGCTCCCGCTCCCGAGATTGCCGCCTTGAAGCGATTGGTTTGGGCAATGATGAAGTCGGTGGAAATACCTCCATACGACCAGCCGCCGACGCCAAGTTTGTCAGGGTCGGCAATTCGCTGTTCGATGGCGTAATCCACCATGGCCATGTCGTCTTGGTAGTCCTTGTTGCCCCAGTCGGCCCAGATGGCTTTACAGTAGTCTTGGCCGTAGCCCGTTGAGCCACGTGGATTCGGATAGAGAACTGCGTAGCCATTCGCAGCAAATAATTGAGCGAACTGGGCGAATTCCGCGTAGTAGGCCCAAACAGGGCCGCCATGAGGACGAAGGATGGTCGGATATTTTCTGCCTGCGACGTAGTCGAGTGGTTTGTAGAGGTAGCCCGCAACGACCGTGCCGTCCTTGCTCTTGAACTTTACGTAGTCAGGGTCGGAGAGCTTGAGCTGGGAAAAAAGCGGGTCGTTGGTGTGAGTAATGCGGTCGAGTTTGCCGTTCTTCGAAAGATAAATTTCGTCGGGCCGGGTGGCGGTGGCAATTTGCGCAGCGATTTCTCCCGATTTGGAGATTGAATACGAGCTTAGAAAAAACCGCTCAGAAACTGGACGAATAATCTTTCCATCGGCAAGATTCACCAGACCGAGAACCTGCGTGCCATCGTCATCCGCAATGAAATAGACCGATTTGCCGTCGGGGGTGAAGTGTGGGTCGGTGGCCATGCGATCGAGCGGAAGTGTGAGAACTTTCGCTTCGCCGCCGGCCGCGGGAGAGACTGCGATGTGGACGGTGGAATACCAGAAGAGTTTGGGATCGAGTTGGGTGGAGTAGGCGATCCATTTGCCGTCTGGTGACCAGGCCGGAGTGGAGTCTTCACCGGGATTCGTAGTTATCTGGGTTGCGTGTGCGCCCTTGTCTGAGTTGTCCGCAGAAACCGTCCAAATGTCTTTGTTGTAGGTTGCATCGGGATCGGGCTTCGAACGATTGCTGGTGAACGCGATCAACTTACCATCTGGAGACCAGGCAGGCTGATCGTCGTCGTAATCGCCCGCCGTGACTTGCCTCAGAACTTTCGTAGTGACTTCGAACACGTAAACGTGCTTGCGGCGCCGGTCCAAATAGCCGACTTCGTCCGCTTTGAATTGCAACCGATCAATTACCCACGGCTTTTGCGTCTTGGACTTCTTGCCTTTGTCGGAGTCTGGGGCATCGCTTCCTTTGTCTTTGTTTTTTGCGGCTTCGAGTTCTTCCTCGCTGGGATCACGGAGAATAAGTGCGAGTCGCGTCGAATCGAGCGACCAGGCAAAGTCTTCGACGCCTTGTGGCGTGTCAGTGAGCTTCTGGGCTTCCCCACCGAGACGATTTAGCAGCCAAACCTGGGTTTTGCCTTCATTGCGAGAAGAAAGGAAAGCAAGCCACTTCCCGTCGGGGCTCCATCGGGGATGGCTTGAGCTCGAGCCTTCGGCCGTAAGAGGAATCGCATCGCCCCCGGAAGCAGAAACCATCCAGATGCGCGACTCGCGCTTATCCTCTCCCTTGTTCGGCGAGCTGACTGTGTAAGCGATCCACCGGCCCTCGGCGTCAATTTGCGGACCATGAACTTCGTGAATCAGAAAGTAGTCGGCGATGGTGATAGGCCGCAGAGTTTTCTGGGTTTGTTGAGCGTCGACTGAGAATGCCAAAATACACAGGAATGCCGAGACCAGCAGTCGGACTGCCTTCATATAAGTGCTCCGAAAAATACTGAATGAAAATAGCTGCGCGAGTTTACCACAGGAAAATACGCTTTTAAGTTGGAGTCTCACAGCGCAAGAAGAAAGGACGTGAGAAAATCCGGAGTAGCGTGCATTTTTTTGTTGCGCGCAAGTGCAGACCTTGTATTCTTCAAAAGCGAGATTGCTCTCCCCGCCGCGTCGCCAGCAATTTGCTCCCAAGGAGGACGATCGTAAAAATTGAGTAGCATATCGGTTCCCGCCCAAGCACCTTCCCAGGTATTTTCCACACCAAAAAAGAGAGCAGCCAAGCTGACGCTCTGGCCGTTGGTCGCAGCGACGTTTTTCATGGTGTCTGGCGGCACGTATGGAACCGAGGAGATCATTCACGGCGCGGGCTACGGTCGCGGAATTTTGATTTTGCTGTTCCTGCCGGTGCTTTGGAGCCTGCCAACGGCTTTCATGATTGGTGAACTTTCGAGCGCACTCCCACACGAAGGCGGATATTACGCATGGGTTCGCCGCGGGTTGGGAAATTTCTGGGGCTTTCAAGAAGCCTGGTTGTCTCTCGTGGCCAGCATTTTCGATATGGCCATTTATCCGACGCTGTTTGTGATCTATCTAAAGCAAATGGCGCCTTGGTTTGGAATCGGCAACCACGGGATTTTGGCTGGGCTTCTTGTAGTAATCGGCTGCGCAGCGCTAAACATTGCCGGCATTCGCGTGGTGGGAATTACGTCACTGTGGTTGTTCTTCCTTTTGTCGGCGCCCTTCGCTTTGGTTGTTGTTCTCACTCCGTTCCGTTTGGGCCAGTTTGCTGACTCGCACGCAGCCACAGCGGGCACTGGGCTTGGTCTGCTAGGGGGCGTTCTTGTCGCAATGTGGAATTACATGGGATGGGACAACGCTTCCACAATTGCACAAGAAGTGGAACGCCCGCAGCGGACTTATCCGCGCGCGATGATCGCGGCTGTCGTTCTTGTTTCGCTCACGTATGTGCTTCCTTTTGTCGCGATCTACTTTACAGGAACGCCTGCGTCGAGTTTCAGCAGCGAAGGCTCCTGGGCAACGGTCGCGGGATTGCTTGGCGGAAAAATCCTCGGATTCGAATGGCTGCGCTTCTTTATCGTGCTGGGCGGCATGATGAGCGCCTTCGGCATGTTCAACGCGCTGGTGATGAGCTACTCGCGTTTGCCGCTGGCGATGGCGTGGGACGGAATGTTGCCGAAGATTTTTGCAAAGACTAGCAAGCGCACAAATGCCCCTTGGTTTGCGATTCTGATCTGCGCGGCATGCTGGGCCCTTTGTCTTGGTCTGGGCTTTAGCCGGCTGATCACACTCGATATCATGCTGTACGGCTCAAGTCTAGCTCTCGAATTTGTCACGCTGGTTGTACTGAGAATTCGCGAACCGAATTTGAAGCGCGAGTTCAAAGTTCCCGGAGGATTGATCGGCGTAATCCTGGCCGGAGCCTTTCCGGTCGCTCTGTTGACTTTGGCGATGGTGAAGAGCAGGTCGGAAAGCGTTTTGAGAATCAACGGACTATTTTTCGGTGTGATCATCATTCTGGCCGGCTTTGCAGTTTACTGGGGTACGAGCGGGCTCCGTAAGAACGTGATGTCCCCAGGGTCGCCGAGGTTGGAAACCACAGAAACTGCCTAAGCGCGGCTGCCAAGCGACTTTGGTATCCTATTCTGCGTGTTTCTCTTGAGCCGACGAGTATTCGGATACTGCTTAGTTATTTCCGCAGCGGCCTTCCTCGCTGCGTTCGCAACGGGTTCGCAAAATTCTTCAACAACACCGCAAACAACTGCCAGTGTTTCTAGGCCTGGCTTGAACGTGGTTGTCATTGATCCTGCGCATGGCGGCACTGACCCAGGTGCTCGCGGAGTCGGTGGGGTGCGCGAGAGCGACATCGTGCTTGACCTCGCTACTCAAGTACGGCGCGGACTAGAAGCGCAAGGCTTTCAGGTACTGCAGACTCGCACGGCAAATGAAAACCCCTCGTTTGATGATCGTTCCTCCCTTGCCAACGCACAAACAGGCGCGATTTTCGTAACTCTTCACATCTCTTCGACGGGAATCGCAGGCACAGTTCGTGTTTATACGATGTCGGATATGGCTCCGCCCCAAACGAGTGGGGGCTTAATCCCGTGGGAACAAGCGCAATCCGCCTATTTGTCCTTAAGCCGCAAATTGGGCGACACGATCCAGGGAGAGCTGTCACAAAAATTCAAGGGATCTCCATCAAATGTTCAAACGGCTTCCATAAGGCAATTGCGCACGACAGCAGCGCCTGCCGTCGCCGTGGAAATTTCGAACGTCACGGTCTCGGATAAATCTGAAATGGATCGCATGCTGTCCGGCGTTTCTGAAGCCATCGTCCGAGGAGTTGTCGCGTTCCGGCCATCGTACGTAACGCCCACAGTCCCAGGCATCCCGCCAGGAGTGAAACCATGACTCCCAGGTGGCGCTTGGGTATTGTGATTGGACTGATTGTGGCTGTGCTAGCCGCTGCGATCTACTTTCCGATTTTGAAGCGACGTGTTAAGCGTCAGGCAAACGTTCAGCAACAAAGCGAGGAACAAGCGCGCCGTGAGCTCGTTCAGAGTTTGACGAAGACCACCAGCGAACCGCTGGTCAAGGCAAAACTGTTCTGGGCATTGGAAGCAGACGATTCCGACTTGGCGCCTACAACGGTAGACCTTCCTCTTTCAAATGATCCAGCGCTGCGTTCGAAACAGGTGCTGGACACTCTGCTCGCGGGGCCGGTTGACTCCGAACTCCGAACCCTGCCGCCGGACGCCGCACTTTTGGCTTTTTATATCCTTCCCGACGGGACGGCGATTGCCGATTTTTCCGAAGCTTTGGCAACCTCTATTCCTTCTGGCGTTCAGAGCGAACAGCTCGCCGTGGATTCCATCACAAAGACGCTTGAAGCAAATGTGCCCAAAATTCGACGACTAAGAATTCTGATTCACGGCCAGCAAGTGGAAACACTTGCTGGACACTTGGACTTGACAGGGACTTTTCCGGTGAACTCGACGGTGCCTATGCCAGCGTCTGCCTCTCAAACAACAAACCCTCCCAAGAAGTAATCCAACGGACAGATCTCTGCGTTCCGTGTTACTTTTCCATTTGCGCAGGAGGCATGTTGAGAAACGACGGACGAGGCGCGGATCAACTACGGCCCGTAAAAATCACTCCAGATTTCATTTCAACAGCCGAAGGAAGCGTGCTGCTCGAACTGGGCAAGACGCGCGTGATTTGTACTGCCTCGGTGGACGACGGTGTCCCAGGATTCCTGAAGGGATCGGGTAAGGGCTGGGTAACGAGCGAATACGGCATGCTGCCGCGCGCGACGGAAGAGCGCACAGCGCGAGAAGCGACTCGCGGAAAACAGTCCGGCCGCACTCTGGAAATCCAAAGGCTCATTGGACGTTCATTGCGAGCGATTACGGATCAAGAAGCGTTGGGAGAACGGACCGTTTATCTCGACTGCGACGTAATTCAAGCGGATGGTGGCACACGCACAGCTTCCATCACGGGAGCCTTCGTAGCGCTCGCTCTTTCGATGGAACGCATGGTTGCCGCGGGAATTCTTAAAAGTTCTCCACTCATTGACACAGTTGCTGCGACCAGCGTCGGAATTGTTGACGACAGAGCATTACTTGATCTCGCGTACGAAGAAGATTCTCGGGCCGAAGTGGATATGAACGTAGTCATGACGGGCAGCGGACATTTCGTCGAAATTCAAGCGACGGCGGAAGGCAGACCGTTCTCCGGAAGCGAAATGCAGGACCTGCTTGCATTGGCCGCGGCAGGAATTCGTCGATTGAACGAAGCGCAACGGTTGGTTCTTCCTGCCAAGTCGGTCGCTCGTGGCCGTTAAAATCCTTCTCGCATCTTCGAACCCTGGAAAGCTGGCGGAATTTCAGGCACTAGCTTCGGGGAGTTCTATACTGATTGAACTTGGGCTGATGCCTAATTTCGAATCAATTCCCATATTCGACGAATCAGCGCCGACTTTCGCTGAGAATTCGTTAGGCAAAGCGTTCTATTACTCACAACATACGCAAGAACTTATGCTCGCGGACGATTCCGGGTTAGTCGTGCCCTCTTTGGGTGGACGCCCTGGCGTCCATTCGGCTCGTTACGCGGGCGAAAACGCGACGAGCGCAAAGCGAGTCGAAAAACTCCTCGAAGAAATGAGAGGAAAAAGCTGGGATGAACGCGAAGCCCACTTTGTGTGCGCACTGTCCCTCGTCAAAAACAATAAGGCGCTCTGCGTAATTAGCGCGCGAACGGACGGCCAAATTTTGGAGTCCCAACGTGGCGCTGGTGGTTTTGGCTACGACCCTATCTTCTTTTTTCTGCCTCTCAATAAGAGCTTCGCAGAACTCTCACCCGAAGAAAAAAATCTACACAGCCATCGCGGCAGAGCGTTTCGCCGTTTACTGGGGGTTCTGCCCGGCATGCTATAGTTTTCGGGCCATGCCGGTGAAGAAAAAGAAGTCCACGAAATCTTCGACAAAAGCAAAGCCCAAGAATACCAAACAAACATCCGGTGGAAAAACCGATCCCAAGCGCATTGCGGCGATTCTTAAGAAGCTCGATGAAGCGTATCCCAACGCGGTCTGCGAGCTAAATCACGAAAACGCCTTTCAATTGCTGATCGCGACAATTCTCTCCGCCCAGTGCACGGATGTGCGTGTCAATCAAGTGACTGCGACTCTCTTCAAGAAGTATCCGACGCCGGAAGCTTTCGCCTATGCGAATCCGAGCGAGCTTGAACAGGACATCCGGCCCACAGGTTTCTTTCGCAACAAAACCAAGTCCGTCATTGGCGCGAGTAAAGCAATTCTCGAAAGATTCGGCGGCGAGGTTCCTCGAACGATGGAGGAGATGCTGACCATCCCGGGAGCTGCACGAAAAACTTCAAACGTTGTTCTCGGAACGGCATTTGGAATCGCCAGCGGCGTTGTAGTAGACACGCACGTACAGCGTCTTTCCAATCGCCTGGATTTGAGTCACAACGAAGACGCGAAAAAAATAGAGCAAGACTTGATGCGAATTCTGCCACAAGACCGTTGGATTTCGTTTTCTCACCAAATGATCTGGCATGGACGGCGAGTCTGCCACGCGCGAAACCCAAAATGTGTGGACTGCAATCTGGAAACTCTTTGCAGTTCGAAAGACAAAACACTTTAGCTTTGAACTCGCAAACAAAAAAGAGGGGCGGCTTTAAGCCGCCCTCTTTTGACAGGGCGCGGAACTGCGGTGATTTCAGGGACTTCGCATCTTCTTCTGAGACAATGTAACCAAATTTTTGGGGAGGCATACCGACCTGGGGGCGGCGTGGCCGGAAACTCGCTGCGCCTTGCGGCCTGGGCGATCCCGCCAAGCTCCGAACGTGATTGGGGTCGGACTCTTTATCTGTCTCTTGCTTTTGCAAGACAAGCACGCGAACTCAGACCGCCAATCGTATCGCCTAAAGCAAAGCAGTTCCTAGCTCGATACATCGGGCTCGGAACTCCTATTAGGAAGAGCACAGGCATCTGCTTTAGAATTGTGTGTGCACTTCATGTCGGGGCGTAGCGCAGCCTGGTAGCGCGCCTGCCTTGGGCGCACAGCCCTCGACTCCAACAACTCCTTCCACTTCTTCTAACTGCTAACGTTTCCAACAAATCGGGGCGTCTGCTTTTCGCTCAAAGCTAACTCCAATCTGTTGAAAAAGATACATTCGTACACAGACTGTGAAACTTGGTCGACTGATTTTTCGGCTGCATCGACCCTGCTGCTCGTTGCTCACTGGGCCGAAAGCGTGCTTCATCAACCTGTTTCACTACGGTGGTTCATGACCAGAAATCCGTCCAGCGCTCCGCAAAGGGGTCATTTTGGAATGGCGGCGGTTTGCTAAATTCACCCTGCCCCGTTCGCACTGATCGACTTTCGTTTGTTTTGTTAGAGATACGACGTTCTCATTTGCACTGAAAACCCTCATTTGCAGCTTCTTGTTCAGCAAGTGTTCAGCAAAACAGCTTCGTTTCTGGTAGTTTAGCCAACTAGTTTTGAACCTCCAGGAGCGACTCCCTGGTTCTCGCCAGCATTTTGGCCATTAAAGAGGAATACGCGGGAAGCCCGACTGTGAACCTCAGTCTTATACAGCTGCTGTCGAGCGAGCCCGATTCTGAGATTACCGATTGGAGTTGATGACTTTTAAAGGGGAAGTTCGAGGTGCTCAGCAAGCGGGAGATGCTGGCGGAGATGCCGCTGGCGATGGCCGGGGTTCAAAGAGCAGAGGTCGCCGCTATCGTGACACGGCGGGAGATCCGTTCGTGGCAGCGGGCGGACTAAGGTGACGGACGGCCAGGCTGCCACTGTATGCAATAAAGAGGCAGGCGACAGTAGCCGCCATGACCCGGAACAACGCGGTGCGCATGGTCAGCGAGGATTCTTCATTCCGCGGACGTAATGTCCAAAGCAGGGCAAAAACAAAAAGGCGAATTAGGAGGGCGATGGCGCCCGTACTATCGTTCAAGGGGTCGCCATTATGAACGTGCGTGAGCACGGCGCCGAACATGTCGACCGTCAGACCGAGCAACGCAGGAACAACTGCCCAGGGAAGTAGCAGGCCGATGGCGCCGAGGATTTCGGCGATCGTAATGAACTTGAGGAAGGCGGCCGAGTATCCGGACTGCGCGAAGAATTCGGCCATCGGCGCCAGAGTGAACGCCTTGCCGATTCCGGCCATGACGAAAGTCAGCGAAATCGCGAGGGACATTGCGCCGAGCGTCGATGGATGCGTGAGAAGTTTGCGGGTGTCGTTGCGACGGATTGCAAGACCGAGTAGTACACCAAAAGAAAATGGCAGAAGATCGCCAAGCAGTCCAAATACCGCATACCGACGAGAACCGTTAGAAGTGATGAGACTGTACACGAAAGTAGTTGTCCGCACGGCCAGAAGAACGACCACAAGCTGGTAATAGGCGCGAGCTAATCGGCACGAAGCAATTTTCTCCAATTGACGGTTAAGCAGAACCCCGACGACGAGACCAGCGAGAATGACTGCCACGACGTAATCCACGCGATAGAACATTTACTCGGAATCTCCTTTTTGACTTCAAAAACGGCAGCGCAGAGCGTATCTCAGGGACTGAAATAGCGCGCGCTCCAGTCCCCGGCGAAGCACGGGCGATTCAGTGTGGGGTCCATTGCGGGTGGTTCGAAAAAAGGCCTTCCACAAATGCGATTTGGTACGTGAGAAAGAACCCAAAACTGAGGCTGATCAGACCGGACACCACAGTTATTCCGTGATTCCAGCTGGAGAGTTTTCCCTGACTCCATACAATAGGGATGGCGATGAGAGCAGTGATCACCATCATACCTGCGACCGTGCCCGATCCGAAGAGCAGCAGATAGGCAATCGCCCACCAAGGATCGCGAATCGTCGTCATCACCAAAAGAGCAATAGCTGCCGACCCTGCCAGCCCGTGCACAATGCCGATAATCAATGGTCGCAACACGTTGTATGCGCCAAGAGTACCCACAGCCCTAACCCCGTTCTCAGTACGTTGCGTGCCGTCGGCTCTTAGCGAGAATGAATTACCAAGGAATCTTTCTTGGAGCTGCCGCAGCGTCCCCGTCAAATTCAGAATCCCCAAGAGGATCAACATGAAAGCGACCGCGAATTCCATTGATAGCCCCAGCCGGGGAGGAATCGTGACGCCGAAAAGAATAATGCTCGCGCCGACAACAAATATCGTGACAGTGTGCCCCAACCCCCAAAGAGCCCCAATGAGACCCGCTTTTGCGACAGCACGCTGTTTTGCAACTATTGTAGTGACGGCAACCACGTGATCGGGATCGGTCGCATGGCGCATGCCAAGTACGAATCCCAGCACAAGAATCATCGCAATGGGAACCATGTTCTCTCCATCTCAAAACATCCTTCCGATTCGACCTCTGCTTCACCGCAGCGTTATCCCAAAACACGAATGTGCAAGATTCCCGCTGTTGCGAGGCTTCGCAGGGCGATGCCGCATCCAAGAAAAGTGATCATCGCCGCGGAGCCCATTGGCAACCACTTCTGAATAAACGGTCCCTCCAAGCGAAACCTGGACATCAACCGCCCGGCATACACCGTTATCATTCCCATCCCAATGAGAACTGCTGCCAGTCCTAGACTAAAAGCCACAATTAAGTAGAGACCAAAAAGTGTGCGATGCAGTGCGACCGCACTCAGGAGTACAACTAGCGCGGCCGGGCATGGAACGATTCCTCCGGTGATACCGAGAACCACAAGTTGCCTTGCCGAGACTGTCCGCGACGGCCGGGTCTGTGCAGTTTTCTCGAATTCATCTTCGGCCGCAACAGCATAGTCATGCGTGTGCGCGGACTCTGCTCCGAGATACCTTTGCAAAAGTAAATAGCAACCCATTCCAGCGATGAGCACTCCAGACAAGACTCCCAGAAACGGATAGATGCGCTCCGGCAAGATGTATTTCTGTGCGTAGATTGTGATCGCGCCTAGCAGGTAAACACCTAACGTGTGCGTGGCTGTTACGATCATTCCGAGAAGGAATGCATGTTTGGCGGTTCCCCGCGAACCAACGAGGTATGCAGCCACAATAGTCTTCCCGTGGCCGGGCTCTAACGCATGCAGGGCTCCCAGTCCTGCTGAAATCAGCGCTGCGATTAGGGCAATTCCCAGGCCGATTTCCTGTGTTCCGATGAGTTCAGTGAACGAACTCCGAGGAGTAGCCTGCCGGTTTGGCGCCAACTTCATTTCAGCGCGGCCCGAGTCGCGATGTGCATTAGAAGAGGCTCCATCACCAGCACTTGATTGTGGCAGCGGGTCTAAATTGGGAGTCGAGAGTGCTCCCGCAAAGTCGCTTCCGGACTCCACGAGGGAAAAATTCACCTGCGCCTTAAGCTGTTGCGGCGGGCTGTTGATCAAATCTGTGGGATAGTTTGAGAGTTCTCCGCTTCTGTCCCGTTGGGGAGCCGTGCTCAATAGAGAAACCCCTGCGCCCGGCACGACCACAACTTCCTTCCAACCGGCGCGCTCCGCAAAATTTGTGTCTCGATAGTCCAACTCGCACTGCCCAGTGAGACATCCTTTGGGGAATTCTCCGCGGTACACAAACCCAAATTTCATCGTTGGCAGGTTTCCCGCGCCAATTGGGAAAATAACGTCTTCGGTCGTCAGGCGAAGCGTCACGGTGGCCCCATTCACCGTTATTTGGAGGCCGCGTAATAGGGTTTGCGCTTGAGCGGCGAGGTACCCGCGTAACTTGGGGTCGTCGAGTCGCCCGGTTAGTCCACTCCGCTGCAGCTCCTGAAATGTTGGGATCTCCGCCACGTCAATGAAATAGCGAATCTCGATCCACCCGTTTTCCAGATGAATTCCTGAGTAGTGGTTTATCGTAAAATTTCCCATGGGGTGAGCAAACACACCTGAAGGTGAAATTAGGACTAAGCAAATGCCCAAAAAAGCCAAAATCCGGCGCAAGGAAATGGGGCCTTCAGTTCTCCGCATTGGAATTTCCTTTGGAGATGGTCAAAAGTGCTTCTCGCGCAACACGAGCCTGCAGAGGATCGAACTGCGGAGATAGGTCCAAAGCTTGTTTCAGGAACGAGGCCGCCGCGGCCCGATCGCCGGCTGCCTGGGCGATCATCCCCGCGTGATAGAACAATCTGGCATCGCGAGTCCCCAGTCTCATAGCGTCCCTCATTGCGGCTTGTGCCTCGACAAGTTTTCCCGCTTTCAAAGCAGTCCAGGCGACGGCGTCCGCTCCGTAAATGTCCTTGCGAACGCTGTACTCTTGAATCGCGTTCTCGTAGGCCTTTTCAGACTGAAGATCGTGGTCCGCGTAAAACAGAGCTTCCTGTCGGTTGTACAAATTCCCTGCCACGGCGCTGAGATGTGCTATCGCTTGCACGAGCTTGTACTGTGTTGCCGCATCCTGTTCCCTGCCTAGCAAGTGGTAGACGTCACCGAGCGCAGCAACGTAGCTCAGGTCAGGAAAAATGTTGATTGCCTTTTCGTATTGTTCAGCGGCTCCGAATAAATCGCTGCGCGCCGCGCGAACGCGACCGAGAGAGGCCAGCGCGCGAAAGTAATTGGGGAAAGTAATGAGGGCGTCGCGATAGTGCTTCTCGGCTTGCGCGTAGTCTCCCGTTAGGAATGCTGTCTCACCAAGTTGCCATCGGCACCAGGCAACCGTCTCCCGTTGCGGGGAAGGCATGACCAGAGCCATACGCAAAGCCTTGCGGAAATGTTCCGCCGCACTGTGTGGCTCCCCGCGCAACAGCGCCAGCCGCGCAATCCTCTGCTCGCTCGCCACGCGCGTGAGACCTTGAATGCCGCCAAATTGCTCCATGAGCCAATAGGCTTTCTTCGCTTCATCGTATTGTCCAAGCTCAAGGAGCGCATCACCAAACATCTGGCGTGGAAAACTCTTATCCGGCTGGAGCTGAATCAACTGGAGGGCATGATCTCTGGCCGCGGCGAATTCGTGCGAGGTGAGCTCCACCAGAGTCAATTCAGCCAGGCCGTCGATATTGTGTTCAGGTTGCAGTGTGGCTACTGAAGTCTGTGAAGCGTGCGCCGCGAGTTTCAGATAAGTCAGGTCGCCTGTCTCTCGTACCTGCTGCAGATAGTAACCGGCCAGTTTGTTCTGGGCAATGAAGTCTTCAGGGTCTGCTTTGGTTCTTTCTTCCAGGAACAGAATCGTTTTCCGATTGGCGGCATCGTTCGAGGGAAGCGGCGATGCTGGCGGTATGGATCTGTCTCCGAATAGAATGCTGACTCCCCAAACACTGAAATACACCACAAGCGGTAGGGCTACAAGCCCGAGCGTTACTTTCCAAAGCAGGCTACCTTTTCTCAAATTCGTCTGACCTTGCACTTCTTCGAGTTGCACGATGTTCTCCTGGTCGCTTCCGGGCCATTCCCCAGCGCGGAGCGAATCATACGTTTCCGCGCCAGGAAATTGAGGTGGCCCGAAATACTAGTTCTGCGTGCCGTCAACCGCCGGATTTTCCAGTGGCTGATGTGGCGGCGCAAAGAATGGAAACGTTCTTCCCAACGGGACATCGTTCTGGTTCACCGCTTCCTGGACCGCCGCGTTACTATTAGCGATGAGGAAAATCAGAGTATTGATGGTGTCGTCGCCGGGGCGCCGTCCATTGGGGAAGCCGGTGTAACCAGGAGTCGTTATGTTCTCTCCAGGTCCGATTAATCCAGATAGGTTTGCATTTCCAACAACACCGATGCTTGTGTTGGACTGATCCAGGTTCAGACGCAGAAAGTCCCCGTGAGTAACGGCTACACTCGCCAGTATTCCGATGTGGGTGCTATCCGTGCCAAGCGCCTTGAGGGTGCCGACGATGTCAGCTGCGAATTTTCCATTCGCGTCATCCGCTGTAGTGGAGGCGTTGTACTCATTCTTGTCCTTGAACGGAATGAGGGCCGTGTTCACCGCCGGAGTCGCCATGCGATCGACCTGAACGAGACGGCCTTCGGACACGACTGTCCCATTACTCTCCCGGTCGGCAATTCGATGGCGCAGAG
>Ga0126376_10001120_pt1 | contig 14222 bp, 9 predicted proteins | sample PanSoiMetPlot_15_FD_92760 | JGI IMG/M metagenome (GOLD analysis project Ga0126376, IMG submission 92760) | Tropical forest soil microbial communities from Panama - MetaG Plot_15 | ecosystem: Environmental > Terrestrial > Soil > Tropical forest > Bulk soil | place: Panama | collected 2016-02-17
AGCTTCTTCGATCTCGGCGGCCATTCCCTCGATGCCATTCGCACACTGGCGCTGATTGAGAAAAGGACCGGTAACAGAATTTCACTGGCCGATCTTTTTCACAATCCGACCGTTGAACAGCTTGCAGTGTTCTTGCAGGGCCGTCATCAGGCGCAAGAATGGTCATGCCTAGTTCCTCTGCGAAAACAAGGATTCAGAAAACCGTTAAATTTGGTCCATCCGGTTGGTGGAAATGTTGTCTGTTATCAGCCCCTCACTGAACGCCTTGGGCCGGAGCAGCCGGTCTATGCTTTTCAATCAAGAGGATTGAATCCCGATCTCCAATCCCACTCTGAAATTACGGAAATGGCGGCGGCTTATCTCAAGGAACTGTTGGCGGCGGATGCTCAGGGCCCATATTTGCTCGCCGGATGGTCCATGGGCGGAGTGGTTGCATTTGAAATGGCAAGGCAGCTCAGGGAGCATAATCTGCCGGTCGCTCTTTTGTGTCTCATTGACAGCTATCCTGAACCAGCAGGCAGCCATTCAGGGCTGGAGGGCCAGGAGCATTTGCTCTGGGCCTTTGCCACCGACCTCGGCCTCTCAACTGCTAATCTCCGGACAATACAATCCAACTCGGCCGGGAAAAACTTTGATGAAGTGTTCCGCTCCGTTATCGAAATTGCTAAAACTAAACATCTGATCTCCTCTGAGATTGAAATCAGCCAGGCGGAACTTCTTTTCGCGGTATTCAGCCAGAACCTGCAGGCAGCGCAGGCCTACGTCCCAACGCCCTCCGAGTGTGACCTCGTGCTCTTCCAGGCTCAGGATCGGCCGGCCTCTAATGACGATCCGGCGCAGGCCTGGCGTCCTCTCGTCAAGGGCAATATCGCAACCCACATCATTCCCGGGAATCACTACAGCATTCTGGAAGATTCAACGGCACTCGCAATATTGACGAAACATTTGGAAGCTTACCTCGAACACGCTAATAGCAATTTCGAATCAGTTTCAGCCTGATGAATCTTCGCCACCCACAGCGTGGCAATCACATTAAGGTAACTGCTGAACTGCACCTGATCTATCCACACCAAATACTGACGGATGCATGGCAAGAAATTTCATTTCAGTAGTGAATCGCAATCACCTCGATGAATCGGAATCTGCTCGTCTTCATAAATGCGTGAGCCACTCGGCTTCGCAGGAGGTACAACCTTGAATCAGACTCATTCCTATGACATAGCAATTGTGGGCATGGCAGGACGCTTTCCACGTGCTCAAAGTCCGGACGAATTGTGGGACAGGATTCGCGACGGAGAGAACTGTATTTCACTTTTTACAGAGGAACAGCTTCGGTCCCAGGGAGTCAAGGATAGCTATCTCAAAAATCCAAATTATGTAAGTGCGGCTCCTGTGCTCCAGGACATTGAATTATTTGACGCCTCATTTTTCGGTCTGACTCCCAGAGAGGCTGAAATCACCGATCCGCAGCAGCGGCTGTTTTTTGAATGCTGCTGGGAGGCTCTGGAAAACGCAGGCTATGATCCTCACACTTATGGTGAAGCTATAGGCGTGTTCGCCGGCTCCAGAACGAATACTTATCTGCCTGCCATTTTGAGCCATCCGGGTATGGCGGAATCCATTGGCATGTTTCACCTCGGCCTCGGCAATGATCTCGCTTTTCTGACCTCACGCGTCTCGCACTTCATGAATCTGCGAGGCCCGAGTTGCTCAGTACACACCGCCTGTTCTACTTCTCTGGTTGCCGTGCATCTGGCTTGCCAGAGTCTTCTGCTCGATGAGTGCAGAATGGCCCTGGCAGGCGGCATTGCCGTGAATGTGCCTCATATCACCGGCTACATGTATGAAGAGGGATCAGTTCAGTCGCCGGATGGATATTGCCGCCCGCTGGGCGCTGCCGCGCGCGGAACCGTATTTGGAAGCGGAGTTGGGGTGGTCGTCTTAAAATGGCTGGATGACGCGCTGGCCGACAGAGATTTCATTCACGCAGTCATTCGTGGAACTGCAGTTAACAATGATGGTTCAGCGAAGGCCAGTTTTACCGCTCCCAGTATTCAGGGGCAGGTGCGCGTTATCAAGGAGGCTCTCTTGAATGCAGGAGTCTCTGGCGATTCTATCAGTTATGTGGAATGCCATGGAACCGGAACTCTGCTTGGCGATGCGATTGAACTGCGTGCCCTGACTAAGGCCATGGGAAAAGGACCGCCGCGTACATGTGCGCTCGGCTCAATCAAGAGCAACATGGGGCACCTCGATGCAGCGGCGGGAATTGTCAGCTTTATGAAGGTCGTGCTCAGCTTGGAACATAAGATGCTGCCACCCAGTCTGCACTTCTCCGAGCCCAATCCGCAGGTTAATTTCTCCGGTACTCCGTTCTACGTCAATACAGATCTTCAGCCGTGGAAACGCGCGGACGCACCTTTGCGAGCGGGAGTAAGCGCATTTGGAGTTGGTGGTACTAACGCCCATGTGGTGTTAGAAGAAGCGCCGGAGCCTGCTCCAACCGAAGCTGGCCGTACCTTGCATCTACTCACCATCTCAGCCCGCACCCGATCAGCCCTCGACAGCACCAAGATGCGCCTCGCTGACCACCTGCGCCGGCATACCGATCAGGATTTAGCGGATGTAGCCTACACATTGCAGGTAGGCCGCCGGCGGTTCGCCTGCCGCAATACTTTCGTCGTCCATACCCGGGAAGAAGCGATAGAAGCTTTGAGCCGCACCACTGATTTGCCTGTCGAAGAGCAAAGCTTAGAAGACGCGGAACCTGCCATCGCTTTTCTATTTCCGGATCTTGGCAGTGAATATGCGGGCATGGGACGTGAATTGATTCAGGAGGAGCCGGTCTTCGCCGAACACCTGAAACGTTGTTCTGAGATCCTTCAGCCATTTTTCAATCGCGATCTCATCGAATTATTGTCGAATCCGGCCATCAGAGAAGGCACAGGACACGGCCAAAAGCACACGCCTGCGGCAGCGCCCGTCCTGTTCGCGCTCCAGTATTCTCTTGCGCAACTGTGGATGTCATGGGGCATTCAGCCTGGGGCGATGCTGGGCCACGGCCTGGGTGAGTACACCGCCGCCTGTCTGGCAGGAGTAATGACCCTGGAAGAAGCACTTTCCTTGATGGTCATGCGCGATCAGTTGATGCAGAAAGCTCAACCTTCGGCCATCGGGGCCATCTCCAATTCCTGCCTGAGCGAATTACGCAAAGTGCAATTACGGCCACCGTCGATTCCTTTTATTTCAACCCTGACCGGAACGTGGATTCGCAAAGAGGAGGCACAAGACCTGGCGTATTGGTTACGTCAACTCCAAGGTCCCGCTCTCCTCGATGAGGCATTTCAGGAATTGCTGTCTGATTTCGGCCGAGTCTTATTGGAAATAGGACCAGGACACACCCTGCGGCAACTGGCCCTTCGCCAGCCAGAGATGCAACCTGAGAACGCCCTGTTTTCAATGCCGGAGAGCGCCCACGATTCTGAATCGCAGGCGCTGTTACAAGCACTCGGCCAATTATGGAAGGCTGGCGCAATCATCGATTGGTCAGGCTTCCACGCCAGGCGACATCGGCGACGTATTCCACTGCCTACCTATCCTTTTGAACGCAAACGTTACTGGATCGATCCCAGACATGAACCACTGTCAGCTCAGAATGCGTCGAAAGAAGGATTGCATGGTGCGCCTAAGCTCGCCGACATCTCCACCTGGTTCTGGATTCCTTCCTGGAAGCTGGTTCCTCCGCCGACTGGGTCCAAAACGCAACCAGCAACCGGAGGTGCATGGCTTGTCTTCCTTGACGATTGCAGTATGGCAGAGTCGATTTGTTCCGGCCTGCAACAGGACCACTATCAGGTCGTGCGCGTGTACCGTGGTGACGCATTTCAACAGAGAGATAAAACCGCAATGGTCATCAACCCAACACGTCCATCTGATTACGTCACCCTGATGGATGCGATCGCGGAGGAGAATAAGCCTGTCGTCGGATTACTGAACCTTTGGGGAGTGAGTCCAACTGAAGTCCGTCATAAAGTAAACGGATTTGCCAGATTGCCTCTCGTCTCTGAACTTGAAGTCCTGCTGTATGCAGTGCAGGCGCTCCTTTCGAAAGATTCAGCATCTTCTTGCCAGATAGTCACGATCGGCTCTGACCTTTTGCAAATCGAAAGTGGTGACTCGGTAATTCCCGAGAAGACGGGTATTCTGGCCGTTACTCGAGTAATCCCACAGGAACATCCAAATCTCTTGTGCCGTGTCATCGATATTGTCAGGCCCGAAAATGAAGCCGAAAGCAGTCATATTGCCGGGCAGATCCTTGCCGATTTGCGCAGTGAGGCGCGGGAGCCAGTCGTCGGATTCCGCGGACGTAATCGCTGGATCACATCATTTGAACGCATTCTTCTGGATTCCAAGGCGCAGCAGAAAAGAAATCTTCAGGAGGAGGGAGCCTATCTCATCCTGGGTGGCCTTGGAACGGTCGGGCTGTTCGTGGCAGAGCTGCTTGCGCGCATTGCCAAAGCAAAATTAGTACTGGTCAGCCGCTCGAAGATGCCGCCTCGGGAGGAATGGAACACTGCCCTCGAAATCACTTCCGACCCGATCATGGCCCATCGTCTCCGCATGCTGCTGGAGATTGAAAACAGCAGTGCGCATGCTGAACTTCTGAGCGCAGATATATCCGATCCTGGGCAAATGGAAGAAGTCCTGGAACACTGCTACCGAACTTTTGGCCGGCTGGATGGCATTATCCACGCAGCCGGGGTCACCAGTGGTCCATCAGCATTCTCGCCCATCCGCGAGTTGAAGAAGGATGCTTTCGAAGCCCAGGCGAGGGCCAAAATCGAAGGCATTCACCTGCTGGAGAAGCTCCTGCCGGACAGGAAAGATGTAGGCTTCGTTTTACTGATCTCCTCCAATTCAACAGTAGTAGGAGGAGTGGGGTTTGCGGCTTACGCTGCAGGAAACGCATTCCTGGATAGCTACGTCGGGACACGTTCGCGCCGCGATGATGGACCCGCCTGGATTTGCACGAACTGGGACCACTGGCCTGAGGTGATCAAAAAGACAGAGGCGTCCTATACGGACGTCGCCTACACCAGCCTGAGTGAGTCGGCCATACTCAATGCTTTGGAGCTGAAGCATAGATACGCAATGAGCCGTGAAGAGGCGCAGGAAGCCATCCTTCGCATCCTCACGTCGTTTGCGGCCGGCCAGGTTTTTGTGGCCACGGGTGATCTGGCTCAAAGAGTTGATCAGCAGCAACATTCCGTGTCCGGTGAACTTGGTCTCGAATTGGTCGCCTCATCTAATCAGAAGAATCCGCGGCCAGATCTCCGAAACGTCTATGTTGCGCCGGAGAATGAGACCGAACGGGAAGTCGCACATGTCTGGGAAGAAGTGCTGGGACTGGAGAAAGTCGGAATTCACGACGATTTCTTTGAGCTTGGCGGCCACTCTTTGCTCGCTACCAAGCTCGTTGCCCAACTGCGGAATCACTTCGGTGGTGACATCACCTTAGCGAAGCTCTTTGAAGGCCCGACTGTCGCGCAAATCGCCGCCAGCATTGACGGAACAGTTATCCAGGCTTCAGCAAACGTGGCCTGAGTCACTGAAGACCTACTGACCCTGCTTTTTCTACACCAACAAGATCGGACAAGCTCCGCGGCAGCTTCCAGAAACAGAGCGGAGCTGTATTGATCCATATTTGGAGTGAACCATGATCGTACTAGGGCTGAGTGGAGGCACAAAACGTCCTGAAGATGATGATGTGGAACACGAGCACTGGCATGATGCGGCTGCAGTGCTGATGCAGGACGGAGAAATTCTCGCCGCCATTGAAGAAGAGAGGCTGAATCGCCTGAAACATACAAATTGTTTTCCCGTCCAGGCGATCAGATATTGTCTGGACAGCTCCGGTGTGAGCTGGAATGATCTGGACGTGATCGCAAAAGCAGCGGAAGAGAAGAGGCTCCTGGTGGACGCGCAGGTCAATGCTTTGATGGATTCCCGCTTGCCCGTGCCCCAAAATGCGACAGAATTCATGAATTCCGTTTTTCAGCGTGAATTTGGTGCAGACGTGAGGCAAAAGCTTCGCTTTTGCGACCATCATGACGCGCATTTATGGAGTGCGTTCGTGCCTTCGGGGTTTGATCAAGCCCTTGTCGTCTCCATTGACGGATTCGGCGACGATCGCTCTGGAGCAATCTGTATCGGATCGGGCAATGTATTGAAGACGTTGCGCGAATACACCATTCCGCAATCGTTGGGCGTTCTTTACACCAATGTCATCCGCCTCATCGGATATTCGGAATTTGACGAATACAAGGCAATGGGACTGGCGCCTTGCGGCGATCCGTCAACTTTTAAATCATTGTTCGACGCTGGCTACCGTTTGTTGCCGGAAGGCAGCTATCATGTCGATCCGCTTCCATTGTGGGTCTATCGTTTTCAGCAGGCCGGGCTGATACCCAAGGCGCGCAGGAGGAGCGAGCCTTTCTCGCAAATGCATAAGGATCTGGCGGCGGGCCTCCAATCCACGCTGGAGGAGATTGCCATGCACGTCATTCGGCACTTTCACGAGCAGACTGGCCTCCGCTCGCTTTGCATAGCTGGAGGAGTAGCTCACAACTGCACCCTCAACGGCAAGATACTGCAATCGGGCCTTTTCGACCGCGTTTTCGTCCAACCTGCTGCCCACGACGCCGGTACCGCCCTTGGAGCAGCCTACTCTACTTTTGCTGGCAAAAGTTCCACGGCGCGTCCGATGACCCACGTCTACCTCGGTCCACAGATTAGCGAAACTGATGCCGCAAGAGAACAGCTGAATGCCTGGAGCGAGGTAATCAGCTTTGAATTCCACCAGGATATCGCGGCAGAAACGGCGCGCCTGCTGGCGGACGACAGGGTGGTCGGCTGGGTACAAGGACGCTCTGAATTTGGTCCGAGAGCGCTGGGCAATCGCAGCATTCTTGCCGACCCAAGGCCTGCAGAAAACAAAAACAGAATCAACATGATGGTGAAAAAACGGGAACAATTTCGTCCCTTCGCTCCCGCCGTGGTAGAAGAGAAGGCGCATGAATTCTTCGATATCCCACCGACCAGTGCCGATCTCTCATTCATGACTTACGTGATCAACGTCAAGCCGTCGCAGGCACCGCGCCTCGCGGCAATCACCCATGTGGATGGCACCGCGCGAATCCAGACTGTGTCGCGGCACACAAATCCACGCTTCTGGAATTTATTGAACGAATTCGGCAAACTGACCGGCATGCCGGTGCTTCTCAATACCTCGTTCAATAATGACGCAGAGCCGATCGTGGATTCCATCGATGATGCCATCGCTTGTTTTCTCACGACTGAAATTGAAGTTCTTGTTGTCGAGAACTACGTCATCTCCAAGCGGACACACAGTAAGCCTGAGTCATTTCTTCCTTTGACGGTGCGCTTGGCGGCCAACGTTCGCCTCGTAAAAGGTACTGACGGCGAAAGAACAATCCACAAAATCGAAAGCACAAAAGCGGCCGGGCCTCGCCGGCCTGAGGTGGAACTCTCTCCCCAGCTCTTTTCCGTGCTTCTCGGCTCCCAATCGCATATCACTCTGGATGAATTGATGACGGCCCAAGCTGCGTGTGATGATGAAACTCGCCGCGGGCTGCTGCACGAGTTGATGTTGCTCTGGGCAAAAAGGCTGGTCCATGTTCGCCCTTGCCAGACTGCTCGCGTGGTCCTTGCTGCAGCTTGAGGGTCGCATGTATTAGAAAACCTCTTCGGTCTGATTCAGCTTCAACTCCTCTGCTTTCTCCTCTTCTTTGGGCGGAAGCTCTTCGGTTTGGATTGCGCCCTGCCATGCTTTGACATGCTGCCGTGAAACTGGTGATCAAAATTGGAACTGGAATTCCCAATAAGAGCGCAGAGCTGCTGAAACTTGCGGACGCAGTCCGGGCTCTCTTGCTTGATGGCCATAGAGTAGTGCTCATCCACGGGAGCAGGACAGCAGAGATCGGCAACATGGTTGAGCTCTTAGACAACACGCTTTCTTCAACCGAAAAAAAGACGTTTTCTTCAGAGTCCTTCCTTCGCGACTTCAGTTCAATTTACATAGAAAATCGCTGTCTGGTAGCGCCTTTGATGCAACACGGCATTCAGGTGCTCGGGATATGTGCCAGCGACGCCTGCGTGTGCAGGTTGAGAAAAGTCAGTGCGAATGGCAACGGTGTCACGGTGGAAGTAGTACAGATTGATCCGAAATGGGTTGACATTATCTGTGGTAACGGAGGCGTGCCTGTTATTTCGAATCTGGGTCTTTCAGGTTGGGGCGAATACTATTTGCTTGATTCGGATCAGATGGCAACAACTTTTGCTGTGAATTGGAAGGCGGATGTGCTCATCTATTTGACGACCATCGTCGGGGTCCAGCAGACGACTGGGTCCATCATGCGTTTACTCGATTTGGACGAGCTTGAGTCGCTGGAACAGCGATTAGTCATAACCGGTGACATGCTGCTGAAATTAAGATGATGCAAAGAGGCACTTAAGCAAGGGCTTGGCCGAGTTCTCATTTTACCGTTATCTCATGTGGCGGCCCTGAAATCACTCTTCTATTCACGGATTGAACATGGTACCGAGGTATTCATCAAATATGGCGGTCAGGTTGCTTGAAGTAGCCAGCACACGAGAATGTTCTTGTTGAGCTTAGAGTGTCTCGTGCAGCAACCACCTCCGCACTCTAAATTGTTCTAAAGCCGTCAAGAGTAGGCCTTTGACACAACGCGTGAAGCGAACCCGCATTCTGCCCGCATCTGAAGTCGAGCGGATTTATCTGTTCTATTTTTCGCGCATTGAATCCGAACCCGAAGTTATACTCATGCAGGCAACGGCTGTTCCTGCGCAAGTTCCGGACTCTCTGCTTCTTGGTCCATTAGTTCTCGTGATGTTTTCTCGTATCCTGCCCCAAAGATGAAGACCTCGCAACCGCAATGGTTTGAAGCACTGGGTTCTGCACATCAAACCGCGCTGAAGCTCTTTTGTTTCCCCTATGCAGGAGGGAGCGCTCAGGTATTTCGGTGTTGGCAGCGGCATTTTTCTCCTGAGGTGAATTTATGGCTTGTGCATCTGCCGGGTAGAGGCAGGCGAATTGACGAGCCTCCGGTCAAGGACCTGCAGGAACTTGTACACGGCCTTGCCGACGCCATCATCCCCCTACTGAGTGAAAACTTCGCCTTCTGGGGACATAGCATGGGTGCGCTAATTAGCTTTGAACTAGTTCGCGAGCTTCGGCGCAGATGCCGGTCTCTGCCGGGTGCCCTGTTTCTTTCAGGGCGCAGCGCCCCTCAGCTCCGGATTTCTGATCCGCATACTTTCGATCTGTCCGAAGAGGAACTTATAGCCGAGCTTAAGCGCATGAAGGGAACTCCCCGAGAATTGCTCGAAGATCCTGAAGTAATAAAGTTATTTCTACCTACTATCAGGGGAGATTTTCAGATTGTGGAAACATACGCGTATCAAGATGAAGATCCTTTCGCTTGTCCAATCTATGCTTATGGCGGGCTTCAGGATGCACGTGTACCTGCGGAGTCCGTGTGCGCCTGGCAGAAGCAAACGTTGGGAAAATTTACGGCGAGAATGTTTCCTGGTGACCACTTTTTCATACACAGCTCCACCGCCAGAGTCATCAGTGTGCTTCGTCGTGACGTGGAGAGCGAATTCTTGTCGCGGATCCACAAACATGCATACTGATTGAAGCACAAATAAGTACTTTCAGGAGATGGAGCGATAGTCGGGGCTGGATCCAGCAAGCAAATGGAAACACACTGGAAAGCATAGGGCATCGTTGCGACAGAAATCGGTGTAAATTCAATTCTTACGGAAAAAACTGACATGCCTGAAGAGAGAGAAGATAAGACCATTTATAAAGTTGTTTTGAACCATGAGGAGCAATACTCGATCTGGCCAGCCCATCGCGAGAACGCTTTAGGTTGGAGGGATGCGGGTAAAAGCGGCACTAAGGAAGAATGCTTGGCGTATATCAAAGAGGTCTGGGCTGATATGCGACCTTTGAGCCTGAGAAAGAAGATGCAGGAGCAGGGACTGGGCTGATCGCCTCACAGCGAATTCTGCTCAAAGGTTTGACGATTGTTTCACGGGCACCTGATTGGTGATCTCCAAATGCGCACGTCCAAACGTGCTCCAAAGATTCTTCCCCCAGTGGTCATGGACCAGTGAATCCTTGCCGACGCGATACTTTAGATAATTTGCCAGGCGCGCTCGAATATGAGGCTCGCACTGCGGATGGTCGTTTGATATTAACCGCAAACGAAGTCCATGTCTGGCGGATCGATCTTACCCCAACATCCGATGGAATTCAGCAATACCGTTCCTTACTTTCTCCGGATGAAGTTCAGCGGGCGGATCGGTTTCATTTTGAACAGGACAGATGGCGTTTTACTGTGGCTCGGACGGCCATACGACAAATCCTCGGTTGCTATCTAAATCTCCCAGCCGCGGAGCTGCGTTTTTGTTATGGGCCGAAAGGCAAGCCGGAGCTTGCCGGCGGGCTGGAACAGTGCGGGATCAAATTTAATCTGTCCCACTCCTCAGATCTTGCTCTCCTCGCGATAGCGTCTGGACTGGCAGTTGGTGTGGATATCGAATGGGTCAAGCCCGAATTTGCGACTGAGGAGATCGCGGAGCGCTTCTTCTCGGCAACCGAAGTACAAACTCTGCGGGCATTGCCGAATACGCAGCGGGCAGAAGCTTTTTTTTTCTGCTGGACACGGAAGGAAGCCTACCTCAAAGCGCTGGGGGACGGCCTTTCTGTCCCGCTGGACAGCTTCGCAGTCGCCTTCGCCCCTGGAAGTTCGGCGGCGCTGCTTCACGTAAAAGCCAATCCGGCAGAAGTCGAGCGCTGGAGCATGTACAACGTAGAGGTAGGTAAAGGTTACAAAGCAGCTCTGATAGTGGAAGGGAATGGCCACCGATTACAGCAGATAAAATGGGACCGCGCTTTGCTGAAACAACGATTCTCTCGTTAAAATCAAAGTCTCAAGTTCTGTTTTTCGGACCTGTCTCCCAGGCTCGATATTTTTCACAAGCTCTCCAGGAGAAAACCAATCATGGCAACAGCCACAACGGTCGAGTCTTTTCAATTTCAGACTGAAACCAGGCAGCTTCTAAACCTGATGATCCATTCTCTCTATACGCAAAAAGAGATTTTTTTGCGAGAGTTGATCTCGAATGCCTCTGATGCCTTGGACCGGCTGCGATTTGAAGCTCTAACCAGTCCCGATCTGGTTCCCGCAGGGCACACATATGAGATTCGTCTGAAACCAGACCTTTCGGTGCGGACTCTGACGATCTCCGATACCGGAATCGGGATGAGCCGCCAGGAACTCATTGAGAATATCGGGACAATCGCCCGCTCCGGAACGCAGGAGTTGCGGGCGCGTATAAAGGAAATGCAATCAGCGGAAGCTTTTGCCGAGTTGATTGGACAATTCGGCGTCGGTTTCTATTCGGCATTCATGGTTGCCGACAAAGTCAGCATCGTTACCCGCCGCGCAAGTCAAACTGATGCCACCCGCTGGGAATCCGCGGGCGACGGCAGTTATACCCTGGCAGAGGCGAAAAAGGCGGACTGTGGAACGGAAATCACTCTTCACCTGAAACAACCCGACCCCGAGAACGGAATCGAAGATTACACCGATCGCTGGAAGCTTTCGATGATCGTGCACAAATACTCTGATTTCATTGCTTACCCCATAATCTATGAAGGGCCTGCGCAGGAACCAGGTGTCGAGGAGGACAAGACCGCGGAAATTAGAATCGAAACCTCAACCCTGAACTCCATGAAACCGATCTGGACACGCGCCCGTTCCGAGGTCAGCGAAAGCGATTACAACGAATTCTATAAGCACATTTCCAATGACTGGACCGAGCCGCTGAAGGTATTGCCTCTCAAAGCCGAGGGAACGTTTGAGTATGAGGCGCTGCTTTTCATTCCTTCGAAGGCGCCTTACGACCTCTTCTATCATGGTACCGAAGCCGGCCTGCGGCTCTATGCCAGGCGCGTGACAGTCATGGATAAATGCGAAGACCTGCTTCCCCGATACTTGCGCTTCATCAAAGGAGTTGTCGATTCCACGGACCTGCCCCTCAACATCTCCCGCCAGCGATTGCAACAGGATCGCCACATCACCCAGATTCGCAAGTGGCTGACCCGCAAGGTGCTGGATGCGCTCAGCGAAATGAAAGAAAAAGAAACGGAAAAGTTCCTGAAGTTCTGGGCCGAGTTTGGCAGAGCATTGAAAGAAGGCGGCACCGATTATGAGAACAAGGAAAAGCTGCTTCCACTTCTGTTGTTCGAATCGTGCAATGATCCCAAAGAGCTGACGACCTTGAAAGCCTATGTGGAGCGAATGAAGCCGGAGCAGACCGAAATACTGTATCTGACGGGCGAATCCCGCATGGTGATCGAAAACTCTCCCCATCTGGAGGCGCCGAAACAGAAAGGCTATGAGGTCTTGTACCTTAGCGATCCGGTTGATGAGTTGCTGGTCCAATCGCTCTTCGAAGTGGAAGGCAAAAAGCTGAAGTCGGTCACGAAAGGAAAAGTCCATCTGGGGACCGAAGAAGAGAAAAAAAAGCGGGAAGAGGAGATTAAGAAAAAAGAAGAGGAGTATGCACAATTCCTTGAAGCTTCCCAGAAGAAATTGGATCAATACGTCAAGCGGATCCAGCTCTCAACCCGTCTCGTGGGTTCTCCTGCTTGCCTGGTTACAGAAGAGCACGAAGAGAGTCCCCACTTGCAGCGCCTGCTGCAGAGGGGCAAAGGTGGAGGGCCGAAAACCCGCCGCATTATGGAACTGAACGCAGATCATCCGCTGATTACTGGGCTCTATGAACGCTTCAAAGCGAATGCGGACGACCCGATGGTGAGCGATTCCGTGGAAGTGTTGTTCGAACTGGCTTTGCTGGCGGAAGGATCGGAGATAGCTGATCCGGTCCGCCTCAACCAACTCACTCTGAAGTTGCTGCAGAATTCGATATAAACTCAATTCTCATGGAAAAACTGGCGCGGGCGAACAAACCATCAATTCAATCAGGAACGTATATGAATACTGAAGAACAATCCTGGCAAGATATCGAGATATTTGGAAAGAACGCTAACGATCTTGAAGAGAAACTTAATGACCCCCATTTTGTCTCGACTACTTTGGACCGCTCATCGCCTCGAATCGCGTAGTGAATCGGCACGCAAAGAAAAAACTCTCTAAATCACAGAACGCCCCCGTTTTTCCTCCTCCTCGCTCTCGCGCTTGAGCGATTCCCGCAGCCTGCATTCTGCAGGGGGACATCAAAGAATGCGCGGGAACCTCACTTGGTCCCTTCACTTCACTCCCCATTTCTCTTCGCCAGTCACGCCCAATTTGGCTTGCATCATCGAATCCAACGTTCTATTCGCTCTGATTGGGCCTTGCAGATCACGTCCAAAAATTCTGCTCCCAAGATAATTCTCGCGCGTAGACAGCAAACCAGGTCGGGCCAGCTATTCAGTTAGTAGAGCACCAGCCCTGAAAAAGTTGGTGTCGGCGATTCGACTCCCCGTCATCATGTTAAGAAACTTGGGCAAGCTGACGTATGTCCAACCTTTTTGGCCGCACTGCACCATTTCGTACGAATCGCGCCTAAGAACATGGCCACCGGTCATGTAACAATCATGTAACGATAAGCTATTCTTGCTGAGCTTAGAGTGTCTTGCAGCACCACCTGCGCTCTCTAAGTTGTTGTAAAGCCGTCAGGAACGAAGTTCTTTCACGGCGATAACACAGCTTCAGATCCCGTTGGCGCCGCCAAACCTTTTGAGTGATGTGCTCGAGCTCAACGCATTGAGTATTCCGCATGGACCCCGTCGATCTGCAACCTCAATCTGACCTCTTCCAAGATGCGGAAGCGGTCGCCGAGAAAATAACAACCAGACCTGGGAGGAATAGAGGGCAATGGGGTTAATGCAAACACTTTATTGTGTTGTGATTAGGAGCAGGAACGGTCTTACCGCTGGAAACCGAGAAAAGTTCTTGAAAATGTGCCGTGCTATCAATTTCAACAACGAGTTGACACCAATTGACACCAAGCAATAAATGAGGACGCCTGTAAGTTGTTGATTTTGGTGGACCTGGTCGGGATCGAACCGACGACCTCTTCCATGCCATGGAAGCGCGCTCCCA
>Ga0126376_10001122_pt1 | contig 14205 bp, 15 predicted proteins | sample PanSoiMetPlot_15_FD_92760 | JGI IMG/M metagenome (GOLD analysis project Ga0126376, IMG submission 92760) | Tropical forest soil microbial communities from Panama - MetaG Plot_15 | ecosystem: Environmental > Terrestrial > Soil > Tropical forest > Bulk soil | place: Panama | collected 2016-02-17
GCGGCGCTTCAACTTCACGCTTGGTTTAATTCGGGCAGCCTCAGCCCCACGCTCGGCGCTTCCGGCGCCGTCGCCGCTCTCATGGGCGCGTTTCTCGTCCGGTTTCCCACCACCAAGATTGACGTTGCCGTAATTTTTAGCCTGCGTAGCATTACAAATCTTGCTCTAGGCAAGGGCATCCGCTTTAAGGCGGCGGCCTACTGGCTCCTCCCGTTTTGGTTGCTGGCAGAAATCTTTGCCGGCGCTCTTTTCGGAAAATATTCCAGCACGGCTCACTGGGCCCACGTCGGAGGTTTTGCGTTTGGTGCGCTTGCCGCGCTCGGCCTGAAGTATTCCGGCCTCGAAGCGCAGGCGGACAAAGCCATCGAGTCAAAAGTTTCCTGGACAGCCGATCCGGCCATCGTGCTGGCTACGGAAAAGATGGAAAAGAATGATCTCAACGGCTCTCTGCTCGTGATTCAAGATTATTTGAAGACGAATCCCGAGTCCGTCGAAGGCTACACAATCCTTCATCAGATCTGTTGGCGCAAAAACGACGTGCCTGCTTATCGTGACGCGATTGCCAAGCTGATCCAGCTCCATTTGAAAGCCCACAATCACGAGGCAGCCTGGCAGGAATATCAGGATTTCAAAAGCTCGGGTGGCGATAAGCTCCCGTCAGCAACTTGGCTTGAACTCGGCCGCTCCGCCGAAGGCCAGGGAAATTTTGAACAAGCGGTCGAAGAATATGGACGCCTTGCTGCTGCTTTTCCAAACGAGCGCCCAGCTCTTCTCGCTCTGCTCTCCGCTGGCCGCCTCTCGCTAAAGAATCTCAATCGCCCAGCAGACGCCCTGCGCTTTTATCAAACCGCGGACAAGTCTCCCGTCCCGCACCTGGATTGGGACGCCAACATCCGCAACGGCGTCGAAGCCGCTCAAAAGGCCCTTGGCCCGATCCCTGCTTAAATAAACGCCACCACGCCGCTCCCTTGCCTCATTCGCGGCCACCTGCGTAGACTCTTTCCACGGAACTTCAACCGTTTCCACGATGACTTCTCCCGGCGAATCCTTCCCGCTCACCCGCCTTTCCGTCCTCACTGCCGCGCGCAGCGCGGATGGTGCGGAGCGTTCTCGCGCGCTCGATTTGCTCTTCGCAGCCTACTGGAAGCCCATCTACAAATATCTCCGGCTAAAATATTCTCAGGCGCCGCAGGACGCGCAGGATCTCACACAGGGATTTTTTGCCGAACTTCTCGAACGCGACCTGCTCTCGCGTTTCGATCCCACGAAAAGCCGACTACGCACTTATTTGCGCCTTTGCGCGGACAGTTTTGTGCTTAACGAAATCAAAGCGGCTTCGCGCAAAAAACGCGGTGGTGAAATTACTCATGTAGCGCTCGATTTTTCCGCCGCAGAGGACGAGCTCCGCTCGCAAACGATCGATCCCGGAAAGATTCCGTCGCCTGAATCTCTGGAGGAGTTTTTCGAAAAGGAATGGATTCGCAATCTTTTTTCTTCGGCTGTCGAGGAATTGAAATCGCTCTGCGAAGCGCGTGGCAAACAGAAAGCATTCGCACTTTTTGAATCCTACGATCTCGACGGCGAAGAAAACATTTCGTACACAAATCTTGCCGCGCGGTTCGAAATGTCCGTCACCGATGTGAATAACCATATCGCTTGGGCGCGGCGCGAATTTCGCAAAATTGCGATGGAACGTCTGCAGGCGCTATGCGGCAGCGAAGAAGAATTTGTTCGCGAATCTCAAGCGCTTTTTGGCGAGTCTCCAAAATGAAATTCCTCAGCGACAAAGCGCTGGATCGTCTTCGTGGCTCCGGCGTTCCCGATCTTTCCGGAACGCGTTACCAACTCCGCGAGCTGATTGCCCACGGTGGCATGGGCGTTGTTTTTGCTGCCGAAGACGAAAAACTGAATCGCCGTGTAGCCCTCAAAATTCTCGATGCGGCTGGCACAAACGCCGAACTTGCGGGGCGGCTCATCCGCGAAGCGCATATCCTCGCGCAGCTCGAACATCCCGGTATCGTACCCGTGCATGATGTCGGCACGCTTCCCGACGGCCGCGTCTTCTATACGATGAAGTTCGTCGAAGGGCTTCGCCTCGATCAGTACTTAAAACAACTCGATTCCCTTCCACAACGTTTGCGCCTGTTTTTGCGAATTTGCGATGCCGTGGCGTTCGCGCACGCGCGCGGCGTTCTTCACCGTGATCTAAAACCTGCAAACATCATGGTCGGTTCCTTCGGCGAAGTTCTTGTCATGGATTGGGGCCTCGCAAAAATTCTCCAGGAAAATCCCTCAGACGAAACGGTTTTGGTCGCGATGAAAGAAAGTACAAGCGGCGAAGATACGCAATCGACCGTCGTCACCGGCCACGGCACGGTGATGGGCACTCCGGGCTACATGTCCCCGGAACAAGAACGCGGCGAAACGGAAAAAATAGACGCGCGCAGCGACGTTTTTTCTCTAGGCGCCCTTTTGAAATTTCTTGCAGCGGGAACAATTCAGCCGGGCGGTGAGAAACTGCCCCGCGCCTTGCGCGCCATCTGCGAAAAATCCATGGCCGCTCAACCGCAGGATCGCTATATCGGCGTTTCTGAACTGGCCACTGACGTTTCGCGCTTTATTGATGGACTGCCGGTTTCCGCCTATTCCGAGAACGCTTTTGAAAAGCTCGGAAGGTTCTACCAACGCCACCAAATCGCCATCTTGCTGATAACAGCCTACTTAGTGATGCGTTTCCTAGTCCTTTACTTTTTCCGCCGCTAGCCTAAAGAAAAAAGAACGCCTGTTGTAAAGAGCACCAGAGCAATAGAGAATCAGGCCCCTACGGAGGCTTTTTCGATGAACAAAATTCTGATTGGTCTGTTACTCGGGGCGTTGCTCGGAGCAATTGATGGCGGGACCGCGTGGTTCACACCTGCCGTGCGCGGAATGATTGTGGGGATTATCTTCGGCTCGACGATCAAGGGGTTAATCGCGGGAATTGCTGCGGGATTCTTTGCGCGGAAAGTCAAATCGGTGCCGCTGGGAATTCTTTTCGGGCTCGGCGTCGGTTTTCTTTTGGCTCTGCTTGTCGCCATTAAGCAGCACGGCTATTACTTCGAAATCATCCTGCCGGGGAGCATTGTCGGAATGATCGTCGGATGGGCAACGCAACGGTATGGCTATGCGCCGGCCGCAGCGCAAAGAGCTTAGGAATCTCAATTCCCAAGAGTAGGACCACAGACATCAGGAGAACAAACATGGCTCGAGTTATTCATTTTGAAATTCCAGTGAACGATCCCGATCGTGCAGCTGCTTTTTACAAAAATGCTTTCGGCTGGAAGATCGAGAAATGGCCGGGGCCAATGGACTATTGGATGGTTTACACGGGCGACGAAAAAACGCCGGGAATCAATGGCGGCATCATGAAGCGCGGCAATGTGCAGACGACAACGAACACGCTTGGTGTGGAATCCGTTGATGATTCCATCAAATCGGTAACCAAGGCCGGCGGCAAGTTGATCATGCCGAAGACTCCGATTCCCGGCGTTGGCTATTTCGCTTACTGCGAAGATCCAGAAGGAAATCTTTTCGGTGTAATGCAAGCGGATGCAAGCGCGAAGTAGAAACTCTTGCGAAGAAGCGATCCATGAGCGTATCGAAACCAATCCTGGGCTTGATTGTCGGCGGCGGATTGGGGTTAGCAGACGGCCTCAGCGGATTTCTCGAGCCTTCTCTCGCGCCGGTAATGACAAGCGTCATCGCGTTCTCATTGTTAAAAGGGCTTATTGCCGGTGCGCTGATTGGAATATTCGCGACGAAAGTCCATTCGATGCCTTGGGGACTGCTGACGGGACTTCTGATCGCTTCTTTGTTGAGTCTTGTTGTAGTCCTGCATGCAGGCATGGCACTTTTCTGGGACATCATGTTACCGGGAATGCTTTTGGGACTCATCGTCGGATTTGTCACCCAGAGATTCGGACACAAGTCGCAGTCAGCTCTGCCGGCACGGTGAGACTAGGTTCTTGATCGAGTTTGCAGTTAGATTTTCAAATGGAGGAAGAACATGAATTTCGCAAAAAAGGCTGTGACGGCAATTTTGTTGGTTGGGGCGGCCAGCTTCGGAATTGCGAGAGGCGCGGCGGCGCCAGCCAACGGCGGCGCGGCGGCATTTGAGCAGTTGAAGGCCCTTGTAGGCGACTGGCAGACGGAGACAAACGTGAGCGGAAAAGCCACTCTTCACATGGAGCTGACGGCCGGTGGAACGGCCCTTCTTGAAAAATTCCACATGGAAGAAAACGGCAAGCCCGTTGAAATGATCACCTTATATTTTGTAGACGGGGATCAGCTGAAACTGACCCACTACTGTATGGCCGGCAATCAGCCCACCATGGCAGGCACGTATGACCCGGCAACAAAAACCGTTAAGTTCAGTTTTGTCAGCGTTTCTAACCTGAAGAGCCCCGATGCCGGGCACATGCACCATGCTCTCTACACCTTCATTGATAACGACCACTTTAGGACCAATTGGACCTTCCGTAAGGACCAGAAGGATTCCTTTACCGAGGATGCGACCTACACCCGTATAAAATAAAGCGATACAATTTCAAACCGGCTGCGTAATACCGACGGGGAGGTGCGAAGACACCATGATCAAATGCTTAATTTTGGCGGTAGCGATGGTGATGGCGGCGGCGCCAGCAACGACGACGCTCAGCCAGGAAGAACGAGACAAGGCGATCGCGGAACTCGAAGGGTCCAAAAAGATGTTCCTCGATGCGACCAAGGGGCTTTCGCAGGCGCAGTGGAGCTTCAAATCCGCTCCCGATCGCTGGTCGATTGCGGAATGCGCGGACCACATTGCGCTATCGGAAGCGTTTATCTTCGGAAGGGTCACGGATGGTGTGCTGAAGACGCCTCTGACCCCTGAAAAGCGGAGCGTAACCACGGGCAAGGACGAAAAGCTGGTGGTGATGCTGCAAGACCGGAGCTTTAAGGCAAAGGCGCCGGAACCGCTCGACCCGACCAAGACCGTAATGACGCCCGAGGAGTCTGTAAAGAAATTCCTCGAAAGCCGCGCAAAGACCGAAGAGTTCATCAAGACAACCCAGGAAGATTTGCGCGACCACATGTTCGACCATCCCGTCCCTGCAATCGGAACTTTGGATGGATATCAATGGGTGCTGCTGATCTCCGGGCACACGCGGCGGCATACACTGCAGATTCTGGAAGTGAAAGCGGATCCAAACTTTCCGAAGATGTAAGCCAAAAGTTCAGAAAAACCAAATACGATTCACGGAAAGGGGAATGCAAATTCCCCTTTTTCTTTTGCCAGATTTTGCTAGGGATGGATTCGAGCGCAAAGCAAATTTCCCAGGAAGATTTCGATGCAACCTAGCCTGGCAAATAGGCATATAATCAAGAGTATCCAGCCACAACCCACGAAGACCCAGCCGGGAGAATACAATGCTCTCGGACTCAGGAATCACCCTCGCCGGACATACCTTTACGACAGTGCAACTGGTGCTTGCAGGAATATTGCTTCTTGGCGCCGCAGTGATACTCGTGCTCGCGCGAGCCAAGCGTTTGGCGTTGCAGCGGTCAGTAGTAACCGATGAAATTGCGATTCAATTGGGAAGAATTGCGACCGCTGTGGAGCAACTGGTGGGCGAAGCAGCAGCGCGGAGAATGATGGAAGAGCAGCGGCACCGGGCCGCGAGCGCGACATTGCCACCGGTGCCCGGCGAAGAAAAACACCCGATATCGTATTCGATGTTCGGACGATAGGAAAAACATGGCGGCGTCTCGCCGTCTCTAGGAAACCGACTAGTGAGGCCGAAGATCGTCGGCGAAGTGTTGAAAAGCCGCGCGGTCTTCGGCCGAAAAAGAATAGGAGGCGGATCGCCGAAGGGCTTCACGGGCCGCAGCTTCCGGACTGAGGGAATGTCCGATAACGGAATCGCGGAGATTGCGAATTTGCTGAAGAACCTCCGTTGAGGCACCGCCGTATTTGTCCATCTGGCTCAAAAAGAAATCGAAGAGTGGCCTAGGAATCTCGAACGTGTCCGCGACATCGCGGCGGGTGTAGTCGTAAATTGTCTTCTGCCGCCAGGGATCGAATTTGTGCGTATCGAAGGTGTCTGTTTCGGTTAGAAAAATCTGGGAAGTAGGAATGACGACCCGAATCGTTTGCGAATTTTGCGGATGAACTGTCCAGACAGCAACCGTGTGATTCCGATAAGGCCAGAAAAGACCGACGGACTTGACTCCTGAGCGTGCGACGAGAAAAGCAAAAAGAGCCGAGAGTTCGTCGCATTCGGCAGTCGCAGTTTTTTCCGTGTAAGAGGATCGCGTGATCCCTTTCCACTGGCGCCAGATTTCGTCGGAATTGGGTGGCTTGTCTGTGACACTCCAGTGCATGTTCCAGAATCCGGCGTCGCGCGTCGCTTCGAACACCAGCCGAACAATTACAAAATCTGGGTAGCGCAAGCTGTCCGGAGCAATCTTTTGCTCGTCCGTAAATACCTTATATGCGCTTTGCATGCCGGGACTGGACTCCAACGCTTTGGCTTTTGCGCGAATCTGCGAAATCAACTCGGATAGTTGAGTAGAAGAGGCATGAGAATTTGTATTTTGCGCGGGGGCAGTTATAGGAGGACAAACGAAAAGTACCAACGAGATAAGAACTGGCGTTTGCCACCGATTCATGGCGATTCCTTGAAAATCGGTTCTATCTTGCGGCAACCGATTGTGGCGCAGCCGCCAAGGCGCGCAGGGCTTCCGTGTATGGAGCGCGGGCGACGCCGCGTTCGGTGAAGATGGCGGAGATGTAGCGATTGGGTGTGACGTCGAAGGCCGGATGAGCGGCGTGGACGTCCGGCGCGATGCGGATGCCTTTAATTTGCGTAACTTCGTCGGAGGAGCGCTCTTCGATGGGGATGTGGTCGCCATCGGGAATGGACAAATCGAAAGTGGAAATCGGCGCGGCAATGTAAAACGGCACGTTGTTTTCCTTGGCGAGAACAGCGATCTGATAGGTGCCGATTTTATTGGCGGTGTCGCCGTTAGCCGCGACGCGATCCGCGCCTGTGACGATAGCGCCTACTTTGCCGGACTTCAGGAAATGGCCGACCATGTTGTCCGTGATCAGAGTGAGCGGAATGTTGCTGCGATGGAGTTCCCAGGCAGTGAGGCGCGCGCCCTGTAGATAGGGGCGCGTTTCGGGAACATAAACGTGGAGTTTTTTGCCTTGCTCGACTGCGACTTGAATGACGCCAAGAGCCGAACCAATGCCTGCCGTGGCTAGCGCACCGGCGTTGCATTGCGTCATGACGTGGCCTTCGCGCGGCAGGAACTCTGCGCCAAAGCGTCCCATGGCTTCGTCCGTCGCGCGCTTTTCCGCGTGAACGGCTTTTGCTTCTTCGATCATCGCCTGCTTGATTTGCGCAAGGTCCGATGTGCGTGCCGTGATTTCGGCAAAACGATTCTTCATGCGTTCAAGTGCCCAGAACAGATCGACGGCTGTCGGGCGCGTTCTTGCAAGTGCGTCTGCAATGATTGGAAATTCCGCGCGCAGTTCTGCCAATGATTTCGCAGTGGATTTCTGCAAGCCTATGGCAACACCCATCGCAGCTGCGACGCCGATCGCAGGCGCGCCACGAATGACCATTTCTTTGATGGATTTGGCGACGTCCTGATAGGTCGTGTAGGTGTAGTACGTTTCTTCAGTGGGCAGACGGCGCTGATCCAGCATCACAACGCCGCTATCCGACCACCGAATTGGCTCTGCTACATACATTCCGGAGCTATCCTCGCAAACCTCTATTGTAGCGGATGGTGAGGTGTGCAGTGAAATCGCGCTAGTGATGTGGCGGGATCTTGCCGTATTTGGCGAAAATGATGCCCAGCGTGCCGAGGAATGCGATGACGGAGTTATAGCCCAGGTGCATGAGGAAACTGGCCAGCGTGCTCTGGGCCCTAGAGCGGACAAAGGTAAAGACAATCCCGACGCCAACCAGCGTCGCAACAAGCTTCCAAGCCCAACCCAACTGGTAGCCATGCATGAGTCCAAATAGAATGCCCGTCACCACGATACTTGGGATAATGCCAAACCACTTTGCAAACATTGGAAAGAGATAACCGCGAAAAATGGTTTCTTCGACGAGCGGTGCGATGAGCACGGCCATCCCCATGAACGCAAAGGCCATATTGCGATTCTTGAAGAGGTCTTGAATTGGCGCGTTTTCCGGGGCTTTCACGGTGACCGTGATGACCATTACGACCAGCGACAAACCGCAACCAAGCAGGAAATAGAGCCAGGGTTTGGCGGACGCTTTCCGGTTCTCGCGATTGAGTTTTCGCCAGCCAAGGGATTGCCAGAACGGCGCTCGATAAAAGAATGTCAGCGTGACGTAAAGAAAACCGAAAAGGAGCGCGTACCACAAGACCATCGAGCCAATGGCGAAGACTGGCTTTGTCAGGGCGAACTGCTGAAACTCTTTTTGCGTCGGGTGAGCTGAGATTGCTTTGGTGCCGACGTAGTACGTGATGAACATGACTTGAACAGCAGCCAAAGCGAAGAAACCATAAATCGCGAAAAGAATTAGATGGCCCCAAGACCAGGGAACGCCGAGGTCGGGCAGAGTCGGCGGACGGAAGTGATAAGGCTGCGGATGTTCGGCACCGTATGTGAACGGATCACCAGGCGGAACCTCGTTGAAGGTAGGCGCCTGCGGGGCCGCCTGAAACGGGTCAGAAGACTCGTGGATTCCACCATTGGCGTTGTTGGGCTCAAAAAGGGTCATGACTTACCTTGGCGCGAAGATGCCGCACGGCGGTTTCTTGGCCAGCCGTTTACGAGCGCGGCGGCAACAAGCGGCAGAAGCAGCTCGTGATGTCCCGTAATTGCAAAACCTCTGGAGCCACTCGGCGATTTGATGCCTGTTGAAGCCGTTGGGCGCTTCACTACATTTTGCAACGGACGGTAGTGCTGGATGAAGTCGAAGTTGGCGGTGGTGATTGGCTGTAACGGCACACCGAGATTGCGCACGACGGAGACGGCCTTTAGGAACACCTCCGGCAAAAGCACGGCGGATCCCCAATTCAGATAAACGCCTCCCGCGTGCATCTCTTTCACAAGCGCGCAGAAGACGCGGAAGTCGAGATGGGTGGCCGTGCCGAGAGCGGCGCCGTCCGCGGCAGGATGCATGTGAGGAATGTCCGTGCCGATGGCGAGATGGATGGTGACGGGGATTCTGTGTTGGTAGGCTGCGACGAGAACGCTCGCGGCGGCATGTTTGAGATTGAGCTGGCGCGAGGCGAGGAATTTTCCAGCGGCTTCGCCATAGCCGATGCCCGTATAGGCAGCAGTGGAGGCAATTTTGTTGAGGTAAGCTCCTGTTTCGCGTGCCATCCCGAATTTGCCTGCGCCAAGGCCGGCTTCGACGTCCTCGGAAGTGTTACCGCAAAGCGCGATTTCAAAATCGTGGATGAGCGCGGCACCGTTCATAGCGATGCCGGAGACAAAGCCACGGCGGATGAGGTCGTTGAGAACGGGACCGAGGCCGGTTTTGATGACGTGGCCGCCGATGCCCCAGAGAATGGCCTTGCGGGTGCGTTTTGCTGCGTGGATAGCAATGAGGAGATCGCGAAGATCCTTGACGGCGAGAATCCTGGGTAGCGAGTCGAGGAAATTCTTGAGGGAAGAGTTGCGCACCGGAGGCTTTGCGAAGTCGGCAACGGTGACCTTGCCCTTGCGGGAAGCGAGCGGATAAGTGGCGATGTCGCCGAGTTGTAGTGGAGAGACGCGGTAGATGGTCATGGGTGAGCGAATAAGAGTAGCGTTTTCCGGCGATTAATTCCAAGCGGAGGGCCGCTTCAGCACATAAACCGACCGGTGGGAATGACTCCGCCGAGAGAGTAGATGAGCGGGATATCCGCAAGGCACGAAATGACGATCCCGCCGAGACGCCAGTAACGATCTCGAGCGGTCCACCCAAAGAACCAAGGACTGCCAGCTTTGGAATCGCGGTTAAGGATCGCGGACATGATGCTCCATTCGATCCAGCGAACCGGAACGTAAACAGCGAGATAAGTGATTGTATTCTCGGGAAGCCCGGCGCCGATATGCGTGATAAGCGCGCTGCTGAGAAAGTAGATCAGGATTCCAAAGAAGAAACCCATGAACAATCGCAAAACTCCGAAGCCAATCGCCTTCACCGGCAAGAGCCTCACGCTCGGCTGAAACCATCGCAAGCCGATGAAACACCAAATGCAGTAAGCGAGCAGCTTGATGACTAGATAAAGGGGACTATCGAGGGCGCTCATCGCGTTGTTTCTTCCCCAAGCCAGTGCTACAACCACCAGCTACTTACCGGAGCCGTTCGAATTCCCTTGCGAGATTGACAATACACGAGCCAAAGCCTGGCCAGTGTAAGACTTTTTGGAGCGGGCGACCTGCTCGGGGGGCCCTTGCGCGACGACACGGCCCCCGCCTTCGCCGCCTTCGGGGCCGAGGTCGATGATCCAGTCGGCTTGTTTAATGACATCGAGATGGTGCTCGATGATGAGGACGGTGTTGCCGAGCGAAACGAGCCGCTGCAGGACGTCGAGAAGCTTTCGAACGTCATCGAAGTGGAGGCCCGTGGTGGGCTCATCAAGAATGTAAAGGGTGCGGCCAGTCTGGCGCTTAGAAAGTTCGCGGGCGAGCTTGATGCGCTGCGCTTCGCCGCCGGAAAGCGTCGTGGCGGATTGACCGAGCTGAACGTAGCCAAGGCCGACTTCGACAAGCGTGGAAAGCTTCTGCTGAATTTGCGGAATGTTTTCGAGAAGCTTCAGGGCTTCGGAAATCGGCAGATTCAAAATGTCATTAATGGAATGATTTTTATAACGGACGGCGAGCGTTTCCGAATTGTAGCGGCGGCCGCGGCAGACTTCGCAGGTGACGTAAACATCCGGGAGAAAATTCATTTCGATGCGGCGGAGGCCGTCGCCCTGGCACGCTTCGCAGCGGCCGCCCTTTACGTTGAAACTGAAACGTCCCGGGCGATAGCCGCGCTCGCGTGACTCCGGAAGCATGGCGAAAAGTTCGCGGATGGGGCCAAAGACGCCGGTGTACGTAGCAGGGTTCGAACGCGGAGTGCGGCCAATCGGCGCCTGATCGATTTCGATCACTTTGTCGATGAATTCGATCCCGGTGATTTCGCGATGCGCGCCGAAGGGCTCGCTGGAGCGATAGAGTTTTTGCGCGAGAGTGCGATAGAGAATGTCATTGACGAGTGTGGACTTGCCGGAGCCCGAGACACCAGTAACCAGGGTCAGCAATCCGATCGGAATCGAAACGTCAACGTCTTTCAAATTATTGGCCGTAGCGCCGAGGACTTGAATGGATTTTCCATTGGCCGAGCGGCGGGAATTCGGCACCTGAATCTTCAGCGCGCCAGAAAGATATTGGCCCGTAAGAGATTCGGGGCTTGCGGCGATTTGTTCCGGTCTTCCTTGCGTGACGAGATAGCCGCCGGCATTGCCCGCCCCCGGACCGAGGTCCACTACGAAATCGGCACGGCGAATGGTGTCTTCGTCGTGCTCGACAACGAGAACCGTATTGCCGAGATTGCGGAGGCGTTCGAGCGAACCGAGCAGTCGCTCGTTGTCACGCGAGTGCAGGCCGATGCTAGGCTCGTCGAGAACATAGAGCACGCCACGGAGTCGCGAGCCGATTTGTGTGGCGAGGCGGATGCGCTGCGCTTCGCCGCCGGAGAGAGTGGCGGCGGAGCGATCGAGGCTCAAGTAACCGAGGCCGACGGCGAGAAGAAATTCGATGCGCTGGGCAACCTCTTCGAGCGGCCGGGCCGCGACTTCCTTTTGCCGCGCAGTGAGATGCGAAATGATTTTGTCCACTGCAGGACGCGCGCCGCTGAGTGAAAGCGAGGTGAAATCCGCGATGGACCAGCCTGCGAGTTTGACGGCGAGCGATTCGGGGCGAAGTCGCTTGCCGTGGCAGACGCTGCATTGCGTGGCGGACATGTACTGCGTCATCCACTCGCGGTAGGTGTCGGAGTTCGATTCCTCGAAATTCTTCTCAAGAAATTTGAGGACGCCGTTGAAGCGGAACCCTTTTTCCTTTTTGGCCTTTGCTTTCGAAGGCTCGCCGTTTTTGGTATCAGGGCCATTGGATGGCGGGTATCCGTACAGCACCATGTTCTGAATTTTTTGCGGGAACTTGTCGAAGGGCGTGTCGAGATCGAAGCCGTGGGCATACGCGGCGAGCTCGAGCGTGCGCTTTAGGATTGTCGAAGCGGAGCCGGGCCCAAGGCCGCCATCGAAAAGCGGGCGGCTGAAGTCGTGAAAAATCTTTGCGGGATCGAAATCGTATTTTGAGCCGAGTCCGTTGCAGGCGGGGCAGGCGCCGTAAGGTGAATTAAAGCTGAACGAGCGCGGCTCCAGAACCGGAACGCTAATGCCGCAATCGGGGCACGCGAGCTTTTCGGAAAAGACGTGTTCCTTGCCGCCGACGACAGCGACGGTGACGAGACCGCCTGCAAGCTTAAGCGCCGTACCGATCGATTGTTCGAGGCGCGAAGCTATTCCCTGTTTGACGAGCAAACGATCGACGACAACTTCAATCGTGTGATTCTTGCGCTTATCGAGCGCGGGAAGATCGTCCATCGGATAAAGTTCGCCATTGATGCGCACGCGAACGTAACCGTCTTGGCCAAGCTTTTCGAGTTCCTTGCGGTAGGCGCCTTTGCGGCCGCGCACAATGGGCGCGAGAATCATGACGCGGTCGTCGGGCTGAGCGAGTTCGCCCAGGAGAATTGCCTGAACGATCGCTTCGCTCGACTGGCGCGTGATGGGCTTCGCGCAATTGGGGCAATGCGGCACGCCAACGGAGGCATAGACGACGCGCAAGTAATCGTAAATCTCGGTTATGGTGCCGACGGTGGAACGCGGCGAGCGCGAAGTAGTTTTCTGTTCAATGGCGATGGAGGGCGAAAGGCCTTCGATCACGTCCACGTCGGGGCGTTCCATTTGATCGAGGAACTGGCGCGCGTATGCCGAAAGCGATTCAACGTAACGGCGCTGGCCCTCGGCGTAAATCGTGTCAAAAGCAAGGGAGGACTTGCCGGAGCCGGAAAGACCTGTAATCACAGTAAGCGTGTTGCGGGGAATTTCCAGACTGATGTTCTTGAGATTGTGCTGCCGCGCGCCCCGCACGACGAGTTTAGTGAGGCCCATGTCCGAGAGTGCCCCTCCACGGGAGCGGCTGGCGCACAGCGGAGACACTGAGGCCAGAATAACTTTTCACGATAGCAGGGGCCGAAGAAGAAGGTCAAGGCGCGCCTGGCAAGTGCTACGTTGGAATGGTCAAAAAAGCGTTTTGAAGTGTCATGTGAAGACCTGAATCGCACATCAGCGAAGCAATTGACTGGTAAATTTTCGCGGGGGGTACCGCTTTTTTACCAAGCATGGGAACGGGATTGTGTTGAAAATAGGGAGGTTACGATTGGCGCGCGGTTTGCATTTCCTACCAGCCGTGGGGGAGGCGAGCCGAGGATCCCTTTAGGGGATTGAGGGCTGGGCCGGTTCGCTTCTCCCCTTTACTATTTCAGGGGCTGTAACTGCATACCCTGAACCGCACTTTCGCCGTCGGCGACCTGGATTCCTCCAGACCTCGCCACCCTCCAAACACCCCAAAACAAACCGAACACGGCGGAAGTGTGAGCGCCTTAGTGCCGTCAGCTATCATTCCGACCGTAGGGCTGCCCGCGTTTTTTTGCGACCCCGGAGCGGAGTATCTCTTCGGAAGGATCAAAGAAACAAGCAGCAGAAAAGCTCAGGCGCGGTCAATAACGATTGCTGGGGGGTTTGCGACGCGGCTAGGTTCGTGGTGGCGCGTAGTGTAGTCGGTCAGCGTGAGGCCGAGCATGATAGCCAGCCAGAAAAAGCCGGAAATAATAACGAGCTGCGTACGGCGAGGGCTGTATTTGCCGTGCATGAAGAAAAGAATGACGAGCGACATTTTAATGACGGCGATGGTCATGGCAAGGACGATGTTCCAGGGACCGAGGTCGATTTTGGCGGCCTGGACTGTAACGACGGTGCCAATCAGCAGTGCCACCAGAATCGTTGCGTAGATTTTTGGTGAAACGACGTGATGTCCGTTTTCTGACATGCAAATCTCTCCACTCAAGCCAGATGGCGGTTAATCAGATAAAGCAACGGAAA
>Ga0126376_10001124_pt1 | contig 14194 bp, 13 predicted proteins | sample PanSoiMetPlot_15_FD_92760 | JGI IMG/M metagenome (GOLD analysis project Ga0126376, IMG submission 92760) | Tropical forest soil microbial communities from Panama - MetaG Plot_15 | ecosystem: Environmental > Terrestrial > Soil > Tropical forest > Bulk soil | place: Panama | collected 2016-02-17
TGATCGCCGAGGTCCTGCCGGACAACATGCCAATGCTGAAAGTGTTCGAGAAAAGCGGATTTCCTCGCAGCGTCAAACACGAAGCGCAAGTCGTGCACGTGTCGCTCGCGTTGCGCTAAACGGCGCTACTGCGGCCGCACGAGGCTTTTCATTTTACGCATGCAGCGCCGCGAGGGAGAAAACCGAACCACCTTCTCATGCACGCATGATCCTTCGCCGTTTTCGCCAGGAAATTGTCCCGGCAAGCCTTGCGACAGAAGCGCAAGCCCCAATGGTGGTAGGAAACAAGACCGAACTTTCCGCCACAGTTTGAACAGCGATTGTCCGACTTAAGCATGACGCTCTCCCAGATTTGCCGCGTCGGCAGGAGGGCCAGTTTCGTTGCATCGGCGCTGCGCGTTTGCGGGCAATGCAGCGCTGCGCTGGCGGTCACGTAGGGACGCTCCATTACTGGGAGATTTCCGCTGAATTAACCTTTCTCAATAAAGCGCGCGTCGTGGCGTGCAGGGTTCGTAGGAGGCTTGAGCGAAAAACCCAACCCATCCCGGCAAGCATGGGTTTCGCGGCTCTCGCCCGGACGCGGCGCTGCGCCATCCCTAAAGATTCGGGGTAGCGACGCCAAAAAGCAAAACCCGCGCGCAAAAAACGCCGCGCGCGCGTTCGTCCTCATCCTGAGGAGCGCGCGCACTCGAGCAGTTCGGCAAACTCAGTCGAGGGTGCGCGCGTCTCGAAGGGTGAGGGCGGCCGCGGCCTGCGCCCTCATGCTTCGAGAAGCATCGTAGCGCGCGGCGCCTGTCGAAACATTTGTGCTCGTTCGGCCTGCGATGCTCCTCAGCATGAGGGCGAAAGTGAGGGGTGCCTTTTCCGCATCATCATTGTCACCGCTCCGCCGGCTCGAGCTTGGCCGCAATCCACTTGGCGCGCGCGTCATGGCTCGCGAGATATCGGATGAACGCGCGCGCGGCTTCCGGCACTGCGCCGTCCGACATCAGCGCAGCCTCGTAATTGGTCCCGATCTGCAGCAGCGCCGGCACCGGACCGGCGAATGCCAGACCCTTGTCCTCCGGGATTTCGCTGATGTTGTAGAATCCCATCTCCACTTCGCCCTTGGCGATCAGTTCCTGGCTCGCGGCCTGTCCGGGCACAATCTTGAGCCGCGGCTTGAGCGCATCGAGAATTCCGGCTTGCACCAGGATCCGCTCCGCCTTCTCTCCGCTTTGGTTGGGGAGGGCCGGATCCCCATACACCACCGACTTTGCCGCGAGCAGCGCCTGCTTGAACGCCTCGGGTGTCGACAAATCCGGCAGCGGCGCGCCCGCCCGCACCGCAACGCCCATGCCGGTCTTGGCGAGCGCCACGCGGCTCTCCGGATTGACCACGCCCTCCTTGTCGAGCCGGTCCATCGCCGGCTCGGACACGATGACCGCGTCGAACACCTCGCCGTCCTTGATCTTCTGCGTGATGACGACAGGGGAGGCGACAGTGAGGATCACCTTGTGCCCGGTCTCATTTCCGAACTCGGTCGCGAGCTCTTTGACCGCGTGCTGCACCGCGCCCACGCTGAGCACGCGGATGTCGGCCGCGCCAGCCATGCTCGCAACAAAGGTCAGCGTTACCGCGACGGAAGCGATCCGGCCGAAACTTCGCATTGTCTCTTCTCCTCGGAACTGCCAGATGATCATACGCCCGCTCGCCTCGATCCTCCACCATGCCGCACGACCCATCCCACGAGCGCGTTTCGCGCCTCACTGGCATCGCGCTGATGTGTGGGGCGGTGGCGTGCTTTGCCCTCCTCGACACGACTGCGAAATATCTCAACCTCTACATGAGCACGCTGCAAGTGGTGTGGGCGCGCTACACCGGCGCATTTCTGTTCCCATTCATTGTCTCCAACCCGTGGACGCGGCCGGGCCTGACCCGCACCAAGCGCCCGCTGCTGCAGCTCGTCCGCTCGGTGCTGCTGCTCGCTTCCACGCTCTGCAACTTCGCTGCGCTGAGATATCTGCAGCTCGACGAGGCGATCGCGCTGATATTCTCGACGCCCTTCTTTGTCGCCGCGCTGTCGGGACCGATGCTGGGAGAATGGGTGCGCTGGCGGCGCTGGACGGCGATCGCCGTCGGTTTTGTCGGCGTGTTGGTGGTGACCCGTCCGGGCGCTGCGAGTTTTCAGCCGGCGGCGCTGCTGTCGCTCTCCGCCGCGCTCTGCTACGCGCTTTATTCCATCACCACCCGCACTCTGGCGCGCACGGATTCCAACGAGACGACGCTGTTCTATTCCAACATCGTCGGTGCGCTCGCCTTGCTGCCGGTCGTGCCGTTCTTCTGGGCCACGCCGAGCGATCCGCTCGTGATCGCGCTCATGGTGGCGACGGGCGCCATCGGCAGTTTCGGCCACTATCTCTTGATCGCGGCGCATCGTCTGGCGCCGGCGGCCGTATTGTCGCCCTTCATCTATAGCGAAATCGTGCTGGTGACCGCGTTGGGCTTTCTCGTCTTCGGCGACGTGCCCAACCGCTTCACGCTCACCGGCGCAGCCATCGTGGTCGCCTCCGGCCTCTATATGCTCCATCGCGAGCGCAAGCGCGGAACTGCAGCATCTGGGATCAGCGATCAGGAACTCTGATGATTAACTTTCGATCAGCGTATCGAGAGCCCAATACGCGTTGCCTAAGTGCGGGCGGGAAGGCTAATTTCTGTTGCCCGGCTGCCCATCGCCCATGCTTCTTGGGGACGCGTTCATGCTGAAAAATCCCGCCTCCGACGGCGCCCGTGCCGGCATCAATGACGACATCGGCGAGGAGCGGCGGCTGACGATGTACCGCTTGCAGGTCGAGATCCGGGAAAGCGAACAGCGCGCGTTCGATCTCTTCCTGCAGAATCTGGTCAAAGGCACGAGCCATCTCTCGCTTGGCCAGGAGGCGGTGGCGGCGGGCTTTGCCGCCGCGATGAAGCCCGGCGACCTCTCGTTTTGCACCTACCGGGGCCACGCGCACACGCTCGCGCGCGGCGTGCCGATCGAGAAGGTACTGGGCGAGCTCATGCAGCGCGATAACGGCCTCATGCGCGGCAAGGGCGGCTCCATGCATCTCACCTCGGCCGAGCACGGCGTGCTTGGCTCCTACGCCATCATCGGCGCGCATCTGCCGATCGCCTGCGGCGCCGCCTTGCGCGCCCAATACAAGGGCGAAGGCGACGTGACGGTGTGCTTCTTCGGCGACGGCACGACGAATATCGGCGCCTTCCATGAGGCGCTCAATTTCGCGGCGGTGTGGAAATTGCCGGTGATCTTCGTGTGCGAGAACAACCTCTATATGGAGTATACGCCGATTGGCGAGGTCACCGCGGTCGACCATCCCGCCGCCGATCGTGCCGCGGCTTACGGGCTCGAACGCATTGTCGTCGACGGCAATGACGCCGACATCGTCTACCGCGCCGCTGCCGCCGCTTATGCCAAGGCGCGCGCGGGCAACGGCCCCTCGCTGATCGAGTGCATGACCTATCGCCACAGCGGCCATTCGCGCGCCGATCCCGCGAAATATCGCCCCGAGGGCGAACTCGAGAAGTGGAAGGAGCGCGATCCGATCAAGCTTTATCGCGAGCGGTTGCGGCAGTTCGGCGTCAGCGAGGAGGCGATCGCAGCGATCGAGGCCGACGTGCGGCGCCGTGTCGATGAGGCGACGGAGAAGTGCAAGGCCGCGCCGCCGCCGCCGCTCGAGCTGCTCACCGCCGACGTGTATGCCGACGGAGGCTTTGCATGGCGGAACTGACCTATCGCGACGCGGTCGCCCGCGGCATCGCCCAAGAAATGACGCGCGATCCCGATGTCATCTTCTTCGGCGAGGACGTGGCCAAGGCGGGCGGCGTATTCAAGACCACGGTCGGTCTCTACGAACAATTCGGCCCCAAGCGCGTACGCGACTGTCCAATTTCCGAGCAGGCGATCTTGGGCGCCGCCATGGGCGCGGCGATGACGGGTTTGAAGCCCATTGCCGAGATCATGTTCTCGGATTTTTTCGCGGTGTGCTTCGACTATATCGCCAACGAGTTCTCCAAAAGCCGGTACATGTCGAACGGCCAGCTCAAATGCCCGCTGGTGGTGCGCACCGCCAACGGCGCCGGCTCCCGCTTCGGCGCCCAGCACAGCCAGAGCGTCGAGAACTGGGCAATGATGATTCCCGGCCTCAAGGTGGTGGCGCCCTCCAGCCCGCGCGACGTGATCGGGCTTCTTGCCGCCGCCGTGCGCGATCCCGACCCTGTCATCTTCTTCGAGCACAAGTCGCTTTACCCGATGAAGGGTGAGGTGCCCGAGGGCGAGATCGTCGACCGACTCGGCAGCGCGAGTATCGTCCGTGCCGGCAAGGATGCGACCATTCTCGCGCTTGCGCTGATGGTGCCGCGCGCTCTCGAGGCGGCCGACAAGCTCAAGGCGGAACACGGGATCGATTGCGAAGTTGTCGACGTGAGGTCGCTGGTGCCGCTCGACACGCAGACCATCCTCGGCTCGATCGGACGCACGCACCGCCTGTTCACGGTCGAGGAGAACCCGCGACTGTGCGGTTGGGGTGCCGAGATCGTGTCGATTGTGGCGGATGAGGCGTTCTACGATCTCGACGGGCCGCCGGTGCGGATCACGACGCCGCACATTCCGCTGCCCGCCGCGGACAGTTTGGAAGACATAGCGCTGCCCACGGTCGACCGCATTCTCGAGCGCGTGCGCCACTCGATGGAGGGGTAAGGAGTATGATAGTCAGCAAAGCGCGTCATTGCCGGGCTTGACCCGCCAATCCGTCACTTCTTCGTAAGAAGATGGATGCGCGGGTCAAGCCCGCGCATGACGACTTCAGAGCGATGAGGTTCCACTGATGAGTTCGAGATACGACAATCTCCTGGCCAATGTTCCGACCGATCTGTGGATCGGCGGCAAATGGCGCAAATCCTCCGACGGCGGCCGTTTCGACGTGCTCGACCCCGCGACCGAGAACAAGATCGCCTCGGTGGCGAGTGCCACCGTCGAGGACGCCAAGGCCGCGGTCGATGCCGCGAGCGATGCGTTCGAGGGCTGGGCCGGAAAAAAGCCGCGCGAGCGCGCGGAAATCCTGCGCAGGTCCTACGAGCTGATCATGCGCGACGCCGAGCGACTGGCGAAACTTATCACCATCGAGAACGGCAAGGCGCTTTCGGACTCGCGCGGCGAGGTCGCCTATGCCGCTGAATTCTTCCGCTGGTACGCGGAGGAGGCGGTGCGGGGGATCGGCGCGCTCTCGCGTGCGCCCGCCTCCGGCGCCCGCATCGTTGTGCAACACAAGCCGGCAGGCGTCGCCGTGCTGGTGACGCCGTGGAATTTTCCCGCCGCCATGGCGACGCGCAAGATCGGCCCGGCGCTCGCCGCCGGCTGCCCGGTCGTGCTCAAGCCCGCATCCGACACGCCGCTCACCATGCTGGCGCTGATGCCGATCCTCGAGGAGGCGGGCGTCCCGGCGGGCGTGGTCAACGTCATTCCGTCGCGCTCGTCGGGCAAGGTGGTCAGCGCCATGCTGCACGATCCGCGCGTGCGCGTCGTTTCCTTCACCGGCTCGACCGAGGTCGGCCGCAAGCTCCTGCATGAAGCAGCCGACAACGTGGTCAAGCCGGCGATGGAGCTCGGCGGCAACGCGCCGTTCATCGTCTTCGAGGACGCCGACATCGACGCGGCGATCGACGGCGCCATGATCGCCAAGATGCGCAACATGGGCGAGGCCTGCACCTCGGCCAATCGTTTCTACGTGCACGAGAAGGTGCACGACGAATTTGCCAAAAAACTCACCGCCAAGATGGCGGCCCTCAAGGTCGGCAACGGGCTCGATGATGGTGTCGCAGTGGGCCCTCTCGTCAACGCCGATGCCAAGAAGAAGGTGGTCGAGCTCGTCGACGAGGCCGTCGGCAAGGGCGCGAAGATTTTGACCGGCGGCAAGGCGCCGAACGGGCCCGGGCATTTTTACCCGCCGACTGTGCTCGACGCCGTGCCGGACGGTGTCGCCATGCTGCGCGAAGAAATTTTCGGCCCGGTCGCCGCGATCCAGAGTTTTAAATCCGAGGGCGAGGTGATCAAGCGCGCGAACGACACCGAATACGGCCTCGTCGCCTATCTCTATACCAAGGATATGAGCCGCGGCATGCGCGTCTCCGAGCAACTCGACTTCGGCATGATCGGGCTCAACCGCGGCCTTGTCTCCGACCCGGCCGCTCCCTTCGGCGGCATGAAGCAGTCAGGGATCGGCCGCGAAGGCGCGCATGAAGGCCTGATGGAGTTCTTGGAGACGCAGTACGTTTCGGTGTCGTGGTGACGAGGATCGTAGGGTGGGTTGAGCGAAGCGGAACCCACCAAGTCGTTGCCGCGCGCGGAGAGATGATGGGTTTCGCCATAGCCCGTCGAAGACGGGCGTCAACGCCCTTAAGGCTCAACCCATCGTACGGCAAGAAAGCGCCTCCATGGACGTGCTGATGCCGCAGCTCGGCGAGACCGTTGCGGAAGGCAAGATCACGCAATGGTTCAAGGCGGCGGGCGACACCATCAAGCCGGGCGACAACCTGTTCGAGATCGAGACCGACAAGGTGTCGATGGAGGTGCCCTCGACCACCGCGGGCGTGCTGGCAGAAATCCGCGTGCCGGCAGGCGCGGTGGCTCCGGTCGGTGCGGTCGTTGCCGTGATCGCCGACGGAGGTGGCGCGGCTGTTGCCTCATCGAAGCCCGCGCCGGCAGCCCCAGCTCCGGCTTCTACTCCGGCGCAAGCGATGATGGCGCAGGCAGCCGCAGCGCAGGCCACCGCGCCGGCGGGGCCGACCACGCTCGATCCGTTCTTCGAGGTGCGCACGCCCGCACGCAACTACGGACCGGCACGGCTCCCCGGCGGCCGGAGCGTGACGCCGCTCGCGCGGCGGCTCGCCGCGGAAGGCGGCATCGAGCTTGCAAAAATTTCACCGTCCGGTCCACACGGCCGCATCCTCGCGCGTGACGTGGAGGCTGCGGCAAGCACCGGCGCGGTGGCAGCGCCGCGCCCGGCCACCTCCAACGTCGAGCGGCTCAGCGCCGACTCGATCAAGGCCATTTACCGCGACGTGCCGTTCCGGGAAGTGCCGCTCGACGGCATGCGCAGAACGATCGTCCGGCGGCTGGTCGAGGCCAAGCAGACCATCCCGCATTTCTATCTGACCGCAGATGTCGAGATCGGCAGGCTGATCACGCTGCGCGAAGATGCAAATGCGGCCGCGCCCAAGGACAAGGATGGCAAGCCGCAATTCAAGCTCTCTCTCAACGACCTCATCATCAAGGCGTGGGCGGCGGCGCTACAGCGCGTGCCGGCGGCCAACGCGGTGTGGGCGCATGATCGCATCCTGCGCTTCGAGCATTCCGACATTGGCGTCGCGGTCGCGCTCGAAGCCGGGCTGATTGCACCGGTGATCCGGCAGGTCGAGCAAAAGACGATGTCGGCGATCTCGAACGAGATGAAGGAGCTGGCGGCCCGCGCGCGTGCGAAAAAGCTCAAGCCAAGCGACTACGAGGGCGGCTCGTCCACAATCTCCAATCTCGGCATGTACGGGGTGCGCGAATTCGCCGCCATCATCAATCCGCCGCAGGCGACGATCCTTGCGGTTGGCGCCGCGCGGCGGCAAGCGATAGAGCGGGAAAACGGCAGCGTCGCCTTTGCGAGCGTGCTCTCTGTGACGCTCTCCTGCGATCACCGCGTCGTCGACGGCGCGCTCGGCGCCGAGCTCATCGCCGCCTTCCGCACACTTGTCGAGCAACCCGTGACGATGCTGGTGTGAGTGTTGTCCCGGGCAGAATGGATTGAGAAGCAATCAGGAGTGAATCATGGTCGCCGAGAAAGCCGACGTTATGCTGATCGGCCCTCCAAAACCCGTTATCGTCAACGGGCTCTCCGGCGCCTTCAACCTCGTCAAGTTCCCTGATGGGACGGCGCGGGAAAAATTCTTCGCCGAGAGTGGTCCGCGCGTGCGCGGCATGGCGGTCGCCGCCACCGAGGAGCGCGTCGATGGGCCGTTCATGACGCGATTTCCCCGGCTCGAGATCGTCTCCTCCTTCGGCGTCGGCTACGACCATGTCGATGCCGCGTGGGCCGGCGCGCACGGCATCACCGTGACCAACACGCCGGGTGTGCTCACCGAGGAGGTGGCGGACACAGCGCTCGGCCTATTGCTGTGCACCGTGCGCGAATTCCCGCAGGCCGAACGCCACCTGCGCGCCGGCAAGTGGCCGCAGAAGAATTATCCGCTGAGCAAGGCAACGCTGCGCGACCGTACCGTGGGTATGGTTGGCATGGGCCGCATCGGGCAGGCGATCGCGCGGCGCCTCGATGCCATGCACGTGCCCGTGGTCTATCATTCGCGGCGGCCGGCCGCGGGCGTATCGTATCGGCACTACCCGAAGCTCATCGACATGGCGCGTGACGTCGATGTGCTGATGGTGATCACGCCGGGCGGCGCCGAGACCAAAAATTTGATCAATGCCGAGGTGCTGAGTGCGCTTGGCCCCAAGGGCATCCTCATCAACATGTCCCGCGGGTCGGTGGTTGACGACCCGGCGCTGATCACGGCGCTCCAGGACAAAACGATTTTGTCGGCGGGCCTCGACGTGTTCGCGCGCGAACCCGAAGTGCCCGCGGAGCTGCTCGCGATGGATCACGTTGTCTTATTCCCCCACGTCGGCTCAGCCTCGGTGGCGACACGGGAGAGGATGGATCAGCTGGTGGTCGACAATCTCCTGGCTTGGGCGGCGGGCAAGCCGCCGCTGACGCCGGTGTCGGAAACGCCATGGCCGCCGAAGCAACAGAAGCGGTTATGAGCTGCTCTCGCCCTCATCCTTCGAGACGCGCGCACGCACGTCAGCTTTGCGCCACCTGCGAGCACGCGCGCTTCTCAGGATGAGGACGGATCGTCCGCCGCGTACGCACGAGATGGCGTAAAGTTCGCATATGCATGTCATGCAAGCCTGTCAGCCGCCGCGCCGGCGCGACATGACGAGGCGGGCGCGGGATGATAGCGTGCCGAGAACAGTGTTGGGGTTCCCATGCCGGCTCGCGCTTCTCTCGCTCTGATCGTGCTTGCGCTTTCCGCCGTCAGCGTCGCCGCGCAGGCCCCGAGCGACGCCGCCAAGGAGATGGTCGGCGCGTGGGAAATCTCCAACGCCGCGCGCGACAAGACGTGTCCCGTCGCCTTCAAGCTCGAACCGGCGGCCGGGGGCTTCAAGGTCAACCTTGATGAAGGCTGCGGCACCGCCTTCCCATCGCTCAAGGATATCGTGGTGTGGACGATCGGGCCCAACGATGCGGTGCAGTTGTTGAACTCCAAAGGCGCCATCGTTCTCAATTTTATGGAAGTCGAGTCGCACATGTATGAGGCCGAGCGCAAAGGGGAGGGGCTGTTTTTCATGCGCACCCAGGCCGCCATCAAGGCGGCGACGGTCAGCCCCGAGCAGGTATTCGGCGAATGGACCTTGTTCAAGGAATTCGAGAAGCCGCTCTGCAAGCTGACCCTGTCGAGCGAATCTGCTGGCGGAGAAAATTACAAGATCACGCTAAAGCCTGGATGCGACGCGTCGGTTGCCCGTGTCGAGTTATCGACCTGGCGGCTCGACAGCGACGGGCTGCTGCTGACGGGACGCGGCGGCAGCTGGCGCTTCTCCGAGAGCGACCCCACGACCTGGGAGCGCATCCCCGCAAGCTCCGATCCATTGGTGCTGATGCGGCAGTAGCAGGCCTCTGCAGGTGCTGACTCGTCTGCCCGTCGGCGAAGCTTGGGCCGCTTACGCGGCCGCAGCTCTCTCCTCGACCATCCAGGCGCCGTAACCGACGACGCGATCGCGTCCGCCCGCCGTGTCGCCCGAGTTGCACAGCGCGAGGCGTTGCGGCGCGAGACCCCGGTGGCTTGTCTCCGCGATGAGGCCGGCGACCGCCAGAAAGCCGCAGGCTTGGTCCGGGCCGAGCGTTTCCCACTCCCCACGTTCGATCGCGGCGGCAGTCGCGGCATCCATGCGCCGCGCCGTGTCGTAGTCGTGGTAGTGCGAGAGATCGGAGCTGATGACGATCAGCGTTTCCGGTCCGCCCCAGAGCCGCCGCAGCACCTCGGCGACGTCTTGCGCTTTGGCTTCCCCGATCACAAGCGGCACCACGGCAAAGGACGGCAGCAGCGCCTGCAGGAAGGGGAGTTCGACTTCGAGCGAGTGCTCGGGCGCGTGCGGAGCATCGGTCTCGATGACGATCTCGGAAATGGCGGAGAGCGCGTCGCGGTCGACGGGAACGCGACCGAGCGGGGTTTCGAAGGCATCGACCGTCGGCGCAGCGATCCCGCGCACGGGAACAAAATGGGCGGGACCGATCAGCACCACCCGTTTGATCGATTGGGCGCGCAGGCGAAGCGTTGCAAACCCCTCCGCCGCCACGCGTCCCGAATAGACGTAGCCCGCATGGGGCGCGATCAGCGCCTTGGGTACGGCGGCGGCCGATGGCTTCACCGCGCCGAGCATTTCTGACACGGTCGCCTGCAGCCGACGCGGATCTCCCGCATAGAACAGGCCGGCCGCCGCCGGCGGTCGGATTTTCATTGCCTGGGAGCCTCGTTCCGCCATTGCCTCGTCGTCGCCCGCTTCCCAGATAGATATAATATCGCCCGGAATTTACGCTGGCTTGAGCATGGATCAATCCATCATCGAGGGTGTGCCCGGCCGCTATTGGCACCGGTTGGAGGATGGCCGCATCCAGTGCGACGTATGCCCGCGCTATTGCAAATTGCATGAGGGTCAGCGCGGCCTGTGCTTCGTGCGCGCGCGGCAGAACGATCAGATCCTGCTGACCACCTACGGGCGCTCCTCCGGTTTTTGCATCGATCCGATCGAGAAGAAGCCGCTCAACCATTTCCTTCCCGGGACGCCGGTTCTCTCGTTCGGTACCGCCGGCTGCAACTTGACCTGCAAGTTCTGTCAGAACTGGGATATTTCCAAAGCGCGCGCGCTCGACCGCGTTCAGGATCAAGCCTCGCCGGAGGCCATTGCCGAAGCCGCGCTGCGCAGCGGCTGCCGCTCGGTCGCGTTTACCTACAACGACCCCGTGATCTTCCTCGAATACGCGGTCGATGTGGCGCAGGCCTGCCGCGCACGCGGCATCAAGGCGGTGGCCGTGAGCGCCGGGTACATCGCGCCGCCGGCGCGCCTCGAATTCTTCCGCCACATGGACGCCGCCAACATCGATCTCAAGGGGTTCACTGACGGCTTCTACAAGACCCTATGCTCCGGCAAGCTTGCTCCCGTGCTCGAGACGCTCGAATATCTCAAGCACGAGACCGACGTTTGGTTCGAGATCACGACCTTGCTCATTCCCGGCGAGAACGATTCGGTGCAAGAGATCGAAGCGGAGAGCCGCTGGGTGATGGATCGCCTCGGCCCCGATGTGCCGTTGCACTTCACCGCGTTTCATCCGGACTGGAAGATGCTGGATACCCCGCGGACGCCGCCGCAGACGCTCAAGGCGGCGCGGCGCATCGCGCTCGAGGCCGGCCTTCGTTACGTCTATACGGGGAATATCCACGACGGCGTGGGGCAGAGCACTTACTGCCATGGTTGTGGCGCCGTGCTCGTCGGCCGCGATTGGTATGACCTCACCGCGTGGAACCTCACGGCAGACGGGCGCTGTCGCGAATGTGGCGCGGCCTGCGCCGGCGTCTTCGATGCGGCGCATGGGCATTGGGGCGCACGACGCCAAGCGGTCAAGGTGCAAGCGTTCGCGGCGTCCTGACCGGAGCCCGGCGTTGGATCAGCGCACACAAGTCCTCCCGCAAACGGTTGCTGCCTCCACGCGCAAGCAGCCGATCGATCTCGGCATGGGTGCGTCGCCAGATCGGCACCGCGCGCGCGAGCAGGGCGCAGCCGGCTGGCGTGAGCTTCAGCCGGCGACTGCGCCTGTCGTCGGCGTCGACGGCGACCGTGACCAGGCCGCGACGCTGCAGCGGCTTGAGTGCGGCGGTAAGCGTCGTGCGGTCGGCGCCAAGCACGGACGCGACGGAACCGATGCTGGGCGGCGCGGGTTGGTTGAGCGCCATCAACAGCGAGAACTGCCAGCTTGTCAGCCCGAGCGGTCGCAGCGCCTCGTCGAAGCGTCGCGCGAGCGCACGCGCGGCACGCTGTAGGTGAAAGCACAGGCAGGTGTCGCGGACAAAATGCGTGGTTGCGAAAGGAACTTCAGTTGCCTTTGACACGCCACAATTATGTTGATACCAACGTATTTGTCAACCAAGTCACCCCCGCGCGGGCGCGGAAAGGGCAAGGATGGCCATGTCCAAGACCCATGGAAAATTTGTCTGGTACGACGTGATGACCACCGACACCAAAGCTGCTGAATCGTTTTATCGCAGCGTGATCGGCTGGGACGCGAAGGATTCGGGGATGACCGATCGCTCTTACACGCTTTTCTCCATGGGGCCGACGATGGTCGGCGGGCTGATGCCGATCCCCGAAGATGCGCGCAAAGCAGGCGTCCGGCCGGCTTGGATGGGCTATATCGCAGTCGACGACGTCGACATCTATGCTAGGCGCGTCAAGGCGGCGGGCGGCGCTATTCATCGCGGCCCCGAAGACATTCTCGGCGTCGGCCGTTTCGCCGTTGCCGGCGATCCGCATGGCGCGGGATTCATGCTCTTCAAAGGGACGAGCGATGAGGCGCCGGCGCCCGCGCCGGCGGGGACGCCCGGTCATATCGACTGGCGCGAACTGCACACGGGCGAGCGCGAAGCCGCCTTCGCGTTTTATTCCAACCTGTTCGTTTGGACCAAGGCTGAGGCGATCGACATGGGGCCCATGGGTGTCTACCAAATTTTCGCGATTGATGGCACGCAGTCCGGCGGCATCATGACCAAGACACCGCAAACGCCCGCGCCGTTTTGGCTTTATTACTTCAACGTCGCGGCTGTTGAAGCCGCCATGACGCACGTGAAGAGCGGCGGCGGTCAAGTCCTTAGCGGCCCGGACCAAGTCCCCGGCGGCAGCTGGATCGCGCAATGCTTCGATCCGCAGGGTGCGATGTTCGCGTTGGTCGGGCCGAAACGCTGACTGGCTTCACGCTCACGAAAGCGTAGGTTGCACCGATGAGATGCAATAGCCGGCGCATTCAAGCGGCTTGAGACATGAGGTACGCCGCTGGGAGCGCGGCATAAGCTCCGGTTTCGTGCTCGCAGCAAACCAACTGCAACCGTGAAAGGAACAGATCGTGGCGTTAGCAGCGCAAAAGATCACACCCTACTTGTGGTTTGATACCCGGGCCGAAGAGGCGGCGAGGTTCTACGCGTCCGTGTTCAAGAATTCCAAGATCGGAAAAATCAGCCGCTACGGAAAAGAGGGCTTCGAGATCCATGGCAAGGAAGCCGGGACGGTCATGACCGCGGAGTTCGAAATCGCAGGGCAGAAATTTCTGGCGCTCAATGGCGGCCCGCAGTTCAAGTTCAACGAGGCGGTGTCGTTCCAGGTTCACTGTGAAACGCAGGAAGAGATCGACTACTTCTGGAGCAAGCTTGCCGAGGGTGGCCAAGAAGGGCCCTGCGGTTGGCTCAAGGACAAGTTCGGTCTGTCGTGGCAGGTCATTCCGACGGCGCTGCCACAGCTACTGACGGACGAAAATTCCGGGCAACGCGTCATGAAATCGATGTTGCAGATGCGCAAGATCGACATTGCGGCCCTGAAACGGGCGCAAGCCGCCTAGACGTACTTACCTGAGCTGATCGCAACAACCTCGAAAGGAGAGACCATGCCAGTGACACCGTATCTGTTCTTCGACGGCCGCTGCGAGGAGGCGCTTGACTTCTACAAGAAAGCGCTCGGCGCCAAGGTCGATATGATGATGCGCTACAAGGAAAGCCCGGAGCCGCCGCCGCCCGACATGGTAGCGCCCGGCAGCGAGAACAAGATCATGCATTCATGCTTTCGGGTCGGCGATGCGCCCGTGATGGCGTCCGACGGCTGCGCGCAGGGCAAACCCAAATTCGAGGGCTTCTCGCTCTCCGTCAATGCCAAGAACGAAGCCGAGGCCGACCGCATGTTCAACGCGCTCTCCGACGGTGGAGAGGTACGAATGCCGCTCGGCAAGACATTTTTCGCCAAGCGCTTCGGCATGGTCGCCGACCGCTTCGGCGTCGGCTGGATGGTCATTGTGGAGCA
>Ga0126376_10001125_pt1 | contig 14187 bp, 13 predicted proteins | sample PanSoiMetPlot_15_FD_92760 | JGI IMG/M metagenome (GOLD analysis project Ga0126376, IMG submission 92760) | Tropical forest soil microbial communities from Panama - MetaG Plot_15 | ecosystem: Environmental > Terrestrial > Soil > Tropical forest > Bulk soil | place: Panama | collected 2016-02-17
CAGAATCGCGCAGGGAATTTGCAGGATTAAATAACCGGCGAAGAAAATTCCAAATCCCAATCCAAACACACTGTCGTCAAACCCCAAATCGTGTTTCATGCCGAGCGCCGCGTAGGCCACGCTCGAGCGGTCCAGAAAATTGATGATGTAGAGCAGGAAAAGAAAGGGAAGCAGCCGGAGCCCAATCCGCCTTCGCGTGTGCGTTTCGCTTGTGATTACATCCCTCGTTGCAATTTCAACCGCGGATGCACCCGGCAACCCGCTCATCGTGCGGGCTCTGTGGACTTTGGCGGCGGTTCGAGTGTCTTCGGTGGAGGCTCGCCCGGCTTATCTTGTTGCTCGCCTTCGCCCCCCGCCGAAGCTTTGGCCGCCGCGGCCTGTGCCGCCAGTGCCTTCACCGCGGCGGGAGACTCGCCGCATCCGCTGATGATGCTGGGCGTGGGATGTTTAGAGAGTTCGGGAAAATTGGAGCCGCCCACGTTGACGCGTGAAAAACTGCAACCGTCGTTCAACCGCGGCTCTTGAGGCTTCACTTGCGGCGTATGCCACGCATTTGAGCCCTTCTTGCCGTCGCGCAGTTCCGTCTTCTTGATCAAACATTTGAAGACCGACGCCCAATTCCTGGGATCGGTGCCCGTTAGCTTTTTCAAGTGCCTAAAAGCCGCTTCTTCGGAAGGGAATTTGGGCTTCTTCGCAATCTCCCGGTCAACCACCTGCGAATACCAGCCGAACGTTACGTCGTAGGCGTATTGCAAATCTTCGCAATGTTCCAGTTCACCTTCGCGGATTTTCGCCGCGCCAACCGGAAAGATGTGCCACCGTTTCGGCACTTTGGCAGTCGGGCAATAGGCACCAGGCTGGCTGACGAACATTATCATGTCCTCGTCAAACGTATCCGCGGCGGTGAACACCGACGTAATCGGTGGCAGCGCAACCTGCAGAGGAATCAGCGTGGCACCGCCTTTCACCTTTTGCGTCGGAAGCGCCATACTGACCGTGCCCGCAAAACGCGTCAGGCCGAAATCGTCTGTGCTGGTGTTGGGCCGGGCGAGGTAGTCCTTGCGCAGAAAACCCTTGGGCTCGCACGTTGGACGAGCGCCGCTGGCGAGCGCGAGAGCTGGACCTTTTTCCGGTTCGCCTTCTTGAGACTGTGCTTTGTCCCCCGAAGAATCCGGTTTGTCGCGATACGGTACGCGCGGGAGCTGTTTTTCCTCTTTCTTGTTTCCGGGGCCGTCGTCGCGCTGCAACAACGGTTGACGGGCCACCTTACTTACACCGGCAGAAAGAGCAGCACCCGCGATGCCCGTTGCAGAGCCTCTATACACGCGTTGCGCGGCCGACTCCGCTTCCCGCTCGAGAGGGTCGTTCGAAGCGCCAATTGTGATGCCCGCGCGAGCAATCGGCGCGTCTGCCCCAGTTTGTTGCACTACATGCGCAAGCTCATGCGCGATGAGCCGTCGGCCGGCGTCCGTGTGCGGCGCATACTCGCCGTTGGCGAATACCACATCGCGGCCTACTGTGTACGCGCGCGCCCCGACTGCGGCAGCGGATTCCGCGGCAAGCGCGTGCGTGTGCAGTCGAACATTATTGAAATCATGGCCAAAGCAGTGCTCCATGTCGGCGCGCAGCTTGTTCGGCAGCGAGCCTCCGTCCCGCGAAAGTGCTTCTTGAACGATAGGCGGTGCGTCAGTTTGTCCCGGTTCGCTCGAGCCTGCATCCTTCCTCTGCAGGTCGCGATGTTCCTCCGACTTACATTGTGGGCAGCTTCCGCCGCAGGCGCACTTGCGCCACAGCTTCGTCGTAGGTTGTGCCTGACCATGCACAGGAATCCGGCTGAAGTCCGAAGCAAAGCTGCTTAGGGTGGAAGTAGCCCGCTCGAAGAGCAGAGAACCATGTGCGTGTTGGCTTGCCGCAGGCGCCAAAGCGTTCGACTTCGCGAGACTGATTGGTGCTCTCTGCTGAGGGTGATTTTGCTTCTGCGCAAATGCGCGCATCTTCGTTCCCTCCGTCGATGGCACTTAAGACCCTCTGGCCGCCTATTCACCTTATATCCTTATTTCCCCTGTGGTTCTACTACCTCCAGCTCGAGGTGCCAAACACACGATCAGTAGGGAGAGCGTCCAGCTCGACCGTCCTTTTCTCGTCCTCAATTCGCTCGGCAACTTTGCCGCGACGGCTCATTCCAGCCATAAGCCGTGAAAGCTTGAGTACGAATTATTTCCGTCCTTACGCCGTCCAAATGATCGGGGATGTGGCCGAACGCGCGCCCTTGCTCCACGTAAATCAAAACGGCAGGCTCAAACGGATTGTCCGAACTTGCCCCGACGCCAACTCCCACGATCGCATCGTCGTTTAGCAACTCCTTTTCATGCAAACGCTTGGCGTTGATCGCGCGCTGAAGGGACGCTTCGGAGACGCGCGATGGTGCGAGCGTGGCAGCTGCCGGACAGGAAACCGGCGTCGGAGCGCCGGAGCTGACAAAACTGAACTTGGTGGGACTCGGATTGACCGCACCAAGTGCCGACAAAACGTCCGAAGCAGGGTTGGCGATCGTGACCGTGCTGCTCCCCGCATAAAGTAATCCGACCGGTTGAACAGTCGCTTGATCCACAATGAGCGAGCCGGAGTCTCCGCCCGCGCTAAATGAGCTTCCGCCGATGGTCATCTGGCCGGTGTAGATCACCGAGAATTTCCTGCCTTTTCCACAGTCTGCCTGATAACGAATCTTAACGCTTGTATCCACTGAAGAAATCGAAGAGCAAGTCAATTGCGTCGTGCGTCCGCTCTTTGCGACTGCCTCGCCGACGGTCGGTGTGGCAACGGTTGCCGCGACAGGCCCGATGCCGAGAATAGAACCGGAAACGTCGCCCGGAACGACTTCCGCAATCGCCGCATCTACGTTGTGAGTTCTGAGCGGTACCCAGTTCGTGACGTGCGCCACGATATTGGAATTGCTCGAGTTGGCGCTGCAGGCAACATCCACCAATCCCGGCTGGCTAACGTCGTCGTTAAAAGGCGCACTGCCCGTGTTCGCATTCATATCCGAGTCGGCAAGCACGTGATTGTTGCTGAGGATGTATTGGTTTCCAGAAGAGTCTTGCGTCAGCGCTCCGAGTGTTCCGGAGCAGCAGAACCTCTTGCTGGCGTCGTTGACATTGCCGCCCGAAGTTCCGAGTGCGATGGGAAGTGGTTGTTCTTGTTGCCAGGGGTTAGTGATCGGCGCTGCGAACGCAATACCCGTCATTAGGGTCAATGCGTAACCAGACAGCACCCAGATTCTGCGACGGGGCAGCATATGTGGATACCTCCATAAAATGGACAGAGATTGGTGCTGCTGAGGTCACACCTACGAGCAAGTGTAGACCGAAGCAAGCCCGCGTCAAGAGGCCGGCGGCAGGCGGACCACTCCATCGGACGCGGCGAGACCGAAGACGGGGTGCCGCACCCTTTTGGATTTTTAAGGGTGCGGGTTTTGGGGTTGAATTTCCACCTTCTGCGCTCTCATTTCCCCTCCACCTCCACCACCCCCACTTTATTCACCCCGCTGCACGCAAGATAAATTCGCCCATCCGCCGTGGCCGCCATGTTGCGCACCGTCCCGCCTCCGGACGGAATATTCGCTTTCGCAAACGTTTCCGTCTTCGGATCGAACCGCACTAGCGTGTTCGGCTTCACTCCCGATTCGCTGTACCAAACACTTCCATTCGGCGTAATTACGATGCCGTACGGATTCGCTTTCGTGCCGCCAGGCGAGTCCCACAGCTTCACTTCGCCGCTCTTCGGATCGAGCCGCCCCAGGTGCCCGCGCTCGTAGTCCGTAAAGTACACGCGGTCTTGTGCATCAATTGCAATTCGCCGCGGACGCACACCTTCCGGTAGCGCATACTCTTTGATTGCCATCGTCTTCGGATCGATGCTCGCCAGTTTATTCGTATTGAACTCACAGAAGAACGGCACGCCCTGGCTGTTCGTCTGTATTCCATACGGATGCGAGTCCGCCGTCGGAACCGTCTTCAGCTCAACCTTTCCGCTTTTCGGATCGAGCCGCCCGACAAAATTGCCTACCTGCACGGTGAACCACAGAATGCCGTTGGCATCGAAAACCGCCGTGTGCGGATCTTCAGCCTTCTTATCTGGCATTTTGAATTCCGCCACCGTTCCGGTCTTTGGATCGAGCTTCCCGATGTAGTGCGCGAAATTTCCCGTGAACCAGATATTTCCTTCGCGGTCGGCCACCAATCCATGCGGACCTGAGTTGTTCACGTTCAGCGGAAACTCCTTGAATTCTCCCGTGGCCGGATCGACTCGCCCAATCTTGTTCTGCATCTGTTCGGTGAACCATAACGCCCCGTCCGTGCCCACCGCCGGATCGTGCGGATGCGCCCCTTTCGTCGGCACATCCCACTCCCGTATCGTCACGTGTAGCTCGCCCACTTCGTTTATAGCCCGGGCTCCACGCCCTGCAACCACTGCACACACTCCCCCAGCCAAAACCAACGCGCCAATAACTGTGCCCGAATTGCGTTTCATAAAACCTCCTCATCCCAGCACTGTACACAATCAGGAAGACTTTAAATCCGACACCAGCCAAGCGGCGCCCGCAATAAGGAACGTCAAGGTGAACTCAGACCAGTTCAGATGGACTTCTGGGTGCGCGAGTAGCCGCGGAATCCAAACCAACACACCAAACAGCGTCAGCATGAGCGTCATCAACCGGGTCGCAAGCTGTGCGTGGCGATCGATGAGCATGGCGAGGGCCGCAAGCGCAAACGCGATGGTCGTGAGTATCGCCCAAAATCGCTGGTTGGGCGGAATCCACTTTGGAACTAACTCCGCTGTAAACTGCAGATAGATGATTTGACTCAACGCAAATGAAATTGCGCACACGCCAAGTCCAAAGCGAGCCAGGCGCGCGAAGGCTACGGCTCTTGCGGCATTCGGTTCCGTCGCTGCATACAGACCAGTCGCGCCACAAAGCGAGGAAAATTGTTCAAAAAAGCTTCCGTATTGCGCATAGACGGCCGGTGCCGCGATGATGCCTGGAATGCATGCCAACGAAAAAAGCAAATAGACGGCACAGAGAACCCGAGAAGCCAAGCGCGCGGTGCGTGGATATTGCATTGTGATCCCGCCCGCAATTTGAGCAATCATCAGGCACTCGCCGAAGACCATGCCAAAGCGGAGTCTCCACAGCTGGCGCAAAGTTTGCCAAGTGTCAACGTCATGCCACAGCAATGCGATGACGCCGAAGAGCACCGCCGACGCGCCAAATACGATCCGCCCAAACAATTCCTTCTTCATGCAGAAAAGACCGCCGCGTTTGGTCCCGGCCCGGGCCAGCACAGCTTAACTCAATTGCAGGGGCGTCCCCATGCACCAAGCCCTCGAGCGCAGCGAATGCCGTTTGCTTCTGAAAGACGCTCGTTTTGACTTTCACTCCGAACGAACCGATCTGGGCTCCCCTTTGAAACGATCCCGTTTGATAGACCCGTGCTAGAATTCCGCCCTCCGGGAGGTGAATGATGCCAGTTTCTACGTCCTCCGCGGCTACCGGAGCCCGTCCGGAGCCGCCGTCCCCTTTCCGCCTCTTCCAGGCAATCAACGCGTTTCACCTCACTGATGCCATCCGCAGCGCGGTCGAACTCGATATATTTACCGCAATTAGCGCAGGCCATCAGACACCGACGGCAATCGCGCAGCACTGCAGTGTCGCGGAACGCGGTGCTCGCATACTTTGTGACTTCCTGGTGGTCAACGGATTTCTGACCAAGTCCGGCCGGGGGTATGCCTTAACTGCTGACACCTCTCTGTTTCTCGATCGCAATTCGCCTGCTTACATTGGCACCTGCATACGTTTTCTTCTGAACGATGCGCTTCGCAGCCACCTTCTTGCATTGCCAGATGCCGTGCGGCGCGGAGGCGCTGCGGATCGCAGCATCATCGATCCGGAGTCACATGTTTGGGTTGATTTCGCGCGTTCCATGGCTCCTATGATGATGATGGCCTCCCAGGAATTGGCAAAGCTGATCGTTCCTGACCAGGCGCGCCCATTGAAAGTCCTGGACATCGCGGCCGGCCACGGTCTTTTTGGTATCGCGGTGCTGCGGGCAAACGCAAACGCGAAAGTCACAGCGGTAGACTGGAAGAACGTGCTGGAAGTGGCTCGCGAAAATGCGCAGAAGTTTGGGGTCGCCGACCGCTACACCACGCTCCCCGGCAGTATTTTTGACGTTGACATAGGTTCGGGATACGACTTGATCCTAAATCCCAATTTCCTTCACCACTTCGATGTGGCAACGAATGAGAAGCTTCTGCGTAAGCTGCACGCTGCGCTTGTGCCTGGTGGTCGCCTTGCCACGTTGGAATTTGTGCCGAATGAAGACCGGGTTAGTCCGCCGATGCCTGCGACATTCGCGCTAATCATGCTGGCTGAAACCCCGGCTGGTGACGCGTACACGCGAGCGGAACTCGAAAGCATGGCGCGCAACGCCGGCTTTATCGACCACGAATTCCATCCCATGCCCCCGTCGCCGCACTCAGTCCTCATTTCTCGGCGCGGTTAGGCCCCAAACGTATGAACTCACGTACACAACACTTAGCTATGGGCTCTTAGCTATCAGCTTCTAGATGCTTGTTCAGTAGCCTGTCTTGACGGGGCGAGCACAATAAGGATCACGCCAAGAACAACAAGCACGGCCGAACCGCCTAGAAATCCTGCACGTTCAGAGGGGATTTCAAATCCCAAAATTGACATGACCCCCGCGTGGGCGAAACTTGACCATGCTGCGAAGGCGATCAGACTGCGATGCGCCGAGGGGTTTCTAACGGCAATGAGCAGAAAAATACCGAGGGCAAAATAGAGCCCCATCATCATCGTGTCGCCCGTGTCGGAATTGGCCGGGTCTCGTAACCCGCCGATCACCGGACAGATGGCTGCAGAGAACAGAAGACCCACCAAAACCAATACGATTTTCAACGCACGTTGTCGAATCATTTGTCCTCCTGTCACGCTGCAAACCGCAATCTTTCAAGGAGTATAGGGAAACTTGGAGACAGAAGGGACGTTTCCTCCGAAACTTGAGGACGCACAGGGCGTTGCTTTAGCGCGGCATGGCACCCTTCGGTTCTGCTACCGCACCCCCTACCCTTCGCCTAAGCCCTTTCTTCCTCGTACTTACCCGAAAAGGGGAGGGTACCCCACTATGGCGTCACGCGGAGCACAAGCGTTTCGTGAGAGGCGACCTTGGACGAGAATTTTCTATTGAACTTGCCAAGGTCTTTGGCAGCCCAGAGGTCGCGAACGTCGGCGGAAAGATGTTCGGGATACCCGAGGTCGGTCCAATTGACGGAAATCTCGGTTTCGGCAGCTCCGCGATTGAACAGGATCACCGCGCGGCTGCCATCCTTCAGCTGCTTGACCCAGATCTCCTTGTCGCCGTCCTTCTGAACGCGGCGGCCCTGCGATCCAAGCGCATCCTGATTGATGGCAATGACTTCTTTGTTCGTGAGAGCTGCTTTGATCTCCGGCGACATCGAGCGGAGATCATTGCCGGCGATGAGCGGCGCGGCGAGCATCGCCCACAAACTGAAGTGCGATCGATATTCGAGCGTGGTCATGCCACCGTTGCCGACTTCCAGCATGTCCGGATCGTTCCAGTGCCCGGGGCCAGCGGCCCCTTCGAGTCCAACCTGCATGTCCACAATATCCAGCATGCCGAGCGAGCAGCAGCCGCCATCCGGCCATTTCTTTTTGCCTTCCCACTGATCGCCAATGTCGCCGGTCGTTCGCCACAAGTTTCCTACGCTTTGCGCCCACTGCCACGGCTTCGCCGTGCCCCATTCGCACATGCTGAAGACGATTGGCCGGCCCGTCCTAGCGAGTGCATCGCGCATCGTGGAGTAAGCCTCCTGTGCGTTCCGCGTGTCTGTGTTGCACCAGTCGTATTTCAGGTAGTCCACCCCCCACCGCGCATATTGCATCGCATCCTGAAATTCGTGGCCCTGGCTGCCAGGTCTTCCTGCGCACGTCTTTTTTCCGGCATCTGAATACAAACCAAATTTCAGACCTTTGGAGTGAACGTAATCGGCGAGTGTTTTGATGCCTGAAGGAAATCGCTGCGGATCGGCAACGATGAATCCGTTTTCGTCACGGCTCACTTGCCAGCAATCGTCAATCACAACGTATTGATAGCCGGCGTCCTTCATCCCGCTCGAAACCATTGCGTCGGCCATCGACTTGATCATCTCTTCGCTGACGTTGCAGCCGAATTTGTTCCAACTGTTCCAGCCCATCGGCGGAGTCAGCGCCACGCCGTTGTCCCACGCCCTCGCAGATGGTGCAACAGAGGAAAGCAAGATGAAGAACGAAAGGAGCAAGAGTTTTTTTGAGGTGAATTTATTCACGGTGATCTCCGATGTGATTCCGCACGGAATCATACCGAATTTAGCAGACGCAGGTTTTACTTTTTGGCCGAACGGTAGAGAATGACGCGGACTTTTTCGAGAGTGATGAGGCCGCCGCCGATCATTTCGTCGAGGCGCGGGAGCAGCGCTTCAATCTTTTCCGTGGCCTCCACCGCTTCCACCACCATGGGCAAATCTTGTGAGAGGCGAAGAATTTTGTCGGTGTGAACGACGCTCGAGCCGCCGAATCCGGAGACGCCACGAAGGACCGTCGCGCCGGAGAAGCCCTCCTTGCGCAGCACTTCGATGATGGCTTCGTGCAGCGGCTTGCCGTGCCATTTGTCTGACTCGCCGATGTGAATGCGCATCAGCGTTCGTTCGCCCTCGAATTTTTGGTGAGTCATGGCGCTCTCCTCGGATTGCTAGAAACGATTCGCCAGGCGGATTCCGGCAACGGAAAGAAGAAGACCGAAAACTACGCTCGCGCCGACGTAAGTGGAAGCGCGGAGCCATTCGCCGTCTTCCAGCATTTTCGCGGTTTCCCAACCGAAGCTGGAGAAGGTGGTGTACCCGCCGAAAAATCCAACGGCGATGGCGACGCGCCAGTCGGGGGAAATGACGATGCGATTCAGAGTGAATTGGCCGATGAGGCCAAGGAGAAAGCAGCCGGTGAGATTGATGAGCAGAGTGCCGTAAGGGAAAGTTCCGCCCATGCGGATTTGCACGGCGCCTTGCAGGCCGTAGCGCGCGAGCGTGCCGACCGCGCCGAAAAGTGCAATGAGAAAAATTTTCAACGCGTCACCTCATGTGGTGAATTCCTGCCGCTTGGCGAAGAAAGCGCAGGCAAGAGTGTCTCCGCTACCAGCGCCAACAAAAAACTCCTGGCGCCGCGCGGCAGCCAGGAGTCATCAGAGCCGATGAAAAGATCGGCACGGTTATGGCGAACTCCATCGCCTTCCATTTTCAGAGAGAGTGTAGCGTGCGCCTCTCAAAAATGAAAGCGATAGCGGATGCCGCCGTAGATTTCGCGCGGATAGTTCCAGTGGGTTCCGCCGAAGGTATTGGAATTGTCGATTTGGTAGCGCGAGTCGGCAAGATTCTGCGCGGTGAAATCGACGCTGAAATTTTGGCCGAACGATTTTCCGATGGAGAGAGAAAACTCCGTGTGGCCGCCAAGATGCTGCGGGCCATCGCTGTTTAGGAAACCGGAGCCGTAGCCGAGATTTCCCGACACAAACATCCGCCAGGGCAGCGAGGTATGAAATCCGATGGCGAGCGTGTTGCGCTGGTCGTGGTCCAGATAGCAGAAGCCGCCGCCATCACAAAGCTGGCCGAGATCGGAGATGAGCCCACCGGTGATGACGCCGGCGCCCTCGACGCTTTGGTTGGAGTAAGTCAGGTAAACTTCGAAGCGTTTGGCGATTTTGGGAGAGCGCACGGTGGCCTCCCAGCCGTGGATACGCGCGCGTTCGATGGTGAGCGGCAGAAAAATGTTGGAACTGCCGAGCGCGTCGTGGTCGAAGAAGTTGACCGCGTGGGTTTGAAAGTTCGAAAAGTCGAAAGTCCAACCGCGTAAGGGGATGGCAAGGCCGAATTCGCGCTGCTCGTCTGTTTCACCGTGGAGCGGAAGAAAGCCGGAGCCGGCGGAATCAAGAAGAGACCCGGAGATGGTGGTGAGTGGCGGCGCTTGATAGAAGCGGCTGTAGGACGCGCGGGCAACCCAGTTGAGTTTTGGAATGCGTAGCGCGACGCCGAGTCGCGGATCGGTTTTGCTCTCAATGATGAGGCCGGAGAAATGCGTGAAGCGGAAGCCGGCGTTGAGTGTAAGCCAATCGGTGGCACGGAACTGGTCTTCGCCATATGTGCTGAAGATAGAACCATGTGGATGGCTAAGTTGTGGGGAAGACGATGGCGTTCCGTCCGTGTTGACCATTCTGAACAGAGAATCGTCTTGCTGCGCGAAAGCGTAGACACCGATGCGGGCATTGTGCTTGCCTCGGGTGACGGCCAGATTCGCGAGACCGCCTTCGTAGTGGGAATCGTTGTGCTCTGTGGTGATTGGTGCGTTGTCCAGTGTCACTCCGGAAGCTGGAAGATAGCCGTCATAAGCGGCGCGGTTCCAGTGGAAGAAGGGCGCAATGGTGAAAAGCACGCCGGAATTCATTGTGTGCACCCAACAGAAATTCGCGAAGACGTCATGTTCTCGTTCGACGTCGCGCGTGCCGAGTTGTTGTTGCGCAAGCGCGTTGGGAATCTGGAAGTAGTCACCGCGCGCAGAGCCTACAAAGCGGAGTTGGTCTTTCGGCGTGGCATTGAAAATGAGAGAAGTGAAAATGCCGAGGCCGTTGTTGTTGTCGTGAAATTCCTGCTTCTCGGGCGGCATGAGGCCGATGTCGGAGCGAGTGGCGCTAGTGCTGGCGTACCAAGCGAAGCGTTCGGAGTGGTCGCCGAAGCTGAGCTGGCTGTCGGTCGAATGATGGCTGCCCGACGTGGCGATGAGCTCGGCTTCGTGGTTGCGCTCGAAACCGGAGCGGGGAATGACGTTGAATACGGCGTAGGTGCGGTCGCCGTACTCGGCGGATTGGCCGCCGCGCTGGATCTCGACGGCGTCGATGTCTTTGGGATCGAATTGCGCGCCAACGTTGGACGCAATGTTCGTGTTGGGAACGGGAATGCCATCGACGAGCCAGGAAACTTGATGGCCACCGCGAATGTGCAGTTGATCGTGAACCATGTACGCGCCGGGAGTAAAGCTGGTGATGAACTCGAGGCTGTTGGTACGCGAAGCACCCAGCAGGTCTTGAATTTCGGAACGAGTTATCGTGGCGGAAGAAGTAGAAGAGGTCGCGTCGATGCGATCGGCGTCTGCCTGTACTTCGACTTTTTGGGTAATGGTGGCAAGTTCGAGCGGAAAGTGACGAAGCGGGGCGGAATCCGCGATGACCAGAATGGTCTGCACGGATTCACGAAAGCTTTCTTGCGAAATGCGAATCGTATATTCCCCGGTAGGCACAGCATCAAACTGAAAGCTTCCGTCGGCACTCGAGATTGTACTGCGTTGCCAATCGGACTGCTTTGCGCGGAGTTCGATTTGAGCCCCGGGAATGGGATGATGCTGAACATCGTGAACGATGCCGCGGACTGTGCCGAAAATGCTGGCGAACGCACGCGGCGCATGACAAACGGCGTTCGCCGTAAGAGTGGCGAACAAAAGAAGAGCACGAACAACGAAAGGACTGCGAACCATGAAACCCTTCTCCGAAAATGGAATGAGGCTCGCGACGATGTGCGACGCGAGGCAAAAGAGAACCGAATGTTGACGGAAATAGCGAGCGAATTTAGGAGAGGTTGGTTCGTGGAGGAGGGGATTGCGGCTTTTCGGAACGGGAAAGCGTTTGCGGCGCGATTTGAAAAATTGAGGGAACCTTGGTTTCCAGAGAAGGGACTACCTGCGCCACTGGAATCACAAATTGCGCGATGTTGATAGCGGTCTCATCGCTTGTTCTGCACCGGGAGATTTTGCAGTCAGCCATCTTGCCCATGTTGTGGTCGCAGTCCATCGGCTTTTCCGTGTTCGCCGCCGATTTGTGATGATGGCTCGGAATGGGGCAATGATCGCCCATGCAGCAGGCCATCGAGCTGGAAAACCAAGCGGCGCTGGCGAAGGGCGCTTGCAATAACAGAAGGGCGACGAGGCAGGCGATCGCCGCTATCTTGCGTTGGTTGTGCCGCTTGCGCATGATATAAAGCGCTCCGAAAAGCAATACTTCTATACTACGCCAACCGGGAGTTCATTCCACACGGAATTCGGCGACGACAGAGGTGAAAAACCGTGAATCGTAGAAAGTTAAAGACGTTCACGATGCTGGTTTGTGTGATTTCGTACCGTCTCGGTGACCAACGCTTTCGTTATCCGGGAACAAGACATCGGAGTTCTTGACGCTGATTGATGAGGAGTTGGGCAGGCCGATTCCGAATGGCCCGCGCGTGGTTTTGGCCGGAGCCACGCATCACAGGTTCGACGAATAGCTGGAAAAAATACCGGCGCGTGGTGGAAGAAGTTTTGAAAGCCAAGTAAGAATGGCGAGCCAGCGATTACCGTTCTTGGCGCAGTGCGTCGAAAGCGAATGGTGGTAGTCATGAAGCCCATAACCCTGCTTGTTGCCGTCGTCGTTTTCAATTGCAGAGGCAGTGGACCAGCGTCTCTGCGAGAAAAAGCCGAAGCGCCAAATCCAGCGGTTGACGCGATTTTGGAGGTTTTTGAGAGATTTCCCATTGTGGCACTGGGAATGTCGCATCGGCGGCAGGATGAAGCCGATTTTTCGCTAGCGCTAATTCGCGATCCGCGGTTTGCCAACAGGGTGAACGACATTGTCGTGGAATGCGGGAACGCACTGTACCAGCCGGTGCTGGATCGCTATGTCGAGGGAGGAGATGTGCCGCTCGAACAACTGCGGCTGGTTTGGCGGAACACGACGCAGCTGGCGGCGTGCGAGCCGCGGCAGCACAAGGAGCTATTGGATGCGGTGCGCGAGGTGAATCGCAAGGTGCCGGCGGGAAAAAAGATGCGCTGGCGGGCGATCCACCGGTGGATTGGGACAAAATTCACACAGCAGAAGATTTTGCGCCGTTCATGACGCAGCGCGATTCACATTTCGCTAGCGTAGTGGAAAAGGAAGTTCTCGCAAAGCACCGCAAGGCGCTACTGGTGATTGGCGCGGGGCACGTCCTGAAGCGCCCGATTTCGTGGGCGGGGCTGACGACTCCACCCGATCCGACAAGCACAATGAGGCTCGAAAGGAAGTACCCGCACTCGGTGTACGTGATTGTTCCGCATGATGACTTTGGGAGTCGCAATGCGGAACTGGAGCCGAAATTGGGCAGTTGGCCAAGACCGTCGCTTGTCGAGCTGCGTGAGTCGTGGGTCGGCGAGCTGGATGCAGGCGCGATTTATCAAGGAAAAATTCGGCGCGTCGGTTCGGACCCGAACAGAGAGGAGGATCCATTTCCCGGGTTGAAGCTGCGCGACGTCGCGGATGGATATCTTTATTTGGGACCGATTGCTTCGGTTCAGATGGTGGAGTTTCCTCAAGTGACCGATCCGGCGTATGCAAAGGAACTGGAGAGGAGGAGCAGGTTAGTGAGCGAGCGGATGATGCGCGCCGCGCCGCCGGGAGCTGCAGTGGGACCTGTCCCGGTTTCGGCACCTCCACCAGTTCCACAACCGCACTAATGCTTACGGATTAGACCCAATGGGCATGACTCATAACCCAAGTGGCGAAGGCGTGCCAGGCGGCGCTTTTGCCGATGGGGATACGAATTAACTGGATAAAGATCAGGAATGCGCTGGCGCAAAGAGTGACACGATGAATCTTTTGCGTGGACCAAAGATCATAGCCGGCGAGACATAAGAGAAAGATCCAGGTGAGCGCTTCGCTCTGCGGGTGCAGACGATGGCTGAAGGCGAATGGCATACGCGCGACGGCGGCGATAAGCAAGGCGGTAGTGGCGATGTAAATGAACCGCTTGTGGGAAACAGGATTTCGCCGGTTGCGAAACGCAAAAAAGAGCAACGTCGCGAAAATGACGATATCGGTCAGAGGGGTAAGGTAAAACGCTTTCGTGTCCCTGCCTGCGGGGCCCGCGCCGCGGACGAGCGAATCCGTGGCTGCCAAAGGGCCGAGAACAACCATGAAGCATCCGAGCAAGAAGCCAGCGATGCCCAGCTTGCGATGAACGCCCGTGTTGCCCGAGGCCACGAGCGAAGTCTGTGTTACGAGGAGC
>Ga0126376_10001126_pt1 | contig 14179 bp, 9 predicted proteins | sample PanSoiMetPlot_15_FD_92760 | JGI IMG/M metagenome (GOLD analysis project Ga0126376, IMG submission 92760) | Tropical forest soil microbial communities from Panama - MetaG Plot_15 | ecosystem: Environmental > Terrestrial > Soil > Tropical forest > Bulk soil | place: Panama | collected 2016-02-17
AACGCTGCAGCAGACGCTGGAACTGGCCGAAGCGGGCAGCGAGATTGTGCGCTGGACAGTGAACGTGCCGGAAGCGGCGGCAGCGGTACCGGAAATCAAGAAGCGGCTGCTGGACGCCGGCTGCAACGTGCCGATCATCGGCGATTTTCACTACAACGGCCACCTATTGCTGACGAAGTATCCGGCCTGCGCGGCGGCGCTGGACAAATACCGCATCAACCCGGGGAATGTGGGCGCGGGACAACGGCGCGACGAACAGTTTTCGACGATCTGCAAGGTGGCCGTGGACCACGGCAAGCCAGTGCGCATCGGCGTAAATGGCGGCTCGCTGAACCAGGAACTGGTGATGCGCAAGATGCAGGAAAACACCGACCGCAACTTGGGAAAAGACAGCGAAGAGATTATCAACGAGTGCATGGTGCTTTCGGCGCTGGAGTCCACCGGACTGGCGTTGGAGAGCGGACTGCGGCACGACCAGACCATTATTTCGTGCAAGACATCGCGGCCGCGGGATTTGATTGCCGTTTATCGCGAATTGGCGAGCAAGACGCAGCAACCGCTGCACTTGGGATTGACGGAAGCGGGCATGGGGATGAAGGGGCTGGTGTGGTCGTCGGCATCGCTTGGCGTGCTGCTGGCGGAGGGGATCGGCGACACCATCCGGATTTCGCTGACGCCGCGGCCGGGCGGCGACCGGCGCGAGGAAGTGTACGCGTGCCAGGAACTGCTGCAGGCGCTGGGGCTGCGGTCGTTTGCGCCGAGCGTGACGGCGTGCCCAGGATGCGGACGCACCACGAGTACGACATTCCAGGAATTGGCCGAGCGCACACAGGAGTACATCCGCGAGATGATGCCCACGTGGAAAACGCAGTATGACGGCGTGGAAACAATGACGCTGGCGGTGATGGGCTGCATCGTGAACGGGCCGGGCGAATCGAAGGCCGCGAACATCGGGATCAGCTTGCCGGGGACGGGCGAAGCGCCGCGCTGCCCCGTTTATATTGACGGCGAGAAGAAAGTGACCCTCGAGGGGACTTACGACGAGCTGGCGGCGGCGTTCCGGGAGCTTCTGGACGATTATGTGAGCACAAAGTATCCACGAAAGAGGGCGGAAGTGGCCGGACGCTAATCCTCTTTTCTAACCTCATTGGCCTTCACCCACTTGAATAGCCGTTTTAGCGTAGCATTGTGACCGGGAACGGCGATGGCTGATTTGACGATTACGATTCCTCTCGATGCGCAAACAGCGAGCGCTTACAACTCCGCTTCTCCCGAAGAGAAAAGAAGATTGAAGCCTTGGTTTGCCTTTGGCTGCGCTCACTCGCGGCAGGCGAATATCCATTGCTTCAAAAGGTGCTCGACAAGATTGGGAACAAGGCCGAGACTCGGGGACTGACGCCCGAGATTTGGACTCGTTGCTGAAGGGCGCGTAGTTTTGATACGAACGTTCTGATCAGCGCTGCTCTCCTGCCAAATTCCAACCCGCCGCCGCGCTCTTGATCGTGCGCTGAAGCAAGGCAAGTTGCTGCTTTCTTTGCCGTGCTGGCCGAACTATGTGAAGTTTAAAGTCGCGAGAAGTTCCGGCCATATATCGACGAAGAAGACATCCGGACCTTTGTTGCGTTCTGACCCGAGAGGCCGAGTGGGTCGAGGTCAATTTGCAGATAGCGGCTTGCCGGGATCCCAAAGATGACAAGTTTCTGGAACTTGCCTTGAGCGGCCACGCAAACTGCATTATCAGCGGCGATTCTGATCTTCTTGTATTACACCCTTTCAGGGAATCTCAATCATGACTCCCAAGACGTTTTTGGAGTCCTAGTGGGCGAGCGGATCTCTCCCTAAGTCCGTGCTAAAATTGCCGTTTCCCTTTCGGGAAGCGCTGCGCACAAGAGGACAATCATGAAAATCAGTCGGCACGATGTGTTGCGGGTGGCGGAGTTGGCGTACCTCGATTTGAGCGAGACGGAACTGGAGATATACCGTGCACAGATTGACGAAATCCTGGAATACATCGGGAAACTGAACGAGCTGGATACGGCCAAGGTGGAGCCGATGGCCCAGGTGCTGGCGGACGATCAAACCGCCGACGCCACGCTGCGCGAAGACGTGGTGACGCCGTGTGCGGTGGCGGAGGACATTCTGCGACAGGCGCCGGACCCGGAGGGGCCGTATTTCCGGGTGCCTAAGGTGATTGAAAGGTAGCAGCAGATCTCTCGACTGCGCGTCCCGACCAGCCAAGCGGCGGCGCGGAGGAAAATCGGGCCGCTTCGCTCGGGATGACAAGTTGGACGGTGATGCGTGACGACGAATTGGACGATCAATAGCGTAAAAGAGGCGATTGCGGGGAAGAAGGTGTCCGCGCGGGAGTTGGCGGCGGAGCATTTCAAAAGAATCGCGGCGCGCAACAAAGAGATGAATGTGTACCTGACGCTCTGCGAAGAGCGGGCCTACGCGCAGGCGGACCGCATTGACGCCGACGTGGCGGCGGGCAGGGCGTTGCCGGCGCTGGCGGGCGTGCCCATCGCGGTGAAGGACGTCATCAGCACACGCGGCGTACGAACAACGTGCGGATCGAAGATTCTGGAGAATTACGTTCCCCCGTATGACGCAACGGCGGTGACGCGGCTGGAGGCCGCCGGCGCGGTGATCCTGGGCAAAACAAACTGCGACGAGTTCGCCATGGGCAGCTCAAACGAGAATTCAGCCTACGGACCGGTGCAGAATCCGGCTGCGCCGGGGACTGTGCCAGGAGGGTCGAGCGGCGGCTCGGCGGCGGCGGTGGCTGCGGACCTGGCGGTTACCTCGCTGGGGACGGACACGGGTGGATCCATCCGCCAGCCGGGGGCGTTCTGCGGCATACCGGCGATGATGGGGAGCTATGGCCGCGTGTCGCGCTACGGGTTGATTGCGTTTGCGTCGTCGCTCGACCGTATCGGGCCGTTTGCGCGAAAGGTAGAGGACGTTGCCGCGGTGCTACAAGTGATGGCAGGCCGCGACCCCAATGATTCCACTTCGACGACGGCGCCCGTGGAAGACTATACCGCGGAAATGCGCAAGCCGGTGAAGGGCATGAAGATCGGCATTCCGAAGGAATACTTCGGCGAAGGCATGGATTCCGGGGTGCGCGAGAAAATCACCGCCGGGATCGAACTGCTGCGCAAGCTGGGCTGCCAGGTGATGGACATCCAGATGCCGCACACGGATTACGCCATTGCAACGTATTACATCATCGCGACTGCGGAAGCGAGTTCGAACCTGGCGCGGTATGACGGCGTGCGATACGGCCTGCGTCAAGAGAGTGACACTCTGGTGTCAACGTATCGCAAGACGCGGGGCGCGGGGTTCGGCGCAGAAGTGAAACGCCGCATCGTGCTGGGAACCTACGTGCTCTCGGCGGGTTACTACGACGCCTATTACCTGAAAGGGCAGAAGGTGCGGGCGCTGATCGCTCAGGACTTCCGGAACGCGTTCCAGAAGGTGGACGTGATTGTGACGCCGACTTCGCCGGTGCCGCCGTTCCGGCTGGGCGAGCGAACGAATGACCCCCTTCAGATGTATCTTGCTGATATTTATACAGTTACAGGATCGCTGGCGGGCTTGCCTGGGATCTCCGTACCCTGCGGGAAGATTTGCGGAAAGCTGCCCGTCGGACTGCAGGTTTTCGGCCCGGCGTTTGGAGAGGCGCGGGTGTTGCAGTTGGCGCATGCGTTTGAGGAGGCACGCGGAGCCAATATTTGATTGGTTGGTAATAGGCGGCGAGTTGCCACCGCTTCTTTTTCCCACCGGATTGTGAAAAGAGAGCCCCGGCATAAAAACCAGCTACATTTGCACATCCGCCGTCTCGACAAGATACAGTGTGCTGCTGGTGAGAGAAATAGAAGAAAAGTTCTCGCGAAACTATAGGAATTTCACAAGTTAGGTATGTTTTTGCATATCCCGCCTGTCAGTGTTGCCAGTTCCCGCAAGCGAGGATTCCATCGAATGGTCTCCATAAAGCGCGATTTTCACAGGGTTTCCGAAAGTACTAGTGAGAAGGTTTAATCTGGCTGAAACGGAACGACTATTGCTCTTGTGAGTTGCATCCTCTAACCTGCCGTCAGCATCACAAAGATGGGTGGCGGAAGAGGTTGGAGGGAACGTGAGGAACCCCTTGGTTACCGTCAAATCGAGTCAGAAGATCTTCACCGATGCGGAAGTAGCCGGCCTGACTGGCATCTGCATGGAGCACCTGCACAATTTCGCGCGCAGCCGTCATCTCGGGATGATCGCCCGCGCAGCGGAAGCAGCCGGGGCCCAGGCGGATCAGTGGCTGTTTACGCTGTCGGACCTGATGGTTCTGGTTACGCTGTTCCCGCGCTGCTCGCACTAAAGCGCATCGCGCCTGCCTTCGGGAGTTCCCTGCCCTCCCCAAGCTTCCCTAGCGCTAAAACTCCCATCTAATTCAGCAGCCTTGCGGCGCATCCCTACGGCGCGCTATCCTGCTTGCAAGCCAAGCGCTTGCGGATGTCTGGCTGGCTAAAGCCCAGGGCCTACATGGAACCAGTCATGGTCCGGCAATCCATCCACGCTCTCTCCCTCCTCCCCTTTGGTATGTGTTTGCTGCTTGCCGCGCTGACGGGGTTGTGTGATTTGGGTAGGGCACAGGAATCACGTGCCGCCCCCACCGAAACAAAAAGCACGGTGAACCCAAGGGGAATGAAGCTGATCCTGACCGACGGGACCTACCAACTAGTGCGGGAATACCAGCGGAACGGGGACCGCGTGCGGTATTACAGCGCGGAGCGTGGCGCCTGGGAGGAACTGCCGGCGTCGATGGTGGATTGGGACGCAACCGCGAAAGCGGAAAAGGAAATGGAAAAAGAGTCCACAGCGCTGGTAGAGAAAGTCCACAAACAGGAAGAGGCGCGTCGGATGGACAACGCCACGGACATTGACGTGAGCCTGCAAGTGGGCGCAGGGGCCTTTCTGCCGTCGGGCGAAGGGATGTTTTTGGTGGAAGGAAAGTCCGTGCGGGTGCTGGACCAGGCGACGTCGGAAGTAAAGAGGGACAAGAAGCGGGTGCTGACGCAGATCCTGGTGCCCGTGCCGGTGATACCGGGCAAGCAGAACGTGACGCTGCAGGGAGCGCACGCGGAGGTGCGGCTCCGCAGCGAGCATGCGGAATTCTACCTCCGGGAAGCGCCGCCCGGACCGGATGAAGCAGCGGCGATCCAGAGGAGCCGCAGGGCCAACCAGTCAGGACCCGACGTGGAGCTGATTCGCGTCAAGGTAGGCCGAGGCAACCGGCAATTGGAATCCATCAAGACGCTTTTCGGCGAAAAGATCGGAGAAAATGCGAATGTCATCTCGATTCAGAGATGGGAAGTGGCGCCCAACGTTTACCGGTTTACACTGAGTCAGCCATTGACGCCGGGGGAGTACGTCCTGGCGGAGGTGCTCGGGGACGGCCTGAATCTGTACGTTTGGGACTTCGGGGTGGATGAGGGGCTGGGCAGAAGTGGGAAGTGAGACCACCGAGACTTAACGTTTGGCGGCAGGAACGGGGGCAAAGATTTCCGTGAGGATGTGCAAAACGTCCGAGATGCGGAAGGGTTTCTGAAGGTGGCGGGATTTCTGCGGGAGCCCGGCGCCTTCGCCGCTCATGAGATCCCCGGACATATAAATGATTTCCGGCCTACTGCCTGTGCTGGCAATCTTCAGGCGTTGCGCCACGCTGTAGCCATCAGCGTTGGGGCCGGAGCCGGCTAGCTTCAGGTCGCAGAGAATCGCGTCGTATTTCGCGGCCAGAACCAGGGTTAAGGCCTGCTCGGCGGTACCGGCGCAATCCACCTTCAAGCCATACGTAGCGAGACCTTCGGAGAGGAGCATGCGGATACTCTCTTCGTCGTCGACAACCAGAACGGAATGCTTCGCAAACGCTGTGAGGGTGGGAAGCATGCGCTCGCCGGCGCCCGTATCGTATTCCGGGATGGGCGTTTTGCCCGGTTCGATTTCGGCGACGGGCAAGGACACGGTGAAGGCCGCGCCGCCGGCAGGCAAAGTTGTGGCTTCAATGTTTCCGCCGTGCTCGCGGACGATAGACATGCAGATACTGAGGCCGAGACCCGTGCCGCCGCCAGGGCGTTTGGTGGTGAAGAAGGGATCGAAAATCTTCGGAAGGTCTTCCGGCTTGATACCAACGCCGTCGTCCTGCACGTTGGCAAAGACGCGATTTCCGGAGCGTCCCAGGCGGATCTGGACGCGGCCGGACTGGCGAACCTCGCGGATGGCGTGCTCGGCGTTGCTGATGAGATTCAGGAAAATTTGAATGAGCTGGTTGGCGTCGCCGACGATGAGCGGGAAACCCGGCACGGCGTGAAACTCGACCTCCACATTGTTACGGCGGAGGGAATGATCGTGGAGTTGCAAGGTGCGATCGATGACCACGTTGAGGTCCAGCGGCTTTTTCTGAGGAGAGGCGGGACGCGAAAATTCCAGCAGGTTCTGGACGATGCGGGCGGCGCGGCGGGCCTGGCGATGGGTCATTTCCAGCTGGCGCTTGGTGTTGTCGTCAACGCCCTGACGGTCGCGAAGGAGCTCGCTGGCGCCGAGAATCGCGGTGAGGGGATTGTTGAGCTCGTGGGCGACGCCGGCCAGCATCTGGCCCATGGCGGCAAGTTTTTCGGCCTGGATGAGCTGGCTTTCCAGGCGCTTGACCTCGGTAACATCGCGGCCGGAAACGACCACGCCTTCGATCTTTCCTTCTTCGTTAAAAAGCGGGCTGAAATTGCATTTCAGGCTGCGCCATTCGCCTTGCGTGTGGCGAACGCGGACTTCGATGGAAGCGAAATTCTGCTTGCCGGCGATTAAATCGTCGAAGAGAGACACCATGGCGGGGCGATCGTCGAGATGGGTGCGTTCGCCGAAGGTGTGGCCGACGATGTCGGAGGCTTCGTAGCCGAGGACTTCCTTGAATCTGGGGCTGACGAAGGTGTAACGGCGCTCCGGGTCCACGACGAAGATGAGGTCAGGAAAGCTGTCGATCAGCCGGCGGGCAAACTCCTGCTGCTGGTGAAGCTGCTTTTCCATGGCGCGTCGCTCGGTGATGTCCACCAGCGCGCCCTGAAAACGAATGATGCGCCCGTTGGTATCGCGCATGGCGGTGGCGGTGTTGAGGCAATGGACCGGCTGGCCGTCCTTGCGTCGCAAGGTGATTTCGCGGCCCTGCGGGCCGGCGGAGCTGCCAGCCTCGTAGGTCACGGCATTGCGCAGAAGATCGCCGGCGAAGACTTCCGTGACGCGTTTCGAGAGGAGTTCTTCCCTGGACTCGTAGCCGAGCATGGAAACGAGAGCCGGGTTGACCTCGAGGATTTTGTCGTCGGGAGTGATGATGTAAATGCCTTCCTGGAGGGATTCGAAGAGTTCGGTGAAGCGGGCTTCGCTGCGCTTCATGGCGGTGATGTCGCGGGCAAGAACCGTGACGCCGTGCACCTCACCGTCGCGGATCATCGCATGGGCGACGCAGTCGAAGAAATAGGCGACATTGCGTTTCTTCAGCCGGACGTGCACCACGCCGTTCCAGATGCGGCGCTCGAGAAACCTTGCCTTTGCGGTTTCGAGGATCTCCACGGGGTGGCCGTCCGCATCCTCAAAAAATTCAGCGAGATGGCAGCCGATGATCTCCTGAAACGGGCGGGCAACCAGATCGGAAAAGCTGCGGTTTACGGCGCGGATTTCGCCCTCGAGAGACAAGGCCAGGAGAATGTCGTCAAACGAGTCAATGAGGTCGCGAAAACCCTGCTGCGACTTGGAGATCATCGCGAAGAGCTGTTGGAGTTGCTGGTCACTCGGAAGAGTGGCGGAATCGCGGTGATCCATGCCGCGCACGAGCCCCTTCAACTCGGCGATTTCCTGCGTCTTTTTCCAGACGTAGACGCCGAGAAGGCTGACGAGAACCACCAGGCCGATGGGCAAAGCCTCCAGGTGAAGACTTGCGGAGCGCAGCGACTTCCAGGACATCCACGCGAAGACGGCGCTGACCAGCAAGAGGACGAAAAACGTGAGGCGCCAGAGTTCCTGCTGGCGTTTTTCGAAGAGTTCGATGCGGTCGGACAGGGGAGCGCGTGTCTCTCGCTCCGAAGAGAGTTTTTGGGGGGCATCCGGATTGGGCTGAGGCTGCATCGTTCTTGTCCCGCGAACCATCACACCTGGCCCTAAGACACCGATTCCTCATGATAAGGAGGTTACTGAAGAGCCAGCAAGCGGGTAAAAACCCCTGGGTTCCTGGGCAATACCTGTCCTGACGGGCAGATTTGGTTTTTGGGGGAAAATGAGTGCGAAAGAAACGAATTTTGCTTTAGTAGATAGCGGGGTCAGGGTGCTGGGTTTTCCAATCGGCGGCGAGGTGTGGAGCCGAGATGATTTGCTCTCTAGTCATCTCGCGCTGCGCGGCATCGATGTTTTGCTTTGCGTCAGCCAAGATGAACCACATACAGGCCTGAAGGTTGTCTCTGGGAACGCCTCTTCCGCTGAGGTATAAAAGCCCCAAATTGTTTCTTCCCTGTCCCGCCCCGCGCAAATCTGGAACGTGCTCGGCGGCACGACGATACCAGTAAGCAGCCTGCGCGAAATCCTGCTCCACGCCATCGCCAGTTTCATACTGTCTTCCCAATTCGGCTTGGGCGTCCGAATCTCCGCCGTCGGCTGATTTTCGGAACCAGTAAAGGGCTTCGACTTCGTCTGTCACGCCAAACCACAGATGCTGGTCAAAGGCGACGCCCAACCAGAATTGCATTTCGGGGACCCCGCTTTCCGCAGCACGCAAGAAGCAACGTTCGCTATCCATGGAGTCCGGCTCCGACTGTTGAGAGCAGAGAACGAATTCGGCGCGGGCATAGCTTTGGGATGCCGCTTTCCTGTACCAGTAATCAGATTTCGCCTTGTCGGCGGGAAGAAGCCTTCCGTCTTGATAAATCCTGCCCAGCCAATACTCAGCCTCGGGGTCGCCAGCCTCGGCGATAGAGAAAAGGTCATGCCAATCGGTGGGCTGGAGAGCGGGCAAACGCAGAATCTCCGTGAGCCGGGGATTCGGGGAGACAGGCGACGGCGTTGCCGGAGAAAGTGCGGCGGGCAGGAAAAGCAAAAACAGGACGGGGACCAGAGCACGGTGAATCATGACGTCCCCCCCAACGGCGACATGCTACACCGTTGAGCCGCAGGGCGGAAGTACATTCTCGGATAAGTAAAGAAAAGGGTATGCCAGCTATTACCAGGCGCCGACGAGGCGGCGGAGAAGTAGCAACTCGCTGAGGTGATAGGCCTTTGTGGCCAGCAACGAGCAGGGCTTCGCGGAGGACGATTTGTCCCTTGCGAAGCGCAAATTCAAGATGTCCGCGAGCGGGATGAACTGCCGGCCACCAGCTTACCCAGTTCGCGGCGCGAAACCTCGAGATTGCGCTCCATGTAATCGCAAATCAACTGAAGATCCTTTTCACTATAGTGATCCGCGACCTCCATAAAAGCCCGGCCGATGGCCTCATAGCGGGGCGCCACAGGCGCAAGGCTTTCGGGGCGGACCCTGATAAAGACCTTGCGGCGGTCACGCGTGTCGCGGATGCGCTCGATGATTTTGCGCTTTTCGAGACGGTCAAGGATGTGCGTCACGGCGCCGGTGGTGAGGCCAGTGGCGGCGGAGAGCCAGCCCGCGGTGATCGATTCGCCAGGGTGCGTGAGGATGAGGTCGACACACTTGGTATCCGTGGCGTTGAGGCCGAAGGTCTGAGCGATGGCCTGATGGAGGAAAACGGTCTGCGTGCTGAGGGCGCGGCCGAGATTAGAGAGCTTCTGAAGCAGGGCGCGGCGGGACAATTTAGGGGTTGACACAAAATACCTGCATAATTAAGATAAATAGCTGCATATTTAAGAGACTTGTCTTTCCAAATGGTACGCAAGTCTCGGCCAAGGAGCAAGTGATGAGCGTAAAGATTGAGAAAGGTTTCAAGGGGATCGGCATGGAAGGCCGCGTGGCTCACTGGTATGCGCGGACGCGGGTCAAAGATATGGAGCAGTTTCGGCAAGCGGCGCGGGATGTAGCGCAATCGCTGCACGGCGGCAGCCGCGTGCTGGAGGTTGCGCCGGGGCCCGGCTTTTTCTCCATCGAACTGGCCAAGCTGGGGAATTTCCGGATCACTGGCCTGGACATCAGCCGGACGATGGTAGAGATTGCCCAGGAAAACGCGAAAAAGGCAGGCGCGGCGGTGGACTTTCAATGGGGAAACGCGTCGGCGATGCCGTTTGAAGGTGAGAGCTTCGATTTCGTCTACTGCTCGGCGGCGTTCAAGAATTTTACGGAGCCGGTGAAGGCGCTTGACGAGATGCACCGCGTCCTGCGGCCAGGCTGCGTGGCCGTGATTGCCGATCTTTGTAAGGATACGTCGATGGAGACGATAGATCGGTACATCGAGCAGAGCGGGCGGAGCTGGTTCGACGGCTGGATGACTAGGCTGACGTTCCGGTTCTTGCTGCTGAAACGCGCCTACACGCGGGGTGATTTCACGCGCTTAGCGCGAGAAAGCCGGTTTGGAGACTGCCAGATTGAGGCAGATTCCGTCGGCTTTGAAGTGCGGTTTACGAAGCCGGAGCAAGTTCAGGCGGGTGCGGCGTAGCTATGAGCCTCACGATGGAGCAAAAGCGCGGTTTGTTCTGGATGCTAGGCATCGTCAGCGTAGCCACACTCACCAGCGTGGCTTGGCACTATATCCAAATCACCTAACGCATTGCTTGTCGCTCCTCTGAACCACGGCCCAACAAGATTGCGAGACCTATTTCCAGGCGCCGAGGAGGCGGCGGAGAAGGAGGAGTTCTCCGAGGTGGTAGGCGTTGTGGTCGGCGACAAGCAGCACTTCGCGGAGCACGGTTTGTCCATCGCCGTGAGCAAATGGAGCGAAGAAGTCCGTCTTTTTGTTTTCGACGATTTTGATCATAGCTTCGAGGTCGGCGCGGAAGGATTTTATTGTGTTGTTCCAGGCCTTGGCGTCGGGAGGAGCCTGGGTTTTGGGCCAATAGCCGGAGGGGAATTCGGGCGAAACGTGCTTGGGATTCCGGGTGAATTCGAGAATGTCCCATTGCGCGATGCGTATGTGCTCCAGAACTTCCCAGGCGGAGTGGGCGGCGCCCTCCGGGCGGACGCCCTGCAGATTTGCGGGCCAGTCTTTTACGGCGTCGTCAAAGGCGATGTGTGCGTGGCCGCCCTTCAGAAGTTCGACAAGATGTTCGGGGAGGGCTTTTTGGTTTTTCATGTTGTATTGGATTCGCGACCCACAACTTTGGTCGCATGAATCGTGACTTCGGCCGCGGACCGCCCTTCGGGCCGGACAGAAGAAGTTGCGTGAAGGAAGCGGGCATGATGTCTTGGAAAATTTCCTGGTGTGTGACCATCTTTCCGTTTTCGACGACATCCTCGCTGTAGACAAGCCGTCCATCTTGCCATGTCGCCACGTTTTTGGAGACATAGCAGCCGTGCGGCTGGAGGTTATCGCACCATACGAAACGCTGACCGTTGGCTTTCTCGTCCCACCAGGCAATAGCGAAACCTTTCAGCGTTCCACTGCCGCTTTTTTCTTCGAGTTCCTCAATCACCGAGTTATTGCCCGGACCAGGACGCCAAGTCTCCGTGCCTTCCCCGGTATCTCCGTTCGGCATTTTGTCGGTGGGCGGGTATTTGCTCTCGATGGCCCAGGTTCCCAGCATGAGGTCTTGTTCGGCGGGACCAGGAAGTTTCAGGATTGGCGAGGAAGCATGGTGGGAGGTCTTGGATTCCTGCGCAAAGTCCGCGCTGGCCCGGCGCAGCCAGATTGCCGGGAGCAAAGCGAGTATAAGCAGGAGGAGCAAAAGCAGGGCGAGCGCGAGAGCTTCATAGAATCTCCTGGAATTGCCGCGGAGTATAACGGCGAAGTATCGCGGGTTCAAGAAGTGATGGGGCAAAAAGGAAAGGCCGCACCCGGAAGAATAGGGTGCGGCGAAAAGGTTGCGTTGAACTGAAGAGCCGGCCTAAAGACCGGCCACTACACAAGGCAAGAGGTTAGTCCTGGCCTTCGGTGGCGGCGGCTGCGTCGGCGTCGTCGTCCTTCCCGCTGAGGAAGTCGAGCGAAGCCGCGTCCTCGGCTGCCGCGAAGTCGGCCGCTTCGGGGAGATCCTCCACCGGTTGCGGAATTGGGACCTCGGTGAGCAGCTGCAGGCTGCGGTAGTGTTCGAGACCCGTGCCGGCGGGAATGAGCCGGCCCATGATCACGTTTTCCTTCAAGCCGCGGAGGTAATCCACCTTGCCGGCGACCGCCGCTTCGGTAAGGACGCGGGTGGTCTCCTGGAAGCTGGCCGCGGAGATGAACGAGTCGGTCGAGAGCGACGCCTTGGTGATGCCAAGGAGCAGCGGACGGCCGGTTGCGGGACGCCCGCCTTCGGCGATGACGCGATCGTTTTCCTCGCGGAAGCGGAACTTGTCGACCTGCTCTTCCAGAAGGAACGTCGTGTCGCCAACGTCTTCGACCTTGACCCAGCGCATCATCTGGCGGGAGATGGTCTCAATGTGCTTGTCGTTGATGTTGACGCCCTGCAGGCGGTAGACCTCCTGAATTGCGTTGACGAGGTAGGCCTGGGTGTACTTCTCGCCCAGAACCGCGAGCAGGTCGTGAAGGTTGAGCGGGCCGTCGATAAGCGCTTCGCCGGCGCGGACGTGCTCGCCTTCCTGAACGTTGATGTGCACGCCGCGCGGAATGGCATATTCCTTGGAGGTCTTGCCATCCTCGCTTTCGACGTAGATCTTGCGCATGCCCTTGGCGATTTCGCCGTAGCGGACGGTACCGTCGATCTCGCTGATGACGGCGGGATCCTTGGGCTTGCGGGTTTCGAAGAGTTCGACGACGCGCGGGAGACCACCAGTGATGTCCTTGGTCTTGGTGGTTTCGCGCGGGATCTTGGCAAGCACGTCTCCGGCCTGGACTTCATCGCCATCCTGCACCAGCAAGTGGGCACGGGAAGGCATGAGGTACTTCTTGCGGACCTTGCCGGAAGAATCGCGGACAAGGATCGCAGGCTGATGCTTTTCGTCGCCCGGGGGCAGCGTGACCACGAGCTGCGAGAGGCCGGTGACTTCGTCGACTTGCTCCTCAATGGTGAGTCCGGGACGCAGATCATCGAACTTCACCGAGCCCGCCGATTCGGTCAGGATCGAGAAGGTGAAGGGATCCCATTCGGCGAGGATCTGGCCCTGGTTGACGGTGTCGCCGTCGTTGACGCGCAAACGCGCGCCGTACACGACGTGGTAGCGTTCCTTTTCGCGGCCCTTGTCATCGAGGATAACGATAAGACCGGAGCGGTTCATGGCGATGGGCGCGCCGCCGCGGCCTTCGACGTGCCGCAGGTCAACGAACTTCACATTGCCCGCGTTCTTGGCCTCGAGTGTAGAGCGCTCGCTGACGCGGGTAGCTGCGCCGCCGATGTGGAACGTACGCATGGTGAGCTGCGTGCCCGGTTCGCCAATGGACTGCGCGGCAATGACGCCGACGGCTTCGCCCATTTCCACCATGCGGCCGGTGGCCAGGTTACGGCCATAGCAGAGCGCGCAAACACCGCGCCGCGATTCGCAGGTGAGCACGGATCGGATGCGCACGCGCTCGATACCTGCGGCCTGGATCTGGTTGGCGAGCTCTTCGGTGATCTCCTGGTTAACCTCGACGATGACGTTGCTCTCGAAGTCCTTGATCCTCTCGAGGGAAACGCGGCCAACCACGCGGTCGCGCAACGGCTCGACTTCGACGCCGGCCTCAATGATGGGCTCGACGTAGATGCCGTCGGCGGTGCCGCAGTCGTACTCGTTGATGATGACGTCCTGGGCCACATCGACAAGGCGGCGGGTCAGGTAGCCGGAGTCGGCGGTCTTGAGCGCCGTATCGGCTAGGCCCTTGCGCGCGCCGTGCGTAGAGATGAAGTACTGCAACACGGTCAAGCCTTCGCGGAAGTTGGAGGTAATGGGCGTTTCGATGACTTCGCCGGAGGGCTTGGCCATCAAACCGCGCATGCCGGAAAGCTGGCGGATCTGCTGCTTGGAACCGCGGGCGCCGGAGTCCGCCATGATGTAGACGGGGTTGATGCTGCCTTCGCGGTCCTGGCCTTCGAGGGCCTTGAACATTTCGTCAGCAACCTT
>Ga0126376_10001129_pt1 | contig 14173 bp, 12 predicted proteins | sample PanSoiMetPlot_15_FD_92760 | JGI IMG/M metagenome (GOLD analysis project Ga0126376, IMG submission 92760) | Tropical forest soil microbial communities from Panama - MetaG Plot_15 | ecosystem: Environmental > Terrestrial > Soil > Tropical forest > Bulk soil | place: Panama | collected 2016-02-17
ACCGACGCGGCGCGCCCGCCCGGTCGGCCACCCGACCGCTCCAGCGTGAGTGCTGCGCCCGCCAGCGTCGTCCACCCCAGCACGACATCGGTTGCGTCCCACTCGAGGGCCATGGCGACCGCCGCGAGCGCGAATCCCATGATCACATCAGACGTCCTACGCCGCAGCCAACCCACGGCCAGATACGCCAGCCCGAGTGGGGCCGCTATGACGCCGAGGTGGTTCTCGAAGAGGTGCAGACCCGTCAACGCCGCCAGCAGCAGCAGCGCGAGGGGATTCAGTACGAAGAGCACCCGGTCGACGAGCGCAGCCACATCGATCGGCTCCGTCTCGAACGGATCGCGCTCGACCTGCTGCCACCACAGCAGCCCCCATACCGCTACGACAGCTCCGAACGCCAGCCACCGGTTGCCATCGCTACCGGAGATTTCGGCCAAGCTGACGCCGAGGATGATCCAGGCGCTGACAAGAACGCCAAGCCGCGCTTCCGGCCACGCGTGTCGTCGGGTGACGTGGAGCGCCAGAACTGCGGCCGAGGCAACGAGCCAGGTGCCGAGCGGATGTTCCAGGGCGGGAGCGGCACCCGCGGCGGCGAGCACCAGAAAGCCGAACAGCGCGAGATCGAACGTGCGCCGCCAGCCCATCGTGTACGCCAGGAACCCGGTCCCGATTCCGATGACCTCGAGATAGCCGAGAAAAGCTTCGTAGTTCGGCACGGGCGGTGGGAGCAGCAGCGGGGCCAGGTACGCGCCACCGAGCGCCCACAGTGCCAGTCCCTCGATCTCGTGATTGAGCGCCAGCAGCGTCACCGCGACGGTGGACGCGGCGAGGAGAATGACCCCAGTGCGCCGGTCGATGAGGGCGTATGGTCCAGCCGCTGCCCAGAGGCCGAGGAACACGAGGCCGCCACCGGCGCCGATCATACTCGCGCCATAGGGACGCATGCCGAATCGGATACGTCGATCGCCCCAGACCGCGACTGCGATACCGGTCGTGATCGCGGTCAGCGAGCGCACGAGCGGCGGAATCCAGCCGCGGTCGAACGCATACTTGAGGAACAAGACTCCCGCGACGAGCAATGCCGCACTGCCGACGATGAGCAGGCCGCGCTGGCCGAACCACTGCTCGAGGTCGGTCGCGATACTCGGGGCCGTGCGGCGGGGAAGCGGAGGGAGTGGTGCGGTGTGCAGGGCCGACGCGGGTGGTGCGGGCACGCTTGGTGTGGGAGCCGGTGTCGAGGGGCGGGGACGCGGCCGCGGCAGCTCGGTCCCCGCATGAGTCGACGTCAGTCGCCTGACGAGATTCTCGAGGGCCTCCACCCGCCGTTCGAGCGGTCAATCGCAACACGTAGTTCGTCGGGCACGGTCTCAATGTGTGCGCTGTCACGCTTCCGCGCGAGATACCTCCAGGCAACACGGGCCGTCGGAGAGTCACCACGAGGCGCCGGAGTAACGCGAGCCCCGGATTTCCGCGGTGTGAGATGACTCACGCAGCGGCCGGTCGCATACTGACGGCAACTCCACGTCTGACCCGCTTCCTCGGCAACTGATCGTCGCGCCGCATGTTCCGTGTTCGCGTGATGCGGCGCACGGCTTCACGTCGCCGAAATCGCCACTGTTACGCCCGCGCCCCTTCTTTTCACGACAGAGGTATGAGATGCGCGTTCCCATAGTCCTTCTGGGCCTCGTGGCCACGCCGTTGGTCGTGGCTGCAGCTCAGAGCGGCTCGGCGGCGGTCAAGGATCCCGCGCAGTGCGCGGTGGCCGACGCGAACCGTTCACCACAATCCTGGTCCCGCGATCGGAAGCCCGATCCGCTGGGCCGGTCGCGCACCGGCTGCTCGCCGGTCGCGCCATCTGCTGGCAACACGGGGGATCCGCCGCCTCCACCGCCCCCGCCGCCTGATACGACGCCGACCCAGCCGCCCCCGCCCCCGCCGGGGTCGGTGTCGATCGACGGGAACGTCTGGAACGAAGCGACGTGGGCGCCGCTGGTGGGTTGGACCGTAACCGTCTCCGGTCCAGTGAATAGCAGCACGGTGACGGATGCCACCGGACACTACCTCTTCTCGGGGATCCCCGCGGGGACATACACCGTCTGCGAAGAGGTGCAATCGGGATGGACGCAGTCGTCACCCACGATGCCGGCGGCGTGCGGTTCGGGAAAGGGCTACAGTTTCTCCCTCACCGCTGGTGGGAGTGGGTCGTTCGTCGATTTCGGGAACATGCCGCTGTAATCTGTCGCAGGGCGCGCTGTCGGAAGCCTCACACCACGACCTGGTGTGAGGCTTCTGCTTTTCCGCTCCGCCGGCGAAGTTTGGCGACATGTCCGGAGCCGCACGATGAGCGACCAGCGCAAACCGAGTCCGCCGCTCGCGGTACCAGTGGGTGCTGACGACCACGTGATGGGGCCGGCGGACGCGCCCCTGACGCTGGTCGAGTACGCCGACTACGAGTGCCCCGATTCGCGGCTCGCTTACCCCGTCGTGAAGGCGCTGCTGCGCCGTTTCGGGCCACGACTGCGGTTCGTGTTCCGCCATTTTCCCCTCACGCAGCTGCACGGGCAGGCGGAGCATGCCGCCGAAGTCGCGGAAGCTGCCGGCGTGCAGGGGAAGTACTGGGAAATGCATGACCGGCTGTACGAGCGGCAGTTCGCGCTCGACGACGTCTACCTGATCGAGTACGCCGGCGATCTCGGGCTCGATGCCGCGCGGGTCCAGCGGGAGCTCGAGGGCCACGTGCACCTGCCGCGCGTGCGTGCCGACTTCAAGGGCGGCGCGCTGAGCGGGGTGAAGGGGACGCCGACCTTTTTCGTGAACGGTGTGCGCTTCCGCGGTCCCTGGGACGAAGAGCTGCTGGCCCGGGCGCTCGACCAGGCCGGTGGAGCCGCGAGCTAGGCGAGCGGCATGCACGAGTTCGAAGTCGTCCTGGCCCTGCTCGTGGCAATCGTGGCGCTCGGCCTCCTGGCCCAGCGACTCGCGCTGCCCGCGCCGGCGCTGCTCGTGCTGGGCGGGCTCGCCATCGCGCTCGTGCCAGGATTGCCTCCGGTCGAGTTCGAGCCGCACCTCATCTTCACCATCTTCATTCCGCCGCTGCTGTACCGTGCGGCCTTGCTGGCGTCGTGGCGCGACCTGCACGCCAACTACCGGCCGATCATGCTGCTCAGCGTCGGACTCGTCGTCTTCACGACCGTGGTCGTCGGGGTGGCGGTGCATGCGGTGCTCCCCGGGCTGCCGTTGGGCGCCGCCTTCGCGCTCGGAGCTCTGGTGTCGCCGCCCGATGCCGCAGCCGCCACGGCGTTTCTGCGGCAGCTCGTGGTGCCGCGCCGCCTCGCGACGATTCTCGAGGGAGAAAGCCTCGTCAACGACGCCACGGCGATCATCGCCTATCGCATGGCGGTGGCGGCGGTCGTGACCGGGACGTTCTCGCTCGGCGGGGCGGGGCTGCAATTCCTGTATGTGGGCTCGCTCGGTGTCGCGGTCGGGCTCGCGGTCGGTTGGCTGATCCTGCTGCTGCGGCAGCGGATCCACGCCCCGGAAATCGAGGCGACGATCTCGTTGCTCACCCCGTTCGCCGCGTTTCTTCCCGCGGAGGCGCTCGGCGTATCGGGCGTGCTCGCCGTCGTCACGACCGGACTCTATCTGGCGCGCCTCGGGCCGCGGTTCATCGCGCCCGACACACGGCTGCAGACCGAAGGGATGTGGGGAGTGGTCGGGTTCGTGCTCGAGGGGCTGACGTTCATCTTTGTCGGACTGGAGCTGCGCGAGGTGCGAGGACTGCTCGGAACCTACTCCGCGGCGGAGCTCGTGCTGGCCGTGGTGGTGGTGAGTGTCGCGACGATCGGGGCGCGGTTGATCTGGGTGTTCGCATCGAGCTACGCGCCACGCCGGCTGCGCTTCGGCGACGGGCATCAGGATCCGTTCGTCTCGTGGCGCTACGTCTTCTTCACCGGGTGGGCAGGGTTGCGCGGTGCCGACTCCCTGGTGCTGGCACTGGCACTGCCGCTCGTCACCGCCACCGGGGCGCCGTTTCCGGGCCGCGACCTGATCATTTTTCTGACCTACGCGGTGATCCTGGTGACGCTTTTGGTGCAGGGATTCACGCTGCGGCCGATCGTGAACCGTCTGGGGATTTGCGACACCGGTGAGACGCGGAGGTTGGAAGAGGCGCACGCCCGGGAGCAGGCATCGGTGGCGGCGCTCAAGCGTCTCGACGAGCTGGCGCGGGATCTCGACGGGGAGCTGGTCCGCGAGCTGCGGTCGCGCTATGGCCATCGGGAGCGCCGCTACAGCGCGCGGGTGCGCGCCGAGCGAGATGGAGCAGAGGAGCATCTGGCAAAGCGGCGCGGGGAAGTGCTGCGCGAGCTGCTCGAGGCGGAGCGCCAGGCGGTGCTGAAGCTGCGGGACAGGGGGATGATCGGCGACCACGTGCTGCGGCAGGTGCAGCGCGATCTCGACCTCGAAGTGCTGGGATTGCGGTAGCTCGGAGGGCGGCAAATGACACGCAGCACCAAGACCATGTTTGCGCGGGCGGCGGCCCATGTGGCCCGCCAGGATCGCGTGATGGCGGCGCTCATGAAACGCACCGGGCCGTTCCGGCTGGCGCGGCCCGACAGCGACCACTTCGCCGCGCTCGCCGAAAGCATTCTCTACCAGCAGCTCGCCGGTGCGGCGGCGGCGGCGATCCACCGGCGCTTCGAGGCGCTGTTCGACGGGGGCCCGACGCCTGCCGCGGTCATCGACCTCCATCCCCGAACGCTGCGCGCCGCGGGGCTTTCGGGCAGCAAGGTCGCCTCGATCCGCGATCTCGCCGCGAAGGTCGCGGATGGCACCGTCCCGCTTCAGTACATCGGCAGGCGTTCCGACGAAGCGATCATCGAACGCCTGACGGTGGTGCGTGGCATCGGGCGGTGGACGGCCGAGATGTTCCTGATGTTTCAGCTGCGCCGGCTCGATGTGTGGCCGGTAAGCGATTACGGGGTGCGTCAGGGCTACGCGCTCGCCTACGGTCTGCGGAAGCTCCCCACTCCGAAGCGGCTCGAGAGAGAAGGCGAGCGGTTTCGACCGTACCGGACGGTGGCGGCGTGGTACTGCTGGCAGGCGGTCCACGAGCACCGCAAACAGCAGCGTCAATAGCTGTCGACGTCGATGACCGCCTGTGCAAAGGCCTGCGGGGCTTCCTGGGGCAGGTTGTGCCCGACGCCACCACTGATGACTCGGTGCTGGTACCTCCCTGTGAATTTCGTCGCGTAGGCGGCGGGGAGAGGGTGTGGCGCGGCGTTCGCATCGCCCTCCAGCGTGATCGTCGGCACTGCGATAGCTGGGGCAGACGCGAGGCGTTGCTCCAGCTCGTCGAACTTTGCTTCCCCTGAAACCAGTCCGAGCCGCCAGCGGTAGTTGTGAATCACGATCGCGACGTGATCGGGATTGTCGAACGACGCAGCGCTCTGATCGAACTTCGCATCGCTGAATGCCCACTTGGGTGAGGCAAGCCGCCAGATGAGCTTCGCGAACTCGCGCCGGTATTTATCGTATCCCGCCCGCCCGCGCTCCGTCGCGAAGTAGAACTGGTACCACCATTGGAGCTCCGCACTGGGGGGCAGGGGCGTCTGGTTGGCAGCGGGGTTGCCGATCAGGTAGCCGCTGACCGATACGTGGGCTTTGCAGCGCTCCGGCCAGAGCGCGGCGATGATGTTGGCGGTACGGGCTCCCCAATCGAATCCTGCCACGATCGCCTGCTGGAGCTTGAGCGCATCCATGAGCGCCACGACGTCGACGGCGAGCGCCGCCTGCTGGCCATTTCGGGGAGTCTGATCGGATAGAAAGCGCGTCGAGCCGTAGCCGCGTAGGTAGGGCACGATCACCCGGTACCCCTGCTGCGCCAGTAGCGGGACGACTTCCTCAAAGCTGTAGATGTCGTACGGCCACCCGTGCAGCAGGACCACCGCGGGGGCTGTGGCACGACCAGCGTCCACGTAGCCGACGTTCAGGACGCCGGCTTCGATCTGCTTGATCTCGATCGCACGGTGTGCTTCAGTCATGGCCACCTTGGCGGCGACGATGGTACTGAGCGTCGTACCCAGGAATTCGCGACGGTCCAGATTCATGGGGGAGTCATCCGAAGGTGAACGCAAAAGCCTCGACGCGCGGATCGAGAAACTCGATTTCGAATTGGCGGTCGGCGATCGGGGGCGTTTGGCGGATCAGCTGATACAGCCGCTGCTCGGTCACGGCTCCCTGGCCCTGCACATCGACGTCGCCACCATGCCCATTCCCAGGCGGTTGCCCGTCGATGCGAACCCGGTATCGGATCGAGGTCCCCTTCGCTGCCGGACCCATGACGAGATTCACGTCACGGGCGTGAAAGCGGTAGAGGATCCGGCCGTTCGGCGCATTGAGCGTCAGTGCCTGCTTTCCCCGTGACCAGTCACCTGCCACCGACCATTCGTTAAGTCGTGTGGGGATGCCGGACACGAAGTGCTCGGTGCGATCCGTGCCGAGGTAGTTCTCCGGTGAGCCCAAGCTGTCCCAGTCCGCGGCTGCTTCGATACCTTGGGGGTCGACTCGGACCAGCTCGCGAACGATGCCGGTGGCGCCGGCCTCCGACAGCAGCCGCTGAATCGTCATCTCGGCCATGTCGTAGGAGCCCTCGCCGAACTGGCCATGGCGCACGGCGCCGTGTCCGTCGACGAAGTAGAGCGCCGGCCAGTACTGATTGTCGAACCCGCGCCAGATCGCGTAGTCGTTGTCGACCGCGACGGGGTAGTCCACCCGCTGTGCTTTAACCATGCGACGCACGTTGTCGAGGTCGTGCTCGAACTCGAACTCCGGCGTGTGCACGCCAATGACGACCAGACCGTGATCGCGGTATTTCTCCGCCCACGCGCGCACGTACGGAAGGGTCCGCAGCCAGTTGATGCAGGTGTAGGTCCAGAAGTCGACCAGAACGACTTTTCCCTGCAATCCGGCCGCCGTCAGGGGTGGCGAATTGAGCCACGTGGTCGCGTTGCGCAGCCCCGACAACGGCCCGTCCGCCACTGCTCCGAGTCCGTGCACCAAAGACTTCGTCGAACCCACCATGGCGAGCTCCACTCCGGCAACGGCCGCCGCCGTCCTCTCGAGAAAGCGGCGACGATCCAGGTCGACTGCTCCGGCCACGCTAGTGCCCCGCGGCACCCGCCGCTTGCTCGATCAGTCGCGTCACGACGAGTGGGTGCGAGAGAAACGCTACGTGACTCGCCTTGATCTCCGACGTCTTCGCCCCCATGCGCTTAGCGTAGAACCGCTCGAGGTTGGGATTGAGGGCTTTGTCGTCCTGCGACACCAGGTACCACGAGGGGATGGTCTTCCACGCCACATGGTCCACTGACGCGCCGAAGGCACTGCCGATGATCGGCTTCTGCACGGCCGCCGCGACACGGGTCTCCGCTACCGGGAGATCAGCGGCGAAGAGCTCGTGGAACTTCGCGGCATCGATGGAAAGAAAGCCTGCCGCATCGGGCTTGAGTGCCGCGCCGAGCGCGGTGGGATACTGCTGCCCGAAAGCCCCGATCGGCTCGCCCGAGTCGGGGGCGAACGCGGCAAGGTAGACGAGCGCTTTGACGTTGGCGTTGCCGGCAGCGGCGGAGGTGATCACCGCCCCGCCGTAGGAATGGCCGACGACCACCACCGGCCCGGTCTGGGCGTCGATGACTCGCTTCGTCGTTTCGATGTCGGCGGCCAGCGACGTGAGCGGGTTCTGCACGGCGATGACGGTATAGCCGTCCCGTTGCAGTAGCGGGATGACTCTTGACCAGCTCGAGCCATCGGCGAAGGCTCCGTGGACGAGGACGATCGTCGGCTTCGGCGCCGCGGTTCTACTTTTGGCGTGCTGCGCTGAGGCACCGGGCGCCTTGAGCGCGACCGCAATCGCGATCGCTGCACCCATGAAGATTCTTGGGGTCGTTGGCATCACGCGCTCCTGAGCGATTTGAAGTCGGCGCGGAGCTCCGACACGAACGTCTCCGGCTGCTCCCACGCCGCGAAGTGTCCGCCCTTGGGAAGACGGTTGTAGCGCAGCAGCTTAGGATAGGCGCGCCGGGCCCAGCTCTCCGGAGCCTGATAGATCTCGTCTGGGAAGGCCATCACGGCGACTGGGATCTGAATGCCACGGATGTCGAAAAAGCCACCTCCCGTAGAGGCCTGTGTCGTATCCCAATACAGGCGTGCCGACGAGACGGCGGTGTTGGTCAACCAATAGAGCGTGACGTTGTCGAGGATATCGTCGCGCGACAGCCCCTCAGCGCCTCCATCGAAGACGCGCACAATGAGCTCCTGGCTGGCCGCGTCGTGATCGATCATCCAGGCCGCGAGGCCCACCGGTGAATCGGCCAAGGCGTACAGCGTCTGCGGACGCCACGACATCTCCAGCGCGTAGCCGAGCCCTTTCTTATAGAAGAAGGCGAGCTGGTCCCACGCGCGCCGCTCGTCGGCCGACAGCGTCGCTGGCATTTGGCCGCTGCCCAGCGCCTTCGCGATCTCAGGCGGCACAGTCGCGGCCATGTTCGTCGAGATGCCGAGCAGGCCCTGCGGTTGCTGCAGCGCCATCACCTCGGAGACCGCGTTCCCCCAGTCTCCCCCTTGCGCGACATAATGCGTGTAGCCAAGCCGCTGCATGAGCGCGGCCCAGGCCTTTGCGATGCGAGCCGGGTGCCAGCCGGCTGCCGTGGGCTTGCCGGAGAAGCCGTAGCCTGGCAGAGACGGGATCACGACATGGAACGCATCCGCGGCGCTGCCACCGTGGGCCGTCGGATTGGTGAGCGGCTCGATGACCTTCAGCTGCTCGATGATCGAGCCGGGCCAGCCGTGCGTGATGATGACGGGCAAGGCGTTCTCATGCTTCGATTTCACGTGAATGAAGTGAATGTCGAGCCCGTCGATTTCAGTGATGAATTGCGGCAGGGCGGCGAGCCTCGCTTCGCACTTCTTCCAGTCGTAGTCACTGCCCCAATACTTCGCGAGATTCTGCATGGTCCTGATGGGCACGCCTTGTGTCGAATCCGGGACCCATTCTTTCTCGGGCCACTTCGTCGCGACGAGGCGCCGGCGCAGGTCCGCCAGGTCGGCGTCCGAAGCCGCGAAATGGAAGGGACGAATGTCCGTCTGACTGCCCTTCGGCGGCGCGGCGTCGGTGAGCGACTTGGTCATGGCGTCGACTCCTTTTGAGAAATCGAGAAATCCGAGCGGGCCAGCGACAACAGTTGCCGCTGTCAAACCCAGGAAGCGGCGGCGATCGAGATCGGGTCTGTTGGTCATGTCGTGACATCCTCTCACGTGAGAAATCCTTCCTTCCCTTCGCTGTCCTCGGTGTTCACGACCAGGCGGCAAGGCGAATCTTGCCGACGTCCTCGCCGGGGTGTTCGCGCACGCCGTACAGCACGCTGGCGCTGGTCCACAGCACCGTCCTGCCCAGGTGGTGTGGGTAGCGGGCGATTTTGGCGTTGAAAAAACCGAGGGCGGTGTTCTCAGTTCGCAAGAGCTCGTCGGCGTCGTCGAGGTAGCCCCGCGTCTCCGCGATCGTTCGCTCGGCGTCGTCGTCGAACCGTTTGTTCTGGTGACCGGCGACGATATGCCGCGGCTCGAGGGCCGCGACCTTGTCGATGGCGTCCCGCCATGGCCCGAAGCCCTCGTCACTCACACTCTCCCCGAGGTACAAATGCACGCCGTTGTAGATCACGTCGCCCGCGACCACCAGTCCAAGATCCGGTACATGGAGGACGCTGGTATCGTCGGTGTCGCTGTGACCGACCTCGACCATCACGAGATCGTGTCCTTCGAGCGTGAAGTGGTTGCCGGGGACCGTGACTGCCGTGACCGGCGACGGGGGAATCATCCCAGGGTACGCTTTGTCCCAGAGCAACGGACGCGCGGCGATGCTGCCCGGCATTTGCCCGATCGTTCCCTTGGTGGCGACGACGCGGGCCCCAAAGCGTTCCGCCAACAGGCCTGCGGCGAACCAGTGATCGCCGTGGCCGTGGGTAATGAAGATGTCGGTCAGGCGCCGGCCTTCTCCAGCGACCCAGTCGCCGAGCGCCTGCGCCTGGGCCGTCGTGAAGGCGGGGTCCGTTAGGACCGCGTCCGTGCGCCCATAAATCAGCGTGCTCGCGACGGGAGAGCCCCCCTTCGGCTCTCCGTTCGGGAGCGTACCAGCGGTCCGTGGTGGAGGGTCGTTGACGAATACCGCGTACCTGAGCTCGCCAACGGCGCCACGGGCCGACGGCGTCACCATGCCGCGCGGGTTGCAGGGCTGCGGCTCAAGACCCGGTTGAAGACCAGCACCCACACGAGTCCGATGATCGGCCAGACGTATCGGGCGTAGGCGCCGTCCGGTGACCAGAATCCTCCGCTCATCCACGTGGTGCCGCCCAAGACGCCGAGCACCACGCATGCGACGCCCGCTGCAAAGAGCCCATTCGAGATCAGCCCGGCCCGCCAGAACCCAAACGATCCGGACATGATCAACATGGCGCGCGGAAACGACGTCAACACGAAGCAGGCCCAGGAAAGGTCATTCAGTCCTGAGGCGAACGCCGTATTTCCCGAGCCCGCAATCGAGTACGCGAGGCCTGCGCCCACTGCGATGAGCAGGAGGAACACCGCTCCGACGGCAGCGCTGGAAGCGGTCGCCGCCGCGCCCCAACCATCCTGCCCCGCGTCCGCCAGGGTAACTCTGAGCGCCGCAGCGAACCACATGAGATTGAGGACCGCGAGGCCCGAGACCACCGCGGCGATCAGGATTCGGGTATGATGGCCGGTGTAAAACGCGACCAGTGCGTCGGACGACGCGCCCACCGGGGGCTGGTGGCCGTAAAGGACGTAGGCAACGATGGCGAAAATGACGAAGTTGTTGCCGCTCATGCGCCACAAGCCTTCCCAGAAAGCGCGACCGTACTTGCTGGTGGAGGGGCTCGCTGCTGAAGTAGTAGCACTCATGAGGATGCCCTCTGCAGCTGAAGGTGAATTCCTACCGACCAGACTGCGCACTCAAACGCAACGCGGCGAAGTGGCCGCCGCGGTTGACCTCGTGGAAGTAGGACACGGTAACGTACGGGGATTCCACTAGGTTGCAACGGGATTGGATCTTCCAGAGTCGGGACAGCGGAACTTGAACTCGTGACCCCCTGAACCATATGCGACTCCATAGAGGGCCGAGTCACGACGCCATGGAGTACTTACTCCAGGGCATCAGAGTGGATGTCGTCAACAGCTTGTGCAGAGCAATGAACGTGGCTCCTTTGACATTCCAGCGAGCCTGCTTGCACTGCGTTTGCAGGTCGATGGCATCGGCCAGTGCTGGTTGAGGAACCGAATCACGTCGAGTCGAGTGCTCTCGGCTAGATCGTTCTCGTCACGTAAGGCTCGGCGGTGATGCTCGCCGCGCCGCTCGCGGCGTTGGATCTTCCCCTCAAGGTGCTGGTCTGGGAGGACGGAAACGGAATGGTATCGGTGAGCTACCACTCACCGGGATTCATGGCCGAGCGGTACCGCCTCGACGGCGCGCTGCGCGCGCCCTTCGACGCGATCGCGTCGATCGTTGAGGCGGTACTTAGTCCGTAACTCGTGCCGATTGGAAACGCGGCTGCGCCTCACACCGGCGGCGACGGCGTCTTAGCGGTCGTGATTGTCGGGACGTCGCTCGTCGATGCCAAGCGCCTCGGCGCTTCCCTCGACCCGGCCCTCTAGGTCGGCGAGCAGCCCCTCGTCCGAGAGATCGAGCGGGTGGGAATGCTCCCAGTCGTGCTGGGCGACCTTGTGCAACCGATCCACGACATCGTCGTCCCGTACCTCGATGCCGAGCTCGCGGCGGCCGTCGAGGCTGCCGGCCGCGAAGTTGATCGAGCCGACAATGGCGGAGACCCCGTCAGCGAGCAGGATCTTGCCGTGCAGTTTGAGGTGCTTGAGCTTGTGCACTTTGATCCCCACATCGTCCATGATCCGCAGGCCGCCCACACCCTCCACGAGTTTTTCCCGCTTGAGCGTGTGGGACGGACGCGCCATGACGTGCACTTTCACTCCACGGCGAGCCGCGCGGACCAGATGCTCGATAATCAGCGTGTCCTGAAAGCGCTCGTTCTGGACGAACAGGGTGTGCCGGGCCTCGTCGATAAAGCGGGAGATGCGTTCGCGCCCGGGCCCGGGACACCACACCAGCGAGCTGCGCTCGTGCGGGGTGAACGCCGCACGATCCCAATCGGTTTCGAAACACTCGATGATCTCAGCCACCTCGTGACGGTGCGTTGACACCACAGCGTAGTCCCTCGTCTCCGTCATGTTCTTCGTCGCCCAGTTGAGCGACGCGACGAACGCCGTGTGATCATCCACCACCATCGACTTTTCGTGCGTCAGATCGAAGGCCGGGTTGGCGTCATTCACATCGATTGCTGCCCGCTCCAGCTCGCGGCGCGTCGCTTCGTTGTCCTGCGCACCACTGCGGCGGGCGGCGTTGAGCATCACGCGGACATCGACCCCGCGCCGCTTCGCCGCGAGGACGGACTTGAGCAATGTCGGATCAGAGAACACGAACATCTTGATGCGCAGCGTGCGGGCGGCGCCATGGATCGCCGCGAGGATCGGCTTGGCGGAGTCATCCGGAAGGACAATCAGCGACCGGCTCATGCGGATGCGACCCCGGTCCGTTGGGTGGAGGCGACCTTGGTCCGGTACAAGTCCGCGTAGAGGCCCTCACGGGCCAGCAGGTCATCGTGGCGCCCTTGCTCCGCTACGACCCCTTCGTGCAGGACGATGATCAGGTCGGCGTTGCGGATGGTGTTCAGCCGGTGGGTGATCGTAATGACCGTTCGCCCCTCCATGAGACGATCGAGACCTTCTATCACGAGCTTCTCCGACTCCGTGTCGAGCGCCGCGGTCGGCTCATCGAGAATCAGGATCGGCGCGTTGCGGATCAGCGCCCGCGCGATGCCGATGCGCTGGCGCTGACCGCCCGATAGCGTGACGCCGCGCTCGCCGACGGGGGTGTCGTAGCCGTGGGGCATGCGCACGATGAACTCGTCCGCGTTGGCGAGCCGTGCCGCGGCGAGGATCTGCTCCATGGTGGCGTCGGGCCGCCCATAGGCGATGTTGTCGCGCACGCTCCCTCGGAACAGCACAGTGTCCTGCAGCACAAAACCGATCTGGCGTCGGATGCCCTCGAGGGTGTAGTCGCGGATGTCGATTCCGTCAATCAGGATGCGACCGCCTGTCGGATCGTAGAACCGCGGAATCAGGCTCACGATGGTCGACTTGCCGCTCCCCGTCACGCCAACGACCCCCACAAACTGACCCTGGGTGATCGAGAAGGCGACGTCCGCGAGGACCGGGGCCTCCGGCTTGTACGAGAAGGCGACGTGCTCGAACTCAATGGCTCCCCGGAACGGTTGGGGCTCACGGGCGTCGGAGCGCTCCCCGACATTGACGCCGATATCGAGTATGGACCGGATCCGCTCGAGCCCCACGTTGGTCGCCGCGACGGAGTTGGTCATCTTGGCCAGGTCCTGCACCGGCTTGAAGAATTTGGCGAGATAGGTGAGGAAGACGGTGAGCGAGCCGATCGTCATCGTGCCGGCGAGGACGAGTCCGGCGCCCCGCCACAGCACCAGGGCCGTGCACAGCGAGACGATGACGGCGACGACCGGCGACAGCAGGGATTTGACGCGGCGGGCGCCGAGCGCCGCGAGCACGGTCGCGCGGCTGACGTCGCCGAGCCGCTTCGCCTCGATGTCCTGTGCGCCGAAGGCCTGGACCGTTCGGACCGACTCGAGCCCCGTCTGGAGCACGTCGACGATGTCGCTTTGCCGGCGCCGCACTTCATGGGTGGCCCGCTTGATCGCGCGCCGGAACCGCGCCACGAACAGCAGCAGAAACGGGGTGATGGCCAGCACGATGAGCGTGAAATCCCAGTTGAGCCAGAACATCAGGCCGAGCATGCCGACAATCGTCAGCAGATCGACGAGGATGCTCAACGTCGCCGAGGACACGAAGTCCTGGACCGTGGCGACGTCGTCGATAATTGTGCTGAGCAGCACTCCGGTCTGGTGCGTGTCGTAGTAGTTGAACGAGAGGCGTTCGGCGTGGTTGTAGAGCCGCAGGCGGAGGTCATTGGCCACCCACTGGCCCACGCTCTCCGTGAAATAACTGTCGA
>Ga0126376_10001130_pt1 | contig 14168 bp, 10 predicted proteins | sample PanSoiMetPlot_15_FD_92760 | JGI IMG/M metagenome (GOLD analysis project Ga0126376, IMG submission 92760) | Tropical forest soil microbial communities from Panama - MetaG Plot_15 | ecosystem: Environmental > Terrestrial > Soil > Tropical forest > Bulk soil | place: Panama | collected 2016-02-17
ATACAGGAGCAACCATGTTGCTGGCAGCGCAATTTCGAGACCTGCGCGGAACAACAAAAATGTAAGGAACGCACCCGCGACCAGCGGAGGCGCGAGGCCAAGAGCAACTTTACGCGCCGGCCCGGAAAACAGCGGCAATCCCCGGCGGTTCGCCTTCCAGGTACAGGCGAGCAAGCCGATTGCAACCGCCATCAAACCTTCGGCAAGCCAAACACGCAGCCAGGCAAAAGACGAAGTCTGTCGGGCGGCCAATAACGCCGCTGCGATGGCCGTACATCCCAGCACGACTTGGCCCCAGCCCGATACCGCCGTAAAGGCTGCTGAGCGCTCCATCGTGTCGCGAATGTAACGCAGATCCTCGGCAAGATTGGGCGTAATCCCGCTCGTCGCAGAAGGACGTTTCGACCGATGAAAGCGCCGGATTCGATGCGGCTGCGTGTCGAACATGCCCAGAGATTAACCGCCTTCTGCTTCTTCTGTCAAGTACTTTTCATTGTAAAGTGATCCCCTCGAATTTCCGCTCTGCGAAATTCCGGAGTCGCCTTGCGCTCTATCGCGTTCCTGAAGCGCCAATATTGGCGCCTGCCGCCTGTTGCGAAAGCAGCCCGAAAACCCCTACACCATTGACCGTGCCGACATAAACCTTGCCGTGGCTGATGATCGGCGTGATGAATTTGTTGCCCTTGCCGAAATGATCGCGTCCCTGCGGTGCCTGGATCGAGTTGTAAAGCATCTCCAGCGTTCGCGCATTAAATGCGAACAGGATTGCCGGATTCGTATACGTCGTCGCCCACAAAATCGCATCCTTGCCGCCATTAGTGCTGATGCTGGGAGTGGCACCTGGATACGGGAATCTCATCTTGGTCTTGGCAACCGGCGAACTCAGCAGTTTTGCATCCTGGAACTGATAGTCGAGAATCGGACCATCAACCGGGCCGAAGTAGACATTCCCGTTCCACGCTGCCGGCATCGACCACATTCCACCGGGCAGCGCTCCCGGAAGTTCCTGGTACAGATCGTTGTGGTCCGAGTTGAACTTTCCCATATTGTTTCGGTCGACCACATACAGGTTCGAATCTTTTCCGGCACCCACGGCCAGTTGCTTCAGATTGCCGTTGGAATCGTTGATATTCACCAACACCGCTCCACCAGATCCCAGATCGGTGTCTGTGAGGTTCTCGATTGCCTGGTTATACATCTCAAAATAGTCCGCCACGGCAAGCCCGCCGGTGGTGGAGATTCGCAGAAAAGCGTTGCCATAATCTCCTTCAGCAGGGAAGCCAGTGGAGTTCAACGTGGTATCGAATACGCCGTTTGCGTCCAGCAAAAAAATGTTGCCACTGGTGTCCGCAGCCATGCCGGCTCCCGATCCCCAAACCGCCCCTTCGTTCCCATTCGGCGTCAGGTTCAGCACCCCCGTCTGCTTCAGAGTCGTCGCGCTGTACCTCATGATCCAACCCGTGTAAGGCCGATAATCGCAGTGCGACGCCCATGTCAGATAAATCGTCCCGCCGATCCTCAGCAGGCCGGCACGCTCCTTGTACTGTGCCGGATCGAAAAATACATATCCATTCCTGCTGTCGTCACCGGTCCCTGGGTACTTGCCGGTAATCTCGACTGGACCATTCAGTAGCTCTCCACCCGTGATCGCACTGAGGGCGTGTAGTCTCTGGTGATAATGTCCTGACGAATCTTTCGACATCGCCACGAGGTAGATGACGGGCACTCCCGTGGACGGACGATAGATCACCGGTGTCGATGTGATACCAATCTCCGGCTCCACCTGTGAGCATCCGCGATCATCAGAGGTCGTTTCGCCCGGCTTCAGCGTTGTGACATGCCACAGTGTTGCCCCAGTATCAGCGTCAAAGGCATATACGCTATCGTGTTCAGTCGCAACGATCAGGACGTTATGAGCGGTTCCACCAACGGTGAGTGAAGAAAGATAGAGAGGTTCAGCATCGACCAACCCATCGACGGGTATTACGAACTGCAAGCCGAAGCTTGTGTAGTTTACGTTGTTCAGCGTGAGCTGGGTTTCTCCCGAATTGAGACCGTTGCGCGCGTTATTGTTGTGATAAGTGAGTACGTCCTGACCAAGCACCGAAGAAGTCAGTGCGATCAGCGCTGCCACCAACACCAACGAGGAACGACTCAAGAGACAGAAAAACAGAACAAGGGCCGGTTTGCGGGACATGAAGCGCACACCCCTCCAGGGCTCGATACTCAGACGGCGATTAGAATGAATTGGGGGACTGGGGGATTACTGCTATGACTCGACCGCGACATTGTCCCATATTTCGGTCTCCTATCCAACTCAAAACCGAGCAGCAAAACCGGAAACTTTATGTCTGAACTAGGCAAGCTCCTGATCGTTCTCGGCATTGTGCTGGTTGTCGCCGGAGTGCTGCTTACCCTTCTTGGCCGCACCAACCTGCCGTTGGGCCGCCTCCCCGGCGACATCCTCTACCGCGGCAAGAACACCACATTTTATTTTCCGCTGGCAACCTCCATTCTTTTAAGCATTGTGCTTACCGTGCTCCTCTACATCATCGGAAAATTCCGCAGATAAGTTGCAAGACTTTGCAACGTTCAAGCAGCATCGGTTGTGCAGTTCTCGGCGAACTCGGCGCAACCTTGGCGTCCTCTGCGACTAAAGGCTTTCTACTGAGTTCGCCGAGAGGCTCGCTGAGATCGCCAAGAATCTCCCGAACCGCATTAAATTCGAGGCGACGCTGAGCCAACATTCGCTCGATTTGACTTCCCCGGGCCGGCCCCTTTACTCTCGTTCAGTTCGTTTCGCTCTTTGTAATCCTTCGGAACGCGCGTCTTTGCCGCTCGGCGAAGACAGGGAAGCGGGTGCAAATCCCGCGCTGCCGCGCAACTGTAAGCGAGGACACCGCCCTCGGCCACTGGGAATTCCCGGGAAGGCTTGGGGCCACTTCGGATGCCTGCCATCCTCACTCGCGAGCCAGGAGACCGGCGCGATCCGTCCACCGTAACCCCTTTCGCGTGAAAAGGAGGATGGAATGCGCATTTTCTTTATCGCTTTGGTTGTTCTTATGTCCCTGCCGGCGCTGGCCGCCGATCTCACCGTCAAAATCCTGGATCCTCACGGCGCCCCCGTTGCCGGAGCGCAGGTGCAACTTCTTGCAGATCGGAACAAGATTGTTTCAACGCAGACTACTTCTGCCGAAGGCTTTGCGGTTTTCCAACGAGCCACGGGTAGTTCTTATCAAGTCAAAGTTCTAGCGCCTGGCTTCGCCTCTGAGACAGTGGGCGTCGAGTCGAATGAACTCACGGTGAGTCTTCGCCTGGCGACGGCAGCCGAGACGATCGTGGTGAGCGGTACGCGGACACCGGTTCCCGGCGAAGCGGCCGGAGCCGATATCGACACACTGAACGGATCTCAATTGGTCACCATGCAGCCAACCGCCGCAGCCGATACAGTTCGCTTTCTTCCCGGCGCCGTCGTAAATGCTGCTGGGCAACGCGGCGGCCTCACCTCTCTCTTCGTCCGAGGTGGCGAATCCCGCTACAACAAGGTCATTGTTGATGGCGTCACCGTCAACGAGCCCGGCGGCACTTTCAACTTCGGTACCCTGCCTCTGGATCAGGCTGACCGCATGGAGTTCGTTCGGGGCGCACAAAGCACGCTCTACGGTTCCGATGCCATGACCAGCGTCATCCAAGTTTGGACGCGCACAGGCAACACGCGAGTTCCAGAACTCAGATTCGGTGCCGATGGAGGCAACTTCAGCACGGCCCATGGCTACGCCTCGCTTGCCGGTGCACGTGGCCGTTTCGACTACAATCTCTTCGGCAGCCAGTTCAACACACAGGGCTCCTATCTCAATAGCGCCTACTCCGATTCGCTGCAAGGCGCAAATGTCGGTGCTGCCCTCAGTAATAACGCGATTCTTCGCGTCCGCGTTCGCCACTCCAATACCCACGAGGGCGTGCCCGGTGAGTGGGACTTCAATGGAACTCCGCTTCAGCCGCCCGATCCTAGCGACTGGTCGCAGCTGAATGATCTGCTTGGCAGCGCTGAACTCGCGATCAGTTCTCCCAACGGATGGCAGCATCGTCTCACTGTCTTCGACTACAACTATCGCTATTACGAACTTAATGTGAACGGCGACACGGCGCGCATCTTCGATTTTCCGTCGAACGAGATCGACCATATCAACCGTGTAGGTTTCGAATATCAGGGAGACTACTCCGAGCGAGCCTGGGCACACACCACGTTTGGCTACCGCGTCGACAATGAAAACGGATTTGTCGGCAACGTTGACTATGGCGCGCAAACCCATGGCCAACGCCTGAACAACGATGCTTACCTCCAGCAGCAAATCAATTGGAAAAGGCTGAACGTCATTGCCGGTGGACGCTTCATCCACAACAGCGCATTTGGCGATACCGGAGTGCCGCGCGTCGCTGTCGCGTGGCAGGCGCTCCGTGGAAATGAAACTTTCTCTGGAACGCGACTTCGTTTTTCATATGCGACGGGATTCAAGGAGCCGCGACTCGAGGAGACGTTCGCCGGCCCTCCTTATACGCTGCCGAATTTGAACCTGAAACCGGAACGGGCGACATCCTACGAAGCGGGCCTGCAGCAGCTCTTTTTCGGCGGGATGTTTGAATTCAACGCCACCTACTTCAACAATCTCTTCCACGATCAAGTCAACTATGTGACCGTGAATCCGGTGACATTCGTGGGAGAGTACGTGAACGTCAACAAAGCGTTCGCGCAAGGCGCCGAACTCGATCTTCGCGCCAAACTCCGCTCGCGAGTGCTGCTCGATGCTGCGTACACCTATACGTCGTCGCAGTATCTCGACAATCCAGCTCCCATCGATCCTACTTACAATCCTGGCCAGCCGCTCCTGCGCCGTCCCAAACATTCCGCCACCGTCTTGCTGTCCTACCTGGGGAACCGATGGGGGAGTAATCTCGGCACCAGCTTCGTCGGACGCCGCAGCGACTCCGACTTCCTCGGCCTCGGCATTGACCACGCCGCGGGCTACGTACGCGCCGATCTCGGCGGATGGTACGCTGTTACCTCCCGCGTGACGACTTATCTCGACCTGGAGAACGCCCTCGACCGCCGGTACAACGAGGTCGTCGGATATCCTTCTCTTCCGATTAATTTTCGCGCTGGCATGCGTTTCCGTATCGGCGGAGAGTGAAAGGTCCGGCTCGGTACAACTCACAGAACAAAGGTGTCCTCGCCGTTCGAAATACGACTCGCTACCATCAGGGTGTCATTGGCAACTTGGCGAGTCGCTTCGTTCCCGCCCACCCGACCACCCCTGTCAAAACGGACAGTTATGGTACTGGCAAAAATGCGAGACATTAGTGTCGGCGGCCGCTTCGTAGAGGTGTTGCCGTGCATGTCTCTTCCCCCCGTTTTGCTTCATCCGCTGTAACAATCGCTGGAGTCTTCCTCGCCTGGGTATCATGCGCCGCGCAGACTACGGCGGTCACTACCCCGCCTCTCACAATGAATGAGGTTGTGGACCGCGCTGTCGCGCGGGAACGCGCTCTCATGCACATGCTGAAGACGCGTACGCCTCTGATCGAAACCTATTTGCAGGATCTGAGGTTCGACCCGGAAGCTGGTCCGGTTCCGATTCGAGATCACTATTTCTTGGGAAGAATGGACTTTGGCGAAACCATGGACCGTCGCGACTATCTCCCCAGAAAGGGCGGTTTCCAGAGGATTCTGTTGGGCGGATTCACCAGGCTCTACACCATCAGGTACAACCCCCTCGGTTTTTCCTGGATGATCTTCGCTGATGTTCACGACTTCAATCGCGAGACCTACCAGTTCAAGTTCGCGCACCGCGAATTCCTGGGGGATGTACGTTGCTTCGTCTTTGATGTCATCCCGAGGAAGGGTATGGGTACTACTCGATTCCACGGCCGCATATGGGTCGAAGACCAGGACTACAACATCGTGCGCCTTAACGGAATCTACGAGCCGCAGCCGCGCAACGCCTACTTCTTCCATATGGATAGCTGGCGGCTGAACGTTGTGCCGGGTTACTGGGTCCCTACCTATGTCTACAGCGAAGAAGGCGACTCCAGCGACCGCTCGAAAAGCGAGTTAGCGTTCAAGGCGCAGACGCGTCTCTGGGGCTATGATCTCCGGCCACACGGCAAAGACAGCGAGTTCACCGAGATCCTGGTGGATCCAATGGATTCAATGGTGAAAGACCACAGTCCGGTGGCCCAAGATCCTTCTCCGCTCGAGGCGCAACGCCAATGGATGCAGCAAGCCGCGGACAACGTCACAGAGCGGCTGCAGAATGCCGGCCTGCTCGCTCCAGAAGGTGAGCTGGATAAAGTGCTGGAGACTGTCATCAACAACCTGATGGTCACCAACAGCCTCGACTTGCAGCAACCGGTACATGTACGCGTAATGCTCACGTCACCGCTCGAGACCTTCAGTGTGGGGCATACGATTATCCTGAGCCGGGGTTTAGTTGATGTACTGCCGGACGAAGCCAGCTTGGCTGCTGTCCTTGCACATGAACTTGCTCACATTGTGCTTGGGCACAATCAAGGCAGTAAGTTTGCATTTAGCGACCGGCTGCTGTTCTCCGACGAATCCACGTACCAAAACTTAGGCTTTCGACACACTCCTGACGAGGAGGCCGATGCTGACAAGAAGGCGATCGACCTGCTGAAAAACTCTCCTTACGAGCGGAACCTGGTCACGGCAGGGCTGTTCCTGCGCCAAGTCGCGGAGCTCGGTCCCGTACTCGCGGCTCTGTGTACTCCTCACCTGGGGGATGGCTTCGTCGACAGGAAGGGGAGACTGACACGCATGGTTGCAATCATGAATTCTGCGCCTGCCCTCGATCAAAACAGGCTGGACCAGATCGCCGCGTTGCCGCTCGGCGGTCGAGTCAAGATCAACGCTTGGGATGACCACGCCGAACTAATAAAAACAAAGCCGGCGGTCATTACTTCAGGACGCGGTAAGCTGCCGCTCGAACTTACCCCATTTTCCCCACACCTCACTCGTTACGGTGCCACCGCCGATGCCACAACAGCAAGCGCGGCGAAGACGAGCAACGAGTAAGGCCTATGCATCCACGGTCGAACTCCGGGAGCGAGGATTTTGTGCAGCGCGGATGCTGCCTGCTCTCAGCGCCGTCGAAGCGTACGGCCCGCTGGGGCGGAAACAAGGCAGTTCGTCAGCCGAAACCGGGTCGAATCCAAGGTCAAGCAGAAAACGGTAAGAACACTAGTCGGGAAGGGCACGGTGTTCAGGCGCGCCTTGGTGCTCACCGTAGATGTGTGCTTTAGCCCTGAGGTAGTTCGTTTTTCTTCGGCAAACCATCGCTCAGACATCGAGACAGGGATCTAGCTGACTTTCTGAGGTGCTCTCGGTATGGGCATGGTCGCGGCGATTTTTGCCCCGAAATACTTAGTGCGTGCGTTCAGCAGCTTATCGATCTCAACTTGCTTCAGCGGCTGCTGCCGTCCGAGTAAATGCGTGACCAAAGCAATCTGCGCGAAATGTTCGACCGTTTCCATCTTCATGTAGGCGTGCTCAAGCGTGTCGCCGTAGGCAACCACGCCGTGATTCGACATCAGGATCGCGTCGTAGTCGGGAACGTAAGGCTCCAAAGTCTGGGCCAGTTCCGACGTTCCGGGGGTTCCATACCGTGCCAGAGGGATGCAGCCCAGCCCCATCACCACTTCGCAGACCAGAGGTTCAGTCAGGGCAATCCCAGCCGCCGCAAATCCAGTAGCCGTCGGCGGATGCGCATGCACAATCGCCTTAACGTCGGGTCGCATGCGGTAAATCAGCAGGTGCATCCCGACCTCGCTGGTCACGTTCCGGTGGCCTGAAACGCGCACGCCGTCCAGGTTGACGATGACCATGTCCGCCGCCTTCATCGCGCCCTTGCTCAGCAAGGTCGGCGTTACCAAGATCCGGTCGCTTTTGAGTCGCACCGAGAGATTCCCGTCCATCGCCGCCACGAACCCACGTTCGTGCAGCATCTTCCCGTATCGGACGATTTCTTCCCTGTGCTTGCGTTCCGTAGGCATGGGTACCTTCAGGGGGAGACAGTAACAGCGGGCCGCACCGACTTCACCCGCATAGTAACAGCACCACTGAGCCCGAAACAATCCAAAATTTAGCTAAAATCGATGCTGGAAATCGCGCCCAAAACCCGCGTCAATTGTGCCGAACACTGAGATAGTAATCCAGCGTTTCGCATCGTACGGCTGTCATTTTTCGCAGTGAAGAACTTCTTCCTGCAAAGGACAACAGCTGCTCGAAAGCTATAATCGCGGCAGGGTGCTGGTCTCCGATTTTCATTACGATCTGCCGGAAGAATTAATCGCCCAGCAGCCTCTGCCCGACCGCGCGGCATCGCGCCTTCTCTACCTTTCTCCCACACGCGGCATGCTCGAGGACCTTCAATTCCGCGACTTCCCCAACCTTCTCCGTCCCAGTGACCTCGTCGTCTTCAACAATACCCGGGTGTTTCCCGCACGCCTCTATGGTCGCCGCGGAGGTCTTAAGTCTCAAGTGCTCAGCCCGCAGAATCCGGCGGCGCGCGACTTTCTTCGCGGACGCATCGAAGTCCTCCTGACTCGCCAACTGCAAACCGATCCCAACGAGTGGGAGTGCCTGGTCCGTCCCGGACGGAAGATCTCGGTTGGCGAGCATCTGTTTTTCGGGGATCACGACGAGCTTCAGGCAGAGGTCATCGCCCGTGGAGAATTCGGCGAGCGCCACATCCGTTTCGCTCCGACCGAGGATTTCTTTGGGGACATCGAAGTCATCGGCCACATCCCCCTGCCACCGTACATCGCCCGTGAAGACTCATCTTCCGATCGCGATCGCTACCAGACCGTCTATGCCCGCGAACGCGGATCCGTTGCCGCCCCGACTGCCGGTCTGCACTTCACACCTGAAATACTCGAGAAACTCCGGGAACGCAAGATCGAGACCGCGGAAATCACCTTGCATGTCGGGCTTGGTACTTTCCAGCCTGTCCGGGTAGACAAAGTCGAAGATCACAAACTGCATTCGGAACCATATTCCATCTCTGCGGAAGCCGCAGAAAAGATCGCACGGGCGCTGAAAGAAAAGCGCCGCGTGGTTGCGGTCGGAACGACGCCCGTACGCACCTTGGAATACGCCGCCCAGCAAGGAAATGGTGAAGTCTGCGCGGGCTCGGCAGAAGCCAACCTGTTCATCTATCCCGGATACAACTTCAAGGTTGTCAGCGCTCTGCTGACCAACTTCCATCTACCGCAATCCACGCTGCTGATGCTCGTCTGCAGCCTCGGCGGGAAAGAAAATGTGCTGAATGCGTACCGCCACGCCGTTGCAGAGCGCTACCGCTTCTATTCCTACGGTGACTGCATGTTCGTCGAAACATAGCGTCACGACTTTGTGTGCTCAAAATGAGCGCAATGAGACTTGAAGGCAACCATCGCGAAAACTTGGTAGAACCCTTATGGCCACTCACTGATGCGGATAAGGTAAGAAACACGGTGAACCCTCCGGGAAAGTGATAGCCTACGGCGTCGAGTTGTGTTTACCTCGGGAGATTTCTCATGAGATTGGCGCAATGGGTGGTCGTAGCCGGGTTGAGCCTGGCAGCGGCGCGCGGGGGAGAGGCGCAGAAGATTACCCCGGATGTGGCAAAGCGGGTGGATGGGGTTTTTGCGAAGTGGAACCGAGCGGATTCTCCCGGCTGTGCGCTGGGTGTCTATCGGGGCGGACAGATTGTTTATAAGCGCGGGTATGGCATCGAGGACCTAAACGAGGACGTGCACATCACGCCCGGGACGGTGTTTCATGTCGCGTCGATGTCGAAGCAGTTTACCGCGGCTGCGGTTGTGCTGCTGGCACAGCAGGGGAAACTGTCACTAGATGACGATGTGCGGAAGTACATTCCTGAGCTACCGGATTTCGGGCAGAAGATCACGATACGGAATCTGGTGCACCACACCAGCGGGCTGCGGGATCAGTGGGCTTTACTGGAGCTGGCGGGGTGGAGGTATTCACAAGACTTGATTACGAACGAGGACGTAATGTCCCTGCTGACCCGGCAAAAGGAACTGAACTTCAAGCCGGGCGAGCGCCACCTGTACAGCAACACAGGTTACACATTGCTGGGGCTGATCGTGAAGCGGGTGAGCGGGATGTCATTGCGCGAGTTCACGACCAAGAATATTTTTGAGCCGCTGGGAATGACGCGCACGCATTTTCGCGACGATCACGCGGAGGTTATCAAACACAACGCAGTCGGATATGCGCAAGAGACCGGGAAACCGTTTGAGATCAGCATCACGAACTTCGATACCGTAGGTGCGACCAGCCTACATACGACGGTGGAGGACCTGCAACGGTGGGACGAGAATTTTTACCAACCGAAAGTCGGCGGGGCGGCATTTGTGCAGCAGATGCTGCAGCGCGGCAAGCTGAACAATGGCGAGCAATTGGACTATGCGTTTGGGCTGGTCATTGATAAGGACAAGGGCCTGCCGACAATCGGTCATGGCGGCGCAGATGCAGGATACCGGTCAGACATGATCCGATATCCCGAGCAGCATTTTTCAGTGGCTGTGCTTTGTAACTCAGCGGAGGCCGATCCAAGCGGGCTCGCGGGTCAAGTCGCAGACATCGTCTTGGCGAAAGAGTTCAAGGCGGCGGAGGCGGCAACACCGTCGAAAGAGCCAGCAGCAAGAAGCACAACTGGGACGACCGTGGCCCTCACGTCGGAGCAAATGTCGGCATTCACCGGACTGTATTGGAATCGCGCGGACGACGCGTACGACAGGATCTATGTGAAGGAAGGCCAGCTGATAATCGATGGGGATGAACCGTTGGTGTTGAAGCCGTTCGCGGAGTCACGGTTTCATATCGCAGACAAGCCGTGGGGTGATGAAGTGGAGATACATTTTGTTGCGAACGGCCAAGATAAGCCTAGGAGAATGGAGCAGAGCTTTGGTGGTGGCAAGCCACTGGTCTACGACGCCACAGAAGCGTCTAGTCCGACTGCAGCCGAGCTCCATGACTACCCGGGCGCATACGTAAGCGAGGAGATTGATCCGGTGTATAGGATTGTCCTGGACGGCGACAAGTTGAGTCTGGTCCGACTAAAACACGAGGCCGAGAACCTGCGACCAGCAGTGCGGGACGTTTTTACTGGGCAGATTGGCACCGTGCGCTTTGTGCGGGATGCGAACGGGCACGTCGCGGGATTTGTATTGAACGCCGGCCGTATTCTGAATTTCCACTTTACGAAAAGAGCGAACTGAAGCCATTAGCAATGCGCAGATGATTGGCAATGTGGTAAGGCGTTCACGCGGCTGCGTTTGAGCAAAACACGGCCTAAGATTCTGCGGTCGGTTTCTTGATCTGACTCGTTCTTGGCAAAGACCCGGCGATAGCGCTCATTGACGACGCGTCTGATCAGACCCCAAATAGCAAAACGGGCACCCTCACGGATGCCCGCTTCTGAAATTCGGCAAAATCTGTTGCGAACTTACGCCCGCGCGCCAACCGCTGCCGGCTCGCTCGCTGGCACCGATTTGTCTTCGCCGTTGGCCTTCGCCTGCGATTGCGGCTGGCCGCCCTTGCGAATATCGATGCCGCCTTTGAAGAACGCGCCGTCTTCAATCGAGATGCGCGCCGCGATCACGTCGCCGGTCAAAGAACCATCGCTGCGGATGTCCACCCGGTCGCTCGCGGTCAGGTTACCGCGCACCTTGCCAAGCACAACGATCTCCCGGGCATTGATGTTCGCCGCGACGACGCCGTTGCGGCCCACGGTCACACGATTGCCGGAAAGATTAATGGACCCTTCCACGCGGCCGTCAATATAAAGCGATTCGGAACCGGTCACCTCGCCCTTGATCACGAGCGACTTGCCGATGGTCGCCTGGTCCGCAGTGGTGGTCGTCACCGGCCGGGGCGCAGCGGGTGGTTCGCTCGCCATGACAGGTGCACTGGGGGTAGACGTAGTTGGGCGCTCCGGCTCAGCAGGCCGCGCCGGGGTCTGAGGCTGATTTGTCGGCTTCCACATGGGGTAACAGGGTCCTTTCCTTTGTTGGGATTAGGAGTTTTTTGGCCGCACTTTCATGACCAAACGCGATTGTACTCCTCAGTCTCATTTTGAGCCCTGTGGAAATCCCTTTATTTTCAATCGGAAGTAACCTACCAGCCAACGGTCTGGTGGCTTCCCGCCCCTCTACCATCGCGCGGCGAGGGAGATTTTTCTTCCGAACATCATGTAACGTTTCCCGGAATTTTCTTTACACCGTGTCCTTTCACAGTTCCGCCGGGTTATTCTGACAGGAGAAGATTTATCGAAACCAAGTTCAGTTCGGGAAGTCTAAATCAGTATCGCTGGAAGACAAAAATGTGAGATGCGGTGGAGCTCAGCGCTAGCTCTTCCGTATGCATTATTGTCTGCTCGAAGTGCTGAAGTGACTCGGCAAGAGCCGCGAAGCGGCGAAAGAATGCAGCCCACGGCGCAAGCCGTGGGAAAAAGTCTTTTCGTCTCCAATACCAGTCGCGAATCGACGGCACATGAAAGCCCGGCACATGCCGGATGAAGGTTCAACAACGAGCGCGAGTCCTTAAGGACGCCACGCTCCGGGCCCCGATGTTCAAATCCCATGTCTGGATTTTCCTATGTCAGGTTGCATCCAAATCATCCTGGAGTCGCTTATGTCCGAACCAGCCGTTGTCTCTGCCATTGCTCGCCCTGAACCCGGTGAATACGCTCCCTACTATGATCGTTACATCTCGCTCGCGCCCGGCAACGACATCCTGGGCACACTCGATACCCAGCGCCGCCAGATGATGCTCCTTCTCTCGGGACACGATGATTCCGAGGCGGACTTCCGCTACGCTCCCCACAAATGGTCAGCCAAGGAAGTTCTCGGGCACGTCTGCGATACCGAACGCATCTTCGCCTATCGTGCCCTGCGGATCAGCCGTGGCGATCGCACCCCTATTGAAGGATTCGAACAAGACGACTACATCCGCAACGCACCCTTCGCCAATCGTCCTCTGGCGGAACTGATTGAAGACTATATCGCCGTTCGCCGCGCGACGTTGACGCTCTTGCGAAATCTTGACGAGCCAGCTTGGACGCGCCGCGGTATCGCCAACAAAAACGAAGTCAGCGTCCGTGCGATCGCCTACACCATCGCAGGCCATGAGGTCCACCACCGCCGCATCCTCGAAGAAAAGTATTTCACTCCTGCGTGAGCTTGTGTAGGGGCGGACGCATTCGTCCGCGCCGCTCGCGAAGCGAGCGTATGGTCGCCTGAGCCATCACAGACCACGACTTCCACCGCGGAGATTTGAAAGAAAGACACTCCGTACACGGCTAAACTATCGCAGTTCTCGTTGACGCCGAACTATGCGGACCTTGCACAATCCGATCGACAAAAATCGTATCCTCTCGCGCCTGCACAACGTTCACCCGTCCACCCCACGTCGCTGGGGCAAAATGACCGCGCACCAGATGATTCGCCACCTGTGTGACGGATACAAACTCTACCTGGGACTGATCGTTGTTGCACCGCCGGGTTTTCCCTATCCAAGCAAACTCCTGAAGTGGGGCTGCCTGTGGGTGCCGATCCCATGGCCGAAGGGTTTCAAGACACTTCGGGAGATCGATCAGCAGTCAAAAGGCACGCTGTTGAGCGACTTTGACAGCGATGTGGGGGAGTTGAGAGACCTCCTCGACCGTTTCACCAGCGCCCCACGAGATTTTCGTTGGCCGGATCATCCCTACCTTGGCCACATGTCCGACAAAGAATGGATGCGCCTCGGCTACCTGCACGCCGATCATCACCTCCGCCAATTCGGCGCCTGAATCTCCGGGTGCGATCTTGTTTTAATCCCGGCGACGCTCATAGCCATTATTGCTGCCACAAAGCGCACCCTCGGATTCAATCAATTCGGTGTATAAATGAACTCCGATATTGAAAGCGCTTCGAACGCAAATGTCCCAAGTCTTAGTCGAACTCCTCTACGGCAAAGGCGCGCACATCGATCCGATCGCGTGCATCGAAGACCTCTCCGCTGAACTTGCCGCGAAACAGGTCTCCGGATTTCCCCACAGCATCGGTCAACTCGTCTTCCACATGAATTACTGGATGAGCTACGA
>Ga0126376_10001131_pt1 | contig 14166 bp, 8 predicted proteins | sample PanSoiMetPlot_15_FD_92760 | JGI IMG/M metagenome (GOLD analysis project Ga0126376, IMG submission 92760) | Tropical forest soil microbial communities from Panama - MetaG Plot_15 | ecosystem: Environmental > Terrestrial > Soil > Tropical forest > Bulk soil | place: Panama | collected 2016-02-17
AACAATGACCATCAAGTGTTTTTCTTTGTTGATACCTTTGTCGAAAGTAAGGCCGGATTTTCGGCAGTAAAGCACCCGCAAATAGTTGTGTTCGTTGATCTAGAGGTGTGTCTGTGGTAAGCTGCGGGCCAATTCCACGGGCTGCTCGCCACGGGTGAGCAGCCTTTTGAGATTCCGCCCATGAGTAGTAGTCTCACAAAAGGTCTTAGACGGTCAACATCGCGTTCAAAGGTCAAACCAGCGGCGAAAAGCGCGAAGCGCGTTGTCAAAACGAAGTCGGCTTCCAAGCCAAAGGCTCGACGAGCCACCGCTGCCAAGCCCGTTGCACGTAAAGCGGTGAAGACCGCGGCCAAGAAGACTGCCATCAAGGCCAGGCCGGCTGTCAAAGCGGGAAAGCCGGCGCCCAAGCCGGCGCCCAAGCCAGCGCCTCGCAAAGCGTCGCCGAAGAAAGCGGCTCCGGTTTCAAGGGTCAAAACGACGCAAAAGCAGGCAGCAGTTCGAGCGGTCCGACCCACTCCGACCCCACCACCTCCGCCAAGACCGCCGACGCAGGATGAGTCTGCTGCGTTGATAGCGTTTGAGCGGGCGCACAAAGAGTTTGCACGCGGACGATTTGCGGAAGCGCGCAACCAGTTTCGCATTCTGGTGGACAAGTATTCACAGGTGTCAGAGGTTGCTGCTCGTGCTCGCACTTACCTCACGATTGCTGAATCGCGTTTGCGAACCGAGAGTATTTTGCCGCGCGATGCTGACTCGCTTTACGATCGCGGCGTTATCGAACTCAACCGCGGCGAGTATGTAGCAGCCCAGGAGATGTTTGAACGTGCTCTCAAGCGTGAGCCCGAAGCCGCGCACATTCATTACGGCCTTGCGGCAACACGCGCGCGACTCGGCTCGATCGATCTCGCGCTCGAGTCACTGCAGAAAGCGCTCGATCTGCAACCAAACCTTCGTGTGCGTGCACAACACGACCACGATCTGAACCCCCTGCGCAACGACCCCGACTTTGATCGTCTGATCTTCAGTCACGCCTCTTAATTGTCAAGCCACTTTCACGCAAACCCGCAAAGGTTACGCAAAGGCGCAAAAATGTAGAAGATCTACTTTGCAGTCTCTTCCAAACTTTGCGCCTTTGCGCGAAACAATTCTTTAATTAAGGTATGATCCATCCCAGAGGGATTCACTTGCAGCAAACAACAACTACAGGTGGTCAAACGCTGGTAGCCATTGGCGGTGGCACCGGGCTCTCGACCCTGCTCGCCGGTCTCAAGGGTCTCGTCGGCAAGACCGAGGAACCGCTCTGGATTGAAAGTCTCTCGGCGATCGTCACCGTTTCCGATGACGGTGGCAGCTCCGGACGTCTTCGCGATGAGCTACAGATGCTTCCGCCCGGAGACATCCGCAACTGCATGATCGCGCTCTCGGAAGACTCGACACTCTTGTCGCGTCTTTTCCGTTATCGCTTCCGCGGCGAAGGCGACCTCGGGGGGCATAGTTTTGGCAACTTGTTTTTGGCGGCGCTAACCGAAGTCACCGGCGACTTCACTGAAGCGATCCGCTTGTCGTCCGAAGTCCTGGCGAGCAAGGGTCACATCTTCCCAGCCACAATCAGCGACGTCCGGCTCGCAGCCGAACTCGAAGACGGCAGCATCGTGCGCGGTGAGACGCAGATCTCAGCTTCGAAACTCCCGATTCGTCGCCTGCGACTCGAACCGGAACAATGTCTTCCCTTGCCGGAAGCATTGAAAGCGATTCGCTCTGCGGATGTGATCACGGTTGGTCCGGGTTCGCTCTACACGAGTATTTTGCCGAACCTCCTGGTGTCTCAGGTCGCTCGCGTGATCGGGCAAAGCCGCGCTACCAAGATCTTCATTAATAATTTGATGACGCAACCAGGCGAGACCGACGGCTACAACGCGCGCAAGCATCTCGAGACGATCAAGAAATATGCGCCCGAGATTCATTTCGATTACGTCGTCGTAAACAACCGGCGCATCAGCGAGGAACAGGCCGAGCTCTACGCCGCTGAGGGCGCTTATCAAATCGGTATCAACGATTCGATTTATGAGGCACTCGATCAGGCAACAGAGATCGTTCGTGCGGACTTGCTGCATGATGGTGAAAAGGTGCGTCACAACTCGGAACGTCTCGCGCAAGTCGTGCTTGACTGCCGCAAACAGGCACTGGCGGCCGTCGCCGTCTAGTTCATTTCAGAGGGATTCGTTTGGTTAACAACAACACATCGTCCAGGCCGCTAAACGTTCTCGTCATGGCGGCAGGCTTGGGCACCAGAATGAAATCGAAGCGCGCCAAGGTGCTGCACGAACTGGGCGGCGCGCCGCTGATCGCACACGTCGTGAGAGCAGCACAGGCGCTCGATCCACGGACGATCCTCGTCGTGGTTGGTCATCAGGCCGAGGAAGTCGAGCAGGCGGTTCTGGCCGAGGTCGGCGAGCTCGCGAGCTTCGCGGTCCAGGCAAAACAACGTGGGACGGGCGATGCGGTCGAGTCGGCACGAGACCGGCTCGAGAACTCAGATTCGCTCGTGCTGGTGCTTTCCGGCGACGTGCCGATGATCAAGATTGAGACCTTGCGGAAGTTTATCGAGCATCACCAGAACACGGGCGCGGATTGTTCGATTCTGAGTGTTCGTCTCGAGAATCCGACCGGCTACGGGCGCATCATTCGCGACGAGAGTGGCAATTTTCAAAAGATCATCGAACAACGAGACGCGAATGAAGAGCAGCGCCAGGTTAAAGAGATCAACAGCGGCATCTACTGTTTTGATTCAAAGGAACTGTTCCGCGCGCTGCGCAAGGTCGAGCCCGCGAACGATCAGGGCGAGTATTACCTGACGGACGTTCCGGAGATTATTCTGCGCAATGGCGGAACCGTGAGTGTCTTCCTGCACAACGATACGCGCGAGGTTTCGGGAATCAACACGCGCGCCGAGCTGGCCGAATTCGAGAACCTGATCCGCCGGGCAGCGATTCGGAAGTTGATGATCGACGGTGGCGTCACGTTTATCGATCCGTCGCACGCTTACATCAGTGCTGAAGCCGAGATCGGACGCGACTCGATCATCCATCCCAACGTCACGATTGAAGGTAAGACGATCATCGGCGAAGGTTGTGTGATTCGTTCCGGGGTCCGCATCACAAACTCTCGCCTCGGCGATGCGGTCGTAATTAAAGATCACTCGATCATCGTGGATTCGCAGATCGAGTCGAACTGTGCCGTCGGACCGTTTGCGCATCTGCGTATGAACGCTGTGCTCGAGGAGAAGGCGAATGTCGGAAACTTCGTCGAGGTCAAGAAGTCGCGACTGAAACGCGGCACGAAGGCGATGCATCTCACTTATCTGGGAGACGCGACGATCGGCGAGCGCACGAACATCGGCGCCGGCACAGTTACATGTAACTTCGACGGCAAGAACAAACACGAAACGATCATCGAAGACGACGTTAAGGTCGGTTCGGACACGATGCTCGTCGCGCCCGTGCGTGTTGGGGCTCGTTCGATGACTGGCGCGGGTTCAGTGGTAACTAAAGACGTTCCGCCCGATTCGCTCGTCGCCGGCGTTCCCGCGGAAGTAAAGAAGAAGTTGAACAGGAGTTAACTGAACGCATGTGTGGAATTGTTGGTTACGTAGGCAATAAACAAGTGGTGCCGCTGATCATCGACGGCCTGCGAAAACTCGAGTACCGCGGTTACGACTCGGCCGGCATCGCGGTCGTGAATGAAGATCACGACCTCGAGATCCGCCGCGCGGAAGGAAAACTGCGCAACCTCGAAGAGACGATTCGCCTGAGCCCGCTCGACGGCACTTACGGCATCGGCCACACGCGTTGGGCCACACACGGACGTCCCACTGAAGAGAACGCACATCCGCACCGCGACTGCACCGGGCGCGTCGTCGTCGTCCACAACGGCATCATCGAAAACTACCTGCAACTAAAAGAGCGACTCCGCAAAAGCGATCATCGCTTCGTTACGGAAACCGACACGGAAGTCATCGCGCACCTGATCGAGGAACATCTCCGGCACAACTCCACTTTCGAGCAGGCAGTGCGATCGGCTGTGACTGAACTGCGCGGCATCTTTGCGCTCTCGATCATTAACGCCGACGAGCCCGACACGATCATCGCTGTGCGCCAGGGCCCGCCGGTGGTAATCGGTCTTGGCGATCGCGAGTTCTTCGTCGCGTCCGACATCCCACCGATTCTTCAGCACACACGCGACGTCTTTTTCCTTGGCGACGGCGAGATCGCGATCATCAACAAGGACGCCGTTCGCGTTATCGACTTCGAAGGCAATTCGGTGCAGCCGTCGATTCAGCGGATCACGTGGGATCCGATCATGGCGGAGAAGGGCGGCTTCAAGCACTTCATGCTCAAAGAGATTTACGAGCAGCCACGCTCCGTGCGCGACACGGTGCAAGGACGAATCTCACTCGACACCGGGCGCGTCTTTCTCGATGAGATGAACAACCTCACCGAAGCGGACTTCAAACGCTTCACTTCGATCAAGATTGCCGCGTGCGGTACTTCGTGGCATGCGGGACTCGCCGGCAAATACATGATCGAGCAACTCGCGCGCATACCGGTCGACGTCGATTACGCCTCCGAGTTTCGCTATCGCAGTCCGGTAATGGACGAAGACACGCTGCTGCTCGTCATTTCTCAATCAGGCGAAACGGCTGACACAATCGCCGCTCTCCGTGAAGCAAAAGAACTCGGCTCCAAGGTCCTCGCGATCTGCAACGTTCAGGGCTCGATGATCGTGCGTGAAGCTGACGGCACGATACTCACGCACGCGGGTCCGGAGATCGGCGTCGCTTCCACGAAGGCGTTCACCGGACAGATGATCGCGCTTTACTTGTTCGGTTTGTATCTGGGCCAACTTCGCGGCTCGCTGTCTGAAGATGAAGCTCGTTTTCATGCGCAGGAGCTGGCGGAGCTGCCGGTGAAACTCGAGCACCTGCTCAACGATTCCGACGGCGTCGAGGAGCTGTCGAAGGAGTTCTTTCGCTCAACTGATTTTCTCTACCTCGGGCGCGGCATCAACTTCCCGGTGGCACTCGAAGGCGCGCTGAAGTTGAAAGAGATTTCTTACATTCACGCTGAAGGTTATCCGGCGGGCGAGATGAAGCATGGTCCAAACGCGCTGATCGATGAACGCTTGCCGGTGCTCTTCATCAACACGCGTGAAGAAGGTAATCGCGCGTCAGAGCTGCGCTATGAAAAGACGCACTCGAATATCGTGGAAGTGAAATCGCGTGAGGGTATCGTAATCTCAGTGTTGACTGAGGGCGATTCGATCTCGTCAGTGGTTTCGGATCATGTGATCGAGATACCTGCGGCAAGCGATCTGCTCTCGCCGATTCTCTCGATCATTCCGTTACAACTACTCGCGTATCACATCGCGGTACGTCGCGGTTGCGACGTGGACCAGCCACGCAACCTCGCGAAATCCGTAACGGTGGAATAGGACCACAAGACAATAGGTCCTATAGGACCTATTTTTGTGCCTTTCTGCGGCACCCCTCAGGGGCAAACGGCGGCGACACGACATCCCCCAAGCGTGCCTTGGCTACACACGCCGCTTGCCCCCCGCTTCCTCTAACGCGGAATTGCCGGACAAAAAGGGTCGCCCGCTTTCGTGCTCCAGCAATTTCTTTTTCCGCTCCAAACCCCAGCGATAACCGCCCAAACTCTTGTCTTCGCGCACCACGCGATGACACGGAATCACCAGCGCCACCGGATTCGTTGCACACGCGCGTCCGACCGCGCGCACCGCGCCCGGCTTGCCCAGCGCCTTCGCAACTTCGCCGTACGAAACCGTCTGCCCGTAAGGAATTGCCCGCAGCTTCTCCCAGACCTGGCGCTGAAAAGCCGTCGCTCTGATGTCGAGCGGCAGATCCAGGTGCGGTTCGTTGTGATCGAGGTGATTCAGAATCTTCTGCACCGGACCACGCAGGAGTGAATCATCGCGCTGGAGCTGCGCCTGCGGAAACTCCGCCCGCAGATCTTTTTCCAGTTCCGCCTCGTTATCAGCGATCTTGACGGCGCACACGCCGCGTTCTGTTACAGCTACCAGCAAGCGACCCAACGGTGAGTCCACGGTTGTGTAGTTGATATTCACGCCTCGACCTCCGCGACTGTAAGTGGCGGGCGTCATGCCCAGCTCTTCGGATGCATGTTCGTAGAGACGGCTGCTCGAATTGAATCCCGATTCGTAGAGCGAGTTCGTCACTGACTCACCTTTGCGAACCAGCTCTTTGAAGTTCCCGAATCTGCGCGCCGCAAGATACTGTTTCGGGCTGATGCCCATCACACGTTTGAACGTGCGCTGCAGATGAAAAACGCTCACGCCTGTTTGCGACGCGAGCTCGGCAAGCCCGACTGTTTCGCCATCGCTCGAGTTGAGCAGGCGGCAAACACGCTGCACGAGCTCGATTTGCGGATCGAGTACGCGCGCTCGTTGCGGCTGGCAGCGCAAGCACGCGCGGAATCCAGCTTGTTCAGCAGCCTCGGGCAAATCGAAGAACTTGACGCGTTCGCGATGCGCGCGGCGCGACGGGCAAGACGGGCGGCAGTAAACACCCGTCGAAGTGACCGCGAAGACAAACTGCCCGTCAAAGCGTGCGTCTTTCGCGAGCACCGCTTGCCACTGTTGGTCGTTGTGTAGATTTGAACTCATGTTTAGCATGCGTGAATTTTACGCGCGCCAATATTCTCAATCTATCTGCTTCTTGCGGTCAAATCCGTCTTTTTTAAATCTGCGTAATCTGTGGTTAAATGCACCCACACCAGTGGATTCGGAATTTCTGTCACAACTTAACGAACAGCAGCGTGAAGCTGTCCTTGCCACAGAGGGTCCGCTCCTCATTCTTGCGGGCGCCGGCTCGGGCAAAACTCGCGTCATCGCTCATCGCATCGCTTATCTCATCGCGGAGAAGAAGGTTCCGAGCTGGAACATTCTCGCCGTAACTTTCACGAACAAAGCCGCCGATGAGATGCGACAACGCGTCCAAAGATTGCTGCGCACTCAGAATGTAAACGATCTGCCCCTGGTTTCGACGTTTCACAGCCTGTGCGTGCGAATCCTGCGCCAGGATCTCGAAAAGCTGAACGACAGGTACACGCGCCGTTTCACCATCTACGATCAGGACGACTCGCTGCGTTTGATCAGGCAGTGCATCAAGGAACTCGGTTTCGACGAGAAATATCTGGCGCCACGCGCGACTCAGTCAGCCATCAGTTCAGCGAAGAACCGGGGCGAAGATCCGACCGCCTTCGCAGCCCGCGCGGAGTATATCGACGAGCGCCGCGCGAACATGGCGAAGATTTACCAGATGTACGAGGACCGGCTGCACAGCAACAACGCGCTCGATTTCGACGATCTGCTGATCAAGACGGTGCGCTTGCTGCGCGACGTGCCTGAAGTCAGAGAGAAGTACAACAACAAGTTTCGTTACATACTCGTCGATGAGTATCAGGATACGAACTCGTTGCAGTTCGAGCTGATCAGGCTGATTACGGAACGCACTAAAAACATCGCCGTCGTCGGTGATGAAGATCAGTCGATCTACAAATGGCGCGGCGCGGACATCAGCAACATTCTCAATTTCGAGAAGCACTTCCCAAACACGAAAACGATCCGGCTCGAACAGAATTACCGTTCGACGCAAACGATTCTCGACGTTGCCGGCGCGGTCGTTAAAAACAATCTCGAACGCAAGGGGAAAAATCTCTGGACTTCGAACCCGCGTGGCGGTCGTGTCGGTTACTACCAGGCGTTCGATGCCGAAGCTGAAGCGCGTTGGGTGGCGCAGAAGATCGTCGAGCACCGTCGCGATGAGTTCGACATTCGCGCCGCGGTGCTTTATCGAACCAATTCGCAGTCGCGTGTGTTTGAAGAGGCGATGCGGCGCGCCGGGCTGCCGTACAACATCATCGGTGGCTTCTCGTTTTACGAGCGCATGGAAGTGCGCGACATCATCGCGTATCTGAAACTGGCGTTGAATCCAAACGATTCGATCGCGCTGCAACGAGTGATCAATAGTCCGCCCCGTGGCATCGGCAAGACGACGATCGACGAGATCGAGCGGCGTGCACAAGATTACGAGCTCTCGTGGTGGGAAACGATCGCCGCAATCATCGAACAGCCTGAGAACCTCGGCTCACGCGCCATCAGCGCTCTCAAAAGCTTCCGCAGGGTCATTACACAACTCGCAGATCTTGCAGAGTCCGGAGCGCCAGCTTCCGACGTCGTGCAAACAGCCATTGTCGAAACTGGTTACGAAAGCGCGCTTCGCTCCGAACACACAGATGAAGCGGAAGGTCGTCTTGAAAACCTCCAGGAGCTCGTCAACGCCGCAATGGACTATGACAAACCGGGTGATGAAGGATTGCGAGAGTTTATCGATCACTCAGCGCTCGTTTCCGATCAGGACGACTACAAACGTGATGCACCTGTCACTCTGTTGACGGCCCACTCAGCCAAGGGTCTTGAGTTTCCGCTGGTGTTTATCGTTGGACTTGAAGAGGGTTTGTTCCCGCATTCGCGGTCAAAAGGAGACCCGGCCGAACTCGAGGAAGAGCGTCGTCTGGCATACGTCGCGATTACTCGTGCCGAAAGATATCTCTACGTGTCACATGCGACGAAGCGACGAGTTTATGGTGAGGAGCTCGCTTCTGAGCCTTCGCAGTTTTTGAACGAAATGCCGCTCGAGTTACTCGAGGATTTGAGCAGGGATAAATCCTGGTTGTTCTTTAGAGATGACGCACAAACAAAGGTCGTGAAGAAGTATACCGGCAAGACTTACGACACCGTCGATTCGATCGCGGAGTTCTTCAAACAACGTAATCGCCAGATGGGCCCAACCTCGCCACCAAAACCAGAGCCGGCTTCTTCATCACCGGTTGAATTTAAACCGGGTTCGTATGTGAGACATTCGAAGTATGGTCGCGGGCTGGTGCTCAGACGCGAAGGCGCCGGCGAGTCCACTAAGTTGACAGTGAGTTTTCCGGGTTACGGGCAGAAGAAGTTAGTCGAGAAGTATGCGGGCCTGGAAAAAGCGTAACGCGAATGAAGACGGATTAAATCCGCATTCATCCGCGTAATCTGTATTTAACTGTTTGAAGTCAGCTCCGCGACGATGTCATTGGCACCGAAGACCTTCTTCAATACCTCCAACATCCCACGCGAGTCGACCGAGATCGCACGATTCACTGAACCGTCGTACATGAAATCCCCGACCAGCGATTGAATGTTTCCGTCGAAGATCAGACCAACGAGCTCGCCGTTCTGATTGATCGTCGGTGAGCCTGAGTTTCCGCCGATGATGTCGTTCGTCGAAACGAAATTAAATGGCGTGTTCAGGCTAATCGCACTCTTCTTCTCTGTCCAACGCGGCGGCAGGTTATATGGAAACTCGTGCTTGAACGCATCGGAACGATCGTAAAGACCACCGAGCGTCGTGAACGGCGGCACCCACTTTCCATTCTCCATGTAACCTTCAACCGCGCCGTATGAAAGCCGGAGCGTGAAGGTGGCGTCAGGATAGATCTTGTTGCCTTCCGTCTCGAAGAGTGCGCGCGCAATCTTCGAATAGTTCGCACGCTCCACTGCGGCCACTTCAGTTTCGTAACGCTTCCGCAGTTCACGAGCCTTAGCATCAATCTCACGCGCAACCAAAATCATCGGATCGTTGGAAGCATCGATCGCCTCAAAACCACCCTTGGCCAACTCTTTGCGGAATGCCGGATCCTTCAGCTTCGTGCCCGAGATCAACTCGTCGGCACGTGCCTCCGGAGTCTTGCCAGCGAGCACACCTTTCACGAGCTGGTTATCGTCGCCGAGCAGTTCGACCATGAACCCAAGCGAATCCGCGAGTTTCAGTTTCTCGAAGTCTTCGTGAATCGGTGCCGGCGAGAAGAGCGCGAGCTCGAGCGAAGCACGGCGCGCATCGGTGTACTCGGGTAAGCGTTCCGCGTTCGGTTTCTTGCTTTCATCCGCCATACGCACGAGCGTGCGCGCGTAGCCGAACAAGACCGTGTTGAAGCCACCCCCCTGATCGAAGATACGGCGTTCGCGAATGTAGCTCGGATATGCTTTGTGAGCGGCTGCGATCGCGTCCCACGCGCCGCCGTACATCTTCTGCCACTCGGGATTTGCCGCAACCGCCTTGCGCATCGCCTGCTCTTCTTTCGTCTTGCGGGCCATCAACGCCGGATCTTTCAATCCCTTGAGCTGTCCGCGATAAACTTTCAGCGCATTCTGAACGCTGTTGAGCTCGTTCTGGCTCTGACGAGTTTGCTCCTCGCCCATCGCCATGTACTTCTTGAGCAGTGCCTCGCGACGTTCGAGCAAGCGCAGGACGATCGGAATGCTGGTGTCGCGCAACTCTTCGAGATGAGCCACGGTATCGAGACGCGAAGTCGATCCCGGATTACCGGTCACGAAAACAAGACTTCCTTCTTTCGCGCCGGCAGTGGACCACTTGAAGTAATTTTCGGGATGCACCGGCTGATCGTTTTCGTAAACACGGACCAGCGCCATGTCGATGTTGAAACGAGGGAAGTTGAAGTTGTCAGGGTCGCCACCAAAGAACGCTGCCTGAAATTCAGGAACGAAAACCAGGCGGACGTCGGTGTATTTCTTGTAACGATAGAGATTGTATTGTCCGCCCTGGTAAAGCGGGACCACGTCTGAACGCAGACCGGTCGCTTTCGTCGATTCCGCTTCGATTGCCGAGATCTCAGCGCGCCGGGCAGCGAACGCTTCCGCGTCAGTCGCGTTTGCCTTAACTGCTCCATTCACGCGCGCGGTGACGTCTTCGATGCTGATGAGCTGGTTCAACTCCAGACTCGGGGCCTTGATCTCTTCGGCGCGAGTCTTAGCCAGGAAACCCTCTTTCGCGAGGTCTTTCTCCGGCGTACTCACTTCACCGACGATGTCTTCGACGATGTGGTAGTTGGTCAACACCAGGCCGTTTGGCGATACGAACGAGCCCGAGCCGCCGTTATTGAAACGCACGGAGGCGAGGCGAACCTTGTTCAGCCATGCATCGGTAACCTCGAAGCCGTATTTCTTTTTGATTTCAGCGCGCGGGACGTTATTGAACGTCCACATGCCTTCGTCGGCGAGCGCCGTAATATGGAGAGTTTGTAAGCTGAAAAGCGCCAGCAGGAGCGCAGAAAAGAATTTTCTAAATTTCATTTCAGATCCTCAAAATTCAGGGTTTGGTGGAGACAGTCTTAGAGCGTCGTTTGACTCATTTAGATGCCTGGAGGAGAAAAAGTCAAACTGAATTGGTGGATAAACGGCAGACTGCTAGCTTCTGTGAGGTAAACACCCCCCTGCAGTGATTTGTGACACAGGACTGAAGATTGCTTAAAGCTGAAGACTCGTCAACTGTTGCGAGTTTTGCTCGGCTGGTCGCCGGTGATTGGTTTTGGTTTGCTGTTGACCTGACTGCCGCACTGCCGGCACAGGTAGCTATCGTCTTTCTGAGCGGCTGGAACCAGCCAAAGACAGCCACATGATTGGCACAAAACCGTTGAACCCAGCAGCCACTCGTTGAATCTGATCTGATTTTCTACCCGCATTCTTCCCCCTGTTCGGCCCTCGTTCGGGTTATTTAGAGCGCTGTCAGATCTAAACAACAAACGACGCGATTGTTTCAATAATGTGTGCCAGCTTCGTCGCGACGCATTCTCTGCGGTCCTCTGCGTATATCTCGGCGATCTCTGCGTTTGAATGGCGCTGTTAAAACGCAGAGAAGCACTATACTGTGCGAATGCCGCGGCTAAACCAATTTGCTCGCATGCTGCTCGTCGAATGGCGCAAGCTCAGGCTGCCGCTCGCCGGCGAAACCATCGTCGTCGCAGTCTCCGGTGGCGCCGATTCGACCGCTCTGCTGCTGGCTATCGAGGAGCTCAAGAACCAACAGAAACTCCATACAAACATCTGCGTCGCGCATCTCGATCACCGCCTCCGAAAGTCGAGCGCCAAAGACGCCAAATGGGTCTCCGAACTTGCCGCAAGACTCGGCTTTCGCAGCGTCATCGGACGCAGCAAAGTCGCCGAAGAAGCACGCGCCAATAGCGACAACCTCGAACAAGCCGCGCGCGAAGCTCGCTACGCCTTTCTCGAACGAACCGCCAAACGCGTCTCGGCCAACTACGTCCTGACCGCCCACACGATGGACGATCAGGCGGAAACAGTGCTGCTGCGGCTCATGCGCGGCAGTGGCGGCTATGGCCTCGGTGGCATGGAAGCTCTCCGCCCGCTCGCAAAAAACAGTTCCATCAAACTCGCTCGACCAATTCTCTGGGCGAGACGCAGCGATACTGAAGACTACTGCCGCCTTCGAAAAACCGAGTCTCTGTCAGATGAAATGAACGACGACCAGACCTTCGCGCGCGTTCGCGTCCGCAAACAACTCCTGCCGCTGATGCAGTCGTTCAACAACCGCGTCGTCGAAGCGCTTTCGCGCACGGCGGCGCAACTGCGTGAGGACGGCGTCGTTCTTTTCAACGATTCTGGTGCACTTTTACGGCAGGCGGTGGTGTCTACCCAGCAGAATGAAACCGGAACGCCCGCACTTGACGTAAAGGTGCTGGCGAACGCGCCGCCGGCTCTGCGGCGCCGGGCGTTGCGAGAGTGGTTGTCGGAAGCGAGAGGCAGCGCCCGGCGGCTTGAAATGGTTCATCTGCTGGCCGTCGAGAACCTTTTGGAGGGAAACGCCGGCGGGCGGCTTGTAGAATTGCCAGGTGGCGGGAGAGTCAGACGCCGGCGAAACCGGCTGGAGTTTGAGTTTGAAAACGATTGAAAAAGCCATTGTCAAACTTCATAGCCAAACTTTATAGTCAAACTGTCCGGCCGGGACTGCGGCTTTTTTGCGCAATTTGGACGCGTCGGGGAACCTTAGTTGCGCCTGTGCATCAAAGGTATGGTTGATTTAGGTGAGGTAAAACACGTCGCAGATGGGCGGCGACAAATGACGCCCTGATAAGGTATTATCGGGGGTCGGAGGCGTTAATGAATTTGAGTTCTACGGCAAGACAAATTGTTTTTTGGCTCCTGATAATCGCGGGGGCAGTTTTGTTATACAAGCTCGTCAATCCGCGCGGAAGCACTTATCAGACCGTCGATCTGACCCGGTTGGATCAGTTGATGCAAAGCGGCACTATTAAAGAGCTGACTGTCAAACAAACTGAGAGCGTAGCGATCGACAATAATAATCAGGAATATCGAGTCGCGTTGTCGAATGAAAACGCGAAGAACGACTTGCTCAAGGCGGCTCGCGAGCTCGTCAACGGCAAGCCACGCGTGGCAAAGGTCCAGGAAGAGTCAAGCAGCAGTTACATCTGGCCCATGCTAATCACCTGGGCGCCACTATTGTTCATTATCGCAATCTGGATTTTCATGCTGCGACAGATGCAATCGGGCGGCAACAAGGCGTTGTCGTTCGGCAAGTCGCGTGCGAAGCTCTTAAATAATCAACAGAAGCGCGTTACGTTCAAAGACGTTGCTGGAGTTGAAGAAGCGAAAGAAGAGCTTCAGGAAATCATCGAGTTCCTCAAGGAACCGCAAAAGTTTCAGAAACTCGGCGGACGCATTCCCAAGGGCGTTTTGATGATGGGACCGCCGGGAACCGGTAAGACTTTGTTGGCCCGTGCGATCGCCGGCGAAGCAAACGTTCCTTTCTTTTCGATTTCCGGATCAGACTTTGTCGAGATGTTTGTCGGTGTGGGCGCATCGCGCGTTCGCGACCTGTTTGAACAGGGCAAGAAGAATGCACCGTGCATCATCTTCATCGATGAGATCGACGCAGTGGGACGCCATCGTGGCGCAGGTCTCGGCGGCGGTCACGATGAACGCGAACAAACGTTGAACCAGTTGCTGGTCGAGATGGATGGCTTTGAGTCGAACGACGGCGTGATCCTGATCGCTTCGACCAACCGTCCTGACGTACTCGATCCAGCGTTGCTACGACCGGGGCGTTTCGACCGTCGCGTCGTTGTATCAAGACCTGATGTGCGTGGACGCGAAGGCATACTGAAAGTTCACACACGCAAGATTCCGCTCGGCGAAGACGTTGACATCTCCGTGATCGCGCGCGGCACTCCGGGTTTCACCGGCGCCGATCTCGCG
>Ga0126376_10001132_pt1 | contig 14161 bp, 13 predicted proteins | sample PanSoiMetPlot_15_FD_92760 | JGI IMG/M metagenome (GOLD analysis project Ga0126376, IMG submission 92760) | Tropical forest soil microbial communities from Panama - MetaG Plot_15 | ecosystem: Environmental > Terrestrial > Soil > Tropical forest > Bulk soil | place: Panama | collected 2016-02-17
GGCGCGCAGCAACTGGTCGATCGCGGCGGCCGCCTGTCGCGGTTCCAAAAGAGGTTCTCGGGTCTCGGCCTGACGGAGAAGAAGAAATAACGCTCGCTTCTGGCCGGTCGGGTGGGTCACGGGCATCGACGGTGCCCTCCGGTTTTGAGCAGGGCTTGCCCACGCTGTCCTACTTCCGGTTTTGACTGCATGGGCAAAGTCGCGCGAGGTCAGCGCTACCGCGGACGACGCTCAAAGGCCGCCCGCAACTTTCCAAGCTGAAATTCGAAGGGATTGCCGCTGGCCCGTGCCATCGGCGCATGAATAGTGGCGTCGAGGCGCCGGACCTGGTTCTTTAGCTTCTTCGATCGCGCAACGAGGTCACCGAGCCGTGCCGGCAGATCCGGGGTCGCGTCCTCGGGACGCTCCTCCGGAAACTTGATCCTCATGCGTTCCTTGCTCGCCTGCGCCAGCGACATCTCGCCTTCATTGACGGCGCGATGGAGAAGCAGCCATGAGGCGAGCTGCATCAGGCGCGTGGTAAGTTGCATGCTTTCAGTCGCGTAAACGAGCGATGCTGCGCGGTCGAGCAGTTTGGATTCCTGACGACCGGGGCCGTCGAGATAGACCGCGGTGTCCTCAACGAGCTTCATGCCCTCGCAGAATAATCGGGAAAAATTCTGCGACGCAGCAAGCCGCTCTCCGAATGAAACTGGTTGCAGCCCATCAATCAATCGATCGGACATGTGCGCCTCGCGAGGGCAAAAGCATGCCCCTGTACGGCGCTCGTGTCCAGCAGCGATGGCAGAATTCTTTGCAAAGATGGTTTGCGGCAGGTCGCGCCCACCCCTACCCTCCGCGCTCGCGGGCGAGGTAGGGGTGGAGAGTTGAAACACGAGAAAAGAAGCCGCCCATCGTGGGCGGCTCCAAGTCATTAACAGGGAGGCGTCGAAACAGAGTGGATAGAAGCCACTCAATGTCCACAGAATGGACCCCTCAATGAATGGAACGAAAATCTTAATGTGGTGTAAATCTCGTCAGTCTTTGAAGAAGACGAAGCGGTGCAACCGCGGTGTGCCATTTCGGCCGTTTTTTTTGCCGCAAACAATGGTCCGCCATGCCAAGCGTGACCTCCAAGAAGGGCATGTGTGGAGCGGGCAAGGCGAAGTGTGTCCCACCGTCGGCTCGTTCGCCTTGCCCGCTCCACGCTACCGCTTGAAGAAATGATCCGCCGCCGTACGCGAGGCGCGCTTTCGTTCGAGCGCGGCTTGCAGGCGGGCCACCTCGTCATTCAACAGAGAGATACGATCGGTAAGTTCTTCGACCGATAACAGCGCCAAGTCCTGTCCGATCTCATGGACAGGCTTCCGTTTTGGCCGGTCGTCCTCTTCGAGAGCCGCCATGTTCCGCTCCTTTGGGGCGCAAACATAGCGGCGCCGACGCGATTTGTCAGGGCCCGGCGTTCCGCACCGTTGTCACCTCCGGCAGGGACCAGTAAACAGGCGTTCTCGATCGCCTCACCTATATCCCCTCACCTATAGGGACACCATGACGTCGATCCCCGCCACCATGACCGCAATCGGCATCACAGCGCCCGGCGGTCCCGAGATGCTCGTTCCGCAAGAACGCCCGGTGCCGGAGCCCGGCGAGGGCGAAATTCTCATCAAGGTTGTTGCCGCGGGCGTCAACCGTCCCGATGTCGCCCAGCGCAAGGGCGTGTATCCGCCTCCGCCGGGGATTACCGACATACCAGGGCTTGAAGTTGCCGGCGCCGTTGCGGCGTGCGGACCTGGAGTTAAGCGTTGGAAAGTAGGCGATGAGGTGACCGCTTTGGTCAGCGGCGGCGGTTATGCGCAATACTGTGTCGCCTACGAAACTCATGCATTGCCCGTTCCGAGCGGCCTGACCGCGGCCGAAGCCGCCGCCATCCCGGAAACGTTCTTCACAGTTTGGCACAACGTGTTCGAGCGCGGCGGCCTCAAGAGCGGCGAGACGCTGCTGGTGCATGGCGGCAGCTCTGGGATTGGCACGGTTGCGATCCAGCTCGCCAAGGCGTTCGGCGCGAGTGTCATTACGACGGCCGGAAGTGCCGAGAAATGCGACGCCTGTCGCCGCCTCGGCGCCGATCTCGCCATTAATTACAAGATCGAAGATTTCGTTCCGCTGACGAAAAACGCCACCCGGGGCGCGGGGGCCGAGGTGATCCTCGACATGGTGGGCGGCGATTACATCGAACGCAATTATGAAGCCGCGACCGTTGAGGGCCGCATCGTGCAGATCGCATTTCAAGGTTCGCCGCGGGCGAGCGTCGATTTCCGCCGCGTCATGCTCAAGAGACTGCACCATACCGGCTCGACGCTGCGCTCGCGCTCGGTACCCGACAAAGCGTCCATCGCTGAAGCAGTTGAGCGCAGCGTCTGGCCGCTGATCGCTGCCGGAAAGGTGCGTCCAATAATGGACATCGTCTTTCCGTTCCGGGAAGCCGCCAAAGCCCATGCGCGGATGGAATCAAGCGTCCACATCGGCAAGATCGCGCTCGGCATATGAGCGACGTCATCATCGCCCCGACGCTCCCCGGCTTGCGGCCAGGCAGTCGCATGTGACGCGGCTGGTCAGTTACCTCTCCCGCAAGCCGGAGAGGTAGGGCCGCCCCGGCCGCATGCGATTGCCCTGCGCTTGCGGGGGAGGGTGGGGACGGGTAGCGTCGCGTGATGCGCGCGGGAAATCCGCCTCCAGGACGATGCATTTCTTGCGCTTGGCGGCTGAGTCCGATACTCAGAATGGAGCCGGGGAGCGGGATTGAGGAAACAGGGACGGAGGATTGCCGCTTGAGGGCTCTGCACGTCGCTTTGGCGGCGGTCATTTGGATCATGTGGTTCATGACGTCTCCGGTCCGCGCGGTGGAGGCGGTCAACGTGCGCGTCGACATCGCGGCAATTGATCTTACTGACGCGGTGGAACACTTGAAGAGCGACGGCGGCCGCATAACGGTTTCGACCGCACCTGGCAGTGACGGTATCGTGCGTCGCCTCGAAGTTCCTGCCCGCGAGGTCGGCACCAATTGGGCGACGATCGCGCTGGCCAACTCGAGCGACGAGCAGATCGATCGTCTCATCGTGGTCCCCCACTACCAGATGGTCGGATCAAAAATTCTTTGGCCCGATCTCGGGCTATCCCGCGTCGTCAACATGACACCCAGCGCCGGCGATCGACCCGACCGCCAGGATAGCGCCACGGCCGACATCTTCCGTATCACGCTCGATCCCGGCAACGTCGTCACCTACATCATGGAGCTTCGCACCGACAAGTTGCCACAGATTTATCTTTGGGAGCCGGACACCTACAAGGACAAGGTCAACAGCTTCACGCTCTATCATGGCATCGTGATCGGCATCGCCGGCCTGCTCGCGCTGTTCCTGACCATTCTGTTCGTCGTTAAGGGCAGCTTCATGTTTCCGGCAGCAGCCGCACTCGGTTGGGCGGTGCTGGTCTACATCGGTGTTGATTTTGGATTCTGGGGCAAGGTGTTTGACATGTCGGCAGGCGCCGAGCGGGTATGGCGCGCGTCCGGCGAGGCAATCCTAGCGGCGACGCTTCTCGTGTTCCTTTTTGCCTATCTCAATCTCAGTCGCTGGCACGTTCGCTACGCCCACATCGCGATTGCGTGGCTTGCGTTCCTGAGTGCGCTCGTTGCGGTTGCTCTGGTCGATCCCTCGATCGCCTCCGGCGTTGCGCGGCTGTCGCTCCTGTTCGTGGCCATCGGCGGCTTCGGCGTCATCATTTATTTTGCCGCCCAAGGGTTCGACCGGGCCGTCTTGTTGATTCCGACCTGGTTTCTGCTGGTGTCCTGGGTCATAGCAGCGGGCCTTGCGGTCGGCGGGTGGGTGACAAACGATATCGTAGCGCCGGCCCTGTTGGGTGGCCTGGTGCTGATTGTCATGCTGATAGGATTCACCGTCATGCAGCACGCCTTCGCGGGCGGCGTCACGCAGAGCATCGTCTCGGATGTGGAGCGTCGGGCGCTGGCGCTCACCGGCGCAGGCGATCTGATCTGGGATTGGGATGTCGCAGCCGATAAGGTGTTCACGAGCCCGGAAGCCGAATCCATGCTTGGGCTCAAACGCGGCACCCTGGACGGCCCTGCGGCGCAATGGGTCGCTGTCATCCATCCGCACGACCGCGACCGTTTCCGTGCTGCTCTCGACAGCGTGATCGAGCAGGGACGCGGCCGCGTGGCGCAGGATTTTCGCCTGCGCACGCCCGACGGGCATTCGCTATGGTTCACCATGAAGGCGCGGCCGGTGGTGGGCTCCGACGGCGAGGTGATTCGGCTGGTCGGCACCTTGACCGATGTGAGCGAGGCCAAGATCGGCGAAGAGCGCCTGCTCCATGACGCGGTTCATGACAATCTGACCGGGCTGCCGAACCGGCAGCTTTTCGTAGATCGTCTCGGCGCGGCGCTGGCCCTCGCCAAGAGCGGTTCGGATCTCCGGCCGACCGCGATGGTGATGGACCTCGATCGCTTCAAACAGGTCAACGACACCGTCGGCATGGCGGTCGGAGATTCCGTCCTGCTGACTCTCGCGCGACGGCTTGGCCGTCTCCTCGAGCCGCAAGATACACTTGCCCGACTTTCCGGCGACCAGTTCGGTGTCATCTTGGTATCGCAGAAGGACCCTAATCGCATCATCGCGTTCGCGGACGCCTGCTGCAAGGCGATCCGCGCGCCGATCGCATTCAACGAACGCGAGATTTCCCTCACCGCTTCTCTCGGCGTCGCGCTGTTGGACGCCCAGCCAGGCCAGGCCGATGAACTCATCAAGAATGCCGAGCTTGCGATGTATGCGGCGAAACGCGTGCGCGGCGACCGCTTCGAAGTATTCAAGCCGGCCATGCGAACACGCAGGACCGACCGCTTGAATGTGGAATCCGAGTTGCGCCGCGCGCTCAGTCGCGAGGAAATTACGCTGCTGTACCGGCCGATCGTCCGGCTCGAGAATCGCACGATTGCAGGCTTCGAGGCGCTGACGCGCTGGGACCATCCGAAAATGGGTCGCCTTTTGCCGTCCGAGTTCATTGCGATGGCGGAGGAAATCGGCCTCGTCGCCGACCTCGCGTTGTTCGCAGTCGAACGCGCCGTGCGCCAACTGGCGATCTGGCAGCGCGGCGCGCGCGGCCGCGTTCCGCTGTTCGCGAGCGTCGGCATATCGTCGCGGCAATTGCTCAAGGACGATGTCGTCGAGGGTCTGCACGCTGTGCTTGGACGTGGAGGCTTGGCGCGCGGAACGCTCAAGCTTGAGCTCACCGAATCCGCCGTGATGGAAAATCCCGAGCAGGCGGCTCAAATCCTCAAGCGGCTACGGGATCTTGGCGCCGGCCTCGCGCTCAACGATTTCGGGACCGGGCATTCCTCCCTGGTGTATCTGCCACGCTTCCCATTCGATACCATCAGGATCGGCCAATCATTTGTCCGCGCCAATGCCAAAGGAATGCGGCCGGTCGTTCTGCGCTCGATGGTCGGGCTCGCGCACGATCTCGGTATGGAAGTTGTCGCTGAAGGGGCGGAGAAGGAATCTGACGCCGTCGATCTCTATCATCTCGGTTGTGAGTTCGCCCAAGGCCTTGCCTTCGGGCGTCCGATGCCGGCCGAGCAAGCACAAGAATTGGTTCTTGGCAGATCAGGAAAGAGTAATCAGACGTCAGTAATCAGAAGGGTTGGCGCAGCACCCGATGCCTAATCACTGCGCATCGACTACTGTTACGCGTGCCCGGCTTCGCTTGACAGCATGCCGGCGTGAATGCCGAGCTTCCTGAGCGCCCGATCGTATTTGGTGCCGACGTCGGCGCCGAAGATCAGATCGGTATCGGCGGCGCAATGCAGCCAACCATTTTCCTGAATCTCGCTCTCGAGTTGCCCTGGCGCCCATCCGGCATAGCCAAGCGCCAACAGCGCGTTCCCCGGACCGTCGCCTTTTGCGATCGCCTTCAGAACGTCGAGCGTCGCAGTGAGGCAGATGCCTTCATCGATCGGCAAGGTCGAGTTCTCGACGAAGTAATCGCTTGAATGCAGCACAAAACCGCGGCCGGGCTCTACCGGCCCGCCTTTGAGCACCGGTACGGAACCCGCGCTCACCGGCAGTTCGATCGCATCGCTATCGGAGATCACGTCAAGCTGCACCAGCAAATCTCGAAACTTGATGTTACTTGCCGGCTGGTTGACCACAATACCCATGGCCCCTTCCGACGAGTGTGCACAAATGTAGATCAAAGTGCGGGCAAATCGCTCATCCCGCATGCTCGGCATCGCGATCAGCATCTGGCCGTCCAGATAGCCACGCCGCGAAGGCCCCATGGGGGAATTCGCCTTCATACTCTTCCTTACTGCCTTCATCGCCGAACTTGCTGCCTTCATGGCTGAAAACGTAACCTCATATCGCTAGAACGGCAATGCCGAGATCGCCGTTTGGTCACGAGGAATTCAATGGTCATCGGAATCCATGTCAGCTAGACGTCCTCCATGTTTGCGTTGATGTTGCGACAATGTGTCCCGACAGCGTTTCTCGGCATGCTGCTCGCATCCGCTCCAAATTTCACTGCGGGCGCGGGGGATGCTTCGTCATGGGATGGCGACGCACGTTCCGCGGTGCGGCTGGTCGCCGGCCGCCCTCTCGGCGCGGACGCCATGCTGCGGGCAGGCGTTGAGGTCCGGCTCGCGGCGGGGTGGAAGACTTACTGGCGGTACCCGGGTGACAGCGGGGTGCCGCCGGTATTTGATTTCTCAAAATCGGAAAACATCAAGTCAGTTTCCATTTTGTGGCCGGCACCGCACCGTTTCACAGACGATGGCGGCGCGTCCATCGGCTACAAGGGCGACGTGATGTTTCCGGTGCATGTCGTTCGCGAAAATCCGAACCGACCGGCCACGCTGCGATTAACCCTCGAGTACGCCGTGTGCGAAAAGCTCTGTGTTCCTGCGAGAGGCGAGGTCGACCTGGAGCTTACATCGACGCCATCTCCGCACGATTTGCGAGTCGCGGCGGCGGAAGAGCAGGCGCCGAAGAAGTCTCGCGTCGGCGAGACCGCGCCCTTTGGTATTGCTGCCGTGCGCCTTGAGCGCCGACGTCCTTACCCGCGGGTCGTCGTAGAAGTTGCGGCACCTGCGACAACGCCCCTCGATCTGTTTGCCGAAGGGCCGACCACGGACTGGGCGTTGCCACTGCCTGAGCCGATCCCGGGTGCACCCCCCGGCCGGCGGTGGTTTGCGTTCGACCTTGACGGCGTGCCGCCAGGCATCGATGCGATCGGAGCGCGCTTGCGTTTCACCCTGGTGTCAGGCGGAAACGCCGTCGACGTGATAGCCGTTCCGCAATAGACGACGCATTTTTTCTGGGACAAAACGAATCCGCTTTGCCAGAAGGTGCTATAAGCTTCTCCCGCACGCACTCTCCTGCCGCTCCCCCTGCTGGCAGGGCAATCGCATGTGGTGCGCCGACGCTGCCTCCTCTCCCCGCTTGCGGGAGAGGGTCAGGGTGAGGGACCTCTCGAGGCTCAGACTCGCGGAGACGCCCCTCATCCGGAATTTGCGCGACGAAGCGCACAAATTCCGACCTCTCGATTGCGCTTCGAAGAACGGCGTAAACGCCCTGACGGCAAGCTGAGAGAGGTAAGGCCGTGGCCACAATGCGATTGCCCTGCGAACACGGGGGAGGGTAGCGAGAGGGCCGGCCCGTCAGCGTCCGCGGACGGGCGTCATCTTCCAATCCCGAAAGAAACGAGGACCAAGCCATGGCCATCAAGGTGGGCGATCACATTCCCGAAGGAAAGTTTCGTGTCATGACGGGGGAAGCACCCGGCTGGAAGTCCACCGACGAGGTATTCAAGGGCAAGAGAGTGGTGCTGTTCGCAGTGCCGGGGGCCTTCACGCCGACGTGCCACAAGAATCATCTGCCGGGCTTTCTGCAACACAACGATGCGATCAGGGCCAAGGGCGTCGATGCGATCGCCGTGACGGCGGTAAACGATGTCTTCGTAATGACCGAATGGAAGAAAGCGTCCGGCGCCGAGGGAAAGATCGAATTTCTTGCCGACGGCAACGGCGATTTCGCCAAGACGCTCGACCTCACCCTGGATGGGTCGGCAGGCGGCTTGGGGCTGCGCTCGAAACGATATTCCATGCTGGTTGAAGACGGCGTGGTCAAGCAGCTCAACATCGAGGACGCGCCCGGCAAAGCGGAAATATCCAGCGCCGAGGTGTTGCTCAAGCAGCTTTGACAAGAAAGCGCGGGGCGGATTAGCCTCAGCACAATCCGCCCTTCTCCGAGGACGACGGCGGGCAACGCCGGAGCCAGCCCGCACTTCGCGCCTTTAGCCGCCGCCGCTCCCGGCCGCTCTGATCTCGGCGATCGCGTCGCGAGCGAGTTTATCGGCGCGCTCGTTGAGATCATGACCGCTGTGACCGCGCACCCAATGCCAGTGCACGGCATGGCGGTGGACCGCGGCATCGAGACGCTGCCACAGATCCGCATTCTTGACCGGTTTCTTATCGGCGGTCCGCCAGCCGGTGCGCTTCCAGGCGTGAATCCAGTTGGTGATTCCCTGGCGCAGATATTCGCTGTCGGTATGCAGTTCGACGTCGCACGGGCGCTTGAGCGCCTCAAGCGCCGCAATGGCGGCCGTCAGTTCCATGCGGTTATTGGTCGTGTGCGCCTCGCCGCCTTTGAGTTCACGGGTATGGCCGTCCCATTGCAAGATGGCGCCCCAGCCGCCCGGTCCCGGATTGCCCGAGCAGGCGCCGTCCGTATGAATGGTCACGCGGCCGTTTCTCTTGCCGTCAGTCAAAGCCGTAATCCCGTGCGCAGACGCCAGCCTGATGAAATCGCAGCTTGCGATAATATTCGAGCGGATCTTTCGGCCTGACCAATGCGCCCGGCGGCACCTCCAGCCAATCCACCAGCCGAGTCAACAGGAAACGCAGTGCGGCGCCGCGGCACAGCGTCGGCAACCCGGCAATCTCACGCACTGTAAGTTTGCGCGCGCGCATGTAGGCCCGAAGCAGCGCGCGCCCTTTGGTGATGTTGTAGGAATGGTCGGGCTCGAAACACCACGCGTTAAGGCAGATCGCCACATCATAGGCGAGGGCATCGGTGCAGGCGAAATAGAAATCGATCAAGCCGGAAACCCGGTCGCCGAGAAAGAAAACATTGTCGGGGAACAGGTCGGCATGAATAACCCCCCGCGGAAGGTCGCGCGGCCAGTCTCGTTCCAGTAAGGCAAGCTCGCCCCCGATGGCCTGGCCGAGCCCTCTCTGCACCGTATCGGCGCGAGAGGCGGCCGCAGCGAACAGCGATCGCCATCCGTCTACCGAAAGCCCGTTTGGCCGCGTCATGGCGAAATCGGCCCCGGCGAGATGCAGCTTGGCCAGCGCATCACCTACCGCCCCGCAATGGGCGACCTTCGGTCGCCTGATCCACATGCCGTCGAGAAAGGTGAAAATGGCCGCCGGCCGCTTCGCAAGGTGGCCCAACGCCTCCCCGCTGCGGCTGCGGATCGGCTGCGGACAGGTGAGCCCGCGCGCTGCCAAATGTTCGGTGAGATTCAGAAAGAACGGCAAATCAGCTGGTGAAACGCGTTTCTCATAGAGCGTGAGAATAAAAAAGCCTGAGCTGGTATGCAGCAGGAAGTTGGAATTCTCGACCCCTTCGGCAATTCCCTTGTAGGCGAGCAGCGCCCCTATATCGTAGCCGGCGAGGAAATGCTGCAGTTCCTCGTCGCTGACATCGGTATAGACGGCCATTGCGGGGTCTGGAGCGGCTGAGACAGGATTTATACTGCCGCTTCACCGCTGCGCACCTGTCGCGGCAACGGAAAAAAGATTCCCGATTCCTCGACCGCCGAGACGGTCTCAACGCTGACCTCATAGCGCGCCGCAAAGGCGTCGATGATTTCCTCGATCAGTACTTCGGGTGCGGACGCGCCCGCCGTCAGCCCCAGGCAGGAGATAGCGCCGAACTTATCCCAGTCGATATCCTCGGCCCGCTGCAACAACTCGGCGTGGGGACAGCCGCTGCGCAGGGCCACTTCTTTGAGGCGCTGGGAGTTCGAGGAATTGGGCGAGCCGACCACGATCAGGGCGTCGACCACCGGGGCGACGCGCTTGACCGCATCCTGGCGATTGGTGGTGGCGTAGCAGATATCCTCTTTGTGAGGACCGGCGATGGTGGGGAAGCGCCTCTGCAGCGTCGCGACGATTTCGGCGGTGTCGTCAACTGAAAGTGTGGTCTGCGTCACATAGGCAAGATCGTCGCGGTTTTTCGGCTCGAACGTCGCTGCCTCTTCGGCGGTCTGGACCAGGCGGACCGCGCCGGGCGGAAGCTGCCCCATGGTGCCCGTGACCTCCGGATGACCTTCGTGCCCGATCAGCACAATCTCACGCCCGCGCCGGAAATGTATTTCCGCCTCGCGATGGACCTTGGTGACCAACGGACAGGTCGCGTCGATTACCAGCAGCTTACGACGGCCGGCCTCGGCCGGCACCGATTTCGGTACTCCGTGGGCCGAGAAGATCACCGGCACATCGGCGTCCGGGATCTCGTCCAGTTCTTCGACGAACACGGCGCCCTTTTGCCGCAGGCTTTCGACCACATAGCGGTTATGGACGATCTCGTGGCGCACATAGACGGGTTTGCCGTAGATGGCGAGCGCCCGCTCGACCGTTTCGATTGCCCGCACCACGCCGGCGCAAAAGCCGCGCGGCGAACACAACATCACTTTCAATTGCCGCTTTTCGGAAGGGCGGGAAGACATCATGGCAAAGTCCGATCCAGGTTCGGGTTAACGGCGCCTGAGTATCGCAACCCCAGGATTTGGTTTTTTGCTCATGCTCATGTCAAGACTGCGCCCGCCAAAAGGTAAAACTTCCATCACAACACGATGAACGAATGGCCACCTCCGGGGTGGCAAAGGCGTCAACGGGTCCGGGCTGGAACTCGCTAGCGCGCCGGAGGCCACAACCGGTGGGCCCGCCCGAACCTGGACCGGTGGGCCCGGCCCGAAGCCGGACCGGGGTCGGCCGATGACCGCACTCCTAACGACCTCGATGAATTTATTCATATTCTTGGTATGTGGCCAGCGTCGGGGGTTGCCTAGACCGATGGGGCCCGCCTATATAACGGCCATCCTCGTCCCTCTTCGGTGGCAATAGGCTCGGCCCGCGGGCGGCCGCAGCGCAAGGAGAAATTTATCATGACAGGCCAGCCCCTTATGCCGAAGGCGACCGCAGTCTGGCTGGTCGAAAATACAGGCCTGACGTTCGACCAAATTGCCGATTTCTGCAAGCTCCATCCCCTTGAGGTGAAGGCAATTGCTGACGACGAGGGAATTCAGAGCATCATCGGACGTGATCCGATCGTGAGCGGGCAACTCACCCGTGACGAACTCGCCAAAGGCGAGGCTGACCCGAACTACCGGCTCCATCTCGCCGAACCGAAGGTCCACTTGCCCGAGCCGAAGCGGAAAAAGGGACCACGATATACCCCGGTTTCGCGCCGGCAGGATCGCCCGAACGCGATCCTGTGGCTAGTGCGCAACCATCCCGAGTTGAAGGACAGCCAGATCATGCGCCTTGTCGGCACCACCAAGTCGACCATCGAGGCGATCCGCGAGCGGACTCATTGGAACGCCCCTAATCTCGCCCCCATGGATCCGGTGACGCTCGGCCTTTGCTCCCAGATCGATCTCGACTTCGAGGTCCACCGCGCCGCCAAGGAAAAGCCGGTTGAGGCTGAGACCGGGGCGACGCTGCTTCCGGCGGAGATTACGACCGCACGCCCTGCACCGGAGCCCGAGCCGGTGGTCAGCGCGAAGGAAGGTGAAGAACTCGATGTCCAGGCGGTGCTCGCCAGGCTCAAACGGATCGGCGGCAAAGGCCAAGAGGAGTGAGCCTTGGTCGACGGCCACCGAAGCAGGCACAGGTTTGCGGTCTCCTTTGAGGCAGACGGCCGCGCCCCTGTGCGTGGAAGTCCCCGCAAGTTCGCGCGGCTGCATTTGCATTTTGCCGCGAAGCCCGCGCCGATCAGAGCGGCCTGATCTCGACCTTGCGGAACCTCACGATGCCCTGGCCGTACTGAAGCGCGATCCGACCCTTGGGGAGCTTCGCGTCCTTGGCGCCATCGACGGTCTTGATGCCGTTGAGGATGACGGTGAATTGGTCGCCCTTGGCGGTGATCTCGTAGGTGTTCCATTGGTTGCCGGCCTTTGGCATGGGCGCCACCTTGGCAACATTGACGATCGCCCCGGTGCCGTAGCTCGGGTCGGGGCGCGTATCGAAGATATTGACCTCATAGGCATTTTGGCCCGTCACCCGCTTGGGGTCAGTAGCTCGGATGAAGATGCCGCTGTTGGCGGTGGCATCGACCCAGAACTCCGCCCTCAGCTCAAAGTCGCCGTATTCCTGCTTCGACACTAGGAAGCCGTTGCCCACATCGGCCTGCACGATACCGCCTTCGAGCAGCCGCCAATTGGCGTTGCCGATGGGTTCCCAATTGTTCAGGTTGGAGCCGTCGAACAGCGTCGTCCATCCCGACTGCGCAGCCTGCCCGGAGGCATCATGCGAGTGCCAGACGAGGGCGGAGCCGGCGAGAAGCAGCCCCATGGCGATGGCGGATCGGCGGTTCATGTTTTCCTCCTGTCACATGATATGATTGTATTGTAGTCGCGGCTGTTGCAAGCGATCGGCCTCATGCGGCTGGATCAATCCTGCATTTGTAACGGTCGAGCGCTGGAACGCGGCGGACCGTAGCAAACCGCGAGTGCGGTCGGAAGCCATTATTCGCTACTTCGACCACGTCGAACCACTCTTGCATTCATCGTGAGCGGTCTTGTCCGGCTACGAAGAAGGCAACTTGCGCCTGGGCACGAAATTCCGGGGTGGCCAGGGGCAACCGGCGCGGCGACGCCCATATAAGGATTCGAAGCGATCGAAATCCGCTCTAAAGTAAGGGGTCTACATGAGGACAATCATCTGCGGTGCGTTGATGGCGTTCACGATCACGACGGCCAACGCCGCGGCCGAGGAGGACGTCCACAGCGCGCATTTCATGCTTCCCTACTGCAAGCTCACCTCCAAAAAGACGATGGCTAACTCCAGGAACGCCTTGATGTACGGCCAGTGTTTCGGAGTGGTCTCCGGCATTGTCCTGATGACAGAACTGCTGCGCCAAGCCGAGGCGAGCGGGCAGGCCCAACTTGATCCCATCCTATGTACGGACATCCCTGGTGATACCACGATCGAACGGCTTGTTAACGTTGTCGTGAAATATGGCGCGACACATCCGGATCGGAGCCACGAGAGGTTTGAGGCGCTTGCCTTCAGTGCATTGCGCGACGCCTGGCCGTGCAGGAAGTAAGTGCCGCCCCACCTGACCTCGGCCATCTCTTCACCCGGTCGAAGACGGGCGTAAATCCTCTGGTGGCAAGAGTGGAAGGAGACGGAGCGGACGGCAGAGGTCAAACGAAGTCAAGGTTTGATCGCAATCAGACGTCGTTTCGATTCTCTGGTGCAAGGTCCATGCCCTCGAGGCAGACGGATCAATGTCGATCCAAGTAGCAAGTCCGACGTCCGCAGACGCCCTGAGGGTAACGGGAGTACAGAGAGGAAGTGCGGCTCACAGTTTTTCAGCTAGAAACCGCGTGAGCCGCGGCATAAAGAAACCGGCGTAGCTGTCGGTCTCCTCAAGCGGGTCGCTCAGCCAATAGTGTCCGGCGCCCTGCACCACGCAGCTGCGCGCGAAGAAGCCCGCCTGTTTGAGGCCTTTGAGAAATGCTTCCGAATGCGGCCTGCGGTCGACGAGGTCGTCCTCGGTGCCGTAGGCGAGCAGCACGGCGGTCCGGTTGTTTGCGTAAGTTGCGTAGCTGATGGGCGAGGCTTCGAAGTAGAGCTGGCGGTTTTCCGGCAGGGCGGCACCGAGGAAATTCTCGATGTTGTTGTCGAGCGGGCTCGCGACACGGTAGGCTTCCCACATGGCAGCAAGATCATAGACGCCATAGACGCCGATCAATGCCTTTACGGTGGAATCGAGCCTTCCATGCGGGTCATCTGGATAGCCGCTGGCAAAGATCGACGAGCGGCCGCCGAGCGCTGCGAGCGCCGCCAGATGCGCGCCCGCCGAGGCGCCGATGAGCGCGA
>Ga0126376_10001133_pt1 | contig 14145 bp, 12 predicted proteins | sample PanSoiMetPlot_15_FD_92760 | JGI IMG/M metagenome (GOLD analysis project Ga0126376, IMG submission 92760) | Tropical forest soil microbial communities from Panama - MetaG Plot_15 | ecosystem: Environmental > Terrestrial > Soil > Tropical forest > Bulk soil | place: Panama | collected 2016-02-17
AACCGGCTCGTCTGGAAGTACTCGGGACACGAAGAGCGATTCAATGATTGGTTAGTTGATTGTCGTAAATGCAAGACTCGTTATCGAGCGGACAAGATTTTCCAACAAGTATCCGAGGTTGATGGACGACCGGTGTTCATGACGAGCGAGGTAGTATGTCCGTCATGTGGCGCCAATGATTGGACCGACATTCGTGCTTTCAACACGATGCTTGAGACGAGACTGGGTGCGGTTGCGCAAGACGATCCCAGTGCTTTGGCATATCTCCGACCCGAGACTGCCCAGGGCATCTTTATTAACTTCCTGAGTGTACAAACTTCTATGCGGCGAAAGTTGCCGTTTGGAATTGCGCAGGTCGGCAAGTCGTTTCGAAATGAAGTCACCCCCGGCAACTTCATTCTGCGCACGCGAGAATTTGAACAGATGGAGATGGAGTATTTTGTTCGGCCTGATGCTGAACACTGGAAACTGGTCGACTATTGGGTAGAGCAATATCTGGAGTGGTTCAGCAGCCTGGGCATTAGCCGTGACAATCTGAACTTGTATCAAGTGCCTGAAAATGAGCGCGCGCATTATTCCAAACGCACAGTGGACATCATGTACCGTTATTTTCCTGAACGTGAGAAGCCGTGGGAAGAGCTGATGGGCATTGCCTGGCGCACTGATTACGATTTGGGCGTTCATTCGAAGAATAAACTTGACGAAGAAGGCAAGCGTATCAATCCGGATTCGACCGAAGACTTGTCGTACTTCGATGAGTCAACCAAACAACGATTTTATCCGCACGTCATCGAGCCCGCGGCGGGAGTCAATCGAACTCTTCTCGCAATTTTGATGGATGCGTACTCGGAGAAGACGAACGATAAAGGTGAGACCAGAGTCATTCTAAAACTGAGCCCGCAACTCGCGCCGATCAAAGCAGCGATCCTGCCGCTCGCGAAGAATAAGCCGGAGATCGTCGGCATGGCGAAGGCAATTAAGCGATCGCTGCAGCCCGTGCTGCGCGCCGTTTACGACGATACCGGCGGTATCGGAAAGCTGTATGCGCGACAGGATGAGATCGGAACTCCGTTTTGCGTGACTGTCGATCACCAGTCACTCGAAGACGAAGCAGTCACCGTGCGTGACCGAGATACGTGGGAACAGGAACGAGTACAGGTTACGGATCTTGCGGATCATTTACAGAAGCGTTTGAAACCGTTTCCCATCGTTTCTCCTGAAGTGAGTTGAACCTATGCCAGTTGTTAAGAAGCGCAACGAACAAACCGAGACGCGGCTTCTGCTGGAGTCGGAAGATCCGGTGGAACTGCCGCCGGCGGAGATCGACGATGGTGCAGTGCTGATCCAGTTTGACAAATTCAAGCCGTACATTCCTGAGTTGCTGGAGGCGTTGCGGGCAGGATCAGTGGCGGAGCCCGTTGCGGTGATGCTCGATGGTTCAACTTTCGCAGTTCATGGAACGACACGCACGTTCTGGGTCAAACTTTGGCACGCGGCCGGCAGCGAGATGACGAAAATTGATCGTTGTCAGGTGATCAGTTGCTTGCCATCGACACGTGGCGTGCAGATCGTCGTCGACACTCCTGAAGAAGAGGAGTAAGAAGAGTTTCACGCAAAGGCGCAAAGATATAAAGCAAGGCACAAAGAGTTGACTTTGCGTCTTTGCGTATTTCTTTGCGCCTTTGCGTGAAACTGTTTTTGATTTATGGCTGAGATTCCCGAAAAAGTTCTCTCACTTGCGCGCGCAATTCACGACGCCGGCGGTCATGCTCTGCTGGTTGGCGGTTGTGTGCGTGACGAGCTGATGGGAAAGCAGCCGAAGGACTGGGACCTCGAAATCTATCAGTTGGACGCCGCACGCCTGCGCGAGATCCTGGACCAGTTTGGTCCAGTGAACGTTGTGGGTGAGTCGTTCACTGTTTACAAGCTGAGCCATTATCTCGACGTGTCTATCCCGCGCCGGGAGCGCAAGTCAGGACGAGGCCATAAGGGATTTGTGATCGAAGGCGATCCGTCGATGAGCGTTGCCGAAGCAACACGGCGTCGCGACTTTACGATCAACGCCATCCTCCAGGATCCGCTCACCGGCGAGCTGATCGATCCTTACGAAGGGCAACGAGACATTCGGCAGCGCATACTCCGCGCGGTTTCGAGCGAGACGTTTAGTGAGGACAGTTTGCGGGTGTTGCGTGCGGCGCAATTCGCAGCGCGTTTTGAGTTCGACATTCACCCCGAAACGGTCGCACTCTGTCGCAATGTAGATCTCAGCGATCTTCCGCCCGAACGAATCTGGGGAGAGATGGAAAAGCTTATGCTCCAGGCGCAGCGCCCGTCGATCGGTCTGGAGTGGTTACGTAAACTCGGTGCGATAGAGAAACTTTTTCCGGAGATTCAGAGTCTGATTGGCGTGCCACAGGATCCCGAGTGGCATCCCGAAGGAGACGTGTTTGTACACACGAAACTTGCTGTCGATCGCGCGCGCGAATTGATCGACGATCTTTCTTATCCGCGGCAGGTGACGGTCATGCTTGCGTCGCTGGCTCATGATTTTGGGAAGCCTGCTACAACTGAGTTCATCGAGGGACGCTGGCGCTCGCGCGGTCACGAGGAAGCAGGCGTGGCGCCCGCTGAGAGTTTTCTCGATCGCGTCAAAGTACATACGATCGATGGTTATAACGTGCGCGCGCAGGTTGTTGCGCTCGTGCGAGAGCATCTCAAGCCGGGCGAATTTTACAAGAAGCGTGACGAAGTTGGTGAAGGAGCGTTTCGCCGTTTGGCGCGGAGGTGCGAGCCGGATCTTTTGTATCGTGTGGCCAAAGCCGATTCGCTCGGAAGGAATGCCGACTGGGTGCCGCGCGAGCAGTGGTATGGTGCGGAAGCGCAGGAATGGTTTATCCAGCGCACGAGAGAATTGGCAGTCGAGCAAGGCGCGCCCGATCCTTTGCTACTCGGACGCCATCTGCTCGAGTTGGGAGTTGAGCCTGGACCGCAGATGGGTGAGATCACGCGCGCTGTTTACGAGATGCAGTTGGATGGGCGCGTTCAGAATTTAGATCAGGCGATTGAAGAAGCGAGGAGCTTAATTAATCACTAATCTGCGGCTGCTGTTGAGTGACGCAGTGGATTGTGCCCATGCCCCAGACCAGGGGTTCGCAATTGATCGGAACCACTCGACGGGTGGGGAATAATTTCTGCAGCGTGTCAACTGCGCGCGCGTCGTTCGCGTGCCCGAATACGGGCGCAAGCACGACGCTGTTGGCGATATAAAAATTTGCGTAGCTTGCAGGCAGACGTTCGAGATCGCGAGCCACGGTGCTCGAACCACCGACAACGCCCGGCATGGGTAGTGTGACGATCTCGAAAGAGTGGCCCGAAGCGTCAGTCATCGATCGTAGGCGGTTGAGATTGTCCTGAAGTATTTCGTGGTTGGCATCGGCCGGATCTTCTTCGATCGCACAAACAATCACGTCGGAAGCAACGAAACGAGCAATGTCGTCGATGTGACCGTCAGTGTCGTCGCCAACGATACCTTCCCCGAGCCATAGAACCTTCTTCACGCCGAGGTAGTCTTTCAAATATTGTTCGACCTCTTTCTGCGACAACTCGGGATTGCGATTTCGATTAAGCAGGCATTGTTCGCTAGTCAAAACACAGCCCGCACCATTGACTTCGATAGACCCGCCTTCCATGACGATCCCGGGTGAAAATCGTGGCAGCCCCAGGATCGGCTCCAAGCGACTCGGAATCGAATCGTCTTTCTTCAACTCTTCGTACTTGTTTCCCCAGGCATTGAAGACCCAGTCGTTATAGGCAAGCTCGCCGTGTGGGCCGATCAGGAAGTTTGGTCCATAATCGCGAACCCACGCATCGACTGTTTGCAGGTGATGAAACCGGATGTTAGCGGCGATCGCAGGACCGCACCGGCTACGTACCACCTGCTCGGTTTCAATATCGTTGACGAGCAGGTTGACGATTTCATGCGGAGTGAGTGCCGCGATCATCTGCAAGTAGATCTCTTCGACTTGCGACACCCGGTCGGGCCACGTTTCCGGGTCCTTGGGCCAACTCAGCCAGGTCGAATCATGTGGATGCCACTCGGCCGGCATGTGGAAGCCGAGCGCAGCGGGAGTGTTTGCCGTTGGGTCAGCCATCGAGCGTTTCAGATCGGAGAGCTTTGAGTCGGAAGTATCTGTAGATGCCGAGACAACTGATCAGAACCCAGAACGTTTCAACGAGCAGTGCGGAGAGATTGAAGTTGAAGAGTAGGGAAATGATTATCAAACCGGCGCCGATCGCGTTCAACAGCGAGTAAGCGAGCCCGTCGCTGCTGAGCTTGTTCAATTGCAGCAACAGGTAAGTGAGGATCAGCGCCACCACGCCGATATTGCCCAACAGATCCATGGGGCTGTAGTTCATAGCGTTTCACCAAATCTGAGGCGTAGCCCATCGTAAGCATCAATGCGGCGGTCGCGCAGGAAAGGCCAGTTTTGTCTTGTCTCTTCAATTCGTGAAAGATCACACTCGACTACGAGCACCTCTTCATTTTCGGCGGAAGCTTTGGCGACGATCCGGCCGAACGGATCAGCCACGAACGACTGTCCCCAGAAGGTGAGCTTACCCTCACGGCCGACGCGGTTAACGACTACGACATAAACACCATTGGCGATCGCATGACCGCGCTGAATAGTTTCCCAGGCTGAATGCTGAGCTTCGTTCATTTCCTGCTCTTCGTCCGGCAGCCAGCCGATCGCGGTCGGGTAAAAGAGAAACTGTGCGCCGCCGAGTGCAGTCAATCGGGCTGCTTCGGGAAACCACTGGTCCCAACACACGAGAGTGCCGATCTTGCCGTAGGTCGTATCGTGAGTTTGGAAGCCGAGATCGCCGGGGGTGAAATAAAATTTCTCGTAGTAGAGCGGATCGTCGGGGATGTGCATCTTGCGATACTTGCCCACGATCTTTCCAGAGGCGTCGATGATTACCGCGGTGTTGTGATAAACGCCGGCGGCGCGCTTCTCGAAGAGCGACGCCACCACTACGACCTTACGCTGGCGCGCGACCTTGCCGATTGCTTCAGTCGACGGCCCGGGAATAGTTTCCGCCAGTTTGAAGAGCTGAATGTCTTCGGTCTGACAAAAATACTGCGAGCGGAAGAGTTCCTGAAGACACACGATCTGCGCGCCGCGCTTCGCTGCGTCGTTGATACCTGCTATCGCTTTTTTGAGATTGGTTTCCGGCTTTGGCTCACAGCTCATCTGCACCAGACCAACAGTGGCTACGTCGCCTGCTCGATTTTTCTTCGGCATGTGGCGAAGTATAGCCACAAAAAGACACAAATTGCACAGGAGGTTCTCAAACGGATCTGCAATGAGTTGCTCTTTTTGTGCTTTCTGCTGTGCTTCGGTAAGATGTCCGGTCATTTTAAGCACCCTATTGGAAAGAGTAAGCAAATGATCGATTTTGAATTGACTGAAGACCACAAGGCACTCGTGCAAACTGTGCGTGAGTTTGCGCAAAAGGAAGTTGCGCCGCATATCAAGGAATGGGATGAGAAACAGTTTTTCGATCCTGCTGTATTGAGGAAGATGGCTGAGTTAAATCTGCTGGGCGTCTGTATCCCGGAGGAGTATGGTGGCGCCGGTTTCGACTACATCTCGCTGGGGCTCGTGTGTGAAGAGCTCGAAGCTGTCGATACTTTTTTGCGCGTGGTGATGTCGGTCCATACCGGATTGAATTCATTGACGCTCTACACGTGGGGCACAGAGGAGCAGAAGCAGAAGTATCTCGTGCCACAGGCGCGTGGCGAAAAGATCGCGACTTATGGCTTGACCGAGCCCGGCGCCGGTTCTGACGTTGTCGGCGCACGGTCCACGGCGCGGCGTGAAGGAAACGAGTGGGTATTGAATGGCGAAAAGATGTGGATCAGTTTGGCGGACGTGGCTGACAACTTTCTTTTCTTCTGCTGGACAGATGAAGAGAAACGCCGCAAACGCGATCACAGCGGCATGTCGTGTTTCATCGTGGAGCGCACGACGAAAGGATTCTCGTCGGGAACGATTCACGGCAAGCTCGGCATTCGCGCCGGCAACACCGGTTATTTTTCCTTGCAGGACGTGCGTGTGCCGCGGGAGAACATGATTGGTGAAGAAGGCGAGGGGTTCAAGATCGCGATGTTTGCGCTCGAGCAGGGGCGCTACACCGTCGCCTCGGGAGCCACAGGAGTGATTCGGGCTTCGCGGGACGCATCTGTAGCGTATGCAAACACACGCGAGACTTTTGGCACTCGCATCGCGAATCATCAATTGGTGAAGCAAAAGATCGCCGAGATGGAAGCCGATTACGAGATGAGTCATTTGTTGTGGCTACACGCGGGCTATTTGAAAAATGAGGGCAAGCCCAACGCGAAAGCCACGAGTCTGGCGAAGTGGCAAGCCACTACGCGCAGCGAGAAGGCAGCGTCGATGGCCATCGAGGTTCACGGCGCCAACGGTTATTCGAACGACTATCCCGTCGAGCGTTACCTGCGCAACTGCAAGGCCGCGATCATTTACGAAGGAACGCGCGACATTCACACGCTCATGCAGGCGGACTGGGCTCTCGGATTGAAGAAAGAAAAGGCCGCCCGCAAGTCGTTGCCGGCCTGGAAGCGCTAAACAACTGTTATCCACAGATTACACAGAAAAATCTGTGTAATCTGTAGACTGCCTTAGTGTGACAGAAACACGTCCCATGCCCAGCGACCGACACTCCCCGAAATCGTATCTCTGACCTTCGCTCGATACTTAAACTCATTCCCGTACTGGTCCACGCGCTTGGATTCTTTGAACTCAAGCTCGAGGCCTCGTACGTTCAATGACGCGAGCGTGTGAAGCTCCTCAGGCTCTGACGCGCCATTGTGATTCTTATCCTGCCACAATCGGAGACGCTCAAAAACTGAGTCGCGATTATCGATGAGCCTATCTGCATTGCCGCCGTTTGCAGGCTTGTCAAACTCAGCGAGCGCGAGGAACCCGTTCTTGTTACTCACGGGCGGTTGTGACGTGAAGTCACCAAACAGCTCCGAACCGTCATCGATCGTTCCATTCCCGTTGCGATCGAGCGCCAGCCACGCGTCGTCTGAATCGGGTCGCGTCCAGCCGAGTCGATCGCGCGTGCCGTTGCCATTTAGATCGAAATCCACGCCCTCGGCGGGATTCGTCAGCGCGATGCCGTCACCGGCAACGTCGATCACAACAGGCGAGCCGCCACACGTGTCGCAGCCCAGGCAAGTGCAGGAGAGGAAATCGTAATCGCCTCCAAACCTGAAGCAGCGGTTGGCGAAAGTCAGGTTGCAACTAAGGGCGCTGCTCGAACAACAGAATCCCGACCCATTCGGCGTGGTGCCGACCGGACAGGAGCCATCGAACGATGGTGTCGTGCAGGTATTACTCGCAGAGGCAACGTTACAGGCGAAGTGCTCGACATTTACGTCATGCCACATGTTGCCGCCAGTCACTGTGGCCGCCGCCGATCCGACGAAGAGACTGAGTGAAACGCTGGCGCTGCTGCCGCAAGTTGTACCTACGAGGCAGGACGAGAACGCCACTCCCGCGGCCGAGGCGCAGTTGATCGTAGTACCCACAGCGCCGGTTCGATTCTCCGTTTTCAGATCTTTCGATCCGACGTGCGTGAAGAAAATCGTGAAGTTTGAGAGCGTGCCTGAGTCGAAAGCCGCGAACTTATCGATGATTACCGCACAGCGTTGCAAGCTGCCGGGCAACACAGCGCATTGCCCGGAAAATTCCGCCGTTCCAACATGCGATCCCGAAGCATGCTCGGTAAAGTCCGGACTGAACCAGAACCTCAAAGGCGTTGTAGTCACACCGGATGCTGTGTCGCCTGACACTAATGCCGCGTTCGTAACCGTCTCGCCGGGCGCTGTCGTGCGGTCAGGCACGATCCCCACTCTCGCTTTGTAAGGCGGACGTTTCTCTTCCCACACACTGCCAAGTCCATTCACGATCGCATCCCAAAACTCAGGCGCTCCGATCTCAGATCGATCCGTCGTCTCGTGAAACAGCACCAAAGTTCGGTACGTGCGCGATTGGCCCTTGAGGTTAACGGTCACCTGGTAACTGGCGTAGCTCTTGATGTCGTAGTACCGAGCTGCCTCGAAGTGAAGGACGTCGGCAACTGTCCATGCCGGATCAAACACCGACGCATAGTGACCATGTTCCCATTCGGCCTCGAACGTCGCCACCTGCGGTCCGCCGTCGAGCGAGTGCCCGCCGCGCGTCAATGAGACGACGTCACCGGTCGGCAAGGTAACGAGCTCTGCGTAACGTTGATTGAGAATCTCGTCCACTTTGCCGAAGCGAAAATCGCTGAGCTCAAAACTGAGTCCCGCCTCGGAACGATTCGTTTTTCGCGAGAGATCGTTCTTATAGTCGTGCGCGGCAGCATGGTAAGTCTCCAGCTTGCGATAAGTTTCGCGGACTAACTTCTCCGCCGCTGAGCTTCGAGCCTGGGCCATAATTGGTCTATGACACACGATACAAAGAAGTAGTGCGGTGAAAATCACGTAACGTTTCATGTGAGGTCTCCTAATTGGTTGAGGATTGTTTTTGATTAGCGCGTTCGCTTAGCTCCTGCTCAATGATTTTTTGAAAATCAGCAAAGCTGAGGGCGCCCTGAATCACTTTTCCGTTTACGACAAAACTCGGAGTGCTTTCGATGTGAAAGAGACGTGCCGCCTCAAGATCCTTAACGATCGCCGTGCGTGACTGCTCCGACTCGAGACATTCCTGAAGCTTTAGCACTCCCAGCCCAAGCTCGTTTGCGATCGGCGTGAACACGGCTGGCGACAACTCCTTCGCTCCGAAGAGCGCATCGTGAAACTGCCAAAACCGATCCTGCTCAGCGGCGCAGTAGGCCGCCCGCGCCGCCGGCAATGAGTTGCGATGTCCTTCGAGCGGCAGGTGCTTGAACACGAGTCGCACTTCACCTCCGTACTTCTCCAGTACTTGTTTCAACGTGCGTTGCACTGCTTTGCAATAAGGGCACTCGAAATCCGAGAACTCAACGATCGTTACCGCCGCGTTTTTCGATCCCTTTGCCGGCGACACGCCATCGTCCAACTCGGTAACAAACGCCGGTGGCGCGAAGTTCAACCTGGCGGTCCACTTCTTTCGCAACGCATCGAGCCCGGCGCGATAGTGCTTCATGCGTTCCTGATTCTCGAGATCGAGACGCAAACGCTCACGCGCCTCGTCCGGACTCATCGCCGCAAAGAAGGACGCGTTTTGCGTGTACGCCTCTTCGACTTGCGCTCGCGTGACGTTGACTTCGCCGAGTGTGAGCTGCCGCCGCACCTCTTCCATCGAGACGCCGCGCGCCATCGCCTCGCTTTCGAGAATTTTTGTAGTGACGAGGTTGTCGAGCGCCGCTTTCCGGATCGCATAAAGCTGCTGTTGCAATGGATAGATTCGCGCTGACACTGACTCATCCAACTGCCTCTGCGTTATGTCGATCTTATTAACAGAAGCGACGACGGTCTCAGGCGTTTGACTAAAAGCCGAACCGGCAAGCAGCAGGACCAGGCTAAAGCACGTATGTAATTTTCGAACACGAATATTCCGTGAGGATTGAAAGAACATTTTTCAGACTCCATTTTCTGAGTAATTAGTTTCGGTGGGTGAAGCGCACTCTATGACTATCGGCAGTAGCAGTCAACGACTGTTTCTTGTCGAAAACGGCTAAGTCTTGCCCAAAGCGGTCAATGTTTTTTCTTTCGTCGTTTGCGTTTCTGCATCATGCGGAAAGTAGTGCGGCGATACGCAGTCGGAGTCATGCCATACATTTTGCGGAAGTCGTGAACGAAGTGAGCATTCGAACGGATTCCCACCTGCTTCGCGACTTGTTTCACCGTGAGAAACGTCGTGCGCAACATCTTCTCGGCCTTTCGCAGCCGGAATTCTTTTAGATATTGAGCGGGACCCTTGCCTGTTTCCTGTTTAAATAGATGACGGAAGCGCGATGGCGAGAGATTCACGAGTGCGGCCAGAGTCGGAGTGTCCCACGCAACGGCGGTTTCGTGTTTGATCCTGGTGATAACGAGTTCAACTCTTCGATCCATGTGATGAGGACGCTGAAACGAAGAAGCCTGATTTACAAAAGAATGTGAGTATTACGAGCGCCGGTGCAGATTACTCGCTGAATTTATGTTTGTCTACCGGAAACTACAAATTCGCACTTTGCTCTGTTAGTATGAGAAAGCACTTTTATCCGGTAAGTATCGCCCTAACAAGATTCATGCAAGATTCATGCGGCCTGATAACTTCCCTGAACCAGGAGATCTGAAATAGATGGGTGACGACCTGAGGACAGAGCGCGAGCTGTCTTTGGATTTCTTGCGCGTAACTGAAGCCGCGGCGATCGCTTCCGCGAAAACAATGGGGCAAGGCGATCGAAAGTTCTCCGATCACGTGGCCGTCGAGGCCATGCGGGAAGTGATGGATACCGTGCCCATGCGCGGGCGCGTAGTGATTGGCGAGGGTGAACGCGATGAAGCGCCGATGCTTTACATCGGTGAGGAAGTCGGCGGTGGTTTCGGCGTCGGCGAGGAGATTGCGGAGTCGTGCCCGGAAGTCGATATCGCTGTCGATCCTTTGGAGGGCACGAACCTTTGCGCACTCGGAGCCAATAACGCGATCGCCGTGCTTGCTGCTGCTGAGCGTGGTGGACTGCTGAACGCGCCGGATATCTACATGGACAAGATCGTCGTTGGTCCATCTTCACGCGGCGTGGTCGACATCGACGCGCCAGTGAAAGACAACTTGAAGAATATTGCGCGACGATTGGGCCGCGACATTGAAGACTTGACGGTCATTGTGCTCGATCGTTCGCGTCACAAGAAACTGATTAACGACGTGCGAGCGGCGGGCGCGCGCATTCGCCTGATCTCCGATGGTGACCTTTCGGCGGGAATTTCGGCGGCAGTGGCCGGAACGAATATTCACGCGCTAATGGGAATCGGCGGCGCGCCTGAAGGTGTTATCACGGCAGCGGCGATGAAGTGTTTGAACGGCGAGATCCAGGCGCGGCTGGTGTTTGACGCGGATAGGCTCGGAGTTGATAAAGACAAGGTGCCTTCGAGGGATGAAGTGCTCGACCGGCTGGCGACGATGGGGATCAAGGATCCAAACAAGGTTTACGACACTGACGATCTAGCGCCCGGGAAGAGGATTATTTTTGCGGCAACTGGTGTGACGGATGGGGCGCTGTTGAAGGGCGTGCGCTTCTTTGGATCCGGGAAACGAACGCATTCGGTAGTGATGACCACTGAGTCGCGACACATTCGATTCGTGGATACGTTGCACATCGAAGGTGGACCAGACACGGTGATCCGTTTTTAGCCGCGGATTACGCGGAAAAAAATCCGGATTTTTTCCGCGTCATCTGTGGTTCTGCCTTTTGTGAAACTAATCAAATGCAATACGTGCCGCAAGTTGTGCCGACGCGAAGGCCGCTGGTTTTTTGGTTGATTAGTGCAGCGACCGTGTCGTTTGTGGTAGCGCTGATTTTTGTGGCGCCCGTGGCGGCGGCTGGTGGGCACAACGAATGGGCTGAGGTGATTTATCGTGCGTTTGGGATCTTTTGTCATCAAAGGCCCGACCGGTCCTACTTTATTGAAGGTCACAAGCTGGCGGTTTGTTCGCGTTGCACAGGACTGTACGCAGGTTTTGCGATCACGTTGTTGTTGTATCCGCTGGTCCGTTCTTTAAGAACTGCCGCAAACCCGCCTCGCATTTTTTTGATACTCGCCGCACTTCCGCTCGGAATCGATTTTAGCCTGACTTTCTTCGGTTTCTGGGAAAACACGCATACCTCCCGCCTGCTCACGGGCGCATTGCTGGGCTGTGTGGCGGTGTTTTACGTGGTGCCCGGAATAGTTGACCTTAGCCTCAGACCCTGGCGCGTCTCAGATCCTCCAAAACAGCCGTCCGTAACCTTCACCCTGGCTTCCCCCGAAAGCATCGCTTCCGCCCCGAGTGACTACAGCGCCCCCGAGCGGCGGATTTAGTAAAAACCCCTCTGGAATGTTAGTCTTAGCCGAATGATTTTTCAGTCACCAGCACCGACGCCATGGCCCACCCCAATGGGGCCGCCGCCACAAGCCCTTTTTGAGCGCTACTTCCACGACCTGGTCAACAAAACCTGGGGCAATATCAGCCCACTCTACAAGCTCGACACCTTCGATTGGGTCATTCTGATCGTTTATTTCGCCATTCTCGGCACGCTCGCCGTCTACGGCGCGTACCGCATCAAGCAGGTGATCGACTTCTGGCGCTATCGCAACTTCGTGCCCGAGCCGAGCGGCAGGTACGACGAAGCCGAGTTGCCGGTGATCACGGTCCAACTCCCACTCTTCAACGAGCTCTACGTCGTCGATCGTTTGTTGAAAGCAGTCACCGCCTTCGACTACCCGCGCGAGAAGCTCGAGATCCAGGTGCTTGACGATTCGACTGACGAGACTGCGCGAGTCGCAGAGACGGTCGTCGCGAAGTACGCGGCGCTGGGTTTTGATATCCACTACATCCATCGCGCAGATCGCACCGGTTTCAAGGCCGGTGCGCTCGAGAACGGCAACAAGTCAGCCAAGGGAGAACTGCTCGCAATCTTCGACGCTGACTTCGTCCCGAAACCTGACTGTCTGCGCAAGCTCGTCGACTACTTCACCGATCCGATGGTCGGTTGCGCGCAAATGCGCTGGGCCCACATCAACGGCAAGTACAACCTGCTGACGCGCCTGCAGACGATCATGCTCGACGGTCATTTCGTCGTCGAACAGACCACACGCAATCGCACCGGCGGATTTTTCAACTTCAACGGCACGGCCGGCATCTGGCGTCGCCAGGCGATCGAGATGAGCGGTGGCTGGCAGCACGACACGTTGACGGAAGATACCGATTTGAGTTTTCGCGCGCAGTTGATGGGTTGGAAGTTTGTCTACCTGCTCGATGAAGAAGCGCCGGCGGAGATTCCGGTCGAGATTAACGCGTTCAAAGCACAGCAGCGACGTTGGGCCAAGGGCGTGATGCAGGTTGGTCTGAAACTGTATCCACGCATCTGGCTGGCTCCGTTGCCGCTGCGCGTGAAGCTGGAGATGTTTTTCCGTTTGACGGGAAACATAAGTTATCCGCTGATGATCGTGGCGAGCTTATTACAGTTCCCACTGTTGCTGGTTCGTTACAACCAACCGTTCTATCACTTGATGGTGCTGGATCTGCCGCTGTTGTTCTTCTCGTCGATCTCGGTGGTGCTGTTTTATGGTTCGGCGGTGTGGTACCTGGATGAGAAGCGCGCGCCGCGTTTGTTGCACTTGCCGCTCGTGATGGGCCTCGGTATCGGTCTCGCGTTCTCGAACGCGCGCGCGGTGCTGGAAGCGTTGTTGGGTGTGAAATCAGAATTTGTGCGGACGCCGAAATATCGTGTGGAAGATGCGACGGATGCGACGTGGAAGCGCAAGAAGTACAAACGCAAACGCGGGTTGTTGCCGTTGTTGGAGTTGGGTTTTGCGATCTACTTCCTGCTCGCGATTGCTTACTCGGCGCGGTTGCACATGTGGGGAACGATTCCGTTTCTGTTGCTGTTCTTCTTTGGCTTCGGTTACATGGGTGTAATGAGTCTGCTACAAACCGCCAGCGGCAAGAAATTGGCCGCATTGTGGCGCCCGCTAAAAACTTAGACGGGATTTACTATCCTGTCCCCAAAAAAGGAAAGACATCATGTTGTGTAGAACCACTCTACTCATGGCAGTCGTTCTCTCTGTCTCGCTAACCGTTCTAGCTCAATCACAGGCAAACACCGGAAATATCGAAGGTCGCGTCACTGACCCCAACGGCGCCTCAGTTATCAACGTCACAGTCACGGCAACAAATCTGGCCACCGGACTGCAGAAGAATGCACAGACCAATGATGAAGGCGTTTACCGAATCGTCTTTCTATCACCCGGAGCTTACAAGGTAGAGACTAGTGGCGCGCAGGGATTTATCCCGGCAGCTTTTACAAACGTAATCGTGACTGTTGGCGGCCAAACTCCGCTCGACATTCAGTTGGCAGTTGGGAATGCCACAGTCACAATGGTTGACGTCTCGGCCGAAGGACAAG